>ERZ780148.208-NODE-208-length-51570-cov-9.460235_pt1 | contig 51570 bp, 47 predicted proteins | sample MGYA00510984_ERZ780148 | MGnify/ENA primary metagenome ERZ780148 (study PRJEB29588, sample SAMEA2160902) | human gut metagenome | biome: human gut; feature: human-associated habitat; material: faeces | place: Denmark | collected 2008/2010 ...
ACTATGACACAGCCGCAATAAGCGGACAAGAACGAAAGTCGCATCCGACAGTATGTCGTGCTAATAGTTATTAAGAGAACTAACTGGGGATTACCTAAGTCGGAACGCTGGTACAAACAGCTATAAAGAAAGCTTTTGAATATCCGATATGGTAACGGAACTTCCGTAGTAGTCTGAGCAAGGGAAAGCCTTGTACATGGCGAAGGGAAGTAGTCTGTAACTTTAATACAAACAACGGAAAACGTGAGAGACGTATGAGAAATCCAGAGCAAGTATTAAACATTTTAGCTGGACACAGCAACGAGCCCGAGTATAAATACGAAAGGCTTTACCGTATTCTATTCAATGAACAGATGTTCTTTGTCGCCTACCAACGTATGTATGCAAAGCCGGGCAACATGACACCCGGCACAGATGGCAAAACTGAGGATGAAATGAGCATTGATAGGATAAACAAACTCATAGAGAGTATAAAGGATGAGACTTATAGTCCCAATCCTGCAAAGAGAACTTACATTCCGAAAAAGAATGGGAAGATGCGTCCGCTAGGAATACCGTCTTTTGAAGACAAATTGGTTCAAGAGGTAGTAAGAATGGTGCTTGAAGCCATATATGAGGGACACTTTGAGTGGACATCGCACGGTTTCAGACCAAACCGAAGCTGCCACACAGCACTGAAAAGTCTACAAAACAATTTCAACGGTGCAAAATGGTTCATTGAGGGAGATATAAAAGGCTTCTTTGACAACATAGACCATAATGTGCTGATAGAAATAATGAAAGGCAGAATAGCAGACGACAGACTTCTTCGTCTGATACGGAAATTCCTCAATGCAGGGTACATGGAAGAGTGGCAATTCAACAAGACTTATTCAGGGACACCGCAAGGTGGTATCATAAGCCTTATTTTGGCAAACATATACCTAGACAAGTTCGATAAGTACATGGATGAATATGCCAACAAATTCAATAAAGGGACAGCAAGAAGCCGCAACAAGGATATTTGCAAACTCAACAGCAGAGTACACTACCTAAAACGTAGGATAAATGAAGTAGAGGATGTAAACGTAAGAACAAGGACGGTAGAAGAACTGCGCGAAAAGCAGAAGCTGATACTTACAATGCCAAGTGGCAATGATATGGATGTAAACTTTCGCAGGTTGAAATACGTGCGCTATGCCGATGATTTCCTTATCGGAGTTATCGGAACGAAAAACGAATGTGAGAAAATCAAAGCTGACATCACTAAGTTTATGCAGGAAAAGTTAAGGCTGGAGATGTCACAGGAAAAGACTTTGATTACAAATGCACAAGACAGCGCAAAATTTTTGGGTTACGAAATATATGTCCGTAAAGACTATGCCACAAAGAGAAACAGTAACGGAACAGTGCGCAGATACTTCAACGGGAATGTGATACTACACGTTTCAAGAGAAGTAATCAAGAACAAGCTGCTCAGCCTTGAAGCCATGAAAATTGTCACCAAACACGGCAAGGAGACATGGGTGTCAAAAGGCAGGACTTATATGATTGACAATGAAGCGCACGAGATTGTATCTCAGTTTAATACCGAAATACGAGGGTTCTACAACTATTACTCAATAGCAAACAATGCATCGGCTTTGGGACGCTCTTTCGGCTGTATTATGAAGTTTTCCATGTACAAAACTCTTGCTCAAAAGCTGAATATGTCAGTGAGAAAAGTCATTGAAAGATACCGCAAGGACAATCTCTTTGCAGTGCCTTTTGTAAACAAGGGAGGAGAAACCAAGTACAGGGTATTCTATAATGAGGGATATGCCCGCAAAACGGATTGTGAAACAGCCCCAAGTGACAATCTGCCGTACATGTTCAAAATGCCATCGTTGAGTCTGATAGAAAGGCTTACAACAAAAACGTGCGAACTATGTGGCAAGCACGGAGAAGTGGTAATGCACCATGTCCGCACACTCAAAGAGTTAAAAGGTAAAAATGACTGGGAACGCAAAATGCTCTACATGCACAGAAAGACTTTGGTCGTATGTGCGGAGTGTAACGCAAAAATCCAGAGATGTGTCAAGTAAGATGATGTTACAGATGGAGAGCCGTATACATGGAGACGTGTAAGTACGGTTCGGGGGCAGGTAAGCGAAAACCTACCGCTGTAAAGCGGAAAGGCGTTGTTTGCCGAGCCTACATATTGTGGATGCGGCAAAGGAGAAAGCAGCCAATACATTACATATAGATAACCTGCCCGTATAAAGGTCGCGGTGCTAATTTCCACCATTGAGCATCAGTTACTTATGTAAAGAAATTCTCTATTTACCACCCATTTGCCCCTCGTGAAGCAACCCTGCTTTTTGAGGGGTTTTCTTTTCCATTCCAGCATCATTGCATGGTTTTCTATCCACACATCCGTTTTTTACTCCCTTTGTTGCCTAATCTGATAATCCTCGTCTTAATGAAAATTAAATCTGACGGTGGCAAATGAGGGGTTGATTGGTGGCAATCAAGCACCTATTTAGCCCCCGTAAGTATCCATATAGTTTTGCGGCATCAAACTTAAAAACGCGAGAATATGAGTTATACCGTAAATTCGTTAGAGGAAATGCCAAATGCATTGTCCTACCTGATTAAGACTGTTGAAGAATTACAGTCCACCGTAAAAGCCTTGCAGCATAAGCAGGCAAGTGATTCACCTAAATGGATGGATATAGATGAGCTTTGTGCTTATCTGCCATCACATCCGGCTAAGCAAACGGTTTATGGATGGGTGTCAGCCAAACAGATACCCGTACATAAGATAAATAAGGCATTGGCTTTTTTACAATCGGAAATAGATGATTGGTTGAAGAGCAAAGTCCACAAGACACAGGACGACCTTATGTTGGAAGCCGAACAATTTGTCAAATCCAAAAAGATTATCAGATAATATGGAAGCGACGGATTATTGTTTTTCATTTTTTCGTAAGCCCATTCAGAACATTGAGCCGTTAAGGGCAATAGGCATTGTGGATGTGTACCGATATGTGGTTGGCCATTATGCCCAACCACAAACGGAAACTCTGCGTTCAATGACTTCTCTTGCGGATGTCAAAAAATATAAGGCTTCTCACTTTGACTATTGCACTTTCTCCGGTCTTTTCCGCAAGCGGAATGAAAAGGAACTGATAATGCACTCAGGACTGATGTGTCTGGATTTTGACCATGTAGAGAATATGGATGAAGTGAAGCAACAGATTCTCAATCACGAATATTTTGATACGGAACTGCTGTTCACCAGTCCTTCGGGAAATGGATTGAAGTGGATTATACCTGTGGATTTGAAAGGATGGGAACACTCACGCTTTTTCATGGCTGTTGCCAACTGCATCCGTGCTACCGGGTTGCCAAAGGTGGATATGTCGGGGAGCGATGTGGCGCGCGCATGTTTCCTGCCATACGACCCACAAGCATATATTAACCCTAAATACAACGAGTATGTCAAAGAAAATATTTTCCGCCCAAGATTGGGAGAATGTCCCTTTTGAGAATAGTGTTCCAATATCTCCTAATTTACTTCCGGCTCCAAATTCCACCTCTAATAATAAAGAGGAAGAAATAAACGTATCATTTGCGAAATAGAACAACGTGCCGTTGACATCGCACCTGAATACAAGGATTGGGTGGAATTGGGCTTTGCCTTGATTGACGGATTCGGTGAAAACGGAAGAGAATATTACCATCGTATCAGCTGCTTCCATCCAGACTATCAAAGGGAAGAAACAGACAAGCAATATACCCGTTGCCTGCAAGCCAAAGGAGAAGGTATAACAATCCGTTCGTTTTTTCATTTGGCTGGTCAGGCAGGTATTCCGCTAAGTTCGGCAGGAGAACAGGATTTATCCATTTTGCCAAATAACCAAAATGGCAAAACGGGCAAATGGATAAAATCGGCAGATGAGCTTCCTGCATTTCCCGAATGTGTGTTCGAGCAACTGCCGCCTTTTTTATGTGAAGTTGTCGGTAACTCCATTTCGGAGGACGACCGCGATACCATTCTGATAGGAGCGATAGTATGTCTGTCGGGTTGCTTCCATAATGTCTGTGGTGTGTATGACGAGCGTATTGTTTATCCCAATCTTTACTTGTTTGTCGTGGCTGATGCCGGAATGGGCAAAGGAGCGTTGACTTTATGCCGTGAGTTGGTGGCTCCCATTAACCGTAATCTGCATGAGCTTTCGCAACGAATGGAGCAGGAATACAAGGAAGCGATGAACACCTATATCAAAAGCAAGAAGTCGGACGGTGCAGCTATGCCGACTGAGCCGCCTATGCGTATGCTTATCATCCCGGCCAATAGTAGCGCAAGTTCCTTGTTGAAGATATTGGGCGATAATGACGGTGTCGGGCTGTTATTCGAATCTGAAGGTGACACGTTAAGCCAGACATTGAAGTCGGATTACGGCAACTATTCCGATGTGCTGCGTAAGGCGTTCCACCATGAGCTGGTCAGTCTGAGCCGACGCAAGGACAGGGAGTATTGCGAAGTCAGCAATCCGAGGGTGTCTGTAGCGTTGGCCGGAACGCCCGAACAAGTAAGGCGGTTGATACCCGATGCGGAGAACGGACTGATGAGCCGATTCTGTTTTTACATCATCCGTTTTAAGCGTGGTATCAGAAATGTGTTTGCCACAAGCGATATTTCCCAATCCAAGAATACCATGTTCCGTATATTGGGCGACCGCTTCTGTCATCTGCATGAAGAGTTCGTGAATCATGGCAACTATTCATTTTCCCTTCCCTCTACTTTGCAGGAACAGTTCATAGAATATCTTAGCCGTGTGAATGAAGAATGTTGTGACGAAGTGGACAACCGGATGCAGGGCATAGTCAGACGGATGGGACTGATTGCTTACCGCATCATGATGGTGCTGACCGCTGTCCGCCATTTGGAGAACGTGTACAATGTGCAAGCGGATTCTAATGGTATTATCCAACTGGTTTGCCAAGAGTCCGACTATTTTGTTGCCATGAATATTTGCGATACATTGCTCTATCATGCTGTCTTTATCTATCGGAATCTGTCAGGAAATCAGAACAAACAGACTTCTTCCGCTTTACAGGAAACAGGTGTTGCCACACGGAGGAACACCCTTTATAATATATTGCCTGAAACCTTCACGAAGAAGGATTACGATGCGGCAGTTTTAGCTTTGGGTGAGAACGGAAGTACGGCTGCCAAGTGGATAGAAGCCTTCATCAGAAGTGGCAAATTGCGTCGGATTGAACAAGGTAAATATCGGAAGATTTTTTGAGTGGCCAGTTTGTGTTTTAGTGTCACTAAAACCTATGAGGCAAGCGGCACAACTGCCCACTCAAAATACTCAAAAAATCAACATCAACAAACAGTATGAATACAGAAAATAAAAAGCCCGGAGGTCGCCCGAAGCTGGCGAGTTACCAGAAGCGCACGAGATGTTTTCGCATCATGTTCAATGAGAGCGACTACATTTATATTCAGTTAAAGGCGGAACAAGCCGGACTGTCTGTCAATGAATTTTGCCATCAGGCGGCAATGGGTTGTGAGGTAACCCAACGTATCAGCCCGGAAATGGCTTCTGCCATCCGTGACTTGTCCGGCATAGCCAATAATGTCAATCAGATTGCACATCAGATGCACATTCATGGATTGGAAGTAGTCAAGCAACATTGTATTACCATCATTACTGAAATCAGCAGAATTATTGCACAGATAAAAAACGATAGTCATGATAGCGAACATTAAAACGAGAGTGGACTTCGGAGGCATCGTGAACTATGCCAATGACCAAAAGAACAAGAAGAAGAGTGCTACGCTGTTGGCATATGAGGGCGTTTGCACTGTCAGTAATAAGACTATTGCGGACTCTTTCCAGATACAGGCATCCATGCGCCCAAAAGTGAAAAGTCCCGTCAAGCACGTTTCTTTAGCCTTCTCACCACAAGATGCGGCTCGTTTCCCCAACGATGAGAAAGGAGATGCGCTCATGGTGGAGATTGCCCGGAAATGGATGGAGCGGATGGGGATTCGCAACACGCAATATATCATAGCCCGACATTATGACACCCAGCATCCCCATTGCCATTTGGTGTTTAACCGGATAGACAATGACGGCAACCTCATTTCCGACAGTAACGAAAGAATACGCAGCACGAAAGTATGCCGTGCGCTGACGGAAGAATATGGCCTTTACCTTGCACCGAAGAACAGTAAGGCGAGAAATAAAAACAGGTTACGGCCACACCAATTACGGAAAATCAATCTCCGTTCCGCAACTTTGGATGCATTGGCAGAATCCCATTCATGGAAAGACTTTTTGTCTGCATTGAAAGTTCGGAATATAGACATCCGTTTTAACCGAAGTCAAGCGTCAGACAAAGTGCATGGTGTTTCTTTCAGTCAAGACGGTATCAGTTTGGCAGGTTCCACGCTTGACCGTGACTTGAGCTTTAACAGCCTTTGCACGACATTGGGTAGTTTAACGGAGGAACTGCTACTTCAACCTCATCAGGCAATCACTTCCAGTGCTGGTGGGGGAACAAGCAACAGCCTCGGATGGCGTGATGAAAAAGACAAGAACAGCCCAAAGAATGAACCTTTTTATAAACCCTTTAAACGTGGAAGATGATGAAAGAAGATGTTATAGCCGCAAATCTCGCAAATTTGCGTCAAAGTATGAATGAATTGAAGGAAACCGTCAATAAATTGAATGTCGGTTCTCAAAGTCATGAACAGGCTGCACAATCACCCGTTGATGAGCGGACGGTTTACAACAGTGTGGCAAAAAGTTTCTGTAACTGCTGGAACGATGCTTTGTCAATATTGAAGAAATCTGTGAGGAAAGAGCAGCCGGATAAAGTTCCTTTTTCTAAGTGGATACCCAAACTGATAAATTTGCTCAAACAGAAGTTTAGTCTGATTGACTATCTCTATGTTCATGTTTGCGATTACAACACGAATCGCTTGAAGATAGAAGCCAATACGGAAAGGATCCTCGAACGGCAGGATGAAATACTCGCAAGGGTAAACGAATTGAAGTGTCCGCTGACCATCATTCCTCCCAATGTCAATGGTTTGTTTATACGTGGTTATCACTTCAAACTCCGTTATGTGATAATTGTAGCCATTGCCATTCTTGCATGGGCTGTGGCAGCCTCTGTCAGCAGTATGAAGTACAAGGAAGAATCATTCGCACATTATTCCATGTATCGGGCGATAAAGGAGCAACATCAGTCTTTTGTTGAAAAGTGGGCTACTACTGAAAAAAGTAATTAGTCTTTTGTTCTATTTCTTTTAATGCTATTGCTTACTTTAAAATCCCTTTGCTCTCTTATAAGTTACAAAGGGATTCTATATTATATAAGTAATTAAATTCTAAAAATTATGATTTACGGATATATTAGAGTAAGCAGTGATAAACAGACTGTAGAGAATCAGCGTTTTGAAATAAACAATTTCTGTGAACGTAATAAATTGGTGATTGATGGCTGGATTGAGGAAACCATCAGCGGAACAAAATCGTACAACAAACGCGAGTTGGGCAAATTGTTGAAGCGTGTGCAAAAGGATGATCTAATCATCTGTGCCGAGTTATCTCGTTTGGGGCGTAATCTTTTTATGATTATGGAGATATTAAATATTTGTATGACCAAAGAATGTAAAGTCTGGACTATAAAGGATAATTATCGTTTGGGAGAAGATATACAAAGTAAGGTACTTGCTTTCGCTTTCGGTTTATCGGCAGAAATTGAGCGCAATCTGATTAGCCAACGAACAAAAGAGGCCTTGGCGAGGAAAAAAGCGGAGGGAGCAAAGCTCGGTCACTGTCGTGGTTTTCGCTGCAGGCTTAATCCCAAATGCTCCCAGAAGCATGATTATATTGTAAAAGAATTAGCTAAAGGCACAGAAAAGACTGTTATAGCTAAAAGATTAAAAGTTTCAAAAACCACTTTTTATCGTTATCTTGTTTATACGGGGCTTCATCAGCCGATAAATTGTCAACAAGAAGGATGGGAAGAGTATGGTATCTATCATTAAATTCCCCGTACTAGTGAAGCGACCCTCAAAAGAGGGCTTCGATATTGTCATTGGGAACCCACCGTATTTAGAATCGAGAAATCCTAATTTTCCTGAATCTTTAAAGATAAGTTTGCAGAGTGAAATTCAAAAGAGAAGAATATCAGATTCGGGAGCTTTTCCTCGTGGTGCAGATTTGTTGATTTTCTTTTATGAATTATCACTGAGACTATTGAACAAGAGTGGATATAATGTCTTTATTACTGAGAATTCGTGGCTTTCCACAGATTATGGAAAACTGTTTCAGAATTTTTTATTAAAGAAGTGTGAAGTTCATGCAATAATCGACTCGGAGTACAAATACTTTGAAACTGCTGATATTAATACAATCATTACTATAATTAGGAACAGAAATGAGACAAATAGACCACTTCCTGTTAAGTTCTTCCATTGTGATGGGAGCCTTGAAAAATATCCATGCAATACGTTCGCTATCCATGATACAGAAAATATTTCTTTGAAATTGTTCTTATCAAACAACCTATTATTACAGAATTACAAATGGGGAGTTATCATTAAAGCAGAACAGAAGCTATTAAGAATCATTGATGTCATAAGTAAACTTGAAGATAAACTCCTTTCTTCAAAGATAAGTATTGGACAAGGTCTTAATCTCACTAAAAGTCACATTGTTTACAACCAAACCAATAGTACCTTCCCTTATTACACATCAGAAATAGGACCAACCTATAGTTGGAATAATTCGTCTTGCTACGTCCGCAAAGACGATATCTCTCTTAGTAGGAAGAAGCCTATTCTTATAATGCCAAGAGGGATAGGGACACATTTTTGTAGCATAAACGAATGCTCTGGTTACACATCAAGTTATGTTGAGATTTATGGTAGCCTATCTCATGAAGAAACTTTAAACATATGGCTCTTTTGTAACTCGTCATTGTTCTGGCTCTTAAGAGAAATAACAGGAAGAACTAATTTAGGCGGAGGTATGTTGAAGGCAGAAGCGACGGATTTGAGAAGCATACCTATGTGCTTCAATTTTAATAGACCTTCCGAAATTCAATCTATATATATGACGGTTAAAGAAAAGGTTATAAATACGAATATTTCAGTAACTCTTAACGATGCACAACATTGCATGATAGATACTATTGTACTCAATTATTTAGGATTAGAGAAAGAAGAAACATACATAAAAAACATGCTTCAAAATATGATAGATAGGCGAATGAAAAAGAGTAAGACCAAATGATAATTGGAGAGGTTACTCTCCAATTATCATTTATTTATTCTCCTGCCAACCTGAATTCCAATTCGTAATTCTTTATGAAGTCAGTTTCCTCCTGCGTCAAGCCATACAGCGGACAGATGTAGTCATCTATCTCATCAATAATTGCTTTGGAGCGCACAATCTTGTATTCTTTGAATGAATCAACATTATATGTGGACTCTCCAGATGTTATTCTGGTATTAGCTTTAGCTTCTATATCAGAAAGATAGCGAGAATATAAATTGTCAAGATACTCAATATCCTCAGTTGAAAGTTGTGGAATGGTGAAATTTTCTATCTCGTATGTCTTCCAGTCAAGATTGTTGGAATAGATTTGGTAAAACCAAAATGCCAAAGAACTGCTAAGAATACAACCAATAGCATCCGTTAGTTGTTTTTGGAAGTATAATGGTTTCTCTTTAGTTGAACCAGTTTGATAATTGGTTACAACCTTAAAATACCTACCGCCAGTTGTCCTATAATAGATAGGCTTACCTTTATCATCATAAAAAGTTTTAATTGGAGTATTCTTGAAAATCTTTACGAGAATGTCTTTTTCTATTTCATTACCAATCTTTGGAATGCGACCTACCATTGTATAACCATTGACATCAACAAAATTGAGATTATCAATAAGCCTTTGTAATTCAAACTCATTCCCTCTTCTATGCATTTTGGTTGAGAAAAGATGCCGACAAGGTGTTTCAGTCTTCTTAAAAAGGACTATCGAAGTGTTTACTACAGCGTTCTCAAAAACAGGCTTAGGACGTACTGCATACGATGATATGTGGATGGTATCACAATTTTCCATCAAAATACGGTGTACTCCCGTGAGGGAATCACTTGAAGTCAAAGAAATGGGAACAATATAGGCAAAACTACCGTTTTGCCTGAGCAGATTGTATCCTAATTCTATGAATAGTGTATATGTATCAAGTGATCCCTTTTGTAAACCTCGAATGGTTTTCGCCGTTACATAGATATTTTTATAATACCGCTTTGTTTGGTTGTCATATTTGGCTCCATACGGTGGGTTCCCAATGACAATATCGAAGCCCTCTTTTGAGGGTCGTGAAAAAACATCGTGGAACCAAGTATGCCAAAGGAAGAATTGACTGTTTGCAGACAAGTCCATATCTCCAAAATCAATATGAATACCTTGTTCAATTAGTTCCTGCTTTACAATATCTGCGATGTCCTTTCTCAACTGCACCTTTTTGTCATGTTCAGGGCAAGCGTAATATTCTGCGAGCTTGTCGCGTAGATTCTTGCGATAAACATCTAACATGCTGTCGAAGATAGTAATGCCCTGTTTTGCACCTACCTTTTTTTCTGTCATTGTTGAAAGATCTACCCCCTTATACTGCTCTAAAAGCGAGTTTCCCTGCATAATCTTGAAATCAAGGTTAGGTAGAGCCTCTGGAGACTTCTCGTCAACAATCAGTGAAAGCCAGAAACGTAGACGGGCTATATCTACGGCGCCACGTTCAATGTCAACACCATAAATGTTGTTTTGGATGATGTGACGTTTGATGTCGGCAGTATTCTCCACAATGTTTGGCTCAATAGCGGAACGGCAGAAGAACAGTTCACGCAGCAATCCCATAGGGAAGGCTCCAGAACCTATTGCCGGGTCACAAATCTTTACATCACAAAGTTTCTGGTCAACGTATTCCTTCAGTTCACCCAGCAGGGCTGCATCGTGAGTTGTTACAAACTGACGTATACACTCCTTGTCTTCTTCTCTCATGTCTGTTTGCAGATATGCTATCAGGCTTTCACGACACATATACTGAACAATTTCCTTCGGTGTATAGAATGCTCCCTTATCCTTGTTATCCTCCAGCAGGTTTTCAAAGATGCGTCCAAGCATTTCGGGGTCAACACCCACTTCTGCATCGTTCGGGTCATTTTCATCGATGGTAAAGTTATACTGCGAAAGCATTGTCAACAAGCTATCAAAATAGCTGGCAGGAAAATGACAGGAATTCTTGTCAAGAATGTCACGTTCAAACAGACCGCCGTTCAGATATGGAATACGACAATTACGGAAACCTTCTACTTTTGTGTCGTAAAGGTCGCCCTGATTTGAACGGTTACGGTCTAAGCCTTCTGTAAACAAGTCTTCCAGTATGTCGTCAAGGAAATTTTCCTTCTGACTTTCATTCGCATTCTTGAAAATATTCAGCATAAAATCACGGTCACCTTCGCCCCATTCCTTGCCTGCAGGAACGCCAAGCCAGCCTTTCTTTTGGAGGAAGTGCAGGAACACAATGCGTCCAAGAAGTTTCTTCACATAGTCACGAATGGGTTTTTCTTCACGGTCACGAATTTTGTTGGCTGTCATACCCGTATGGTCAAAATCTGTATCAATGAAGTGCTGGCGCATTCCGTTGGCGGGGTCAACCATGTAATTGACAAATGCTTCATATTGAGTCTTGTACTTTCCAAAAAATTCTTTAGAAAGAGCTTCAACATTGAACGCATCTTCGATGTCTTTAATTTCAAGAGAATTCCTTTTGTCGTATAGAGCCATGAAGTTGTCAGTTGCCGTACGGCATGACTGACCTGGACCTAGTAGGAATGTATAGCGTTTGCTGTCGGTAGTTTCTTCTTTGTTGCCGCTCTTTCGGCAATAAGTGAAACGCCAATCCCAACGACTATCATCCTCGTAGTGGAATAACATGAAGGCACAAGAGAACTGATCCATAACAGCACGGATGAGTCGTTGAATGTTCACACGATTACGCTCCATCATAACTCGGTCGCTGACTGTCACGTCGAAAATCTGCAAAGGTTCAACGCCAACATACATCATTCCAACTTGCTTGATGCTGCGTATTCCTGTCGCTTCTGCCAGTTGTCTTCGTTCGGGTTGGCTTTCCAAAAGCTCTGTTTCAAACCCATCCTCAAAGTCATCTTCACCAAAAATGGGAAAAATAATATTGTTGAGGAACGAGCCCCAGCCTTGATATCGGCTACTTAAATATTCTTTTAATGATTCCTTATTCATGGGGTAGTTTGTTTACTTGATGGTTCCTAATACAATGGATGCTTCGCCTTGCTTACTTTCCACATGTGCTACAAGTTTGCCGATTTCTCGCTCCAAAATCTCGTCAATATCTTGCTGCTCTATGGTAAAAAGACGTGAATCCCGTTCTTCTAATTCCTGACCAATAGCCAATACTTTTTTGATAATATCAAAACTCCCTCGGTCAATAAATTTGCGAGCATTTTTCAACAAGATCTTGGATTGTGGTGACAAATTAGGTGTATTATTGATTTTTACCAGAAATTCTTTTGCAGCCGTAGCCTTGTCACCTGCTCTTGACTTGTTGATGCGAACAAAGTATTGGTTATAAGTCTTTATTGCATTAGCCGACAGTTGCGTCCAGTTGTCTGGCAATGGGATACTTTTGGCATTTTCTTCCACACGCAGTTCTTCAAGCAGTTCAAGCAAAGAAATTATTTTGGCACTATACTGGCTCTCTGCTTCTGTGCGTATTCTAATTGCAAGCCTTGCGGAGCGCGGGGCCTTCACGATGAAATATGCCGTCCCACTTGCAGCCTGTGCCATCTGCCAGCCGTCGTCAGCTTGTTCGATTTGTAGATAGCGCTCAGGGTGAGTATCTTTGTATTGCTTCAGCTCATATACATACTTCTGCAAAGGTGATTCCTCACCATCAACGGCTTTGGCGATATCGTAATGCACCACACTTTCCTCTTCCGAGAAAATTTTGCTGTCTTCACCGAATAGGATATGAAAGGATTGCAACTTGGTATGCGCCTTGCGAACCAACTGAATCTGCGCATCGCCTTCCGCACTTGGCATGAAGTTATAGACATAGACAAATGGCTCTTTACTGCCGATACGGTTTACACGACCTATACGTTGCATCAGGCGAGTGGAGTTCCAGGGAGTATCATAGTTCAGAATAACATTGGCACGGTGAAGGTTCACGCCTTCTGCCAAGACCTCTGTTGTAATAATAACATTGTAGTCATCTTTCCAAACGCCTTCGTAATTGGCGTCGAAATTTTCCTCAATCGTATGTTCCATCTCATCACGATTGGCAGCCGTAATGACAAGTGCCTTATAGCCCTTTGCCTTTACCGCTCTTGCAAGCGATTGTACCGTATCTATAGCTTCCGAGAAGATTACCAATTTTCCAGAGGTGTTTTTTTGTGGATTAAACAATTCTGGCTTGATGTTCTCTTTGAAAGCATCAAATTTCGGGTCTTGTGGGTTCTTCGCCCACCGATCATAGAGATTAGAAATGAGTCGGAAGTCTTCTTTCAGCTGAATATAGTATTCCACCTTGAAGTCTTTGCGCTTATATTCTGCATTCTGTCCCTTCTCGTTACGCCCTTGTTCCGTTAACTTTGTTATCTTAGCTCTGATGTCTTCTATACAATCATTAAACGAAATACGTTTACCACGTTTCAATGTCTTGGACTCATAGTCAAGTTCTTTGTTCACGTCAATTTGCGGACAAACGAAAATTGTGTCGTTTTCCCACATTTTAATCATATTCTCGGTATAACGACGCAAATTCAACAACGATTGGGTGAAAGCTGTAAATGAACTTTCAAGACGTTTCACAAGAAGAATCTGCATAATGGTTGCGAGCTGTTTTGCTATATCACTAACATCACGGTTTCCTCGACCTTTATACTTATTATTGTTGGCAGAATCTGCAAAATATTCAATGGCACGATAGCGGAAATATTTTAGCCATTCGTCAGTCTGCAACTTTTCTGCCTCCGTCGGAGCAATGATTGTCATAGTATCAGAGAATAGTTGAGCCAATTCGTCATCCATGATATATTCAAGGTTGTTAGGCCCAACAATTTTTGGAAATATCAAGCCTTGTGATTCCATATCATTCTTGTAATATTTCTCAACGTCAGTCCTTGTCCGGCGTTCCAGAATGTCACTTAACACGCAGTCACGCAATCTCTTTGATACGGCATTTAAGCGTTGGCGGCGTTCATCTGCCGGAATGTCGTTACGTTTATCTATCAGCAGTTCATATTCTCGGTTGACATCAGCAAAGAACTTTTCGATATTACCACTTTCAGCCTTTTTCAATGTACTGTCATTGTGGTTTCTCTCAAAAAGATAAATCTGATTCTTCAAGTCGTTTGGTCGGTTGTTCTGCGGTGTGGCAGAAAGAAGACCCACGTATGGATATACCCCTGTATTAGAACAAATCTTCTGTATTAGTTCATCAAGAGATTGGTACATCAATGTAGCACTATTGCGGAACTTATGACTTTCATCAATGACAATAAAGCCATAATTCTTTTCTTGGAGTGCTCCGCCAAAATCACCAGAATCGCGGCTGTCGTCATCGTCATCTTCGTAACTTTCATCCTCGGCAACATTTCCGATGCGTCCAGTTGTAATGAAGTCAATGTATGGCGCAATCTTCTCGTCAGAATCTTTGTCGAACATAGCTATAGTCTTCTTCCAACCCGATTGAATAGCAGGAGGAGTAATGATCAACACTTTACGTTCTCGTCCATCGTCTTCTGGCACGGACAAGAAACGCTTGATGATGAGCGTACCGATAATCGTCTTGCCAAGTCCCACTACGTCTGCCAACATAAAGCCACCATGTTCGTGCATAATGCCGATGCACCTCTTTACAGCTTCTATTTGATATTCCAGTTTGTGAATGTTCGTTGGTAGATAAGTTTCTATCTGTTGTCCTAGTGATTTGTCTACAATGTCGCCAAACTTAATTTGTAGTAATTTGATATATAGTTCATATGGAGTAAACGGCAGTTGTTCGCTTTCACGTTCTTTTTCAACTTCTTTTGTGATGGGAGCCGTTTTCAGTATTTGCTCCAAGAATTGTTTGTTCCATGGTTCTGAGATTTCCCACTTTTCATTGAACCATAATAGATGAGACTTATTGCCTGGTATGGCATCGAGTGACAATACTTGATTAGGGGCTGTTTCGATATAGTTTAACTCTGCATTACCTTGTAAGCCCTTCTGAGTGAGATTGGTACTCCCTACGATGCCTATCCCAATACCCTTTTGTTTGCCGTCGAAGATGTAACATTTGGAATGCAGGAACTGTGTTTCGTCATTCTCATTTTTCCGATACACGCGAATCTGGATTTTCGAATTTCTATCATCTGTACAGTAATCAAGGAGCAGGCGTATCGCCGCTTTGTATTCCTCAACAACATCAAGTTCATGGATGTCTGTTCTAATAAAATCCTGAGGATAGTTTGCGTCTTTATATTTAGGCAACTTCAACTGATTAGCGTATATATAAGGGTCTTTACCTATGAGTAGGCGAAGCATTGTACCTTCTTTTTCGATGAAAGACCTCAAATCATCCTGTAGTAAAGCTAAACCGGGAATATCCCAATAACCTGTGGCAATACTGATAGTTTTGATACCATCAGTTGCTAAGCATTTTTTCAATGTTGCTGTCATTGAAAGTGCTTCTATAGAATTATCTATGAGTGTATTATTCATTTTATCTCTATTCTGTAAATTGAAAAACATCCTCTAATTACATTCTTTCTCTCTTCTCTCCTTAACCTTATCCAACCCCGGCATCTTCTTTGATACAGAAGCCTCACCAGCAGGAAAGTATGCCTTAAAAACTAGACATAAAAAACTCACAATGTCACTGCGCTTTTTGCCCATATTGGAGAAAGCGGAGTAAACATAGTACATGAGTTCTTACTGACTGCACATTTCGTTTGGCTGTACTGTGATTGAGGGCGGAAGAATCAAGTCATGTTCTGCAAATGCATAGGAACTGGCAAGAATCGCCTTTTGCTCCTCTTCACTGAACATCTTGATTTTTCCGGCAAACCATTCAAGTTCTCCTTTTTGGAGTGCCTGTTGCTGCTTGCTTTGATGTTCCATCAGAATGGATACTTTTTCTTGCTCTTTTTCAGTAAGAGCTTCTTCAAGCACGCGGTTCTTACGCTTTAGGACATTGTACTTTTCCATACAAGCAATGGCAATACAGAGATAACCTACGGTTACGGTAAGTACCAGTACCGCATGAAATCGGAACTTGGACGGAAAATCCGGCAAAGCGTCAATATAGTCACAGACGATAAGAGCAACTACGAGCATAAGCGCAGCTCCGACATACATCGTCCACACTTTGACTTTTTGGCTTGCAGGAGAAACGCCCATAAGCAAGGCTATCGCCAAAGCTGCGACTAATAAGATGGAGACCAAGATAAAGATTGTCATGTGTCACGCCCTCCCTATTATGGTTTTACGATGATACGCCAATAGCCTGCCTTATCAGAACCTTCATGGACGAGAATGCCTCTCTCACGGAGATTTTTAATCTGTTTCTTAACTCCATCTAATGAAATGCCCAATTCAACGGCCATTTTTTCACGGGTTATCATTGGATTTGATATAACCATGTCTATGATGCGTTGAGCAGTCCTGCCCACTGGTCTATTCAATTCGTTTTTTACAGGGTACTTTTTGAGGGTACTTTCATTATTTACAGGGTACTTTTTCTCCGAAGCTCCTCCGTTTACAGGGTACTTTTTGAGGGTACTATTTACTCTGTCGGCCACCTCTTCCACGGAGATTCTACCATTCTCACCCCAATTCAGATTATAGAAAGTGGTGAAGAATGAGGATGCTTCGGTTTTATAGTGAGGCTCCTTGCCAGGCAGGAAGTTGGGCAGCTTCTCGGTCAGTTCACGCATCTTGCGCAGACCGGAACCACGCTTCTCCATGTAGTCGAGTTGGGTAAACATATCGGCAATGACGGGGTTGCGGCGTATGGACGGAACATTGTAAATATCGCGGTCTTGAATCTGTGTGCCGTCAGGCATCGCACCGGGCGATACCAGTTCTACCCGGTCATCGTAAATGTCGATATGTACCTCACCGCCCATCACCGTATAATCCCGATGGATAAGGTGGTTTACCAATCCTTCAAAGATAGCCCGGTCGGAATAGTCGGGGAGATTCAGGCGGTAGTTTGGCATCTTCACCCATCCGCTCATGGTGTAGTTCTTGATGAAATCCATGCCATATTTCAGAAGCAACACAAGATTGGCACGATGCTCCACGGAGCTGATGGCATCATCCTTATAAAGCCCCGTCCAACGGGTACAGAAGATGCGAGACTGGAATACGGTGCAGTTGTCAACAAACAGAAGTCCAGCATTGGTCAGTTTACCGTCCGAAGTTACTAAGCCAAACGATTCAAGATACTTGTCGTTCCATTCCTGATGTGTCTGTTCACGGAATGTGTTGGCAAGAATGATAAAGGAATGTTTGTTGGCATCCACCTGTGTAGGGAGCGAATCCCATGTCATGTGTGTACCTTTCAGCACCAACGAAAGGAGTTGTTGTGAATTGCATTCTACGCTTTCATTGCCCACTCTTACATAAGCAGTGCGCGTTCCGTCCTGATAGTAATAATAAGGTGTCAGCACTCCGGCCTTGACTTTCACTTCTAGCAGGGTGCGTCCTTCGTGTTCAATCGGTATAAGCTGCACTTCTGGCACAGGGTCAAGCCGTGCCTTTATCATTTCGCTGATAAAATCGGCATCTGCCCGCACGTTCTCCAACCCCACAATTTCACCTTCATCGTTTACGCCATAGAACAAGCTGCCGCCCTCCGTATTGGCAAAGGCTGACACGGATTTCAGCCACGACTTCACTTTCTTGCGTTCCAGCATCTCCTTGAAATCGTAAGACGTACATTCTGCTATAAGTCTGTTATCGTGTATCTGCATGATTTTCTTGCTGTTGTTTGGGCACAATGCCCCAATATCGTTTACAAACATACGGAAAAAAGTTCATTTTTCGTTCAGAAGTGATGAATAAAAGCGGATTCTGAACAAAATTCTCTATGAAAACAGATTTTCTTGCCGTTATCATCAGATGGTGTGTAAGTGCTGTATAAGGACAAACCATCGGGCTACTCAAAGGGAACAGTCTTCGCCAAGCATCCGAAAACAGCCTTGATAGTTCTGAATTATGACAAAGTTTAGTATGTGCAAAATTTGCACATACTTCCTAGGAAAGAAAAACGTACAAACATAATGACTTTTGAGGGGAACCTTCCACGATGCTGTTTTAGGTTATCATTTAACATTGATATTTTTATCGTTTTTCTTTCGTTGTTTTCGGCGAAAAACTGTACTTTTGTAACATAGAGCTGTGGTTGCTTATGGATGCTTATTTTCGGGTTTGCATGATATTTGCAACACGTTCACGCAAGTCGCTGATAGATATAATGTATTGATTTTGAGGAAGAAAAATAATTTTTTCTATCAGCCATGTAAAAATAGATCGGGACTTTCTTTTCTGAATTTAAAGGCCAGAAAGATGCATCTTCCAATGACATCCTTTGCAATTCAGGTGTGAATCGAAGGCTATCAGAAAATAATTTTATTTTGTTATAAACCTCTTCTGTTTCAAATAGGGCAAAGCCTACTGGCTCTTCCGTTCCCGAATCAATTTCAATATTATACTAATAACTCTCATCCCCATATACTTCTATATATTTTTTCATTCCGGACATAGATATCTCTTCATCCTGATAGATCAGAACTCTGATTGTGTTTTGCGGTTTGATACCAGCTTTAGAAAATATTCTCAGCACGTCAATAGCCTGAGCACATCCTGTAGCATTATCCTGGGCTCCCTGACTATTGAACCACGAATCAATGTGTGCAGATATAAGTATCACTTTATCCGGATTTTTTACTCCTTTTATCTCTCCTATCAGATTGAATCCGGTTGCTGTTCCTTTCCATTCTGATGTAGAAGAGAAAGTTACTCTCAGATTGGGATTCTTAGCGATACTTTCGGAGAGTATATCAGCATCATGAGTAGAAATAGCCAAAGCAGGAATCTGTTTTACGCCTTCTTCATATCTGAGTGTTCCCGTTCTTGGAAAATCATCGGAAACAGGCGAAAGTGAACGAGTAATTACTGCTTCTGCACCTTTTTTTGCAGCCATTGATGCACCATACATCCTTTGCCATCCAGCTTTAGAATACCCGTTTGCCGTTGTATCCATTTTTTCATTAAAAAAAACGATACAGCCCTCCAATGAAGATGCTTTCTCAAAATCGGCCTTATTTGTAAATTCTACTACTTTCAAGTTTAGATCCTTGCCCCAGTCCCTATAGACATCCCCAAAGGAATAGCATTTAGTCCTTTTCTACCAGTTTCATCCATATAGTATAAAGAAGAAACACCAGGCAGCCATAATGGAACATTTACCGAGTCTGTTCTCACATCAACACCTGCCTTCTCCATTTCACTTTTCAAAAAAGCAATAGCCTCCTCATTACTTTTGCTTCCTGACATTCTTGCTGGAGTGTCCTCCGACAATGTCTTGATACACCGAAAGCAATCATCACTTTTAGAATTCTTTTCTATTCTATCTAAAACTGCTGTGTCCGACTTACAACCAGTCAACAAGCATAGTAAAACAATTATTACATATTTCATAACCTAGTAATTAAAGAACTTTACTCAATTCATTACTCCATAGTTCATAACCATTTGCATTAAAATGCATTCTATCTTCAGAATAATAGCGCAAATCAAGCAAACCATCTGCATTATATAATAAAGAAGCCAGATCCACATATTCAACATATGGAACATCATCTGCATATTCTTTTAACTTCTTATTAAACAGTTTCTTATTTTTACGAATATCCTTTCCAAGAAGAAAATCCATTGGAGTTGGTTTTATAGAAATAAACAAAATCCTGCATTCTGGGAAATCTCTATGAATCCTACCCAGCAACGAAATATACTCATCGAATACAGATTCAACAGGTTCACCATTTTCTATATCAATGTCATCATATATTACCACTGATGAAGGATGATATTTGCCTATAACATCATTATAATAATATTGTATATCTTTTATACTTGCTCCACCAAAACCTCTGTTCATTACATTCCGCTCAGGGAAATATCAAGCTGTCTTCCAAAGATTAACAGTAGAGCTTCCTACAAATAAAATAGGATTTTCTTAATAGTGTATTTTCCGAATCATACTCTACAAACCTCTTTGTTTCATTCTCAAAACGGAGAGAATCATATTTATTATTACGAATGGCATCCTGAACATCTAAAAAGAGTCTTAAAGTATCATTCTGTTTGTATGAAAACTCCTCAAGCGTATCTATCCTGGCCATCCAGAAATTCATGACCTCTTTATAAAAAACTTCTGTATCCACCATTTCTGGTTCAGCTTGCGACTTGCACAAATAATCATAGTAACTATCCTTATCAGAACAAGCAGTAAATACACTAGAAAAGAGAATTACAGAAAAAATTTTCAATCTACCTATATTGAGCATTTTATTTCAATAATTAGTTTTTAATCCATATCACATAGAATCTATGTTTACAATGAATGAGCTGTCTGATCAGGATACCTTTTCTCACACAAAATCACACGACTATAAACTTAGAAACTATACCCAATAAATCACCTTTCCCCAATAGTCCCCCACTATAAAGCATAATGGGTAACAACAGCCGAAACCATTCTATTCTTTAACACACAAACAATCGGCTTCCGGTAAATTCCCCAATGCATATTTCATCCTCAATTGTTTTTCAACAATCTTATCCAATCTCTCACAAAGTTTAAAAAAACAATTAACCAAGAATAAATATTTGCAAACTTCATACAAATCCAATAAGTAAAACAGACAAATGAAGCATAGAATATCAAAGGAATAAAAATCAACCGAATTATGAAACCTGAACACTACATTCAATTATTTACATATAAAATACCTGCAATGAAAAAAATGACGAGGCTATTATCATAAAAACAAATGAAACTTATACCTTTGAAGAAAGTTTGTATAAAAAATATCTTAGAATAAGGAGAATCTGGAAATGAAAAAAGAACTTCTGCATTCTTGTCCAGAACTGATTGACTACATCAATGAAACAGGTTTTCTGCCCTTGCTGAGCATGGACATCAACGGATGGTCGGCCGAAGAAGTAGTAGACGAAGACTGCCAGTACACCCGTCTGCCCGATGGTGGATGGGAATGGCCACTTTGGGAATGGAAAGGTGCCATCCTGCAGGAAAGCGGTTGCGCATACGGTAAGTTTTTCAAAGACAAAGCCGCTTTCATCAGCCGTGAATGGTGGCCTGACTTTTGCAATTACCGCCGAAGTGTCTACCCATATCCGGAAGCAGGAAGCATCGAAGAGAGTATCCTCGATGTATTAAAAAACGAAGGAAGCCTGATAACCCGCGAGCTGCGTGCAGCGTGCGGATTCACGGGAGCAAAGATGCGGAGCCGTTTCGATGCATATATCACCCGTCTGGAAATGGGCGGCTACATCGTTACAGAAGACTTTATCTATCCCCGCGATCGCCACGGGAGAGAATACGGATGGGGATGGTCACTGCTCACAACGCCGGAAACACTCTTCGGAAGAGAGGCTTGTCATCCCGACCGCACCCCACAAGAATCACGCGAACGGATACTCAGTCAACTCAAAAAGATTCTACCGGATGCCTCCGAAAAGATATACGATATCTTACTTAAATAAAGAAGGAAAACAACTAACGATATTACCCTATGAAAATCATTCTGGCCATCGACTCATTCAAAGGCTGCCTTACATCAGAAGAAGTAGAAACAATTTTCTCCCAAGCCTTGTCATCCCGCGGCATGACAGTCCGCTCATTACCCATGTCCGACGGAGGAGAAGGCATGCTTGAAGCCTTCATCTCTGCCCTGCACGGAAAAATTATCCAGGCCGAAGTACACGATCCTCTGATGCGCCCCATCCTTGCCAGTTACGGCATTGCCCCCGACGGAACAGCTGTCATAGAAACAGCCAAGGCATGCGGTCTTACGCTGATGACAGCCGAAGAACGAAATCCACTGGTAGCTACAACCTATGGAGTGGGCGAACTCATTGCCCATGCCTTACATCAAGGCTGTAAAAAGTTTATCATCGGACTGGGAGGAAGCGGAACCAGCGATGCCGGAAGAGGAATGCTTCGGGCACTAACCGATATATTCGCTTCCCATGGAACAATAGACGATGTACTTACCAACCATACAGCCGGATGCCAGTTTACCTTAGCCAGCGATGTACGCAATCCGCTTTATGGAAAAGAAGGAGCAGCCTTTACCTTTGCTCCCCAGAAAGGAGCTACTCCCGAAATGGTAGAAGAACTAGACCGCCAAGCCCGGCTGTTTGCCGATCAGTCTGCCCGCCATATGGGAAAAGACACATCACAACAACCCGGTGCCGGAGCAGCAGGAGGTCTGGGGTACGCCTTCATGCAATATCTCAGCGCAAGCGTATGTTCGGGAGCCGATTTATTACTCGACCTTATAAGATTCGATGAACTTCTGAAAGATACCGACCTCGTCATTACCGGTGAGGGACACGCCGACAGCCAGACTCTTATGGGAAAGCTTCCCGAACGAGTAATGCGACGGGCTCAAAAATATCAGGTTCCGGTATGGCTGGTAGCCGGACAGACCGATGACGCAGAAAAACTTATCACAGCCGGATTTACCCGGGCAGATAAACTTACCCCTGAAGGATTGGCTCTTCACGAAGCTATCAAGCCAGAAATTACCAGACAAAATATATATCGCTGGGTCTGCCAAAACTTCTAAGGAAATATCCATCAGAACCTTTACATTCATTATGAAAACAACACACTTGCTTTACACATCTGCCTTCCTGGCAATGACACCTCTTGCAGTATTTCCTCAGGGAAATCAGTCACGACCTAATCTCGTTTTCATCATGGCCGACCAGTTTCGGGGCGACGCCTTAGGATGTATGCAAAAAGAGCCGGTACAAACCCCTAATCTCGACAAGCTGGCCGAAGAAGGTATTCTTTTCACCGAAGCTATCAGCAGCTATCCGGTGTCATCTCCGGCCCGTGCCATGCTCATGACGGGAATGTATCCCACTGCAAACGGTGTAACCGGCAACTGCAATTCCGACAATACCCCTTACCGGATAGAACTATCTGCCGAAGCCATCTGCTGGAGTGATGTACTGAAACAGGCAGGATACTCCACAGCTTACATCGGTAAATGGCATCTCGATGCTCCTCACCCGCCCTACATTGACACATACAACAATCGCGGAAAAGTAGCATGGAACGAATGGTGCAGTCCCGAACGCCGCCACGGATTCGACCAGTGGATTGCCTATGGAACCTACGACAACCATCTGAAACCAATGTACTGGGATACAGAAGCTGCCAGAGAAGACTTTTATTACGTCGACCAGTGGGGACCGTCCTATGAAGCCGGCCGTGCCATTGAGTTTATCCGCAAGGAAAGCAGCCAGTCCGACCACCCGTTTGCCTTAGTCGTTTCCATGAATCCGCCACATACCGGATACGAACTTGTCCCCGACTCATTCAAGCAACGCTATGCCCATATCGATGTAGAGGCACTGGCATCCCAGAAACCATATATACCCGCCAAAGGAACTCCCGAAGGAGATTATTTCCGCACACATATCCGCAACTATTACACCTGCATCACCGGAGTAGACGAAAATGTAGGACGTATCATCTTCAGTTCCGACCATGGCATATGCATGGGCGGACACGGTATCGAAGGCAAAAACGTTTTCTACGAAGAATCCATACGAATCCCGATGATATGCTGCTGGAAAAACAAACTGCATCCGCAGCAAACCGACCTGCCCGTAGCTTTTGCCGATCTTTATCCTACGATGCTTTCACTCATGGAAATGAAAGACCAAACACCTTCAACCGTACAATCCTACGACTAGAGCCAGCACTTCCTGCAAGAGAAAATACATACTCCCCAGGAAACCATTCAACCCTATTATTATTGCGTCCCTTCCGACCCGACATCCGGCAAACGAGGCATCCGTACTTCCCGATACACCTATGTAGTAGCATTCGAAAAAGGGAAGAAAACTCAAACCTGGCTTTACGACCGGAAAAACGATCCCGATCAGCTACATAACCTAGCAAGCCGTAAACCTTCACTTTGCGACTCCTTAAACCAGAAACTCTTATTATGGCTCGAACAGACACACGATCCGTTCAGCTCTTACCTAAAACCATAATTATGAAAAAATCGTATTTACACTGCTGACATTCTTCTTCACATGTAACCTGAGCAGTGCCTATGGCACAGAAATCCAGTTACCCAAACCAGCTCCACACCAGATAAAATGGCACAAGCCTTTCGTCTGATTGTAGAATACATTCGACTCCATGAAAAGATTCGATTTCGGTATCGGTCTGGGAATCGGTTTCGAAATACTCCAGTCATGGAGCATAGGCATGAACTACGATTTAGGTTTCGTACTCGTTGTGACGGCGGCGGAAAACACAGAGCACTCCTGCTCTCTGTTGGCTATAAGTTCTGATATGCAAAACTATTCATACTTTAAACCCAACAACTATCATGAAGAAGTGGATTTTACTTATCTGGTTGTTTTGTTATGCAACTTCTGGCAGTTCATGCAGAAAACGAATACTATACCATATTCAAGGTAGGAAGCAACATCTGCACGCCTGTTACGCTGAAAACGCCATACGGCAACTACACCATCCATACGGAAATAACAATACCCAATTCTCTTTCCTGCTTCGAGGCATTCGACTGTGAGGGGAAAAAAATAATGGATACCGGAGGAAAAGTTTCCGTAGGAACCGGTAAACCGACCGTACGTATCTATTACCTTACCACCCTGTTCCCCCACGCCGACAACGAAACACCTCGTTCAGACAACGAAAGCTATACACCCTCCACACGTAATTCTTTCTCTAATCCAGAGTGGGCGGAAAAAACAGCTGAAGCTCTGGTTGATTTGACAGAGGCAAAAGGATGGAACCACGAAAGTCATTCAATCTATCTGGAAGCAGGCTACGGATTTGCTTACGGTAACGCCGGCATCCGCCTGAAATACATCTCTCCCGTAGTGTTCGGCCTTACAGCATCCTTTGGCTACAACACCCAGTACAAACCAGAAAGGATCGACGACAAACAGTATTTGTGGAATGTAGGCGTCCAGTTACACTTGTCCAAGTTTCTGGCAATCGGGATGTATGGCGGTCCCCAGTATTTCAGCAAGTACAACAAGTCGGAAATAGGATTCGGAGCCATGCTCGAATACTCTCACCAGATTTACAAACGACTGGGAGTCACCGGAGGTGTCGGATTTGTCATAGCAGCCGAAGAAGCCTCTAAAAATCCACAGACTCTTTTCGCCTTTCATGCCGGAATAAGCTATAACTTATTCTCAAACTAATCAAAAACTTGTCGTGACTGTCTGCTCCAACATCCCAACGTCCCCTTCTCGTTGTCAGACAGTTGCGGCAGTTTTTTAATGACTACAAATAATCATTTTACTTATCTAAAGGATTCATAAAACTAACAAAAAACAGCTTTTAAGATTTAACCAGGAAATCCTTTCTTTTTTAAAGCTTGCAAATTAAAATAAAAAGCATATTTCATTCTATCATTCAAAACTTTCTTACCATCTACCACATCCTTCATTGCTTTCCATTTCCAATCCTCCAAAATACATCTACGTTTATCCCAATCCACCATTTGTTGAACCAACTCTAAAGTAATACTTGAGCTAATATCCATAGACCTAAATTGTTGTTTATCTATAGTTGCTTGCTCCTTTGCTGCTAATTCATCTGCCTCCATTAATAATTCAGGATTATACTGCCAAACTTTCTCATATATAGCGATTCCTCTAGAAATATCTGTTTCCAAGAATTTTCTTCCATTCTTGACTTTATAAGCAATATCACTAGCAACCATTGGATAAGGAGCTTCTAAAAATCCCGTATCTCTTCCCCATTCTTCAATTTTTTTCCAAAGAGAAAATGGTATAGATTTAAGAATTTCTTCTTGATGGCGACGATCCTCTTCGACATTTTCTACATCTACTTTATGAGTACGCTTCGGAGGATTATTCTCATCAATACAATCTGCGTTTATATCAGCAATATTATACGACCATTTATTCCCCCTTACCATAAGCCAGCATTCTTCCTTTTTTGCCCACTCGATATAATGTGAAACTGGAGATTTATCAATAATAAATTGATTAACTTGCTTCATCAATTCATAAATAAAGTCAGATAATTCCAAAGATATACGTTGATTCTTCCAAATCTTGTATAAATCTAATTGCCCTTTAGTTATAATATTCAACAAAGAAAGAGTATATGGAACAACAACCTGTTTTAATTCTCCAATATGATTACCTGATACTTTTGTTCCATATCGTTTATCTGCCGTTCTAAATAAAATAGCTTTTGCTATAATATCCTCAAAATACGCAACATCAATATACTTACTCTCTGGCAAATTATAATTCATAAATCGAGCATAATTTTTTTCATTACCACGAACAACTATATGCGGACCTATTACCATCGATTTACCACTATACACTTCCTGCCAAGCATTAATATATTTAGCTAACTCTACTTTAGTAAACACCTGATTCTTTGGAAATTTAAGATCAAATGCAGCCTGTCTTGATTTCGTAAATCCCTCTTTAGAACGTAATGTTTTATATTGGCCTCTTGCGCGTTCAAAGAACCAAGACGTAGGCATATTATTCTCCAATGTAACTGGAGATAAAATATATCGTGATAATTTCTCTATTTCAATTAATGCCGGATTGTTAGCTGTAAAGTCTGCATCATTAACTTTATTTTGCGTATTAGCGTATTGTGATATTCGAGAAACTATATTCGCATACTGTTCCTTATCTTTAATTACAGATAATTTTACTTGAACGTATATTTTAGAAATATCTGCTTTATCCTTCCTTGACGTATTATAAATAGAAGCTGTTGTTTGTCCTCCATTAACAATTTGTAAATTACTAATTTTTTTAATAAATCGTCCTGTTTCATCCAACAAAATATGGTCAGCGGTAGCAGCAATACCATTATTAAATGCTAAAAACATATGTGGTTCTTCATTGATAGTCTTTCGAATACCTTTATTTATTTTTCCTGTAAATTGAAGAAAAGAACGAACATTTTGTTCAAGCAAACGTGCGCCATAATCATGATAAAGTATTGCTAAACACTCCCCCGACACAATTGCTATATAAGCCTCATAATCAGGATTTTCTATATTTGCAGACAAGCAAGGAATTTCAAAGTGTTCTCCATTAAGGTTATCAAAATCTAATTCTATAGGAACCCTAGACTGTTCTGATATTTTATAGAGAAAATCAATATCTATAATTCTATAAAAAACTGTATAACCACTTATTGACTGACTTGTCGGTATATCTCCTTTATATTGTCCATTTGTTAAAATGAAAGCATTTACACGAATAAGATTATCTTTTAACTCATCATAATTTGCCAATGTATCCGCAAATTCAAAAATTTCAGATGACTCAGCAATCTCATTGACATAATCATTATAGATAGCCTTACGAAAGAAATTAGAAATCCTTTTAACGGCCGTATCAATTTCTGATTTAGAAATAGAACAAATGTCTTGTTTATTATTAAATATTGAAATGAACAAATCGACATTCTCATAATTATCAGAAACAGCATATCCATTAATCTTATGCTGCCCTTTTCTACCTAAATCACGCTCATCATATGCAATATATGCATTTTCAGTTTCACCCGCCTCAGATAACATTTCTTGACATATGCGAGTAAAGACTTGCTCTTGTGTATTTCCATCATCATCACCAGACTGCATGGCAACTACATCCTGCATCAATGATTGATAAAACTTATTTAATTCATTCATAGATTTTCTATGCAATTAAAATGTTCATTCTCACTTAGCAAATATTCTATACAAGTAGATACATTAATGGAATATGTAACATTACTCACACCATTGCGCAACTCATCTTCTTTAATTCGAGGAAATGCTTTACATACACGATAAATATTTTCCTTACGAATTTTGTAACAGCGGTCTGCATACAAAGGTCTATGATTATCAAAATAGCCCGCTTCAATCAATTTAAAATTAAATAGATTCATAGCAACTATATCATCCATTAATACTTTTCTCAGCTCATCAACTTTATCATTTAACGTTTGCCCTGACAAACGTGAAGATTCAACTGATAAATGATAGAGGAATAACATTTTTAATAAGGTATCATCTAATTGACGTTCCCCATTTATTGTTATTTGATCTGAATTGTTGACTGATATAGTTTTAACCTCAACAGCCCATTCTTTTCCTTGAAAATCACGAACAGATTTATCTGTACCAGACCACAATTTAAGTGATTCTACTTTAGAGAATAGATTTCGGGCTATTAGTTTTTGCAAATATATCAATTCGCCATAAAGCCCTTGTTGTTCAAGCAGTGTCAAACCATCTGATAATTTCTTATCAAACATAGCTTTCCACTTTTCTATTTGATTTATTATCTCCCTGACAGCCTCTGAACTTGTATGACATTTTCGAACAACCTCAATGAGATTATCACACAAACAAGCAAAAACATCCAAATTCTCAAACGATGACAATTGTATTAATAAAAGCCTATTTGATGTATATGTCATATCTTGTATCAGCTGTATAGTAAGTTCCTTTAAATTACGAAAAGAATCAAGATTTATTTTTACATCCTTAGCAAAAGAAAAAGCCACTCCATAGGTCTCTTCTGGATATTTATATATACCAAATATTTTTATTGGAGCATCAACAAGAAATAAACGTTTCACTAGTCCAACAGTTTGTTCTTTTGCCATTATATGCCACAAAGATAATATACTATCATTCATAAATATTATCATTATTTTCGTCAAACATTTCTTCTGTTTCTGCAAAATCACCAACCTGATTTACGACATACGATACAGCATGGTCTGTATTACTACCAGGGAATGATATTGCCAATCCTATAAAAGGTTCATCTTCTGCTTTATATTCAATTTGCGCACCTTTTACATTCGAACATTCAGGATTAAGTGGGTATATTATTAACAAAGGAGTTTGCTTAGGTCTATATTCCTTTCGCACAAGTTCTGGGGGCGGATAGTCCTTATTCCATTCTTCTCCTGTTTTTTCTTTTTTACGACGCTTCGTTTCTTCCAAAGCATCTGAAAGTAAATCTTTATCAAGATCTATAAATTCATCACATTGATTTCCTACTATATGATTTTTACGTATATAGTATGTATTAGGATCAACAACATCTTTTGCACGATTACGAATAAAGCAACCAACTTTTATTTCATTCGAAAAAGCATGGATACTCTCTGCGCCTTCACTCTTACTCATTAAGGCAACACTCCAAGATGTTAGCTCTCCTATAGGATTTAAATCTTTAATATACTCGCAGATACGATCTAAAGGAACTTTGATTAACGACTTTGGTAACCTAAATTGCATCAAATAGTCGCATATTATCTCAGAAGAAATATTTGTCCACAAATAATTCTTCCCAACTTGTTTACTAGTTCCCAGCTTGCACAAGAATTTATCCGTTTCAATTAAATTAGAATGTACATCTTTCTTAAAACGCGATAATTGATATGTTTCTATTAAACGACCAGCCCATGATACCTTTATTTCATTCGTATAACGCATCTTACTAACAGAGGTGATTTGTAATTGTCCTGGATGTGACCTAACTTTTAAAGCATAATTTTCAGGAGTTCCTCCAGATTCTGCAAGATATTTAAACTCTTCACGAAGTTCTTCATTTGCAAGAGTAATATGTCTATACCATTCATTCAATTCATTACTAGTAAACAAACGGCATAAATCTACATATCCAGGACGATACCCAAACCATCTTCCCATCTGCATTAATGTATCATACATCTTAGAGGCTCTCAGAAAATAACTAACAGATAACCCCTCCAATGTCAAACCTCGAGATAACTTATCTCCACCTATAGCAATTACTGAAATTCCTTCTTTTTCATTATCATAATATGTAAGTGTATCTCCAGAAGAACCGTTAATAGATTTCACTTCTATTTTTTGAACAGCAGGATACAAAAATGGTCGAATTTCTTCCCATGTATGTATTTTTATTTGTGTATCAATCTTTGAAAAACTTTTAGATTCCAAAATTTCTTTTGAAACGGTTGAAAAAGACTTATAATTAGGAGTATCTACTTCTAATATCTCTCGGAACTCCTCCATTATCCCAGGATCATTGGCTTCTATCTCACTTTTATAATATCTAAACTGCTGATCTATTATATCTTTAATATGATTTTGCCATACTTGAAAACGAGTAACATGGATCAGCATAGAATTATGTTTTTTTTCTTGACCACGTGCTGCCCGTATCGCACAAGTTATAATGAAACATTTTATTGCCGTTTTCAAAGATTCTGGAATATCCATGATTGTCGGTTTTTTATCATCCTTCTTATGTCTAGAAGGAACAAAATTATCACAATCTGTAATGGTATTAACTATAGGCAATAACTCATCATTCTCATCAGGCACAGCAGAAGTTCCAAATACTTTTTCTGGTCCAATATAGTTATCTGGAGCAGGCAAATTTATAATAAAGTCTCGTGGAAATAAATCATTATCATTGAGAGGAATGAAAATATTAGCAAAGGGAGTTGCCGTATATCCGACATATGCAGAACGATTAAATAAATTTATTATATCACGAATATATCCATTAATAGTTGTAGGATCTTCATCTATTTTATTCGTATTTATTGACGCATTATCAGCCTCATCATCAATAAGCAACATCGCCTTTGATGTAATCTTTCCATTTATAGTGTGTGTTCTTAACCAGTTACGAAGATTCTTTAAGACCGTAGAGTTTTTCTTAACAACCAGAATAATAGGCTGAGGAACATTAAAATTAAATCCTGCCGTATTTGTTGCTTTCCTTGTAAAATCTCCAGTTTCTAAACTAGTTGTATATGAATGTGCGATTGCATCATCAAAGCCAGGAATCAAACCAACGCCAATTTTAGTCGTCTGATTCTGTGTAAAAGCTCTTGTGTTCTGCGTATCAAATCCGAGAAATCCTTCATCCAAACGAGTCTGGGTCTGACTACGTAAATTATTATGAATTCCAGCAAGCACAATTATTAGATTAAAACCAGCATCCGCAGCCTTACATACTAAACCTGTATAATTAGCCGTCTTTCCAGACTGCACCTGCCCCACAACAAGTCCTTTTTTATCTAGAATGATATCTTCAATCTGAGGATTAAACAGTTTATCTAGAATCTTATCTGTTAGTTCATCCAATTGTGCAATGACACTAGGAGCAAATCTTTTAGATTCTTTCAAATATTTTGAATATCTTGTCCAAAATTTCCACTGTGATTTTTTCGCAGCTCTAAATGCTTTTAACCAAGGCGCACGACGGTCTTTTCCTTCCAGAATTTGAAAAGCTTCAACTTTTACATTATATAAAGCTAGAAGCTCATCTTTTAATGATGCTTTATCTACTTCAGGAAACAACAATAATATTTTAGATACTGCTAAATCAATATCTTCATCTGTGACATTACGTTTAGCCCCTATCAATATACGACACATGTCAAGGGCTTTTATAAGTGATTCGTTCATATCAATCCATCTATTAAATCCTCGTATTCATTAAATGGTTCCATATATTTCAAAGATAAACGAGCTTGCTCCGGTGTTAAGCCATCCAAAATCTGATTGTGATATATTTGCTCCATCATTGATTTTATAACAGATACATCAATATCAGAATACGGCTGCTTCTGACTACTTTCATCTTGAGCTTCTTTGACATATATAGTTTTTATTGGTATCGATTCTTCTATAAATTTAAGCAACATTTCTATTGCTTGATCAGGATCTTCCTTAGCCAGCAACTTCAAGTGTTTTATCATAGAGTGTTCACGGTTCACGACAAAATACCATTTATCATCCTTTTTCTTTTCAGACCATAAAGGCTGAAAATCAGACCCCGCACGGCGCTTTAATATTCGTCCACGATGCTTATAAACCTCTACTCCCAATCCACATGCCCTTTTGGCATATGACTCCAACTGTAACCTACAACCCATTGGAGGATATGCTTTTGATTTTTTTATATCAATTTGCCAATCAGAATCAACGGTATTTTGTAAATCTACTTGAATTCTAACAAGCTTATAAGATTCTTCCTTGCGCATTAATCCTAACCAATCGCCAGCAAGCAATAACCTGTTACCTCTATATACATAAAATCCTTGATGCGCAGAAAAGCCATATACTCCCTCAGCATTTTTATATGCGACTTCTGATGAGAAATTATTTTTATGCGGAAGAATATAGCCTTTAACAGCAATATCATTACCTATATAATCTGTTGGCATTATTTGTAATTTTTTTTCATTTAAACAAAAAGGATTCCATGGCTTAATTTCATGGCTACACCAATATAATTTAAATGATTTATCTTCAAGAAACCGATGAAATGTCATTGCTAGATGTTTCTTTACTTTATCAAAAGCTTCCGAGAACTTTCTTTTTGCGCTTTCGTCGTCCACTCTAGTTAAAGATGGCAACACTCTATCAAGATTTGACCAAATAACAACAGTGCCACTGTCAACATCATCCAACATATTTTCGGACTCATCAGGTAACCAACGAATCAACTCCCATCGATTAGTCAATGCAACATAATCAAGATTCCAAGTCCAAAAATTTACATTTCCATTTTTTTTCTTACTAATTACTGTCAAGTTACGACATTGAGAAAATGACGCGGTTTTAAGTCCTAAGCCAAACCGACCTAAATCAGTCAAAGAACGTTCTCCCAAAGGATTCTGAGCACCAGGGCGCATAGCCTGAATAATCTCTTCATCGGACATTCCACAACCATCATCTTTTATAATTATCATTGATTCCCCACCTCGCCAAACTCGATTTATATAGATATTTCTTGCACCAGCAGATATTGAATTATCTATAATATCAGCAACTGCTGTTTCCAAACTATACCCAATAGCTCGAAAAGTTTCTATCATTGCCGCAGCCCCAGGAACAGCTGAAGCAGTTTGTATATTTGAAAAATCAATGTTCATAATAATTTTCCACTAACTCAAATATTACAACTTTATCTTTACTTATAAGTTCCTCGCCAATTGTCTTTATCAGTTTAGCTCAAGATCAGAAAACAAAGATACCATTCCTTGTATTTTCACTCATAACAAGATCTTTTTAATCTCTTCGGCTATTTTATAAGCTAATACAACAGGAACAGCATTACCAATCTGTTTAAATACAGCAGTACGACTACCCTCAAAGAAATAATCATCCGGGAATGACTGCAAACGAGCAGCTTCCCGAACAGTTATAGATCTCACTGTATCTATAGTTGGATTTGGTGTAGGATATATATAATAGTGACCATCCATTGCGATATGAGCAACGACTGTATGACAGCAGCCAAATGGATTAACCACATTAAATCTATTCAAAAAAGTCTTTTTATTTTTATGTGTTTGCAAATGAACTGGCAATTTTGCATAGTTTAAACGTTGTTTATCTTTTAACCACAAATCAACCGCTATTTTATATATCTGACGATCATTATCATTAGTTGGTCTAGCTACATGTTGAGTAGTAAAATTAAGAGTTCCTCGGATACCAGATTTCTTCAAATATTCCATTTCTGATAATGGCTTTGTATATGAAATAATCTCACACAACTTACCTTCTCCAGCTTTTCGCTGAGGTAAATCAGCAAACAAGTCCTTCATAATTGTATAAGGCATGCTTTCCTTTGCAAGAGAAGGATAACTATAATCTTTGAATTCATTTTCTTTCCATCCAACAATTATAACTCGTTGCCTATTTTGAAGTACTCCATGTTCAGAGGCCACCTGAACCTTACAATCCATTTTATATCCCAGTTCCTCAACCAATCTTTTTAAATCAGCAAATGGTTCACCTCGTTTTGCAGTAAGAATACCCAAAACATTTTCAAACACAAACATTTTGGGTCTATATCGCTTTAAAAACTGAACATAATATTTATAAAGTTCATTACGGGGATCTTTTTCTACATTTTTCCCCATTCGCGCACGACCTGCTACGGAATAAGCTTGACACGGAGGTCCCCCTATAATAATATCAACATTCTTCCCTCCTTTCAACTTGTCTACTTCCGAAAATATCCCATTAATAGTTTCTTCTCCGATAGTTGCACAAATAACTGCATCTGTAACATATTGAGGAACCTTTGCCCACAATTCAGTACCATCAGTACCCTCTACTTTATTTTTTAAATAATTCTCATATACAGTCAATTTACCTGCAGCTTTAAGATAATGAAATGCAGCCCGTGTTTTTAAAGTATTACATGCCTCATGATTCATTTCAATATGCGCAATAGGAGTATATCCAGCCCGAATAAATCCCTCAGACAGTCCTCCCGCCCCAGCAAACAAGTCTATAAATGTATATTGATTACTATTCATTCTTTATAATTACAACTATTAAGATTACCTTACTATTAATTTGCGAAGGTAAACAAAATTAATCAAACTACTTAATTTAAATCTAAAAATAACAAAGAAAGAAGAGTTACTCTCCAACATACACCGGATGATACTTCGTTCCCGCATTCTTCAACATCCCTTCCTTCACCAGTTCACGAATCACCCGCGTAGCCTTCGACGAATTAAATCCCGTGAGCTGTTCAAAGTCACGGCGTTGCAGGAAAGCATGCGTTTTGAAATACTCAACTAGCTTTTGTTTCATTTCTTCCTCGTCCAACTTGGCAGAATGATGGGCATCATCTACCTCACGCTCCAAGCATACATTCCGGAAACGATTAATCAGATCTTTGTCGGGCGTAAACTTGATGCTTCTCACCTGTACATCGTCATCCTTTATATATCGAGGATTAATGTCTGGCGCACATTTCAGACTCAAACTAAAATAGCCGATACCGTCCAAATGTACGGTGTACCCATCGCTCAGTTTCTCATAAAGTTCATCGTTCAAAGCCGTGATAACTGCTGCTACATCGGCTGGAGAGGCGGTACATTTCTTGTGTATCGCTTCGCGGATTTCACGAGTGGTCACCACATCTTTGGTTATCACTTTTGCATGTAGTTTTGGAGAAGATATGCCTTCTTTTACCGGATTCTCAAACAAGTCAAATTTAATAGCCATAATCATTTTAGTTATATGATAGTCGTAATTCCTAAAAATGTTCTAACAAAAATTCCTCAACACGTTGCTGTCAAGGTCACGACACGAATGTGACGAGATATCAGCACGAACGTGTCAAGACCTCATCACGTACGTGTCGAGGTAAATTTAACTCTATTTTTAGAAAAGTACAAAAAAACACCTACTAATTTTAATCCTAAGATATCTTTTAAAACGCCACCTTATGGCAAAGCGTTTTTTTACATTATATAACCTCAAATATTATTATATCTAACAAATAATCACTATATTTACACCAAACTAAGAAATAACCATGGGAAGTACATTCAAGAAGCAGGACCTGTTCCTTGCTCAAATGCGTAAAGACTACATAGCAGGGAATATCCCTCATACAGACATACTCAAGCCTTACCTTGAGTGGAAGAATGGAGGAACACTCATTACTTCTGCCATCACTAAAGATGAAGCTATTACCATTATGTGGCATACACGAAAATTGCTGGAACACTTTTATGATATGTATCCTGATGCTTACAAGGATATTCCGGCACATAACAGTGATGACCCATGGCAAGAGTACACCGGGTATGGAAAAGATAAATACACCGTAAGCTATCTGGAAGCCATTGATGGCGAAATGACTTCTTTACTGTCAGGAGGGCTTTTCCATGAATGAAAGGAATGTAATAGCGCTGATCATGGAAGGGAGATATGAGTTCTATGGTTCTCCCGCAGCTCTTTATTCCAAACATACAGCTGATGAACTAGGTATCACTCAGGGAGGATTGAACAATTATTTTTGCATGCAATCTAAAAGTACGTATAAGGCTTATCGAAACAATAAATGTGAAATTATCAAAGGAACAATAATCACTAACCGCAATAAAAAATAGCAACAAGATTATGGATGTCCTTTCCAAAGACCAGCGACACAAAAACATGGCTGCAATTCATTCGGCTAACACCAAGCCGGAAATGATAGTCAGAAAGTATCTGTTTGCCCACGGATTCAGATATCGCCTGAATCATCCGCGTCTGCCAGGGCGTCCGGACATTGTACTACGAAAATACCGTACCTGCATTTTTATTAATGGCTGTTTCTGGCATGGTCATGAGGGTTGCAAATATTATGTTATACCAAAAACGAATACAGAGTTCTGGACAAACAAGATCTACCGTAACATCGCACGCGACAAGAAGGTCCAAAAAGAACTGGCTAAAATGGGATGGCATTGTATCACAATATGGGAATGTGAACTGAAACCCCAGAAAAGAAAGCAGACACTGGTTTCGCTGGAATACACGCTCAATCACATTTTTTTAAAAGACCACACTGTCAACTATTATATAAACGAAGAAGAGGAAACATTAAGAGCTGCAGAAGATACAACCTGCTGCTACACTCCCGTCCCCTCAAAATAAACAGCTCCACTCGCCCATCCCACAATTTCAAAGCCGGATCGGGCATTCCTCTATCTCCAACATTCGTAAAACTAAAAAAACAAAAAAACGCACAACAGACAGAACATTCCTGAGCTGTGGGCTTTTATAAATAAAAAAGCCTATAGTTATGAAGACTACAAAATTTATCTTATGCCTGGGAGCCTTGCTGACACTGAACCTGGTCCCCATACGCTCAATTGCAGGAAATGCAGGTATAGAGAAGATTGAGGTCTTACAGTACGATTCATAAAAAACTGAACAAAAAAATACTATCGAGCATTGGTAAAAAAATTAATTTATTACCTTTGTTCGTATATGAAGGAACTGCTTCACATACTCCCCGCTCTGCTTGCTCTCTGTTTATGTGTTTCCTGCAAGGATACAAAAGCAAAGAGCAAACGGATTGTGCCTGTCGGAATATTGGCTGATGGTGATCTTGCATTCCGGCGCGGTACCGGACTGCTGAGTCACGTGGTTACTTCTGCCAGCAAAGACGGGGTTTACTCGCACGTGGGAATCTTAAAACAGATTGACAATGAATGGTTCGTTATTCATGCTGTCCCCGATGAGCCTGATTTTGAGGGTGACACCGACCGTGTAAAAACAGACCCGTTATCACGTTTTTTCGCCGAGGACAGAGCTGTATGTGGCGCAATAGCCAGAATTATGGATGATTCTATTGCAGCTTCGAGGGCTGCACATACTGCCTGGAAGATTGCTCGAAAGGGAACTCTTTTTGATCATGATTACAATCTGGCAGATACTTCGCAAATGTATTGTACCGAACTTGTAGAATTTACCTACCAGAAAGCGGATATCTGTCTTTCGGAAGGAAGGCGTACGCAAATCAATGTTCCGGCAATGGGAGGAACATACCTCATGCCCGACGATATTGTAGCCAATAAACGATTAAAAATATTATACAGTTTTCCGTAAACTCAAGGTTTTTCTTTTCCTATATTCTATATTTATTAACTTTAAAATGTAAACACTATGATGAAACAACTGATTCGTTTGGGATTGATGCTGGTTGCTGTGCTAGCTATGGTATCGTGTACACCCAGTACACCTGGGACCGCACTGAAAAATTACATGTCGGCACTAAGCGACAAGGATTATGAGAAGTTCATTGACGGATGCAACATCTCTGAGGCTGACAAAGCTAAGGAAATACGCGAGGGGCTTATTGCCATGATTCAGGAAAAGGGGTCAAAGACTATTGAGAAAAAGGGCGGACTAAAAGAGATTGAAATTGTTTCTGAGGAAATGGCTGAAGACGGCAACTCGGCGATTGTCACTTACAAGCAGCATTATGGCGACGGAAGTGTCAAAGAAGATACTCAGAAAATGATAAAGGTGGATGGTAAATGGCTGATGGATATCGGTAAATAATGAATTAGGTAATACAGAAAAGGGGCGTCGTAAAGCGCCCCTTATTTTTTACCGGCGTGCCCGCATCTCCCAGAAGGCTACAGCTGAGGCTGCCGCTACATTCAGTGAGTCGACACCATGCCACATCGGTATGCGGACTACATAATCGGACTCTGACAGCACTTCGGCTGGAAGACCGTCGCCTTCGGTACCCATCACAATAGCCATACGAGGAATTTCCTTGAGCTCCGGATAATCGATGGGAACGGAACGGTCGGTCAGAGCAAGGGAAGCGGTACAGAACCCCATTTCACGCAGCGAAGATACGGGACGGGGAAGCCATGTCCAGGGTACGAGAAAAACGGAGCCCATCGACACGCGTACGGCACGGCGGTTCAAAGGGTCGCACGAGTCGGGTGAAAGAAGGATGGCATCGATGCCCAGGGCTGCCGCTGAACGAAAGATGGCTCCGATATTGGTCGTATCGACAACACCGTGAATCACGGCAACACGACGGGCATCGCGGCAGACTTCCTCGGGAGTACGTGGAGCGGGACGCCGCATGGCACATAATACACCGCGTGTAAGCGTGTAGCCGGTAAGGCTTGCCAGAAGCTCGCGGCTGCCCGTATAAACGGGAATGTCACCGGCACGAAGAATGATATCGGCTGCATCTCCTTCGATATGTTTTTTCTCACAAAGCAGTGCAAGAGGCTGATAACCGGCATCGAGTGCCACACGGATTACTTTGGAGCTCTCGGCTATGAATATGCCCCTTTCGGGATCTATGCGGTTACGTAACTGGGCTTCGGTCAAGGTTCCGAACACGTCTACTCCTGGGTGTTCGAGGGAGGTTATTTCTATTACGGGCATATGGATATTCTTTTTTCTTGCCAAAGTTAAGAAAGAATATCGGTCGGAGCAAAGTTTTTTTCTCTACCTTTGTCAGCGAAGAAAACAAACTAAAGAATAACAGTTATGCTACATTTTGATACAGACTATATGGAAGGGGCACATCCGGAAGTGATGCGCCGCCTGATGGAAACTAATCTGGAACAGACATCCGGATATGGAAGCGATGATTATACACGCCATGCCCGTGAACTGATACGCCAGGCATGCGGACAGCCCGAAGCGGGAGTATATTTCCTGGTTGGGGGTACGCAGACCAATGCAACTGTCATCGACGGGCTGCTTGCCCGCCACGAAGGTGTACTGGGAGCAGAAACAGCGCACATCAATGTGCACGAGGCAGGAGCCATCGAGGCTTCCGGACATAAGGTGCTGACATTGCCTCAACATGAAGGAAAGCTTTGTGCTGAGGAGGTAGAAGCATATATCGCCGATTTTTACCGTGATGAAACTTACGAACACATGGTGGCTCCGGGAATGGTGTATATTTCTCACCCTACTGAATATGGTACATTGTACTCGCTCAGTGAACTGGAGGCTTTGAGCCGGGTATGCCGCAAGGCGAATATTCCGCTTTATATGGATGGTGCACGTCTGGGATATGGTCTGGCTGCTCCAGGTACAGATGTCACCTTGCAGGACATTGCCCGTCTGTGTGATGTGTTTTATATAGGGGGAACAAAGGTGGGTGCATTGTTCGGCGAGGCAGTAGTGGCTCCGCATACGGAACGTCTGCCGCATTTTTTCCCGCTGATTAAACAGCACGGAGCACTGCTCGCCAAGGGACGCCTGTTGGGTATTCAGTTTGAAACGCTGTTTACTGACGGACTTTATCTGGAGATGGGGAAACATGCTGTCCGTCTGGCACAGAAACTGAAACAGGGTTTTGTCCAAAAAGGGTATAAACTTCATATGGATTCGCCAACCAACCAGCAGTTTGTCTGCTTGCCTAACGCGGATATCGACCGCCTTTCGGCACATGCAACCTTCGAGTTATGGGGACCACGCGGAGAAGAGGAAACGGTGGTACGCTTCGTAACCAGCTGGGCTACACGCGAGGCTGACGTAGACGCATTGATCGATTTACTCTAATCGGCTTCTTCGATAGAGAAACGGTTTACGGTGACGGCAATGGAATATTTTATCAGTCCGTCACCGGAAAACATGGTTCCACCGCCTTGTATACACATACGTACGCTCATACCATCGTTTGCCGTGAGAAGATATTCGCCGGAATGCTTCTGCTCGTTTACGGTATACCACATGCCGTTCTGTCCGTATTGTACCTCGACGTAGCTTCCATCGGTTTCATAATCCCATGAAAGCCGGTATCGGGAAGTGTTTCCCCGGTGAAAAGTAAATATACAGGTGGAATCGTCATAGTCGACATACGACAGTGAGGTCACTTCTTCCGGATAGAAATTCAGGGCTATGCGGCTTACCGTATCATTGGATATTATGTTATTCATAACATACTCGGTATAGGTTTCTCCCAAGTGTTTCTTTTCAAGGGGATAATAGTCGAGTTCTTCATTCTGGCAAGAGCCAAACCACATGGCAGCGCATATAATCACTGCCATGCTATATACTATTCCATGCTATATACTATTTTCATGCTCATTCGTGTTCTGTTTCATTCTGTAACATTTCAACAGGAAAATCTTCCTCGTGAGGTGCTGGTCTTCCGGCTTCGGGCATCGGATGTGGCACAGGCTGCTCGGGCTTCATTGTCAGCCACAGGTCGTACTGCTCGTCTGTCAGAATCTTACGGAGCTTCTTTATTTTCTTTTCGGCACGCTCTTGCATCTCTTCTTTCATCTTATCATCGCCGGCTGGTGGTGTCATCATAGGAGGACGTCCTCCTTCTCTCATTGGAGGACGGTTCATATCCTTTCCTCCACGGTCTATCAGGACCTCCAGTTTTTCCCTTTCTTCTTTCAGATTAAGCTTGTAAATCTTCTTATATTGCTTCTCGGTAAGATTGAGTACCTTATCCATTTCATCGGTACGCCTGCGTGCCGTTTTCTCAGGGTTAGGTATTTCTTTTTTCTGAGTATTTTCTTTTTGTTGCGGTTCATCGTATGATGTAGCGGCAACGGCTTCTGCTGAAATTGGCATCAGAGCAGCCAGGCAGACAGTCCACATTGTTTTTCTCATCTTCATCATAAAATAAGTTTTTAAGGGTTGTTGTTTCGGATGACAAATGTAAAACGCTGACTTATATGTGGAAATAGAATCAACCAACCCGCCCATTCTATCGGTTAACTCCCGACAAATCAGATTTTCCGCAAAACGGCTTTACAGAAAAAGGTATATAAAGATAAAATAAGCACACTTGGTCTGCAAAATCATTCCATTCGACGATTTTAGTTACAACGGGTAAGGTACAAACGTATTTTTGAGGCATAAAACTACCACAACAATGAAACATCTGCAAAAACAGCTACTTCTCGAACAAATTATTTATCTTTCCATTTGGGTGTTGATACTGGGAACTCCGCTCATCGGTTTTCTGCTCGACAATGATCATCCGCTGGAGGGAAGCGAACTGTGGAAAGAGGTAAGTGATACCTGGCTTATGGTGCTTCCTTTCTTTCTGCTGTTTCTGATACATAACTATATACTCATTCCACGCCTCCTGCTCAAGAAATACTATACGCGCTACGTCTTGTCGTTGATTTTTACCATCGGTATCTTGTTTCTGTATCTTCCGGGATGTATACAAGTGTTCAATCCTCACCCGGGATTCCGTCAGCATAAAGAGTTTATCGTGCAGGATTCGGTCTTCGACATGCCCCACATGCAGCATCTTCCCGTACTTCCTTCTGATGAGAAAGAAATACATCCGACACGCCCGATGCATCCGCCTTTTCTGCTGATACATATTACGGTAGCTATCTTGTTGGTAGGTTTTAACCTGACCATACGTTTCTTCCTGAAATCGCTTCACGATGAGGAAATGCTTAAGGAACTGGAACATCAGCATCTGGAATCGGAATTGCAGTACTTGAAGTATCAGCTTAATCCGCATTTTTTCATGAATACCCTGAACAATATTCATGCACTGGTCGACATCGATTCGGAAAAGGCAAAAAGAACAATCATTGAACTTTCGAAGTTGATGAGGTATGTGCTCTACGAAGCCAACAAGAGCCAGATTTCGCTGGAATGTGAAATTCAGTTTCTCGAAAACTATATTGCGCTAATGAAGTTGCGATATACCGAGCGGCTTACCATCTGCACGGACTTTCCAATAATCGTACCTCGGGTACAGATTCCTCCCTTACTGTTCATTTCACTTCTTGAAAATGCATTCAAGTATGGAGTGAGTTACCGTGATGATTCGTTTATCGATGTACGCATAGCACAAGTAGATGAAGGTATTTTGTTTGCATGCAAGAACAGCAAACACGCCTGTACACACGATACTCATCACGGTATCGGCATTGAGAACATAAAGAAAAGACTTCATCTGCTCTACGGCAACAATTATACATTTACTACAACTGAAGACGATACGCCTTACCATGTTTTACTTATAATCCCTCCGCTATCATGAAATGTCTGATTATCGACGATGAACCGCTTGCGCTGACTCAGCTCTCGGGGTATATTTCACGTATTCCGTTCCTGACGCTGGTAGCCTCGTGCCAGGATGCCTGCCAGGCTTCCGAAATACTGGCTCACACTCCTGTTGACTTGCTTTTTGCAGACATAAACATGCCGGACCTGAACGGTATAGATTTTGTACGCTCGCTTCCGAACCCTCCCATGGTTATCTTTACTACTGCATACTCGGAATATGCCATCGAGGGGTTTCGGCTCAATGCCATTGATTATCTGATGAAGCCTTTCAGCTTTGCCGAATGTCTGAGGGCAGCCGAAAAGGCACGACAAATGTACGGACTGACGCATAACACTGCCGAACCTGAAGAGGAGAAAAGCACACTGTTTGTGAAAAGCGAATACAAGGTAATACGTATTGACAAAGAGAAAATCCTGTATATAGAGGGAATGAGTGAGTATGTGTGTATTTATATGGAAGACCGGCCTAAGCCTGTCATTACACTGAACAGCCTGCAAAAGTTGTCGGCCATGCTTCCTCCAAACTTTATGCGGGTGCATCGTTCGTACATTGTCAATCTGAATAAGATTACCGAAATTTCTCGTTTCCGTATTCTTTTCGGCAAAGACGTGTATATCCCCATTGGAGAAAATTATAAAGAGCAGTTTATGGCATATATTCATCGGCTGAGGCTTATCTGATTGAAGAAATGGTTATCTTTGCAGCATCTCTGAAATAAAATGATCTGCTTTATGGAAAAGGAAAAAGAAATACATTCTTGTGTGGACTGCGGTACACAAAACTGCAAGTATAAAGACCGTACTTATCCTAATTTCTGCCTGACAACTAACTTGAAGGAAGAAGACCGCCAGTGGGCGCTGGAACGATATGACGAGGGAAACAACCGCCAGGTGATGATAGCCAGTGCGGAAGTGGAATACGAGGGATACTGCCAATGGACACGTGTACAGGAAATCATGGAGTTTGCACGTAAAATAAATGCACACCGCATCGGTATAGCCAACTGTATCGGACTGATAAATGAAGCACGTATCTTCGCCCGCATTCTTCAGGCAAACGGTTTCGAAGCGTATTCGGTAATCTGCAAGGTTGCCGGACAACCCAAGACTTCGATGGGTATTCCTGCTGAATGTGAAAGTATAGGGGCGGCCATGTGTAACCCGATTTTACAGGCACGGCTGCTGAATGAAGCAAAGACAGACCTGAATGTGGTAATCGGATTGTGTGTAGGACATGACAGTCTGTTCTACAAGTATGCTGAGGCTTATACTACCACGCTGGTAACAAAAGACCGTGTTACGGGAAACAATCCGGCTGCTGCTCTTTATACTGCTAATTCGTATTACCAGAAGAAATTCTTTAAGGGGAACGAGAAGAAGTAAATGATTCATACAAACAGCCTGAATGATACAGTATCTATACAACGTACAGACAATACCAGATTAACTATCAGTAACAGCTGTCTTATCAGAATCAAAATATGAAAAGATATAATTCTAAACAGAAAGTCAATCAGCTTGTAAAAAATGTACAGGCTGATTGACTTTTTCGGTTATTTCAGTTTCTTGCCATCAGAAAAGGCATTGCCGACTTTTTTACCAATTTCCAGGTAATCATGATGAATAGGATCGTAGGTAATCGGCTTCAACTTGGCTACATCTACTTTACCGTCTTCACCCAATACGGCTTCATCTACAGAAATGTTGACAATCCGTCCTGTCATGAAACAGGTTTCGGGATCGTATGAAACGAGCTCACACTCCAGCGTCATGGGAAGTTCTTCGATGACGGGAACATTGACAAACGCCGACTTTACTGCATGAAATCCGGCATGGGCAAACTTGTCCGGTTCCTTATTGCCAGACACGATACCTACATAGTCGCATTCCGCTATGCGGTCTGCCGTACCCATACTTACGGTAAATGCACGTGTAGCAAGGATATTCTTTGTTGTCTTGTGTTCTTCTGCCAGACAAATTCCAACCATGTTGTCTGTATAAATTCCTCCCCATGCTGCATTCATGGCATTGGGTAATCCGTTTTCATCGTAAGCTGCCACGATAAATACGGGCATCGGATACAACCAGGTCTTTACACCAAAATTCTTTCTCATAGGTATTTACTCCTTTCCTTAAAATATATCTTTTCAACTAGATTCTTTTTTTCAGGTATTACATTGTTTTCTCCGTAATGGCTACTTTGATGACTCCATCCTGCCGGTTCTCAAAAATACGGTATGCTTCTTCTATCTTGTCAAGCGGGAAACGGTGGGTAATGAGCGGTGTCGTATCGATCTTACCTTCGGATATCAGGCGAAGAATCTCTGCACAGTCGCATCCGTCTACACCACCGGTCTTGAAAGTCAGGTTCTTTCCGTACATATCGGGTAATGGGAGTTGCTGGGGACGATCATAAAGTGCCACGATGGTAACGATGGCATTCGGACGGGCACATTCCCACGCCAGCCGGAAGGTATCTTCCGCTCCTGCAACTTCGATGACGACATCGGCTCCTCCATGCAAACTGAGCTTGCGTATCTGTTCGACACATTCTTCGGGGCGCACCACGATTACTTCCGGATAATGCTCGTGTACAAAGCGGATACGTTCTTCCGACTTTTCGCATACAACGATACGCCGGGGATGTTTCAGCATGGTACACAGCAAGGTGCATATACCTGTAGGACCGGCTCCGATAATGAGCACCGTATCGTCGGACGAAATCTCGGAGATACGTGCTGCCCAAAAACCAGTGGCAAGAATATCACCTACAAAAAGTGCCTGCTCATCGCTTACTCCCTCGGGAATACGGTTCAACCCCTGATCGGCATAAGGGACACGCACATATTCTGCCTGCCCTCCGTCGATGCGGCATCCCAATGCCCAGCCTCCCTGCTCGTCTTCGCAATTGTTTACATATCCATGACGACAGAAAAAGCATTCTCCACAAAAGGTCTCCACGTTGACCGTCACACGGTCGCCAGGCTTTACGGAAGTGACCTTCTCTCCTACCTGTTCGACAATACCCACCATTTCATGGCCGACTGTAATACCGGGTACGGCACGGGGTACACTTCCATGCTTGATATGCAAATCGCTGGTACAGATACTCCCCAGTGTGACGCGTACCACAGCATCACGCGGATCTTTTATTTCCGGCACAGGTTTCTCCATCATCTGGAACGTGCCATGTTTGATATAAGTATAGGCTAACATAGTTTATTCTTTCTTAGTTTGCTGTTTCGAATGATAAAGGTAAACAAAATTCTTTCATTTTTATTGTACAAAACAGAAATAATATCTATTTTTGGCGCAATGAAACGCATATCACCATCGGGTGATAATTTTATAGAATTTCTGAATATACAACAAATGATTGTCAAAGACACAAAACAAATGATTCGTTATGTTCGGCTGGTTTCCTGAGGAATTTCTGGCATAGAACTTAATTGATCGAATTGCTGCTGACGGGGCGGCAGGGATTGTTGTGTTCTTTGACGTACTTGGCATTCTAACCTCTGCTTTAAAAGGGAAAGCTGAGGTTCTCTGCTTTTGATGAGGCGGACATCAACTCATATCATCCGCCATACTGCTTTATACTTCAAAATCTAATTCATTTATTCATTTGTTGTTTATGGAAAATATTATTTTACGTGCTATGCGCACCTTCGATGAAAGTGTATGTGCTCCTGAATACGCCAGAAATCAATTGGCTATTGAAATCATATTCCCTGAACCTCCTGTTTTTATAAACGAGCTGGCTGTACGTGTTTACTCGGAAGACTACCAGTTGATTGGGGCGGATGTCTATTCTCCGTCTTCCCGAAAAACTCCCCGAAAGGTACGTTTTATTGTGCTGTCGGATACATTCTGGGACGAAAACCTGTATCATATTTTCGTATTTCAGAACGGACTTCCCAAATGGACTGTTTCTCTGTCTCCCTCGCCTTCTTACGAGGTATGGAAAAAAGAGAAGTTGGATGAACTGGAATCACATCCCGACAAGAAGTTTTTTATCGAGCGCCTCTGCCCGACCGACTGGTGGCAAAACATGTACTCTGAACAGTTCCAATTTCCTTCAGCCGAAAAAGTAATCGGAAAGCTTTATTCCTACTCGGAGGCAGAAGGGGTATGTCCTCACCTTCTCGTAACGGGAAACAACCTGATGACAAAGGCTTTTTCCTGCTTCATTCTGGCAGCTTATCTCACCGGTAATGACAAGTCGGAACAGGCTGTTTTTTCATTGGGTGAACTGGTTTCAGGCAATCTGCAATGGAGTGAGCTAGCTGAACATATCAGACAAAAGCAGGTGATCGTGATGAATGTCCCGCAATTGGAGTATAGCGCCAGCACGGTAAATCTGCTTTCTATGTTGGGTGATATACTTAGCAAAGAAGATTTCTCCCATCCGGTATTCATTTTCCATGGTGCAGAAGAACATGTCAATCAACTGTTTCAGGAATGTGAGGCGATAGCCGGAATGTTTGCCGAATATAACACTTTCCGCATCAGTTTGTCCACTGAAATGCCTCCGATAACCCTTAACGATACTGAGTTTCAGCCGGCATTAAGAGAAACACCTTTTGCCGAATTTTCAGCCGAAGAGGAACTACAGCAGATGGTCGGACTGAAACAGCTTAAAGAGGATATACAGGAGGCACGGATGATGTCGCTTTTTCTCAAAGAGCGCAGAGAACTCAATCTCGATCTATGTGGAGACAGCCGTTACCATATGCTCTTTCTGGGAAATCCCGGAACAGGCAAAACAACGGTAGCCAGACTGGTAGGGAAAATGTATCATCAGATGGGACTATTGTCGAAAGGGCATACAGTGGAAACCTGCCGTACGAACCTGGTAGGTGAATATTTGGGACATACGGAAAAAAACACGAAGGAGGCAATCGAGGAAGCTCGTGGAGGTGTATTGTTTATCGATGAAGCTTATACACTGATAGAAGGTGGAAGTGACACGAAGGACTACGGCAAAGAGGTCATCAACGCACTGCTCACTGTATTGTCGGAACCGAATCCGGATATGATTGTCATTCTGGCCGGCTATGAGGATAAAATGAAAAAGCTGCTTAAAAGTAATCCGGGATTAAAAGACCGTTTTCCGCTCCGTTTCCATTTTGAGGATTATACGGCAGACGAACTGAGCGAAATAGCTCACCGTATTTTGAAAAGCCGGAATTTCGTCCTGACTCCTGAAGCAAACCTGCGCCTGAACAGTCTGATAGAAAAAGAGGCCAGACAACGGGATGAGTATTTCGGCAACGGACGCTGGGTGCATAATCTGATAGAGCATGGCCTAATCAAGAGTATGGCCCGGAGAGTGATGTCAGGGCCCCGTCCGGAAACGGCACAACTCCAGCTTTTCAGTACAATAGAGGCATGTGATGTGGAAGAGGCCGAAGCCAAACTTCTCCGTACAGCAGACTTAAAAATAACTCCGCCTTGCCGTATCGGATTCAGGGCCTGAATACAGATGCTTTAATTTTGGTCGACAAACAGTAGCTTTTCTGTATCATATCCCCTGACACGGAGTTTATCAAGCAGTTCTGCCTGTTTTTCTTTGGATAATGTTTTATCACGACTCATTATCCAAAGATATTTGTCGGAACTGCTTCCTATCAATACATAACGGTAATCGGGATCTATATCAAGTACATAATAATCGGAATAAAACCAAAGGAAAAATGATACCTTCAATTTACCGGGATCGGCAGGATTCGGCTGTTTGGCACGCCCCTCTACCTCCTTGTGTTTTCCATTTTTATATCCCTCATTTTTTACTTTAATGCTTCCATTTTCCTGTAAAGAATAGGTAGCAGTGACATGTGTCATTCCTTTTTCGAAACGATGATCGTAACGAGCAATTTCATACCACTTTCCCATAAAGCGACGGACATCAAATACAGATACGGTGCTATTGTCTATCGTATCACCGTCCTGGGCTGCATGACACCCGCTCAATCCTAAAAAGGCACATAAAAGTAATAATACGTTTTTCATAGTAGCTGATTTTTTTAGACTTTTCCAAAGATATAAAACTATCGATACAATAAGAAATGTCTGGAAAAGGAAATCCGTTTTATATGTCAACATTCAAAAATTATCTTAACTTTGTAAAAATCATTGCAAGCTACTATGAAAACAAAGTTATTACTAATGTCATTTGTATTGTCACTCTGTATGAGTACAACATCGTGTATTGTCACCAGGCATCATCACCGGCCACCGCATAAAAAAGAAATTCCATCAGGACATGCCAAGAAAATACATGGTCATAAATCGGCTAAATTTGATGCGCCGGGACATCATAAGCATTGATTATATGGAAGGTTTCAAAAGACTGAAAACAAAATGAGGCTATCTCAAAATCAAGAACAGAGATAAGTTTAGTTACAATCTATAAGCCACAACATAAAAATCTCCTGCTTTTAGTCTTATAATAGTAATAAATAAGGGCTAAAGCAGGAGTTCTTTTATTACGAAGTTTCAATCTATAAGATTTTTATTTTGTATTTCTATTTTGAGACAGTCTCACTGTCTCAGCATGTTACAAATCTTATTTCTTCTTCTGAGTGAATAGCCATTTCATAAAATCCGGATAATTGAAAGCAGGATTCCAGCTTCCATGATTGCAGCCAGGAAATTCAATATACTCTACCGAAGCACCTGCCACTTTCAGGGCCTTATAAGCTTGACGAGAGCCTGCTACAGGAACGACATCATCAGCATCGCCATGGAAGATGCGGAAAGCTACATTTCTGGCAGCAGACAAACGCGTCGGATTAACTGTTCCACAGATAGGAACGGCAGCTGCAAAAATATCAGGGAAACGGGAAACCATATCGTATGTTCCCATTGCTCCCATTGACAATCCCATGATATAAACTCTCGATTTATCTACCTGAGGATTTGCCAAATACATATCGAGCAATTCTTTCACAGCCTGAAACACAGATGGCATTTCTTTTCCGACTGGCATCTGGGTGGGAATAAAAGACTGCGGACGGTTTTCGTATGCCCAATATCCGCTTTCCGGGCATTGCGGGAATAGCACAAAAGCCGGATATTTTTCACGGTTAACCGGATTCAGAAACATCTGCCCGCCATGAGTCAGTTGTTTTTCATTGTCATTTCCCCGTTCACCGGCTCCATGCAGGAACAATACCAACGGATACTTTTCTCCTGCTTGCATCACTTCCGGTTCCAGCAGGCGATAATTCAGACTATCCCCCGACGAAGAAACAAAGACACTGCGTTCATACTCATCCTGCGCTGCAACAAATTCCAGACTAAAAAGTAGCACAGAAAGCAACAAAATAAGTTTTTTCATAATACGTTTCATTTATAGATTAAAAGTAAATGAGTAACATTCGAGGTATTCTTCTCCCGAGAAGAAGCTCTGTATCACTCTCCAAAAGTAATATTTTTTTCTTTAATGACAATTATGCTGAGATATATCACTAACAAACCGGAATGTTGTTTCTATAAACAAAATGAGTCTGGCATTTACGATACCAGACTCTTACATGAAATACTTATCGAAAAAAATCATTTTTATTGTTTCTCCAATTCAAAACCTAATTGCAATCCTTCGTATTGGTTCAACAACGAAGTAGCAGCACTGATTGTAGAATTAGAGTTGCCCAAAGCACCTCCGATGGTCTGAGCCAGCGACATCAACTTGTCTGCCTTGAAAAGCAAGCTCATCTTATTTGATGATAAAACCTGCTGCGATACAATGGCTGTAAACTTTATACCCAGCTTCGTTTTCATAGTCAGTTCTTTTGTGTCGGCATTATAAGAATAAGTACCACTAGTTGTACGACCTTTTACCGTAGAAGTATAGGTGCTGTCGGCATTAAAGACATAAGTACACCCATCGGTAAAGCCTAGTTTAGTAAGTACATCCGACATTTTTTCCTCTACTTTTTTCGACGCAAGCTCTCCACCTGCCTGTGCCAAGAAATTATCGCTTTCAAACTTACAATCCGGACCGGTATATTTCCAGGTTCCCTCCAAAGAAACTCCGGATGAGTTTGTAACTTTATTGGCAACAGCGTTAGCTACTCCCGAAAGTATGGATTTCAAATCTTGTGCGCTAGCTACACTACTTGCCATATACATAAAGCATGACAAGCAAATTAATCTGATAATGTTCATCTTCTTCATTTTCTTTCTATTTCTTTTAAAGTGAATTTATTTGACCAATTTTTACGACAAATCGGCATGCAAAGATAGCAAATTCTGACAAAACGAGATAACATGACATAATAAAATCGGGTACAATATATTCCGATTCTGCTCTTTCCGGAAATATGTACCCGATCTATTCTAATGTCTTTCTTATTGATAGATATATTCTACCGGTGACTTCTTGAAGCGTACGTTACGGGTATTATTTGCACCAGCACCGTTGTGTTCCAGACTTGCATTATTACCCCGGACAAGCCATCCGGTCACCTCCGGATTATAACATGCTAAAAGTAACCAGTTTCTATTAACCCCATCATTATTCCACTGACATCCTACTCCATAAAAAGTAAGCGGTTCATCACCATGTCCGGCAATACTTCTGACAGAGAAGCTCCAAAGTTCACCTAAATCCTGTCCGTCAAGCTGTACACCCGAGCGCTTTTCCAATATAATCTCACTACGATACTGCCTGTTGGGCTTATCATTCTGAGGATAAAATCCTGTCCAATTTGTCGGTATAGTAAAATTAGAAAGGATGTTTTTATAATCATCAGACATTATATAGATTAATTTGTTATATGACTCATTTTGTGTCTGATTCTGAAGT
>ERZ780148.215-NODE-215-length-50685-cov-8.779577_pt1 | contig 50685 bp, 44 predicted proteins | sample MGYA00510984_ERZ780148 | MGnify/ENA primary metagenome ERZ780148 (study PRJEB29588, sample SAMEA2160902) | human gut metagenome | biome: human gut; feature: human-associated habitat; material: faeces | place: Denmark | collected 2008/2010 ...
ATTAAAAGTGGTACCTTTTATACCGTATCGGCGCGTGGAAATACAAACTATTATAACAATGATGGCATTAGCAGAATTACGCTGAATGGTCGTTATGATGTGAATAAGTAAATGTTATGAATATCATGAAGCAGATTCCTGCTTCATGATATTTATATTATAAGGAGAAAATTATGAAAAAAAAGCTGTTTTTTTTAATCACTGTTTTATTAGAGGTGTTCTTCTTTGCACAAGGAGAATCGGAAAATAACATGTATGGAATTAAAGAACTCCAAAACCAAAGAAGAAGTTGGAATGAGAGCTATGAAGCAAAAGGAAGAACGGTGCAAGTAGATATCCCCATTATAGTTCCTGACGTGGAAGAATTTCCTGTTTTTTTGGTTGAACCCTACTATGCGGTATACGAGCAGCGTTTAACCAGAGATGGAACTATGCTGGAGAAAATCGGAGAAGACGGACGTTGTTCAGTATATGCAGAATCAAATTTACTTTCAGAAGAAGGCATAATAGGAAAAGCAAGGGTATTAGACCTCGATGATTTTGAACAGGTAGACTTTGATGCGAACTATTCTTCGCCAAGAGATGAGCATAATCTGAATACGAAATATACGAGTAAATTTTTTTACCCATATGAGATCGATCAGGCGGATATCTATGCGGAGGACAATCCTGCATCGCTGGAAAATGCTGTAACGAATCTTGAGAAGATTATCGGTTATTTCTACCCTGAAGAGCCAGCTGTTATGGTGGATCGTGTGGAACTGCGTTCTCGGCTGCATAAGGTTAAAGGGATAGATGATTATAATCTCGGAGACTATGTGGAAGATTATCCATCAGGAACATATAATCTGAGTATTAGAGAAATGATGGATGGAATTCCAATTTATGTAGATGTTGGAGATAGACTTTCCTTGGATTTGGCTTCTGATAAAGGCAAAAAGGGTGTAAACGATTTTTGGCGAAAAAATGTAAAGCTATGGCGTGTGGGAGATAATTATTTTGAGTTTATGAATAGAAGTCGATTTGAGCTGGATGCAGTATGGCTGAAAAGAGTAAATAAAATTGAAGAAGATGTACCGTTGAAAAATGTTGATGTAATTATAAATAACTTGGAAAAGGAAATTGAAAAGGGAAAGATTAGGAAAATATATGCTTTGAAATTGGGGTATTGCGTCTATTTCAGTGATGAAGGGGAAAATATATATACGATTTATCCGGTTTGGATGTGTGAGTGTGATTATACAGAGTCAGCAAAGGAAGAGTTGAAAAAATTTGAGCAGGTTCAGGATGATCGGAAGCAGTATTATTATAAGCAGCTTGTGATTAATGCTCAAACTGGACAGATAGAGCCTTATTTGATAAAAAAACAAGAACTGGCGTATTGCCCACAAATTATCACATGGGAATCATTAAAGTGAGCCTAAAGAGTATCCAAAACGAAATTCGCATCGAAAAAAGGGGATTTCGCGACAAGCCTAGGAGAAAAGGAAAATATCATGTAAAATAAAGAAAAAAGGAGGAGAAGAAATAGTAGACAAATATATAACAAAATTTAATGAAATTATTTGTGAATATGATTCAATGTTTAGCATATTTGAAAATAAGTATGGGATAACAAAATCTTGTAAAGAATTAATGATGTAAAATGGAGGGGTGAAATAAATGAATGAAAAGAAAAGGGTTATATCTTTGTGCTTAGAATTTATTGAAGCAAATGGAATTGAAGTAGATAATGCCCAAGTAAAGCAAGCAGTATATGGTAAATTATATAATAATCAAATGATTTATGATTCAGATTTAGGATTTACGGACATTTGTTTTGTTATAGCAAAAATAAGTACAGAAAAAGATTATCAATTAGTTGAGAGGAAATTAGAACAACCGATTGAAAACTTAGTAATGCTTATTTTGACTTCTTCATTAAATTATAATAAAAAGATAGAAAAAATTTTATTGAAAAGAAAATACGATAATTCAAATATAAAAGTTTTGATGATTGGTAATGGAAATACATCTAATGAATATATAATAGGTATAAAGAGTAGAATTCAGGCTATTTATAATAAAATTGAAGTACCAAGGGAAAAGAAAAGTACTGAGATTGTGAATGCCTGTGTATATAGTGCATGTTTATATGATATTGTTAAAATATATGACGAACTAGGAGATGAATTATTTAAGAAAAATGTGAGATTAAAAGTAAAAAAAGATAATGTAGGGGTAGGAAAAGAAATAAAGGAAACATTACGTAACTCACCTGAACAATTTTGGTTTTTGAACAATGGTATTACGATAGTTACAAATGCGCCTATTGATATGTCAAAGAATGAATGTATATCATTGTCAATGGAAAATAATAATTCTTTTTCTGTAGTAAATGGAGCTCAAACTATCTCAGCAGCACATGATTTTATATATTGTGATGGAGTAGAGAAGGATATAATAGAAAATGCAAAAGGAGCATTGGTGTTATTAAGAGTTGTGTCAGTGGTACAAAATGATAAAAAAACACCCCAATATTATATGCAGTCGACAGAGAGTATGAGTGAAAGAATAAGTAAAGCGTTAAATAGACAGAAGCCAATAGAGGCGGAGGATTTAGCATATTATTCACCTTTTGTAAAAAGTGTAAATGCAATATATTCTGAAATGCTTATGAATAATAATAATTTAGATGAATGTGATAATAGATTTTTTGGCATAGTTAGAAGAGGAGAGAATGAGAGTGATAGTTGTAATAAATATGAGCATTCATTAACTTTGATTGCAAGAGCAATTAGAGCAAGTGGCTATAAGGATGAAAAGGGATGGAGATATATGCCATGGAAAGCAGTAAATACATATAATGCAGATATTTTGAAAATGGGAGAAAAGGATTTAAAACATTCAGAATTGTTTAAAACTATTAATGTATCAGACAAAGATGAGTTTTTAATTAACTATCAGAATATTAATTTGGCAATTTATTTGTATAAATATTATGCAGATAGAAAAAACATTGTAAATGTTTCTGAATATAATAATCAAACCAAGATAGAGATTATTAAAGAAAGAGGAAGTTGGTATTTTGTAACGTTTTTCTTTGAATATTTAATGAATAGTTCTAATGAGAGAAAACTTCAACCTAATTGTGTAGAAGATTTTAATGAATACATTCCTGAAGCTGATTTTGTTGAAATTTTAAAGTTTTTCTTTACTGTAATGGATGATAATAAAAAAGAATTTAAGTTGGAATTTTTACGCCAAGAGGGAACTTATAAGAATATAAGACAAGCTGTTTTTAGAAAAGAAAATAAAGCGGAATATAAAATTTTAAAAGAAAAAGCGCAAAAGCTATATATCACATATGAAGAAGGTGATATGCTTAAGAACAAAGATTACAATGCATATATTGTGGTAGCTAAGGATAAATATATTCTTCAAACTAATAGTGAGATAGAATTGAATATAAGTGATAATTGTGCGGCTATAATAAAAGAATTAAGGAATGAAAAAAAGGAAATTATAGATGATAAAGGTTATTTAAAAAATGATATAGAGTTTCAGGATTTGTCAACAGCAGCAAAATTTGTTGAAGGGAAAAGACTTGTAAGAGGATATAAAAATTGGGAAAAATTGTAAAACTTATAAAAATTTTTAAAAATAAATATTAATTGTTTATTTTGGGAAATAGGAGTCACCAATGAGAAAACGAATTTTCGAGATAATCGAAGTTGCAGAAGATAATGATAAATGCAGTAAAATTTATGATACATTTATGATGATAACGATATGCGTTAGTATATTTCCATTAGCATTTAAGAATCAGACGGGAGTATTTAATGTTATTGATAAGGTTTCGGCATTTATATTTGTTGTGGATTATATTTTGAGATTGGTGACTGCAGATTATAAATTGGAAAAGGGTGTAATATCATTTGTTATGTATCCGTTTTCGTTTATGGCTATTGTCGATTTGCTGTCAATTTTACCATCTCTAATTATAGTGAATAATAGTTTAAAATTGTTGAAAATATTTAGACTGTTCAGGACTTTCCGTGTGTTTCGAGTGTTTAAATCATTTAGATACTCAAAAAACATCCAAATGTTTTTAAATGTCTTTCATAGGCAGAAAGAATCTTTGACTGTCGTATGTGTTCTGGCTGTTGGATATATATTTATTTCGGCACTTGTTATATTTAATGTAGAACCGGAAACTTTTAACAACTTTTTTGATGCTATATATTGGGCTACAGTATCTTTGACAACAGTAGGTTACGGAGACATATATGCAGTTTCAATGGCAGGAAAGGTTATTACGATGATATCATCAGTGTTTGGCATTGCAATTGTAGCATTGCCAGCAGGCATAATAACAGCAGGATATATGGAGGAGTTGAATAAAGATAAATGATAATACACAAATCAACCATCAGAGTAGGAACAACAGAGAGGTGTTTTCGCATGATTATGCCTACTCTTATGAGACAGTTTAAGGAAAGGTGCAGATATTAAACCATTTGCTTGAGAGGGATGGGTTATGCTAGATTGTGTGCACACATCAGGTCATTTTGACCTGCATCAGCAGATGGCGTAGGAGAATCTGGCGGCGTGTTTCAGCTTGTCCATGTATCTGCCATATTTGCACGAACTGAACTTATATAATGACAATAAGCTGCTGGTGTTTCCTATAAAAGATTTGACAGAAACTAATCCTGTATACATACTTAAGAATAAGGATAATGTGTATGTTGAAGGAACTGATGAGTTTAAGCATTTGTTGAAAAATTCGGTGAAAGACCTTGAAGTTTCTGACATGTAAGGAGGATTTTCATGAGCAATATTATTGTTTTGTCAGGCAGTCCGCGTAAGGGTGGCAATACTGACCTGTTGGTTGATGCATTTGTTAAAGGTGCGGAAAAGAATAATAATGTAGAAGTCGTTTCGGTGGCGGATTATAAGGTCAATCCATGCAATGGCTGCAATTCGTGCTTTGACAGGGAAGGACATGAATGTTTTCAGCAGGACGACATGCAGATAGTTTATGATAAGTTAAAATGTGCTGATGTGATTGTCGTTGCCTCGCCAGTGTATTTCTATGGAGTGAGTGCGCAGCTTAAAGCAATTATCGACAGGTTACATACTCCTATGAGAAATGATTTCAAAGCCAGGAAGCTGGCATTGATACTCGTGGGGGCAGCAGTTTTGCCGGAATTGTTTGATTCTATTAAGATACAGTATCAGCTTGTGCTTAATTTCTTCAAGCTTGAAGATGCGGGAATGGTGCTGGTCAGAGGTGCTAAGGATAAAGGTGATGTCAGGAACACTGATGGGCTGGATGAGGCTTATCGGCTGGGATTGGCGATGGAGTGATACTGTATAAATAATGGAGTAATAGACATAAAAATTGTACAAAGGTTAATTTCGTTGAAATTGAAGTTTGTGTGAGTGATTCCAAATGCAAATGGAGGGAAAATTTGAATAACATGAATAGAAGATAGATGTGATTTTAAAAAGGCAAATTTCTTGACAGCACTGCAAAAAGATGTATAATAATCGTAACAGAACCCACCACGCCTCTGGTTTTTCATGCGCAACCCGGTGGGATTTTTTATTTATGGAGTGTTTTATGTATCAATATCCTAAACAAATATTAACAATAGAACAACAGGTTCAATCATATATTGATGCTGGTATGATAATTACTTCTCGGTCAGATGTAGAAAATGCGCTGAATTCAGTTGGATTCTATCGCTTACGAGGATATTGTTTTCATTTATATGATAATGCTGCCAAAAAGTATGTTCCGGGGACAAGGTTTGAAGATGTCCTGAAACTGTATTATTTTGACCGGGAATTATCCTGCTTAATTTTTTCTATGATTTCTAAGATTGAGGTATCTTTGAGAGTGCGATTAGTGGAATCGTTACTTATACATAGAGAACCACTTGTTTTGCAAGATTCGTCGATTTTTAAGGATAAAAAACTGTATTGGCAGAATATGTCTACCATAGCATCTGAGATTGCTCGATCTAATGATGTGTTCATTAAACATAATTTTAATAATCATGATGGAGAAGTGCCTGTATGGGCGATTGTTGAGGTTTTATCTTTTGGCACTTTGTCAAAGATAATTAAGAATTTGAAAACAGGAACGGGAAGTTCATACTCAGTATTGGCGGCTAATTATCAGTATAAATCGCAAAAGGGAAACTTGGTAAATCCATCTAAGAAAATGTTCACTTCATGGATACAGGGAGTTTCAGTTTCAATATTACGTAATATGTGTGCCCACAATTCGAGAATATACAATCGAACAATACATACTACACCAGAAATCCTTGATGTAGATAAAATTACACCTATGCCTGTACATAACGGATTGTATCAAATCTTATTGGCAATGAAATATCTAAGATCGTCAGAGGAAGAGTGGAAAGAGTTTGTATATGAATTTGATAAGTTGATTGAAAAAAATAATAGCATAATCAATATCGCATCAATGAATCTTCCAACAGATTGGAAGACACATTTGAGTGTTTAAAACATGTTTTATTGCATAAAATAATAAGGCAGACCTAACCAAGCATTTTATGCTCAAACCGGTTAGGCTTTTGGCGGAGTGTTACGATAAGCACTTCGCTTTTTTGATTTATGTGCAGCTTAAAGCAATTATCGACAGGCTACATACTCCTATGAGAAATGATTTCAAAGTAAAAAACTGGTATGGATACTGGTTGGACAACAGTTTTGCTGGGATTGGTGATGGGATGAAATGCCAATGTATCTGCAATTTTATAATTTACAGATACATTGACTTTTGAATTAATATTTATAAATGACAGTGAAAACTAAGCAGCATAATAATTGTGGATTTTATTTCCTACATAGTTTAACAATCCAAGTAAAATATGTTCACATACAATTGTCTGATGTAACTGAGATGCCGTATCAGATTTGTATGATAGAAATGCATTTATAAGAAATCCTTCAATATCAGAAGGCAGATAAATGCCATATAATGGATTGAATTTGTATTTATTACATGTATTGCACACTTTTTCTGCCAAATTATTTATTTCTGAATTATTAAATAATCCTTCATCAGGATAAAATAAATCATTAGCCAATAACTTCAATTGTAAATCATAATCAAAGCACGAATAATTAATTCTATAATGTAACTGATTAAGCCATTCTTTAGAATTAAGAAGAAAGACTAATCTGGAATAAATATTAGTTATTTCCAAAGATAAGTTTAGAAAATCCTCGAGCATACTGTCATTATACTTAATAAAAGTATGTCTATAAATATCGTGAATAACATTTTTGGAAGACAATATATTGATTGATATTAATACTTCCTTTTTTATAAACTTAAAGTCTATAGCGCCTGACTGACCAATTGGAAATTCAGGCATTTTTTCATTGTCTTCAAGCAGATTATGAGGAAAAACCTCAAAATAATTGGCTAATTTAAGAATAATTCTCGTAGAGGGAGTTGAGCTTTCCCAACGGCGGATTGTTCTTACATCAACATTTAGATCTTCGGCTAATTTTTCTTGTGTAATGTTTTTTATTTTACAAAATTCTCTTATTTTCATAATGTTATACCTCGCTTTCAAATGAATAATAATATGTTTAGCGTATAAAAAACAGGACATTTATTATAAAATTTGTAGCATTTATCAAAAAGTTGAATTTGAAAACAAGATGAATATTATTGACATTTTTGTCAAAAATATTCAATGATAAATTTATTAACTAAAGCTTCAAGTTGTGATTTCTTTAGTGTTGATAAGGAATATATGCTGGATATCAAAACTGGTACTAAGCCGATTTCATTTGGCGATTTTTCTTATTACTGGATTGTGGGAATAAAGTCTGTGTCGGTAAGAACAATGTTGGTTGACGGAAAACTTGCAAGAAATGAAGCAATCAAACTTATTCATATGGTAGATAAAAGAAAGAAATCATAGAATTATATGCTTACCATCAAGGAAGCAGCAGCTTATTTTAATATTGGTATAAAGAAACTGAGAAGAATTGCAGAGAACAACTTTGGTATAGTGGTGGTGTACTGTGAATATTATGAAGTGGTTTACATACTCATTAATACAGGAATGCGAATATCGGAGTTCTGCGGACTGACACTAAAGGATATTGATTTTGAGAACAGAACTGTGAATATTGACCATCAGTTGCAGAGAACATCGGATATGCGATACATCATAGAAACCACTAAGATGGATGCAGGAACAAGAGTATTGCCAATAACAGAGAATGTGTCACAGATGTTTCAGACAATTATTGAGGACAGAAATGCACCGAAAGTGGAGAAATCCATAGACGGATATAACGGATTCCTATTTTACGATGATAATGGAATGCCACTTGTTGCAATGCATTGGCAACACCGATTCAACCATATGGTTGGCAGGTACAATGATATTTACCGGATGCAGATGCCAAACATCACACCTCATGTATGTCGACATACTTATTGTTCAAATATGGCGAAATCGGGAATGAATCCAAAGACACTACAGTACCTCATGGGGCATTCGGACATCAGCGTCACCATGAATGTGTACACGCATATCAGCTTTGATGACGCAGAGGAAGAATTGAAACGAATGGAAGAGTTCAGAAAGGTACAGGCGGAGGTTGAGCAGAAGAAAGAGAAGACGATGTCACAGAAAATGTTCAAGGTAATTTAATATGGAAGTGGGATGACGCTCTGGATTAGGCTGGGGCGTTTTTTGTGGTTTATTCTAAGCGTGTGTTATTATAAAAACAGATTGACAAACTTGCAAAATGTGATAAAATGAAATATTCCTAATTTATTGGAATGGGCAACATAGCATACCTGGATAATTGGGGCGTGGGCTTCAGAAAGGAGGTAATGCTATGAGAAACATTTCTGTCACTATAGACTGGAAGTTTATTGTTGCTCTTGGTACGTCTGTGGTAGGTATCATTTTTGCTATAAAAATGGACGAGACTGCAGCTGAAAGAGTGTCAACCAATGTGGTTAATGCTTGCAGAGAATTCGCAATTGCTGAACAGTGTAATTGCTAATTTTACAGTTAGGGGCATATGGCTAGAAAGTTATATGCCCTTTAACTTTCATGTGGAGGAACATATGCATATAAGAAATAGAATTAATGATATAAAGAAATTAAGATGTAATGCTTGTCAAGATTATTTGAAGTTAGTTGCTATTGAAGGGTGGAAAAAACCGCTTTACGAAAAAACTCAGATGTCTGTAAAATATTGGCCGGGTAAATATGAACATGCATATAAAAATATGCGTAGAAATGGTATAGACAACTATGAAATTGATGACATGGACGTAACTTTTATGTCAGAAATTATTCATAAGTGTCCAGAACTCTTTCCCTCAAAAGTTCAAACAAGAAAGGCAATAGAACTACTTACAGAAGATAGAAATGTTAATGGACATTCGGATGAAAATGAAGAATGCGAAGAGTTGTATATATATGCTTTTCAGGCACTTTCAAATTTACAACATTTTATAGATATAGTTGATAAATGGGAAAATGAAATACCTGATGAGATAAGGCTAGAGTACAATCAAAGATATTCAGCAAAGATTGATGAAATGAAAAAACTTATAGATGAGGAACGTATTGGTCAGGTGCAAAATATCAAGGATATTGATAGAGATATTCAGAGGATTTTATCAAGTGAGGATAGTTTAGCAACATGGTGTGATATAATTAAGCTTTATATGGATAGGAGCCTGATTGACCATGATGATAAGAAATATCAAGAATTTGTTTTAAGAGCATCTGATGCTGGAGTAATCCATGCGCATGGACGAGCAGCAGATTATTACTTGAACATAGAGAATAATTGTGATGAGGCAGAGAGGAGAATGCGATTGTTAACCGAATGCGAAGAGTTTTCAATAGGTGATGTTCATTCAATAATGACTGCAATTTCAAATTATATGGTCTGTGGGAATATTCTTACAGAAGGATTGGAAGAACTGGTGCTGTCTTTGATTGATAGAGGATATCCTATTGAAAAGAATGGTTCAAACGTATATGTGATGAGAAGAAAGAGAAAAAATTCTTAGTAGTAACCCATCCCCTTTTACTACTAATTTTACTACTAACAGGTAGTAACAACTTGCAGGGTTCTGCTCTGATTTGCCACAATCTGTAATTTCAGAGCATGTCACAATAACCCCGGAAACCCTTGCAAACAAGGGCATTCTAGGGCAAAACAAGGAGAAACAAAACTATGATAAAAATACTTTTTGTTTGCCACGGCAACATCTGCCGAAGCACTATGGCAGAAAGCGTTATGACATATTTAGTTGACAAAGAAGGACTGGTTGATAAGTTCTATATTAATTCAGCGGCGACAAGCCGCGAGGAGATTGGCAATGGGGTGCATCATGGCACTGTTGCCAAGTTGAAGAAAGAAGGAATTCCGGTGATTCCTCACAGGGCAGTGCAGATGACTCTGAATGATTATGAGGAATATGATTACCTTATTGGAATGGATACTGAGAATATCCGCAATATGCAGAGGATATCGGGCGGAGATCCGGATGAGAAGATATATAAACTGCTTACTTTTGCGGGAAACGGACTTGATGTGGCAGACCCATGGTATACGGGAGATTTTGAGGCAACTTACAGGGATGTTCTGGCAGGCTGCAAAGGGCTGCTTGAGTGCCTTAAGGAAGAATTGTAGCCCGCTACCCACCTACCATGGCAGAATATATATATTCCTCTGGTAAGAACCGAATACAGTGGCAGTTGCCTTAAGCTCTGCGCCGAGACGGCGGAAAGACGAATTGCTGGCGACGTTGTCAGGGTGGGCTACGGCGAGGATTGTGTCGATGCCGCGGTTGCGGGCAATTGAACAGAGGCGCTTGTTAAGCTCGCACATGAGGTTGTGACCACGGAAGTCAGGGTGAACCATGCATCGTCCGATTTCAGCTACATTTGTAGAATGAATGTCGAGACCGAGCTTTTCAGCTTCCTCAGCAAATTCATGTTCATTAAAGAAAAGGGCGCTGGCGGCAACAAGTTCATTATCGTCATTAAATGCACCTAAGAAGCATGTCCAGTCAGCATCAAAGAAATGTGAGCGTTCAATATCATCAATAGGAATCCACCATTCCGGAACAGGGAGAGCATTTTCTATAGTAAATATAAGCTGTTCGAGAGCAGCTTTATCATTTTTATCTAATACACGGATATTCATAGCAATCTCCTATACACTTAAATTCAGAATTACCTTAATATATGTAAGTTATAATCCTAATCCACCACATTATAATATGTATGTATCTTAAAATCAAAATATTTTTAAATTCGCAGTCAGAATATTAAGCAGATACAAATTAATGCCGATATACATTTACAAGACATATTGCTTCTTGAATATTTATAAAAATATATATTTAGATAGATTTTTTTTATTTAGGGCTTTTAAATTTCCTTTTTTATGTATATAATGGTGATTAGCCATGGGCACACATGGCTTCTAATGACTTTTGATTTTATGTTTTATCTGAATACATCGGACAGACAGAGGTCCGCATTGTTTTATAAGAAAGGGGAATTATCATGTTATCAACAGATATTGGTATAGATTTAGGTACTGCAAGTATTCTTGTGTACATCAGAGGCAAAGGAGTTGTTCTTAAAGAGCCTTCAGTTGTTGCATTTGACAGGGATACTAATAAGATTAAGGCTATCGGTGAGGAAGCAAGACTGATGCTTGGTAGAACACCAGGTAACATCGTTGCTGTAAGACCTCTTCGTCAGGGTGTTATCTCTGATTACACTGTAACTGAGAAGATGCTTAAGTACTTTATCCAGAAGGCTATCGGCAAGAGAATGCTTAAGAAGCCTAGAATCAGTGTCTGCGTACCTTCAGGTGTTACTGAGGTTGAGAAGAAGGCAGTTGAGGATGCTACTCTTCAGGCAGGTGCAAGAGAGGTTGCTATTATTGAAGAGCCTATCGCAGCAGCTATCGGTGCAGGTATCGATATTTCAAGACCATGCGGTAATATGATTGTCGATATCGGTGGTGGTACAACTGATATCGCTGTTATCTCTTTAGGAGGAACTGTTGTAAGTACTTCTATTAAGATTGCCGGTGATGATTTTGATGAAGCTATCGTAAGATACATGAGAAAGAAGCATAATCTTCTTATTGGTGAAAGAACCGCAGAAGATATTAAGATAAAGGTTGGTTCTGCTTATCCTAAGGCAGAAGTCACAACTATGAATGTACGAGGAAGAAACCTTGTAACAGGTCTTCCTAAGACTGTAGAGGTAAGCTCAGAGGAGACAGAGGAAGCTTTAAGAGAGGCAACTTCACAGATTGTTGAAGCTGTTCACAGCGTTCTTGAGAAGACTCCACCAGAACTTGCATCTGATATTGCAGACAGAGGAATCGTCCTTACAGGAGGCGGAAGTCTTCTTTCAGGACTTGAGGATTTAATTGAAGCCAAGACAGGAATTAATACTATGACTGCTGAGGATCCAATGACATGTGTTGCTATTGGTACAGGTAAGTTTATTGAGTTCCTTGCAGGCTACAGAGACGAAGTTAAGTAACCTGGAACATTTTTAATAAGATTATTACAAATGTTTCTTAACATTCTGGCAGAATGGACAATTTTTATGCCGGAAGAATATATTATCAAGAAAGAGGCGAGCTATGGTAAAAGGGCTTTATACAGCGTACTCTGGCTTGACAGTTCAGCAGAAGAGACTGGATGTAGTGTCTAATAATCTGGCTAATGCAACTACCACAGGTTATAAGAAAGAAGGCCTTACGACACAGTCGTTTAAAGATGTTTATGGCATCAAAGTTAAAGATGAAACTGTGGGCTATATTAATCAGAATATCGGAACTCTGAATCTTGGAGCGAAAGTAGGAGAATCCTTCAGAAGCTGGGATCAGGGCTCTTTCCAGAACACAGGCAATACATTTGACTTTGCGCTGAGTGGAAGTGGATTGTTTTCGATTTCATTCACTAACAAAGCTGGAGAAACTTCAACGCTTTATACCAGGGACGGATCTTTCCAGATGAACCGTGAAGGTTATCTGGTAACCAAGGATGGTGATTATGTATTGGGCGAGAATGGTCCGATACAGTTACCTACAGACTTTGAGAGCCTTACTGTAGAAGAGAGTGGCGAAATATATGCTGACGGACAGTATGTTGACAGGCTTGCGCTTGTAGATTTTGAGGATTACGATTATGTTGAAGCGTATGGAGAGAATCTTTACAAGGCAGTCGATGGCGCAACACAGACAGAAGCTACAGCAAAGGTTAATCAGGGATATTTGGAGGCTTCCAATATTAATGTGGTAACAGAGATGGTAGATATGATATCTATCGCAAGAGATTTTGAAAGTAATCAGAAGATTATGAATACTATCGATGAGATGTTAGGAAAGATGGTATCTATTTCTGAAATTTAGTGACAACTGTTAGACATTTACATATGGAGGACTAACGATATGATGAGATCATTGTGGACTGCTGCATCAGGAATGATGAGCCAGCAGACAAGCGTAGATACTATTGCCAATAATCTGGCAAATGTTAATACAATCGGATATAAGCAGGAGCAGACTCAGTTTAAGTCTCTGCTTTATCAGAATCTTCAGGCAAAGACTACTTCAGCTAACGGAGATGATAAGCCTGTTGGAGCACAGGTAGGACTTGGCTCAAGAGTTTCAGCAGTAACATCAATATATACACAGGGTGCTCTTAATGCAACTGACAGTTTAACTGATTTTGCTATTGATGGAAATGGTTTTTTTGCAGTGAGGGATACTAACACAGGTGATACTGTTTATACAAGAAATGGACATTTTACATGGGCAACAGCTACAGAAGGCGTAATGCTCAGTACTTCTGAAGGATATCCTGTGCTCAGCGCAGATGGCGCAGAGATTGTTCTTGGGCAGGATGCTAATGGGGAAGATTATAAGACGAATCTTATAACTATTGATACGGATGGCAATCTTTTATACCCGGATGAGTCTAACAATCCGGCACCTATTGGAATTAAGATTGGTCTATATCAGTTTTCTAACCCGGCAGGACTTGATAAGCTTGGAAGCAGCTATCTTGGCGAGACAGAAGCTTCAGGTGTTCCGCTTAATGAGGATTATGATGAAGTTGGGAAGAAGAGTTCCTTAAGACAATCATATCTTGAGGCATCTAATGTTCAGGTTGCAACTGAGATGGTTAATCTTATTACAGCACAGAGAGCGTATGAGTTATGCTCTAAGGCTATAACAACCTCTGATACAATGATGGAGCAGGCTAATAACCTTAAGAGATAAGCGGGGTGTAGTGTATGAGCGATTCTATTACGGGACTTAGCAGTATGAATTATTCAGATGTGTATGATTCTAAGGCGGGTTCTTTAACTAATAAACTTACCGGTACTGATTATTCTAAGGCATCAGACGATGAACTTATGTCTGTATGCAAGGATTTTGAAAGTTATTTTGTTGAACAGGTTCTTAAGTCAATGGAGAAGATGGCTAAGATTGATTCGGATGACGAAGATAGCAATCTGTTCTCTTCTATGGCTGGAATTGGTGGAACAGAGGATACTTCACTTAATACTTTGGGGAGTTACTTTGGAGATGAGATGGTGTCATCTTATGCCAAGCTTATGACTGATTCTAATCATGGCAAAGGACTTGGAATAGCACAGACGCTTTATGAGCAGATGAAGAGAAATTATTCTACAGAGTCTATTCCTAAGGCAGATGAGCAGAAATAATATTTAACATAAAGGAGATAACAGATTGGATTACGAGTCTGTGAAATATGTAGAGGGCTTTGTGGAGAATATTATCTTCAGGAATGAAGACAATGGATATACGGTTTTTAATATTGTATATGATGATGAAGAAATCACCTGTGTTGGAGTGTTAAGCTATATCAACACAGGTGAATTTATTACCGCACAAGGCGAATTTGTTAAGCATGCAGTTTACTACATGCAGTTTAAAGTCACATCTTATGAGTTCAGAGCGCCGGATGATGCTGCATCCGTAAGACGTTATCTAAGCTCCGGGGCAATAAAGGGTATCGGCGAGAAGATGGCTGAACGAATAGTTAAGACATTTGGCGATGATACATTCAGGATTATGGAAGAAGAACCGGAGCGTCTGGCTGAGATTAAAGGAATAAGCATGTCTAAAGCTATGGATATAGCGAATCAGCTTATTGACAAGAAAGACATCAGAAAAGCAATGATGTTTCTTCAGCGTTATGGAATCCAGATGAATCTTGCCAACAAAATATTTAAGCGTTATGGAAACGATATTTATAACATTCTTGAACAGAATCCGTACAGGCTTGCTGACGATATAGAAGGTGTCGGTTTTAGGACGGCTGATGAGATTGCTTCGCGTGCCGGAATCAAGATTGATTCTGAATTCAGGATTAAGAGCGGAATATTTTATGTGCTTAACCAGGCGACAATGCAGGGACACACATATCTTCCGTATGATAAGCTTGTGCGTCAGGTCAACGAACTGCTTTTGATTGATGTCCAGGACTATGACAAATACCTTATGGACCTGACAATGGATAAGAAGATAGTTGTCAAGGTTAAGGACAATGTAAAATGTGTCTATGCCCGCATGTATTACAACATGGAAGCAAATGTTGCAGCTATGCTTAATAATCTTGATGTCCAGATTGAGGAAGACCAGAAATTCATAGATGACAGGATTGTAAGGATTGAGGATAAAGAAGGCATAAATCTTGACGATATCCAGAAAGAGGCTGTTGCGAAAGCAGTAAGAAACGGGCTTGTTATTGTTACTGGCGGTCCGGGAACCGGTAAGACTACAACTATTAATACAATAATCAAATATTTTGAGCTGGAAGGTCTGGAAATCAGGCTGGCAGCGCCTACGGGACGTGCAGCCAAGAGAATGACTGAGGCGTGCGGTTATGAAGCACAGACAATCCACAGAATGTTAGAGATAAGCGGCGGCGTGCCGGATGGTGACAGAAAGTCGGTAGCAGGTCTGTCTATGTTCTTTGAGAGAAATGAAGATAATCCGCTTGAGGCTGATGTTATTATTGTTGATGAGATGTCGATGGTAGACATTAGTATTATGAATTCACTTCTTAAAGCTGTTTCGATTGGAACGAAACTGATTCTTGTAGGTGATGTGGACCAGCTTCCAAGTGTCGGTCCGGGAAATGTGCTGAAAGACATCATAGAATCCGGCTGCTTTCCGGTTGTTAAGCTTGAGAGAATATTCAGACAGGCGGCACAGAGCGAGATTATTATTAATGCCCATAAGATTAACAGGGGCGAGGAGGTAGTACTTAACAAGTACAGCAAGGATTTTCTCTTTGTTCACAGAAACGGTGCAGACAATATAATAAATGCGATGAAGACGCTTATTAAGGACAAACTTCCGGACTATGTAGGCGCCGATGTGTATGACCTTCAGATTCTTACTCCATCGCGAAAATCCAATGTCGGGGTGGAACGTCTTAATAAGATTATGCAGGATTTTCTTAATCCGGCTGATGCTATCAAGCAGGAAAGACAGGTCGGTGATGTTACTTTCCGTGAAGGTGATAAGGTTATGCAGATTAAGAATGATTATCAGCTTGCATGGGAAAAACGAAGCAGATACGGTATTCCAACAGAACAGGGAACCGGCGCTTTTAACGGGGATACCGGAGTTATAGAGAGAATAAGCACATTTGATGAGAATGTAACTGTGAAATTCGAAGATGGCAGATTTGTTACTTATGAATTTTCACAGCTTGATGAGCTTGAACTTGCGTATGCGATTACGGTTCACAAATCACAGGGAAGTGAGTACCCGGCGGTTATTATTCCGATGTCGCAGGGACCAAGAATGCTGATGAACAGGAATATTCTGTATACGGCAGTTACAAGAGCAAGAAAATGTGTGTGCCTCGTTGGGGAAGAGGAGATATTCAGGCTTATGGCTGACAATGTATCAGAGTCAAAACGATATTCTTCACTCACAGACAGGATTGAAGAAATCAGACATATTGAAGATTTTGGACAATGATAATTGATATGTTTATATGTGATAATGATGACAATAATGGGGGATTATGGATTATAAGAAGGTATTAATGGAGGCAGTTAATGCGGTGCTTCCGCCAGCGTGTCCTATGTGTGGAAAGCCGGCACCTTTTGCTGGGGGCAGCAGGGTTGATATATGCCCGGACTGTATGCGCAAGGTGAGCTATGTCAGTGAGCCGGTCTGTCTTAAATGTGGCAAACCGGTTGAAAATGATGAAGTGGAATATTGCAGTGATTGCAGCAGGAAAGAACATGTTTATGACCAGGCATGCGCTGTGTATGAATATTCTAAGTGCATCAAGGATTCAATATACAGATTCAAGTATCACAATAAAAGGGAATATGCAGGTATCTATGCAAAACAGATTGCAGACAAGTGTGGCAGCATGATTCATGCCTGGGCGCCAGATGCACTGATTCCTGTGCCTATTCACAGTTCAAGACTTAAGGAAAGAGGGTTTAACCAGGCAGAGCTGATTGCAGGAGAATTGGAACAGCTTATTGGTATCCCTATGGATTGTGAAGCTCTTGTGAGAGTTGTTAAAACAGTTCCTATGAAAGAACTGGATAATGCACATAGGGTTAAAAATCTGCAAAATGCTTTTCAAGCAGGAGAAAAAGTTGTAAGATATAGTAAAGTTTTAATTGTGGACGATATATATACAACAGGAGCAACATTTGATGCATGTGCTGCAGTACTCAAGCATGCTGGCGTTCAGGAAGTGTATGGGGTAAGTCTGTGCATTGGCGACGGATTCTAGTGCGGATGCGGTTTTGTTTTGCAAAACAATGAAGCTTAACAAGGAGGATTTATGGAAGTTAGAAATTGTAAGAATTGTGGAAGATTATATAATTATATCGGGGGCGCATACAGACTCTGCCCTGACTGTATGAAGAAACTTGAAGAAAAGTTTCAGGAGGTTAAGCAATATATAGAAGATAATCCAAGATCTGATATGAGAGATATATCAGAGAACTGTGATGTAAGTACAAGACAGATTGAGCAGTGGATAAGAGAAGAAAGACTGTCGTTCAGTGATGATTCACCTATTGGCATTGCATGCGAAGTATGCGGAGCTACCATAAAAACAGGAAGATACTGTGAAAGATGCAAGTATGACATGGCTAACAGGCTTGGCAGCATGTATGGAAGTGCTACATCGGCCGTAGGCAATGTTGACAAGGAAAGAGCGAGAAGAGAAAAGGCAAGAATGAGATTCCTTGATAAGTAATTAAAGGGTGAAACTTACCCGGATAATTAATTAGCATTTTTTCAAAAGAGGTATAAAGTATTTTGAAAAACCGTCCGATATCTTACACATAAAGCAGGAGTTATCTGTTTTAATTAATAGAAAGTGAGGCGGTTAATATGCGTATAGATGCTTATAATGCTGTTAATCAGATATATCAGACCAGCCAGATTTCTAAAGCTAAGGCTACAGCAAAGACATCATCGGCTAGTGATAAGTTTGAAATTTCTGACACAGCCAGGACATATCAGACAGCCAGAACAGCAGTGAGCGCGGCTTCCGATGTTCGGGAAGATAAGATTGCCGATATCAAGGCACGCATGGCAGCAGGAACATATAATATCAGTTCAGAAGCTGTTGCAGATAAGATTTTGAACAACATTTCTACATTAACATTTTAGCGGGGTTTTATTAGATGGCAAGTTTGATTGATTCTTTGATTAATATAATGGATGATGAAAACAGACAGTATACAGCACTGCTGGACTTGTCTAATAATAAGACTGCTGCTATTGTTAATGGCAATGTTGAGCAGCTTCAGGAAATATTTGGGAAAGAGCAGAAGCTGATTGATGTAATCACAAGACTTGAGACGGAACGAGAGGCGTGTGTTACAGACATATGTAAGATTTTGCATCTGTCACCTTCAGAGGTTAAAGTCAGAGAGATTGTAAGACTTTTGGAGAAGAAGCCTAAAGAACATGATGCACTTGAACAGTCGTATCTTAATCTTAAGAATACTGTTAAACAGCTGACAGAAGTTAATGATAATAATAAGCAGCTTCTTAAGCAGTCTATGGATATGATAGAATTCGAGATTAATCTGGCCAGGAATGCAAGCATGGCACCACAGACAGCTAACTATGGAAAGGGAGCTTATGAGGAGAACAGCGGCTTAGGCGGTGGCAGTTTTGATGCAAAGCAGTAATGGCTGCATGAATGATTTTACATTTATAATTGGATATTATCACGGATGATGTATATGTGCTTATCCGTGTTCGGGAATGAGCCACATTTTCACAATGAGAATGTGGCTTTTTTAAGCCCTGAGGGGTGTTTTATCAGAAAAATGTGTCGATATACATATCAGATGATTTTAAATTTTAAGAAAGAGGTGACCTTATGGCTAACGGAATGGCGGGGCTGTTTATTGGAACAACAGGGCTTAAGACAGCACAGACAGCACTTAATACAACAGCACACAATCTGTCAAATATTAATACATCGGGATATACAAGACAGCAGGTCACATTTTCAGATACACAGTATGTAAGAGTGAATACCAGTGATAAGGTGAGTTCACCGGATTATGGACTTGGTGTTGCGGTTTCTGAAGTGAGAAGAATAAGAGACCAGTTTATAGATCAGGCATACAGAAATGAAAATTCCAGACTTGGATTTTATGAGAGCCAGTATAAGGCGATTGAAGAGATAGAAGACCAGTTTGGCGAGATGCAGGGTGTTACATATGAATCATATCTTATTAATCTTTATAATTCTGTTAATGAGCTGGCCAAGAATCCTACAAGTACAGTAGCGAGGTCATCGCTTATCCAGAATGCAACAGCTTTTATTGAAAAGTCTGAAAATGTATATAAAGGACTGAAGGATTACCAGACAACACTTAATACACAGGTTAAGAATATGGTTGATTCAATTAATAAGCTTGGAGACAAAATCTATACACTGAATAAGAAAATATCAAAGATTGAGTCTACAGGAATTGAGGATGCCAATGATTTAAGAGATGAAAGAGATGCGGCAATCGATGAACTCAGCAAGTATATTGATATTACATATTACGAGAATGACAGCAAGGAAGTAGTTATATCTGCTGAAGGAATTCCATTTATAACAATGGGAGAACTTGCGAAGATGGATACAAGAGTTGTTGAAGGCACGAACCTTGTTATTCCTACATGGCCGGGATATGAAAGAGATGTGTATGATTTAAGTACAGAGACATCTAATGTAGATGATACAGACAAGGGTGAACTTAAGGGACTTCTTATTGCAAGAGGCAATATGGTTGTTGATTATACGGTTGTTCCTGAAGCACCAAGCAGTTCGGATTATGATATGAGTACTGCTGATGGAAGGGAAGCATATCAGGAAGCATATAACAAATATTACAAGGCACAGGAATATTACAATACTTATATTGAGCCATCTGCAATTCTTAGTGCTATGGCTGGATTCGATAAGCTTGTCAATGGCATTGTTGAGAAGATTAATAATATACTTTGTCCGGAAAAGTCAGAGGTAAGGAATAATCCTTATATGGCGCCAGACGGAACAGAGATTCAGGCAGATATATATACATACAATTCTGTCAGCCAGCAGGTGCTTTTCGACAGATATGGACGCGAGGTTACCGGAACTGATAATGGAGATGGAACATACAGCTTTTCTTCCGGAGAAAAGTTATATATGAGCTTCGGGGGCGCAGAAGTGCCGGTTGATTCATATACATATTCAATGCTTGATATGGACAAGACCGGATATGGAATGGATGATGATAAGACGGTAGGAACAGAGCTATTTTCAAGAAAAGGCACTGACAGATATATTAAGACAACTGATGATTCAGGAAAAACAATTTATATAAGAAATAATCTTAATGAAACAGATTATGAATCGCTTTATAAGCTTGGCAATCTACAGATTAATCCGGAAGCAGCCCAGAATGTTGGAAAGATTCCACTTTCTACAGTTCAGGGAAAAGAAGATTTTGACAGGGCTAAGGAACTGGTAGATGCATGGGATGAAAAGTTTGCGTCACTTAATCCTGATACATATGCCAAATCAGATTTCATGACATTTTATAATAACTTTATTGGAGAGTATGCGACACTAGGAAAAGCGCTTGGCAATTATGTAAGCAATCAGACGACTATGGTTGATGGATATGATAACCAGAGACTTCAGTCTGAGGGCGTTTCTTCCGATGAAGAATTAGAGAAAATGATTAAATACCAGCAGGCATACAATGCAGCATCACGATATGTCAATGTTGTAAATCAGATGTTAGAGCATCTTGTAACATCGCTTGGTAATGCATAAAACAGTCGCAGCTGCTTCACAAATAAGGAGGATTTATGGCATCAACATTTTTTGGATTAACAATTGCATATACAGGATTGCAGGCTGCACAGACTTCAATCAATGTTACATCACATAATCTTGCCAATATTAATACTAAAGGATACACAAGGGAATCTGCATCAACCAAAGCAGCTGATGCGCTGAGAACTTATGCAAGATATGGAACACTCGGTTCAGGAGTTGTTGTTGATGCAATCAACCAGACAAGAGATTCTTACTATGATGAGAAGTACAGAAATAATAATACTAATTATGGACAGTATAATGTTAAGAACAGTTATATGTCACAGATAGAGAATTATCTTAATGAATTTACTTTAAAGGGATATTCCACAGAGTATGAAAATTTCTTTTCAGCACTTAACCAGCTTGACCGTACTCCGGCTGACACATCTGCAAAGAACCAGCTTATTAATAATGCAAAGAGTCTTACAGATTATTTTAATACTTTATCAACTAACTTAAGAAATGTTCAGGTTGATGCCAATAATGAGATTAAAGATGCTGTACAGCAGATTAATTCCCTGGCACAGAATATTTCATCGCTTAATAAGCAGATTAACCAGATTCAGGCAAATTACGGTAACGCCAATGATTTGAAGGATCAGAGAAATGCCTTGATTGATGATCTGTCACAGATTGTTAATATAACAGTAAGCGAAAGTGATATGGGTAACAATCTTACTAATCTTCAGATAACAATCAATGGTAATAGTCTTGTTGATGGGTATAACTACCATACTCTCCAGACTGTTGCAAGGGAGAATCCAAGAAATGTATCTGATGCAGCAGGACTTTATGATATACAGTGGGAGAATGGTCAGGAGTTTTATATTTACAGTGATTCTTTAAGTGGTGAATTAAAAGGACTTATTGATATAAGAGATGGCTGTAATGGTGAAATTGAGAAATACGCATCTACAACAGATGCTGCCGGTAATTCTACATATAAGACAGATGCAGATGGTAATATTCTTACAGAAACTGAAAGCCAGAAGGATAAGAACACACAATATAAAGGTGTTCCATATTATCAGTCACAGCTGAATCAGTTTATACAGACATTTACATCATCTATTAATGAGATACTTAATAAGGGTGTAACTTCTGATGGTTCGGCACAGGGAATTTCACTTTTTGTTATGAAGGAAAATTCACAGGCGCTTACAGCAAGCACAGTTACGGTTAATCAGGCTTTACTTGATAACGCAGACCTTCTTGCAACCAAGTACAATGTAAGCGATGGTGAAGCAAATGTTGATTTGATAGTAGATCTTATTAATACTAAAGATGCAAGAATATACGATGGCGGTACGGGTTCATTTTTCCTTGAAAGTATCGTCAGTGATATGTCAATAGATTCAAGTAAGGCAATCAATTTTACAAAGAATTATATGAATCTTCAGACAACTATCCAGAACCAGAGACTTTCTGTAATGGGAGTTGATACGGATGAAGAAGCAATGGACCTTGTAAAATTTCAGGAAGCTTATAATCTCAGTTCAAAAATGTTAAGTGTTATGAATGAGTTATATGACAGACTTATAAATAACACGGGAGTATAACAAGGAGACAAAATTATGAGAATCACTAACCAGATGATGATTAACAGTTCGATTTCGAATATTCAGGTTAATAAAAATCAGATAAATACTCTGAGTACAGAACTTTCTACACAAAAAAAGATAAGCAAGCCATCTGACGATCCAATTATTGCGATAAGGGCATTAAGACTTCGTTCGAGTCTTGATGAGGTAACCCAGTATCTTGGAAAGAATATACCGGATGCATCATCATGGCTTAGTGTTACACATGATGCACTTGATGAAAGTAACAGTATTATCAAGGATTTATACAAATATTGTGTGCAGGGCTCTACAGATTCTTATTCAGAATCTGAAAGAAATACCCTTGCAGAAAGTCTTAATAAGCTTGTGGAGGCTTATTATGAACAGGGAAATGTAGATTATGCAGGAAGATATGTATTTACGGGACATGCAACTGACAGACCGCTTACATATCAGTCAGATGCAGATGCTAAGAATGTTGATTATTCAATTACCCAGAATTTTACAAGGGAAGATCTTTCTACAAAGACAGCATATACTAATGCCTACAGTAATGATGATATATTAAATCTTACAGTTAAGACAGATGCTAATGGAAATATAATTACACCTAATATCCAGAGTGTAAACAGAATACAGTTAGCTTATGATGAGATTAATGGTGGAACATTTACATTAGGAATGGGAAATAATAATTCTGCAAATGTTACTATCAATGCAGATGGAACAGTTACAATGAATGGCAGCCTTACAGCTGATATAACTCAAGCAGATGGCAGTGTTGTGCAGAATCAGGTAAGCGTTGTTACAACATCAGATCCTGACTATATTCCGGGAGATAATGAGATTGCCATAAATGCAACAACAGGGGAGCTGCTTCTTGGACAGAATGTATATCAGTCTGTATACCAGAATAATGAATTCTCAGTTACATATGAAAAGAGCAATTTCATAAAGGGTGATATAGACCCGACAATGTATTTTGACTGTGTTGATAATAATACAGGAGTTGTATATGATAAAAAGAGTGAGGATATTGAATACATAGTTAATTTCTCACAAAAGTTAAAGGTTAATACAGAGGCTGACGAGGCTTTTAACATATATCTTGGTAGAAACGTTAATGACCTTGTAAATACAGTTCAGAATGTTCTTGATATTGATGCCCAGATATCTAAGGTTGAATCAATGCAGAAGGATTCGCAGTATAGCGATGATGCTTCACAGGAAAAGCTTAAAACTATTATGGAAGGACTTACAAAGCAGAGAGATTTTGCAAAGTCTGAGATGAAGAATGCTTTTGAGGCAGGAATTGGTCAGATGCAGGGATATATGGATCAGGTATCAAATGCTAAGGCAGATGTTGGAAACAGACAGATAAGACTGGATCTTACTAAGACACGACTTACAGAACAGAAGACTAACTTTACTGATTTGAAGTCACAGAATGAAGATATTGATCTTGAGGAGATTGTTGTTACATATACATCAGCAGAGCTTGTATATCAGGCAGCATTATCAGCAGCCAGTAAGGTTGTACAGCAGTCACTGCTTGATTTCCTCAGATAGTAAGTTTTAGCAGGATATGTAGCAGGGATAAAGGATAGATTATAAAATTGGAGGTTTGACATGAAAGTACAGACTAAATGGTTTGGAGAGATTGAAGTAAGCGAGGATAAAATCATCACATTTGACAAGGGAATTATTGGATTTGAGGACTGGAAGAAGTATACTCTTGTGTATGATGCAGAGAAAGAGGAGAATATATCAATTATATGGCTTCAGGCGATTGATGAGCCAACACTTGCACTTCCTGTCATGAAGCCGGAATTCGTGTATGAGACATATGATCCTGTTGTTGAGGATGAGCTTCTTAAATCTCTCGGAGATGATATACAGGATGATAATATCAGAGTGTACTGTGCGCTTACGGTACCACAGGATATTACTAAGATGACAATTAATCTTAAAGCTCCTATCATTGTTGATTTTGATACAATGAAAGGAATACAGCTTATAGCAGATAATTCTGAATATCAGGTAAGATATCCTATATACGATATTCTAAAGAAGGAGGAGAACTAATATGCTCGCATTATCAAGAAAGAAAGACGAAGCAATCATTATTAATGATGATATTGAGATTACAATAATCGAAATTAAGGGCGATCAGGTAAAGCTTGGCATATCAGCTCCGAAGTCAGTACCTATATATCGTAAGGAAGTGTATGCACAGATACTTGATTCTAATAAGGAAGCAGCAAGTTCGGTTGATGTGAAGTCTCTTAACCAGTTATTTAAGAAATGATTTGTTTTATTTGTTTCCAAAGGGTTAAATTTTACTTAACATTTTCCGATATATGCAGTACAACATGAATGTAACTACAGGATAAAGTTTTGTTTTCACACGGAGGTGGAATTGTATCATGGGAATGGAAGTTAATGGAGTAGCGGCAGCGTCAAGCTACCAGAGCCAGAATTTACAGGCTGCTAAGCCGGTATCACAGGTAAGCAGTGTTACATCAGCTACAGATAAGAGCAATGAGGTTATTGTTGATTCAGCAAAGTCAGCAGCATCTAATGTGGCAGTTTCTGTAGGACAGGCAGCAGACAGTGAGAAGAATGGCAGCAGCGCCAATGACAATGACAAGGCAAAGAAGCAGGCTGAATCTATGGCTGATGTTAAGGATATAAGGAAAGTCCTTAACAACAATACGATTGCAGAATTCGGCTACAACGAACCAACTAACAGAATCACAATTAAGATTAAAGATAAAGATACAGACGAAGTTATTAAAGAGATACCTTCAGAGAAAGCTCTTGAGATGCTTGCTAAGGCATGGGAGCTTGCAGGTATCATAGTAGATGAGAGGAGATAAGCTATGGCAATAAGATTATCTGGTATGGTATCGGGTATGGATACAGAATCACTTGTTTCAGCGCTCGTATCATCATATAAGTTAAAGAAAGACAATCTTGTTAAAGCACAGACCAAGCTTTCATGGAAGCAGGAAAAGTGGAAGACCATGAATACAAGTATTTATGGGTTCTATAGCGGAAAGCTTTCAAGTGCAAGATTTTCTACAAGTTATAATCTTAAGACATCAAGTGTGTCTAATGATAAGTATGCTAAGGTTTCTGCAAGTTCATCTGCCGTAAGCGGAACACAGAGACTTAAGGTTAATCATCTTGCAGCTACAGGATATCTTACAGGTGGTAAGATTACTGCTGATGGAAGCAAGATAACAGGCTCTACTAAATTATCTGATATAATAGGAAATACTGATGGCTCTATAAGTGTCAAGACAAGTTCTGGTGTCAAGAGTATTGATATTACAGAAGATATGAATGTGAGCCAGTTTACTGCTAAGTTAAAGGAAGCTGGTCTTAATGCCAGCTTTGATGAGACTAATGGCAGATTCTTTATCAGTGCCAAAGAGTCAGGTAAGGACAATGATTTTTCGCTTATAGCCAATAATGATAATGGACTTACAGCATTAAAGAAGTTAGGAATCTATACAGTTAATGATACAGATAAGGCAGAATATACAAGACTTGCTTCCCTGACAGAGGGAAGTGATGCATATAACAAAGAACTTGAGGGCATGTATACCAGTATTAATGCTAAGGATACAGCAAAGACTTATGCAGATAAGTACAATGCAGCCAAGGAACAGCTGGATATATTAGCAGCTAATGATACTGTTCTTGTTGATAAAGATGCAACAGATAAATCACAGGCATTAAAGGATGCTATTGACGCTCTGAGGGATAAGACTTCTCATATGCTGGATGATTATTCTGAATACTATAAGGTTAAGAAGGATGCAGACGGTAAGGAAGTTAAGGATTCTGACGGCAAGCTGGTGTATGAGTATGATAAAGAAGCAATAGAAAAAGCCGGTAAGACAGAAGAATTCAACACACTTTCTAAGAACAAGGAAAACAACGAAGCGTTAATTAAGTCATATGATGATAATTCTAAGATAATAAGCAATACTGAGGGCTATGTCACAGTAGGCAGTGATGGCAAAGCTGTAGCTGATGAGAATAACGCAAAGGTATTAGACGAAGTAAGTGATACTAATTCATCAAGACAGGCAAGTGCCAAGGCATTACTTGATTCTAAGATTGCGATGGCAAAGACAGCCAAGGATGATGTGGAAGATAAGACTGTTACAGATGATAAAAAGCCGGTAAGAGTTGTAGGTCAGGACTCTGAGATTATGCTTAATGGTGCAATATTTACTAATAATACCAATAACTTCTCAATCAATGGACTTACAATACAAGCGTTGAATGTTACAGCAGCTGATGAAGAATTAACCATTACTACAGATACGGATGTCGATGGCATATATGATATGATAAAAGGCTTCCTTAAGGATTATAATGACCTTGTCAAGTCTGTAGATGTTGCCTACAACGCAGCAAGTTCTAAAGGATACGAGCCTCTTACAAGTGATGAGAAAGATGCGATGACTGATGATGAGGTTAAGAAGTGGGAAGAAAAGATTAAGGATTCACTTCTTAGAAAAGATTCAACACTTGGAAGCGTTCTTGATACTATGAAGAATGATATGGCGTTGTCTTTTGATGTTAATGGTAAGAGATATTCATTGGCTAGCTTTGGAATAGCTACACTTGGATATTTTAATTCACCAGAGAATGAAACTGGAGTATATCACATTGACGGAGATAAGGATGATTCTAAGACATCTGCTAACACGGATAAGCTTAAAGCTATGATAGCAAGTGATCCTGATACAGTTATATCCTTCTTTTCACAGTTATCCAGCAGGCTGTATACAGATCTTGGTAATAAAATGGCAGCATCTTCAACAAGCAGTGCCTACACTATATACAATGATAAGCAGATGAATATACAGTATTCAGAGTATAATACTAAGATATCAGAGGCAGAAGATAAAGTTACTACATGGGAAGATTATTATTATAGTAAGTTCTCAGCAATGGAATCAGCTCTTGCCAAGATGAACGCACAGTCATCTTCATTATCAGGTCTCTTTGGATAATCATAGCAGTATATTTATTAACAATCGCATAAGCATGGATGCTTATGAGGAATGAGGAAATTATGGCATTTAATCAGAATATAGCACAGGAATATAACAGAAATAAGATTCTTACAGCAAGTCCTGCAGAACTTACACTTATGCTTTATGAAGGGGCAATTAAGTTTTGCAATATAGCCCTGATAGCTATAGAAAAGGGCGATTTACAAAAGGCTCATACTAATATTAAGAAGGCTGAAGATATAATTACAGAGTTTAAGGTGACACTTAATCATAAATATCCTGTTGCAGAAGATTTTGAGAAAATATATGACTATATATACTCCCTTTTAGTTAATGCTAATGTTAAGAAAGACCCAGAGATACTTAATCAGGCATTAGTTGAAATAAGAGGCATGAGAGATACATGGAAAGAGGTTATGAACCGTACAAGGGGAATGAACCAGTAGGAGATTAATAAATGACTACTAATTATCTTCAGATGATGATAGACAGCCTTAATAAGAAGAAAGGAATTCTTATCAGAATTATAGAGCTTAATGAAGAGCAGAATCAGATCCTTTCAGAAGAAACATTGAATGGTGATGCATTTGATGATAATATGAAAGCAAAAGGAAGCTGCATCGATGAGCTTGATTTGCTGGATGAGGGATTTCAGTCATTATATGACAGAATTAAGGAAGAACTTGCTGGCAATAAAACAAAATACAGCAGAGAAATAGCTGAAATGAAACAGCTTATTAAGGAAGTTACTGAGTTAGGCGCTAAGATTGAAGTGCAGGAAGCCCATAATAAAGTAAAGGTAGAGGCAATGTTCAGAAGAGAAAGACAGGAACACAGAGAAGCAAAGAGAAGTGCTTCTATGGCGAAGTCATATTATCAGAATATGAGTAAGTTAAGCAATGAACCTCAGTTTATGGACACCAAGCAGTAACTTAAAAAAGTTATATTACGGACTAAAGTTTCAGGACTTAAGTCCGATATATAAAGTACATGGAAACAGATAGTTTCCTGTAAACCATAACAAGATGCTTCAAGGATGTTGCATCTAAATTAATTTCAAGGAGGAAAATATTATGGTAGTACAACACAATTTATCAGCAATGAACACAAACAGACAGATGGGTACAGTTTCTAGCGCACTCCAGAAGTCAACAGAGAAGTTATCATCAGGTTACAAGATTAACCGTGCTGGTGATGATGCAGCTGGTCTTTCAATCTCAGAGAAGATGAGAAGCCAGATCAGAGGTCTTAACAAGGCTTCTTCTAATGCAGAAGATGGTATCTCACTTATTCAGGTAGCTGAAGGTGCTCTTAATGAGACACATTCAATTCTTCAGAGAATGAATGAGTTAGCAACACAGGCTGCTAACGATACTAACACTTCTACAGATAGAACAGCTATCCAGCAGGAACTTACACAGTTAACATCAGAACTTGATAGAATCTACTCTACAACACAGTTCAACACAATGAATCTGTTAGATGGTTCATTCTCAAAGAAGAGCCTTCAGGTTGGTTCTCTTTCAGGTCAGGTTATTAACATCTCTATCAGCAGCATGAAAGCTTCTGCTCTTGGTATCAAGGCAGCAGATGTTAAGGTTAGCACAAATGCTGTAGCTGGAAAGTCAATGTCTATCATTCAGAAGGCTATTGACACAGTATCTACAGAGAGATCTAAATTAGGTGCTCTTCAGAACAGACTTGAGCATACTATCAACAACCTGGATACAACATCTGAGAATACATCAGCAGCTGAATCTCGTATCCGTGATACAGATATGGCTACAGAGATGGTTGAGTACAGCAAGAACAACATCCTTTCACAGGCTGGACAGTCTATGCTTGCACAGGCTAATCAGTCAACTCAGGGTGTTCTTTCACTTCTCGGTTAATAACAATTACTACTATAAGCAGAAGAGCCGGTGCTTGCACCGGCTCTTTTTGCAATTAATAATATATCATAGGGGAATAGACATATATGGAATTATCTAAGAGTTTTTTTGAAGATGAAGTAAGAGATGGGTTCTATGTAACATCAGATATTAAACATGCATGGGCAGCACAGCTGGAGGTATTAAGTGATGTTGATAAAGCGTGCAGGGAGAATGGAATACAGTATTTTGCAGAATGGGGAACACTTCTTGGAGCAGTAAGACATCATGGATTCATTCCATGGGATGATGACATGGATATATGTATGAAGAGACCAGATTATAACAGATTTATGCAGATTGCTGAACAGATAATGCCAGCGGGGTATAAGATATTCAGCATAAGTAGTGATGAGAATAATGATAATATGCTTTCCAGAATTATTAATGGAAGGTCAATTAATTTTGATAAAATACATTTGGAAAAATTTCATGGATTTCCATATGTTGTAGGAATAGATATATTTCCACTGGATTTTATAGCACCTGATAAAGCAGATGATGATTTTCAGTGCGAATTAATAAATATTGTAAATTCAGTAGCTAAGTTTGCAAGGGCTTTGCAAGAGAATATGGATTCAATAAGCGGAGAAAATATTCAAGAGCTTGATTTAAGGATTAATCAAGTTGAAGAATTATGCGGAGTGAAGATTGACCGGGATAGAGATCTGGCGCAGCAGCTTAACATACTGGTAGACAGATTGTGTGGATTATATACAGAGGATGAGGCAGATTATTTAACGATAATGACTATTTGGACTCAGAATAAACAGTATAAGTTTCCAAAAGAGTATTATTCCAGAACAGTAAGGCTTCCTTTTGAAAATATTACAATACCGGTTCCATATTCATACGATGCTATATTAAAGAGAAAATATGGTGATTATATGAAACTTGTACACACATGGGATTCACATGATTATCCATTTTATGACAGGCAGAAAAAGCTTCTTAGAGAGAAAGGAGCTGATTTTAATGAATTTAAGGATACATATGAAGATTATAATCATTTTAAGAATCGTGTTAGTACAATCAGACAGGCAAGACAGTTATTAAAACGGCAGTCAGATAAAAATAAAACGATTGTGTTTATGGTGTATAAGGCAGAATACTGGGATATGTTTGATGGAATGTTCAGGGAATATGAGGAACAAAAGGAGTACAATATTGTAGTTATACCATTGCAGTACTATTATAAAAATATGGATGGCTCAGTAGAAGAATATATAAGTGAGGCAGTTCTGCCGGAATATGTTCAGAAATATATAAACAGTGATTATAATGTCGAAGAAGAGAATCCAGATATAATTGTTATTCAGAATCCATACGATGGATATAATGGAGGAGGTACAATACATCCGAAATATTATAGCAAGAATCTTGCAGTGCATACAGATAAACTTGTCTATATGCCATATTTTGTAACGGAAGAGATTAATCCTATGGATATGAGAGCATATATAAGTATGGATGCATATGTAACCATGCCAGGTGTTGTGTATGCAGATGAAGTTATGCTGCAATCAGAAGCCAATAAAGAATTATACATAAAGAAGCTGACCGAATTCTTTGGAGAAGAATCAAAGAAGGAGTGGGAAGATAAGATTAATGGCCGGGGAGCTTTGTATATAGAGAAAAAAGATCCTGTTCTTAATTATAACAGAATGCCGTCAGAGTGGAAAAATATGGCATTAAAGGATGATGGCAGCTATAGAAAGATAATACTATATTTTATAAGTACTAATGGAGTGCTGGAACATAAGAGAAAAATGTTTGAAAAAATCGGACGTTCCATGGATGCATTTACAGAATACCAGTCAGATGTTATGCCACTTCTTGCATTTGAGGGTAATATGGAAGATATATTGGAACTCGAAGATGCAATGTTTTTGATGGATTATAAGATTATATTGAGAAAATATGAAAAAAATATAGTCAGACCTGATATGTTAAAAAGAGCTGTTGATGCATGTGATGCTTTCTATGGAGAGGCAGGAGCAGAAGCACAGATGTGCAGGAATCAGGGAAAGCCGGTTATGATAGAAGATGTTGATATATAGTGAGGAGAAAGTATGCTTCAATTTCCAGAAGAGTATTTTGAAGATGAAGTAAGAGATGGATTTTATATACCATCTATGATAAAAAGAGCATGGGCAACGGAACTTGATGTGCTTAATGAGGTTGACAGAATATGCAGAAAATATAACATAACATATTATGCGGAATGGGGAACATTGCTTGGAGCAATAAGACATGCAGGATATGTTCCATGGGATGACGACCTTGATATAGGAATGAGAAGAGAAGATTACATGAAATTCTGTAAAGTAGCACCAGGTGAGTTTGCGGATGGATTTCAGATAATCAATTTCAAGACTAACAAAGATTTTCATCATTTTCTTGCCAGAGTTGTGTGTAAGAACAGAATATGTTTTGAGGATGAACACTTGAGAAGATATCATGGATTTCCATATCTTGCAGGGCTTGATATATATGTGCATGATAATGTGTCAAAGGATAAAAAGGCACAGGAGAAGTGCGAAAAGACGGCAGAATATATAGTTGCAGTTGCGGATGCTATTGAGGCGGGACAGATGTCTGCAGCAGATGAACAAGCGGCTGTAACAAGAATTAACATGATATGTGGAACAAATGTTAAGATCTGGCAGGATAAATGTCAGGAAAGAATTGAGTTATATTCTGTGGCAGAAAATGTATTTGCCACATTTAAAGATGAAGAATGTGAAGAAATGACTCAGATGATGCCATACAGTCTGTATGGAAATCATATGAGGATACCTGTAAAATATTATGAGCGTGTAGTAAGGGTGCCTTTCGAGAATACAACAATACCGGTTCCTATTGGCTTTGATGCTATGCTTAAAAGCAGGTATGGAGATTACATGAAGCTTGTGAGAAATGCAGGCGGACATGATTATCCATTCTATGAATCTCAGAAAAAACAGTTGGAATCTTTGATGGATTTTAAGCTGCCAGAGTATACATATGATGAGAAAAAAGCAGTAAGGACATATGAATCTAATGAACTGGTAGGATATAGAAGGATTCTTAAAGATTGCCTTGATAATATTGATAAGCAGATTGAAGAAATCAGACATATACAAGATGCAGAAGTGATAAGAGAAAAATTTGTTGATATACAGCAGGCAGTAATTGACATGGGCGGTCTTATTGAAAAAGTCAAAGGCGAGGGAACTGAAAGTGTAGGAAGCCTTGAAAAGTTCTGTGATGTTATATACGAGATATATCAGGGAAATGATGTTGATATAGAATATGAATTTAACAAAGTAAGAAAGATAATAGAAAAAAATATTGTTAAAAAGAAAGAAATACTTATTCTTGTGAGCAAAGCTTCTGAATGGAAGTACATAGAGAATGTATGGAAGAAACATAAAGAGGAAAAAGATACAGAGGTATTTGTTGCAGTGGTTCCATATTATTATAAAGAATATGATGGAAGCGTAAAAAAAGAAGTAAATGAATGGGATAAGTTCACCACAAATATTGGCACTATTGATTCTGCACAGTTCGATATGGAACTTCATCACCCGGATATCATATATATACAGAATCCTTTTGATAATGAGAATAAGGCAATAGGAATTGACAGAAAGTATTATTCAGACAGGTTAAAATGTTGCACGGATAAACTCGTATATATACAGTCGTTTGAACTTGAAGAATTTAATGAGTCTAGTGAACGTGAATATAAGAATATGGCTTCTTTCTGCACAGTACCGGGAGTAATAAATGCTGATGTGGCATATGTACAGTCTTATAACATGCGTAATATGTATATAAAGAAATTAACTGAATTTGCCGGAAAAGAAACTGAAAGTATATGGAAAGACAAGATACGTGTTAAGCCAGAGTGGATGATGAATAAGGAAAATTTCATTGCTAATGGCAATGGTAAGAAAAAAATATTGTTCTATACTTCAATAAGCGGACTTATGCAGAATTCAGAGATAGCAGCAGGAAAGATAAGGAATGTAATAGATATATTTAAACAATATTCTGAACAGATAGAGATTATCTGGTGTGTTCAGAGCCTTGTAGATACTGTTATGGAAGATATAGACAAGAAACTCTATAAACAGATAATTGCAATCAGAAATGAATATAAGATTGAACAAATCGGACATGTATGTAGCGACAGGGATAAAGATATGCTTAGTTCATGTGATGCATATTATGGTGATACATCATCTGTGGCTCAGGAATTTAGAAATGCAAGAAAGCCTGTAATGATAATGGACTACGAAGTATAGAAATAGGAGAAACCAGATGAAGGGGAGAATATTATTCATAACACATCAGTTGTCGAGAACAGGAGCACCAATAGTACTTCTGGATATGATGAAATTATTATTGAATAACGGATATGAAGCAGATGTTATTTCTATGGAAGAGGGACCACTTTCTGAAGAATTAAAAAATATAAATGTTTCAGTAGAGATTCAAAGTCGTTTCTATAATAAAAGAAATGAATTTAAAAAGAAAGCTGCTGGTTATGATTTAGTAATAGCAAATACACTGATAACATATGAAGTAATACATGTATTAAACAAAACAGATATTCCGGTGATCTGGTGGCTTCATGAGGGCGAACAGTATTTTGAGTATTTTAAGACAGTGCTGCCAGATTTTTCTGATATGGGCAGCAATATTAAAGTATATGCTGTTGGGCATTATGTACAGGATGTTATTAAACGAAGATATGGTGTGACGGTTGATATCATGCATTTTTCTATAGATGATGTTGGAAATAATGTAAAACATTCAGTTAAAAAGGATAATAAGATACATTTTCTTACAGCAGGAACTTATTCAGGAGTTAAGGCACAGGATGTATTAATAAAGAGTATAGAAATAATGCCAGAGGAGTATAGGGAGCGGGCAGAATTCTGTTTTTGTGGCAATGAAAGTATGGTTGATGAAAATGTATTCAATATGGTGAGCATGGCAGAAAAGAAGTATTCATGTGTCAAAATATTACATCAATTATCGAGAGAAGAAACTATTGAACATATGCTTGATTCTGATTGTCTTGTTGTTCCGTCAAGAATAGATCCAATTCCTACTGTTGCGGTTGAGGCAATGATGGTAAGATGTGCATGTCTGTGTACAAGTATATGTGGAGTTGCACATTATATCGAAGATGGAGTTAATGGATTCACAGTACAAGAAAATAATCCCCGGAAACTGGCAGAAAAACTTATGTATATTATTGATAATCCTGAGAAACTGGCATTAACAGGCGAAGCCGGAAGAGAAATATATGATAGGCATTTTGCAAGAAATGTTGTCGAGCCACAGATGCTTTATAATGTCAGAAAAGCAATAGATAATATGAATAAAAAAAGGATAATTTTGTTTGAAGGTGCTTACCAGACATTAGATTTATTCACAGAAGAATTGAGAAAAGGATTTAATAATCTGGGATATGAAATAATGGTATATAATACCAAAGATACATATGAAAGTATGAAAAAGCTGGCGGCGTTTATAAACAAAAAGGTTAATGCTGTAGTTTCTTTTAACAATCTTGGTTTTAATATGGAATTAGTGCCAGGAAAGAATATATGGGATGATTTGGGAATACCATTTGTGAATATTCTGGTGGACCATCCGTTCTGTTATCAGAATGCACTTGATAATGCACCCCGGTATTGTGCAGTTCTTTGCATTGATAGAAAGCATGTTGAGTATATAAAAAGATTTCATTCTAATATTCCGTTAATAGCATATCTGCCTCACGGTGGCATTAATTTACATAGGGAAATCAAACCTATAGCTGAGAGAAGCATTGATGTAATGTATGCAGGAAATCTTTCAAGAGCATTTGCATCTAATATTATGCCTGATTTTAATAAATATAAAGAATTTGATGCAAAGACAATATGTCAGGAAATATATACATTTGCAATTGGTAATACAGATAAGACTATAGATGAAGTGATTGAAATAGTTTTAAATAATAACGGTATATATCTTCCAGGTGAAGAGTTAAAATGTGTTATATCGGATTTGCATTTTATTGAATTGTATGTGGTTTCATATTATAGAGAAAAATGTGTAAGGACTATAGCAGAGGCAGGTGTAGATGTGACTCTATATGGAAGCGGCTGGGATATATGTGAATGGATTAATCTGCCTAATGTAGATTACAGAGGAAAAGTGCCGCCTATGGAGATTGTCCAGACAATGTCTGATGCTAAGATTGTATTGAATACATTTACATGGTTTAAGGATGGCGCTCATGAAAGAATATTTAATGGTATGCTGCAGGGAGCAGCGGTTGTCACAGATGAATCTAAATATATTCTTGAACAATTTAGTCCAGATGAATTATACACATTTAAACTGGAAGAAATAGACAGACTTGGAATAAAAGTAAAGCAAATGCTTGATGATATACAGGGATTACAGAATATGGCTGATGCAGGAAGAGATAAGGCTGTGAATAATCATACATGGATAAACAGGGCGGAAGAATTAGATAGGGATTTGATAGCGCAGTTTTAATCAGATGTATGAGAATAGGATGTTTTAAGAATTTACATTATGAAAGGAAAGAAAAGTGTGGGAAAGAATAATATTCATAAAAGGTGAGTTAGAAACGCTGGATTATTTTATAGACCAGCTTGCAGACGGAGCAGATAAGCTAGGAATAGAATATTATATTATCAATACAAGAATTTCTGAAAGCTATGGTGAGTCTCTTGAAGAATATGTAAAGTTGGGCAGATGCGTAGTGTTTATGATTAATCAGATAGGTTTGTTATTGAGTGAGAATGGACATAATTACTGGAAAGAGAGAAATATTCCGGTATATGACCTGATAGTCGACCATCCGTACAATTATGCAGATGCATTAGAATGTCCGCCGGCAGATATGAATGTAATTGTTATAGATAGGAATCATGAGAAGTTCATAAGAAGATATTATCCAGCGATAAAGAATATATACTTCATGCCTGATGGAGGAAATGAAGCAGAGGGTAGAATGCAGTACAAAGACAGACCAATAGATATATTGTATGTGGGAGATTGTCAATTATCTACACCATTTATTGAAATTCCAGATATGTCTGATAAAGGAATGGAGATGTATTCGACAGTATATAATATACTTCTTCAAAAGCCGGGCTTGTCTATAGAAGAAACTATGGAGTTATATTTTGAAGCAAAGGGCGGATATACAAAAGAGCAGATAAAGCAGTATATATTAAATTATGGGTTCATAATATCTGATAATGTCCGCAGATATTATAAGTTAAAGACAATGCACACATTAGAAAGTACAGGTGCTGGCATAGTTATATATGGAAAAGGATGGGATGCGCATGATGAGACATGGCAGACTAATGTAAGCATCAATGCAAGAATATCATCAGAGGAATGTAACCGAATGCTTGGTAAAGCAAAGATTGGACTTAATTGTATGCCGTGGTTTAAGGATGGATGCAGTGAAAGAGTATTCAATATAATGCTTAATGGAGCTGTGTGCCTTACAGATACAAGCAGGTATCTTCTTGAAAGATTTGAACACGGAAATGAACTGGTATTTTATAATCTTGAAGACATGGAAGAAATGAAACAGAATGTTTGCTGGCTGCTTGAGAATCCCAATGCAGCAAGCCGGATTGCACAGGCAGGTTATGAAGCTGCCATAAGAAATGATACATGGCTGTGCAGAATGGGCGAGATTGCAAAGATGATGGGGTAGTTGCGTTGAATTGAGAAAATAAGCACATAAAAATATGTGACTAGTACTTAAGTTATGTGATGCGATGCCGATATATATAGCGAATTAGATGATTAATAAAGACATATAGAGTAAGGAGACACAGGATATGCAAGTTGTGGCACATAATTTAATGGCTGAATATTCAGGATGGAATGTCACTCATTGATACGGCTGATGGAGCATTACAGGAAACCCATAGCGTTTTACAGAGAGTCAGAGAGCTGACGATACAGGCTTACAATGATACTTATACAAGTCAGGACAGAGATGCTATTCAGGCAGAGATAGATAATTGCTTGAAGGAAGTTGACAGAATAGCTAATGATACAACATTTAATACAAAGCAGATTCTTAAGGGTAATCTGGAAAGTGTAATACAGGTTACGGGAGATGAAGAAATAGAAGTAAGGACTATCGGAACTGCAGTTATTGCTCTTCCAAGCTGGATGGCAGGTAAGGTAGATACGAAGATGGAGAGACATGCAGCATATACACTGCCACAGGATACATCAGGTATTATGAAAACATATGATGGCATTAATGATTCATCTAAGAAATACTATGGACCAAAGGATGCATCAGGTGTTGACGGATATCAATGGGTGGGGGACTGGACTCCTACAATAAGCGATAATGCATCGGCAAAAGTGGATTTTTCAGGACTTGCTGACAAAAACACTGCAACAGATTTGTATCAGGCGTTATATGAACTTATTGGCTGTGAACTTGCATATCCATGCGGTACATGTTCGTCAGAAACTAATGGAATATTCTTCTCTGCCAGTGAAGAAACATTTACAACAACAGGACATAAACAGATGGCAGAGAAAGAGAAGATTAGTGATCTTAATCTGTCAACAACAAAGTTCTCCTATAATGGAAAAGATTACGACGGCTATTTTGAAGCTGTACAGGATGTTCTCGATAAATACAGCGTCAACTATGATGACGATGCTAATAATGATATTACAGGTGAGGATTCGGAAGTAAAAGCACTTGCAGAGAGCATTGCCAAGGATTTAAGAGATAAGGCAGCAGATAAATTAAGTGACAGCATGAAAGATCATTTTGACAGGGTTGTAAAGGGTAATGATGACTATTCACTGATTGTATATGACTATAGAGATATTGACAAAATAGCATCTAATACAGCAGCGGATTCAGAAGTAAAAACCAGTGCATTAACAAGATATGAGATGTCAGCAAATATGCTGATACCCGGAACAACAGCTAAGGTTAAAAGTCCTTTGAGGATAATGTGTGGAGCACTTAATTCAAGTTATATAGACATTGATTTGTATGACTTGTCGTTAGATTCACTGGGATTAACAGGATACAAGGTAAACAGATATTATAACAGGCTTAAATATAGTGATGACTATAAGCAGAAGATGCAGGCGTGGGAAGACAGCGCAACAGAAGTTACTAAGACATTTTCAAATACACAGAAAGTTATAGATACTGTTACACCTGATATATACGGCAGCAGATATAATGCTAATGGAGAGAAAGAGAGATTCCTGATATCGAAAGGCTCAGTAACTTTTAAAGAATAAACAAGAACATTTATGGCAACTGTTAAAGAAAACAAGAATCCTAAACCACAGCCGAAGGATGGGGATATAACAGTTGAAACTGTATATAGTCCAGATTCAGTAAAGTATGTTGATGATGCAATTGATCAGGTATCAAGAGCGAGATCATCAATGGGAGCAATCAGAAATCGTCTTGAACATGCATATAACAATAATGCGAATACATCGGAGAATACGCAGGCAGCAGAATCACGACTCAGGGATACCGATATGGCTGAAGAAATGATGGAATATTCTAAGAATAATATTCTTGAGCAGGCGGGAATATCAATGCTTACGCAGGCAAATCAGAATTTCCAGGGAATATTGGGATTGTTGCAGTGATGATGGGAAGCGTTGGAGAGATGAGATAATTGGATATATTATGGGTCCCTAATGGCTATTTGCTTGTCATAGTGTTTTTGGATTGCATTTGAAAGGGAATGTGGGATGAAAGTTATAATTATTTTGATTATATCATTAGGCATAGCTATTTGGATTAATTATGATAATAGAATAACAAGGGTTCTAAAGATTGTAATAACTGCACTAGACATAGCATGTATGGTTATTTCTATAGGAATCAGTTTTCAGAGTGAAAAAGTTGCGGATAAAAGTAATAATGAAGAGAGCACTATAGAAACTTTAAAGAATACACAGGAAACAAATGGTGTTAGTAATATAGATGATACAATTGAGACTGAAATAATGACTACAACAAGCTCATCGCAAATTAATACACAAAAAGAAACAAAAGATCATACAAAATGTATTGTTTTTATAGGTGAGTCACATAGTCCGTCAGATATAGCAACGAAGGTGAATATATCACAGTGGAAGAAGAATGAGGATTATGATTTGACAGGAAACACATATGATGGGGGTCAAAAAATTACAATATATAATATGTTTTCAGCGATGGAAGGAAATAGCGGAAAAAGTATATATAAAATAACATCAGAAATTCATTATGCCCTTAATGTCGATGAAATAAATAAACTTAATGAAGAAGATCAACATTTTGTGGGAAAATTTGTAATTGATAATAAAACAGATGGTAGTCCAACGACAGCAACTATATCTATCTTAACAGATGGAGAAGAAGTATATAATTCTGAACTGTTAAATTGCTATTCATTAGATATTAATCCATTTGATGTTGAGCTTCAAGGGAAAAAAGAAATGATTATAAAAATTGAGTGCGAACAGAGGGGAAATCCATTTATTATTGGAATGGTTAATAATGAATAAAAATAAGTGTACAGGAAGTTAACAACTCTATTTTGATGTCCGATATAATATATATCATAATATTATGTAGACATGGATGTCAGATAAGTGATTTTGATGGAAGTTCTGCGGATATTTGCGCAGAACTTTTAATTTTTTATATAAGCACAGATAGAGTGTAAGAAAATTATTATTTTATTATAAATAATATAAGAAGGAGTTAGTTATTATGTACAAGATACCTTTTAATAAAGCAATATATTTGCCAGAAGCATTTAAATATGTTGAAGATGTGGTTAAATCAAGCTTAATAGCTGGAGATGGTAAATATACAAGATTATGTAGTGAGTGGATGGAACATAGATTTAAAGCAAAAAAAGTTTTGATGACTACTTCATGTACTGCAGCATTAGAAATGGCAGCAATTTTATTGGATATTCAGCCTGATGATGAAGTTATTATGCCTTCATATACATTTGTGTCAACGGCAAATGCATTTGTGTTAAGAGGAGCAAAATGTGTATTTGTGGATATAAGACCAGATACTATGAATATAGACGAAAACAAAATAGAGGCTGCGATTTCAAATAAAACTAAAGCTATTGTAGTAGTTCATTATGCAGGAGTTGGTTGTGAAATGGACACAATAATGTCAATTGCAAATAAATATTCTATACCAGTTGTAGAAGATGCAGCTCAAGGGGTAATGGCAAATTATAAAGGAAGGGCATTGGGAACAATAGGCACATTTGGTTGTTATAGTTTTCATGAAACTAAAAACTATACAATGGGAGAGGGGGGAGCACTTGTAATTAATGATGAAAAGTATATTGAAAGAGCGGAAATCTTGAGAGAAAAGGGAACTAATAGGTCAAGATTTTATAGAGGAGAAATAGATAAATATAGCTGGGTTGACATTGGTTCATCATTTTTGCCAAGTGAATTTAATGTTTCATATTTATATGGACAATTAGAAATTGCAGATAAAATCAATGAAAATAGATTAGAAACATGGAATGCGTATAATGATGCATTTAAAAATTATGAATATGATGGAAAAATCGTTTTGCCTACAATTCCCAAAGCGTGTAACCATAATGCACACATGTTTTATATTAAATTAAAATCCATAGAGGAAAGGACTCAATTTATAACCAGTATGAAAGAAAAGGGGGTAGGCTGTGTTTTTCATTATGTTCCATTACATTCTTCAGTAGCTGGAAAGAGGTTTGGTATTTTTTGTGGAGAGGATATTTATACATCACAAGAGAGTGATAAATTGGTGAGATTACCAATGTATTATGGAATGTCAGATACAGATAAGGATTATATAATTGAGGCCGTAAAGTTACTTATAAAATGATTTTTAGTTGAGATTAAAATAAAAGGAAAATTATGAGAAAATAAATCATGAAAAATATAATGATTCTTGGGGCAGGAATATATCAAGTTCCTCTTATAAAAAAAGCAAAAAATATAGGATATTATACTATTGTAGTAAGTATTCCTGGTGATTATCCAGGATTTAATATTGCAGATGAAATTGCATATATAGATACAACAGATTATTTAAATGTATATGAATTGGCTAAAAGAAGAAAAATAGATGCTATTTTAACAACGGGGACAGATGTAGCCTTGATAACAATTGGATATATATGCGATAAATTAAAATTATCTGGTATATCATTTGAAGCTGCTAAATTATCTACTAATAAAGCGTTAATGAAAAAAGCTTTTAAAGAAGGCGGTGTTAGTACCGCAGAATATATGATTGTGTCATCATATGAAGAGGCAGAAATTGCGGCTAGGGCAATAGGCTATCCTATAGTTATTAAAATTGTTGATAAATCAGGAAGTAGAGGAATAACTAAAGTAAATTCGGAAGAAACTTTAAAAGATGCATATAAATATGGAGAGACATTTACAGATACAGATTATTTAATTGTTGAAAAATATATAAGTGCACATGAAATCGGGATAGACGCATTTGTTCAGAATGGAGATATTGTATTATTTTTACCTCATGATAAATTGATATTAAGTACAAAAAGAACCAATGTTCCTAAGGGACATATATGTCCACTGGATTTGTCAGATGAAATGTATAAAAAATTGTTAGCTCAAACGAGATTAGTGGTAAAAGCTTTAAAACTAAATAATTGTCCAGTCAATATGGATGTTTTTATCGATAAATATAACGACGTATATGTTATAGAAGCAACAGGAAGATGTGGAGGAACGGGAATACCAGAAGTTATTTCAGCATATGCCAATATTGATTATTATAAAATAATGATAGATAATGCATTAGGGAAATTAGTGGAATTTTCAAATAAATATAATAATTATTATGTTGCATCGTCTTTGATTTTTTCATCAAAAACAGGAAAACTAAGGAGTATAACTTATAATGAGAATTTGTTAGATGAAAATGATATATTTAAACTTGATTATGAGACGGGGCATTTTATACATGAAGCAGAAAATGGAACAGATAGAATTGGTATGCTTTTAGCAAGCGAAAATGATCGAGAAGCTTTGATAAAAAAAATACACGATTTTGATAAAAGTGTTAATGTGTATATAGAGACTGATTGATTTAGGGAAAAGAGGCTTTAAAGGTGACTTTTGAAGAATTAAAAACACCATGTTATATAATTAATGAAGAACAATATCGTATATCAATATGCGATTTTATGAAGCAATTTGAATCTGCATGGCCAGGAATTGTATTATTTGGATATTCGGTTAAAACAAATCATTTACCGTATCTCATAAAAATAGCAAAAGAGTATGGATGGAAAACTGAGGTTGTATCACCGGATGAATATGAATTAGCTGAATTATGTGGAGTGTCTGAAAAAAATATAATTTATAACGGACCGCAAAAACGAAATACTGTTGTTGACTCGATAAAGGCGGGGGCAATAGTGAATTTAGATAATTTAATGGAAGTGCAATTGGTATGTTCACATATAGATGACTTTGATGTAAATATGATCAATGTAGGTTTACGTGTTAACTTAGATTTAGAGGAATTATGCCCAGGAGAAACAACCACTGGGAAAATGGTTGGAAGATTTGGTATTTGCGTAGAAAATGGGGATTTTGAAAAAGCACTTAATTTGTTAAAAGCTTCAGGAATATCGTTGAATGGTTTACATGTCCATTCGAGTAGCAAAAGTAGAAGCCTGAAATTTTTTAAGGCCATTTCAAGGAAAACGGTTGAAATTATAAAAAAGTATAATTTATACAATATAAAGTATATTGATATAGGAGGAGGCTTTTTTGGAGGAAAATATTTTTCTAATAAGCCTTCTATAAGTGAGTATGCGAATACAATATGTACGGAAATTATTAATGGCTTGGGATATCAGAAGAGTAAATCTATAATACTTATTTTAGAACCTGGTGCAGCAATACTTGCATCAGCCATGGATTATTTGGTTTCTACATTGAATATCCGTGATATTAGAGGAAAACGAGTTGTAACTGTTGATGGTTCATTGCTTCATATTAATCCTATGATGAATCAACATGAAGTACCTTGTACATTAATTAACCCAGGGACTGATACAATGTGTAAACAGATTATTGGAGGGAGCACATGTATGGAAATGGACAGAATATATCCGAGAGGGTTAAATAAATTGATTGAATTGGATACCCAAATTTTGTTTCATGCTTGTGGGGCATATATGAGTACACATAATAGTAGTTTTATTAACTCAGCACCATCTATATATATTTTGAAAGATAATAATTATAAATTCTTAAGAGAGAAAAATATTGAATCAATGTTTAAATATTAAAGTTTAATTTATTTTGTGAAAAATTATTTTTTCGAGAGGAGATATTTATAATGTTTTGTGATAATAAAAAAAGGTTCGCAGTGTATACATCTGGTAATTGTACTAGAATTAAGAAAGCAATTGAAAAATATCCAGAATTATTATATAGAATAAAATTTATAATTACTGACGAATGTGAAAATTTAGATTTAAAACAATACTTTAGCAAATTAGGTATACAATATTACAATTTTGATGTAAAACAAATTTATAATAAGGAGAAACGAAATATTTTACTTTCTAATTACATAGAAGAAAAGTTAAGCCAAAATAATATTGATTACTGCTTTACATTTGGAAAACATATTTTGAAAGGTCGTATTTTAGAAGAATACAAATATAGGCTGATTAATTTTCATCCAGGAATAATTCCTGATATAATAGGATTAAATGCAATTGATACTGCTATAAAAGAAAAAAAAAGGTATATTGGTAATACTGTACATTTTATTGATGAAGGGGTTGATTCTGGACCTATTATTATGCAAAATCAAATTTTAGCAGAAAATTTTGATAAGTATGGATATGATATTTTTTTAGATAGTATGACAGAATTGATATGGAAAACTGTTAGATTATTAGAGTTAGATAGAATTATAATTAAAAACAATAAAGTTATAATAAAAGGAGCAGATTATACAGTTTCAAGAGTGTTTCCTGAATTTAATGTCTAGAGTTGGTTTAATAAATATATTTCAATATTAGATTATGGGATTGCTTTTAGGTTATTAAATTTGATTAAATAATTTTCAGATTCAGAGCATGTATTACTTGTAGAAGATAGTTTAAAAGATATTTACAGTTACAAAAATTGAAGGGTATATTTATTTAGATTGCCATAATTATATTGTAAATTATAAACCTCATTTTAGAATTGATTTAAATAAAAAAATCAAAGATAATATATGTGTATTTAAACAAAAATTGGTAAAAGAAGAATATTATGCATATGTTTTAGATGCATTGAATTTGATAGACCAGAAGATATTATAAGTATTTGCGAAAGAATAGGAAAAGGAGGAATACAAGTATTTGATTTTCTTCTAAAGATAGAATGAAAGTATTGTGTAAAAAGGTATATAGTAAACAATAGACATGTACTTGTTAAGTAGACTAAATGCAAAATAGTATTATTCAAAATGATTTGGCTCATATACCATTTGATAAAATAAAGAACTCTAAAGTAATTATATATGGAATGGGTGACAATGGACAGCATTGTTATGGACAAATTATTCATAGTAAATATTCTAGAATTGTGGGAATATGTGATAAAAAAATAAATGGAAATTTTCAGGGAAAGTGGATTTCAAAAGACGAGATTGTAAAGATGAATTTTAATTATATTTTCATCAGTATTTTGGATAAAAAAATTTTGCAAGATGTCTATAACAATTTTCTTGCAATGGGTATAAAACAAGAAAAAATATTACATATGTATATGGGATATAATTCTAATGATAATAACATAGATGTATGGACTAAAAATATAATAGCAAGCCGTATTGAAAAACAAATAAATAGTATGTATAAAATAGCAAAAAAGCCAGAAGAGTATTTGTTGGGATTGGGTGATTATATACTTAAAAAATTAAAAAATTCTATTGTGTTATTAAGGGAAATAGCTGCTTCTATACAAAGTGACATTAATAGAATAATATTTCTGAAATACATTTATGAACATGGAATTTTTGATGATGATTTCATGAAAATATATATGAAAACGCTTATAAGTCTAAAATGTTCGGACGATACATTATATGGCTTGGTAATTGATACAACAATGATGCAATTTAAGCATCCAATGATTTTATATGCAGATTATTTTAAAGATAGAATGAAATTACAAATTAAATTGTGTAGATATTATAATTTGAGTATTAAAGGGGAAAAAAAACAAGTAAGAAAGATTAAAAATATAGCAATAGTTGCACAAAGGTTTTGTAACAAAGATTATTGGGATGCAACTTCAAGAATTGTTTTTTTATGCTCAAAGGAATTAAACGAACTTGGGTATAATATAAAAATTTTTGATTTATGTTCTATGCAAAGAGCGAATGAACAAAGGGTTTTTTTAGAATATCCATCTGGAATGAATAAAAATGCTTTGGTAAGATTTGATAAACAAAATATGGATGTAGATGTATACAATCCAATTTCGGATGATGTTAGTGAAAGGCTTAATCAAAATATTATTGCAATAGACAGTTTTAATCCGGACCTAATAATAGATATGGCTGATGAGATGTTTATAGAAGGATATATACTTAACAAAAAATATTACATAGTAAATATTCCAATGAGAGCAATGTCCTATAGTTCATTTGCTAGTAAATATATAGCTTTTGATATTAAAAATATAAAAAAAGATATGAAAAAGTTTATGTCAATAGATGATGATAAATTTATAGATCTTAAATTATGTTTTACTGATAATGGTGATTCAAAAAAAAATTATAAAAGGAAAGAATATGGATTTTCACAAGAAGATTTTTTGATTGTTACAGTAGGGACTAGATTGAGATATGAAATAGATATTGAGATGGTACAAAATATGATAGATTTTCTTGAAAGAAATAAAAGAGCCAGATGGATTTTAGTAGGAGATGGAGCAGGAGATTCTTTTATTGGTTATGATAAATATTTTGAAGAAAAGAGAATTATAGAGTGGGGAATGGAAAAAAATTTAATGCCATTTTATGGGATGTGTGATGCATATGTTAACCCTAAAAGAAAAGGCGGTGGTCTTAGTATACGTCAAGCAATGATGAAAGGACTTCCTGTAATAACATGCGATTATGAGTCAGATGCATTAATTATGATGAAAGATATTCATATTGTAAAAGGAGGGTATGAGGAAATGATGTTATATATGGAAAGATTAATTAGAAATACTGATTTTTATAAAAAAATTAAAAAAGAAACTATTAATCAATTTAAAAATTGTTCATTTAGAAAAGATGTTCAGAATTTAATAAATTATATAGAAAGTGATAACTAGATGAAAAACATTTATATATCTCAAAGTGAATATGTGCTTTATGATGAACCTGTAATAATATATGGTTATGGACGACAGGGAAAGTTATTATATAGATATTTGCATAGAATGAAAAAAAAAGTATTATGTATTGTCGATGCTAATAAAAAAGGACATGCATTTTGTAGTATTGAAAAAGCTGTTCAATTGTATCCAAAGGCAACATTTGTAGTGGCAATATGTGACGGAAAGATAAATAAACAAGTAACAAATGATTTAATTAATAATTATAAGGCAAATAAAGTAATAATATGTGATAATTATGTTTATTTGCAAAGCTTGTATACACAAACATACAAACATATAAAAACAGATGGTAAAATATTATATGAATATCCGGTTAGAGTTGATTTTTTTTCTAAAATAAAAAGAATTGCTTCGTTTTTTAAGGATATTTACAATAAAGGATTATTAATTGTAAATAATTGTAGAAATATTGATTCGAAAAAATATAATATTTCACTTTGCCTTATTTTTAAAGATGAAAGCGTTTATTTAAAAGAGTGGATAGAGTATCATTTACTAATAGGATGTGATCATTTTTATTTATATAATAACAATTCTTCGGATAATTATCGTGAGGTTATTAAACCATATTTAAAAAAAGGGTATATAACCCTTATAAATTGGCCTTATGAGAAAAAACAGATTGAGGCGTATATTGATTGTTTTAATAATTTTAAAAACGAAACAAAATGGATTGGTTTCATCGATGCGGATGAATTTATCGTTCCGAACCATTATGATTGTATTGGCGATTTTTTTGATAAATATTATAAATATGGCTCTATCTTTATAAATTGGAAATGTTTTGGGAGTAATGGTATCAAATCTAGAAATTTAAAAGGTTTAGTGATAGAAGAATTTACTCAAAGTCATTTAGAATATTCATCAAATGGAAAATGTTTTGTTAATACTGGATATAAAATTCATTCAGATATGGATAAATATAGACTTATTCATCATAAATGTTATGTTGAAGATAATAGGGGGAAGGTTATACCTCCTATTGATGTTTTTGGAAACTATATGTTTTATCCATATCAAAAAGTAAAAACAACAGATTTTCCGATACAAATTAATCATTATATTCATAAGTCATTTGATGAATATATAGAAAGAATGAATAAAAGTGATGTGTTTTTTGGAATGTCCTATAGGAATTTAGAATTATACTATAAAAATGAAAAAACAATGGTAGAAACAGAGAAAAATATATATAAGTATTTAGGAAAAATGAAAGAGAAAATGAGGTAAGGTGATAATGGAATATGTTATATTTGGAGCGGGAATTTTAGGAAGAGAATTACTCAAAAAATTAGGAAAGGAAAATGTTAAATGTTTTATAGACAATGATAGAAATAAACAAGGCATGGTTTTGGATGAAATACCAGTATATTCGTATGAGTATTATAAGTGCCAATTGTCTTTATATCCAATTATAATATGTGCATCATGGGTAAATATATTTAAAATAGTAGAGCAATTAAAACAAGATTATATAGATTATAAAATTTATATACCAAAGTTATTGGAAAAATCTCCTTTAATATCTTATGGAAGTTCAAATAAAAAGAGTGAAAATGAAATAAAAGAGGAATTTAAAAAGAACGAAAATAAAATATATGTAAGGGAATATGTAGATAAAATAGATATTGACAATGTGCCTTTATTTGATTCAATAGAAATAGAAACGATTAATAGATGCAATGGTTTATGTTCTTTTTGCCCAGTTAATGTTAAAAATGATATAAGAGAATTGAAAAAGATGGATCTTAATTTATTCTATAAAATTATAAAAGAATTGGAGGAAATGTCATATCCGGGAAGGGTATCATTGTTTTCTAATAATGAACCATTTTTAGATAATAGAATAGTTGAATTATCACAGTATGCTAGAGAACATATAAAATATGCACATATACATATGTTTACAAATGGGTCATTATTGAACTTGGATAAATATAAAAATATAATTCAATATTTAGATGAGTTAATAATTGATAACTATAGTGATAATCTCGAATTGCATGATAATATAAGAGAAATATATGAATATATTATAAATAATGATGATGAAAAACTTAAGTATAAAACAAAAATTTTGATTAGAAAACAAAATGAAATTCTTACATCAAGGGGAGGGGATGCCCCAAACAGAACATCATATATTAATGTTGATAATGAAACATGTACATTACCTTTTAGACAAATGATAGTAAGGCCAGATGGTAAGGTTTCACTATGTTGTAATGATCCATATGGCAGAGAAACTATGGGGGATTTGAATGAAATGACTTTGAAAGATGTTTGGTATGGCAATAAATATAGAGAATTGAGGGGAAAAATCAAAATAGGTCGAAAAAATTTACAGCATTGTAAAAACTGTGATACATTTATGTGAAATTATATTAAAGAATAGAAGAGGAAAGTGTATGAAAATAGGGGCATCGTGTGTGTGTAAAGTAGGACAAGAATTAATGTTTTTTGCCGACACAATGAATATTATTTTTTTTGTAAATTTAAATGATGGTCGGGTTAGATTTATGCCGGGCATACCAGAGGAAGAGTTTGTATCATCATATCTTGTATCAGATATAATATATTCAGGGGGTGATTTTTTCTTTATTCCGGGAAATGCAAAAAAAATGTGGAAATGTGATGCAAACTTTGATAATTGGAAAGCTATAAGTATTGAATATCCCAATATTGTGCAAAAATTTCATAGTGCACAATTGTGGGAAGAAAAAATTTATATATTCCAACATAATTTTCCATATTCAATTGTATATAATATTAATACAGGTGAAATTAGTAATTTAGAGATTGGCAAAAATCTAATAATAACAGATAGTTGTATTGTCAATAAAAACATTTATTGTACAGTGGCATGTGAATGCTTTATAATAAAATATGACTTAAAAGGTAATGTGAAAAAAATTTATACAGAAGAAAAGATGGGATTTAATGCGATTTATGTGAAAGAAAATAAGGTTATAATGGCTCCAAGAAACGGAAATAAGTTGTATTTGTTAGTTGATGATTTTTTAAAAAAAATAGAAATCCCTAAAATAGATGCTCGAGGAATAATTAGTTATTTTGATGAAATAATTGTTACATCGTGTACTAAATATGAAAGTATAAAAATAAAAAAAAATAAATTTTATGAATATAATTGTTTAAATGAAAAAACAAAAAAAATAAAAAATGGTAGCTATTTAATA
>ERZ780148.219-NODE-219-length-50474-cov-10.638688_pt1 | contig 50474 bp, 44 predicted proteins | sample MGYA00510984_ERZ780148 | MGnify/ENA primary metagenome ERZ780148 (study PRJEB29588, sample SAMEA2160902) | human gut metagenome | biome: human gut; feature: human-associated habitat; material: faeces | place: Denmark | collected 2008/2010 ...
TTATAGACTAAATTACTGAATATCAACAGAAAAAGATATTCTTAAGGGACGACTAATTAAGAAACGTGACGCACGCTGATGCCACACGCTATTCGCGCGCACCGCTCTGCTTCATCAACTGCCGTACGGCCTCGTCCTCGCCCACAATCCACATGGCATCGGCGCGACAAATCAGGCGGTCGGCAGTAGCCGGCACAATGTTTCCTTCGCTGTCTTCAAAACCAACGACCGAGCAGTGGAACTGCGAACGAATGCCGCTGAGGCGCAAACTCTTGTCAATGAACGAGCTGCCGTCGTGCAAAATAACGCGGCGGAGCTGCAAGCGGCTGTTCGACAGGGGCAAATCGGTATGTTCCTGCGTCAGTCGCTGCGCAAAGGCCTGCAAGCTGTCGTCGCTGCCGATAGCCTCAATGCGGTCGCCCGGAAAAATCATGGCATCGCCATCGGGCACATTCTGTCGGTGCGCCCCGCGCACAATGGCGGCAATCATCACGCCGTCGCGATGGCTGAACTCCAGTTCGCGCAGACGTTTGCCTGCCCATGCCGAATCATCGGGCACGTCAAGTTCGGCAATGTGTATGTTGCGGCTGGTAAGTCGGCCGGCATATCCCGGTTCGGTGGCAGCATCGGCCCGTGCCAGTGTTTCGCGCGAGCGAAGGTTCTGCAGGAAAGTACGCTCCAGTTTGATACTCGTCCATTTGATGCGGCGCGACACGATGAACAGTAACATCACCACAAGCGCCGTGGCAATGTGGAAGTACCAGCGGAAGGGCGAAAGAAAGTCGAGTACATAATATATAGTAGCAGCAGCTATGCCATAGCGTATGCCAAAGGTAAAACAAAGACTCACGCGATGAAATTCGCCACGCAACCACAGCTGCTTCCACTCCTCCGAATGATTTTTGCGCATAACGATGGCACGCAGAAAAGGCGATGCGGCCAACAAGGTGAGCAAACCGCAGCTGATGTTGCCTGGCCAATGGCCAAAGGCACCCCGACACAGCGGCAGCAACACGGCAAAACTGATGGCAATGACGCCGATGCTCAGCGTGAGGTAAGCCCCCACCTGGCTGACGAGTGCTGTGAGCAGTTTGCGCCAAAGCCCCGTTTGTGCCTTGGCCGTGGCCGTGTTCTTTCCGTGTCGTCCGCGTTCGCTCAGGTGTTGCACCACCTGGGCAGGCATGATGCGTTCAAAGGCATCGGCCACAGGGCGGGCGGCACGAATCATGTAAGGCGTAAAGAAGGTGGTGATGATGCTCACTGCCACCACAACGGGGTAAAGAAAATCGTCGGTAACATGGAGCGAAATGCCGAGTGAGGCAATGATAAAGGCAAATTCACCAATCTGTGCCAGCGAAAAACCACCCTGAATGGCAGTGCGGAAGGGTTGACCCGAAAGCAGGAAACTGGTGGTGCCAAACACCGCCTGACCCAGAATGATGGCTACGCACAGCACAACGATGGGCAGCCAGTACTGCATGAGCACTTCAGGGTTGACCAACATGCCGACCGACACAAAGAAAATGGCACCAAACAAGTCCTTGACGGGCGATACCACGCGCTCAATGCTCTCTGCCTCAACGGTTTCGGCCAATATACTGCCCATCATGAAGGCACCGAAAGCTGAACTGTAGCCGGCCTTGTTGGCAAAGACCACGAGCATAAAGCAAAGGCCGATGCTTACAACCAGCAGGGTTTCTTTGTTCATCCAGCGGTGGGCTTTGCGCAGAAACGAGGGCACGACATACACACCCACCACAAACCAAAGAATAAGGAAAAAGCCGAGTTGGAAAAGGCTGCCTACGAGCTCAATGCCCTGAAACTGGCGGCTCACAGCCAGCGCACTGAGCACCACCATGAGCAAAATGCCGAGTATGTCTTCGAGAATGAGCACGCTGAGTACTTCGCCGGCAAACTTTTTTTGCCGCAGCCCGAGGTCGTCGAAGGCTTTGTAAATAATCGTGGTACTCGACATGGCAAGCATACCGCCGAGGAAAAGGCTGTTCATGGCTCCCCAATGAAACAGGTGCCCCACGGCACTGCCCACACTCATCATGCAAAACATGACGCTGCAGGCGGCAATGATGGGCCCCACGCCCATCTTGACAATTTTTTTAAACGAAAATTCAAGTCCGAGCGTAAACATCAGGAAGATTACGCCAATGTCGGCCCAGGTTTGTATGCTCTCCATGTTGCTTACCGAAGGGGTGTAGGGCATGTGCGGCCCGGCCAGGAATCCGGCCACAATGTAGCCCAGCACAAGAGGCTGCTTGAGCCGCTTGAACACCAGCGTCACAATACCGGCGGTAATGAGAATGAGGGCAAGATCGGAAATAAAGCTCTCCATTTTTCAAAAAAAATAGCTTAGTAGGAATGTGTAATATCTGCTTGATGCCGATAAGTAGGTGTTCAAAATTATTTTTACATTTGAATTGCGTTATTGTGTCGTAGTTGTTTGTTCTGTGCGAAGGAGCATAGCGGGCTATGTGACTGAGCGCAGGGCAAACAAATGCGGTGCAAGAACGTAATGCAAAGTAAAAATACTTCGATAGAATTATATAAAATAATTTTGAACACCTACTTATCAATCTGCGTGTGCCCGACCCGTTAATCGGGGCTTGGCTGTGGCTGAACAAGTGGAGAAGGAAGGAGGTGTTCAGCATGTGTTGGCCGAGGTTAGTGGGTACGTTTCGCCAACGTGGCGGCAAAAATACACTTTTTATCCAAACACACAAACATTTAGCGAGGTATATTGCCCTAATTTCATCGTTTTTTAGCCATTTTGAAGCCTAAAAGCAAAAAAAGTGGGCAACGATGCACCTGTGCGAGGCGTTGTGCGGTGAAGTGAATGCCAGGCTGCTGCCAGACTGTGTGTGCGTTAAGGTTCGGTTGCCGGTACTTCGGGACAGCCGGTGAGCGCATTGATTTTTTTGGCCAGGGCATACAGGTAGTCCGACAGGCGGTTCACGTAGGCCGGCGTTTCGTAGGCAGAATCAGCCTCGGTTTCGGCTGCATGAAACAGCCCTGCCGACAGCAATTCGCGTTCGAGCCTTCGCACCAGGGTGCGACACACATGGCATTGCGCCGCCAAAGGATGGCCCCCCGGCAGCACGAAGCCGCGAAACGAGGCTGCGTAGTTGGCCGCATAGGCATCGATGGCCCGTTCGAGCGCAAGGATGTCGGCCTTATCGGGCAAACCCTGCGGCTGGGGCACGGCCGCAGCCAGTGCACCGAGCGCAAAGCATCGGCGTTGGGCGTTCAGGAGCAGTTGCACATCGGGCTGCAGGGCCTCGGCAGGTAACTGCTGGCGCATGAGGGCAAGCAGCCAGCCGATGAACGACGACAGCTCATCGATGGTGCCGACACACACCATGCGCGGATGCGTTTTTGGCACGCGGCTACCGTCGGCCAGGTCGGTTGTGCCGCAGTCGCCTTTGCGAGTGTAGAGCATGAGTTAGAAGTAATTGATAAGGTAATGTTCGCGCTGTAAATCAGGGCGGTAAAAGATAAAGCCAAAGTCGCGCAGGTCGAAACTGACGCGAGCCGGTTCACATTCAATGAGTTTTTGCCATTGCGCCCGGCTTTTGGGCGTGTCGATGCCAATGATGACCAGCAGTCCCCCCGGTTTGAGCTGATGCAGCAGAAAGCGTGCGGCAGACAGGTTGAAATGTGTCACCACCGCCATGTCGACGGTGAAGTCGTCAACCATTTCGCCCCCCTTTACGTTGATATACTCCGTATGCCGACTTCCGGCCTTGAGGAAATGCAGCATGAGGTCGGAAGCCGAAGCCCCGTACACCAGGCAGCGGTCGGGACGCTGAAAGTTGGCCAGACGGAACAGCAGTTTGTAGTCCTTGAGCCGGAGCGGCGGCTGTTGGGCACAGGCATAGGCGTGTGCCAGTTCGGCATAGGCATAGTAAACCGCCCGTTCGTAAATAACCCCCGTCACAAAGCCAAAGGCAAAGGGCGAATGAATGCCGTAGCCACAGCGATGGCGGAAGCGCAGCAACCAGTGCCAGCAGCGCGAAAGGCGTTTGATGAAGGATTCTGTCATGAGCAAGATGGAGAAGTTAGCCGAAGCAGCCCACACACACGAAATGCCGGCCATCAACGGTCGGCAGGGCGCTTCATGCAAGCGAAGTTACAATTTTTTTGTCACTGAAAAGCGTTAGAATGGTGCGTTTCTGACTAATTATTGTTAAACACGGGGCTAAAAAGCGTTTTCGAACCCGAATTTGTTGTATATTTGTACGAATATTGCCTTATTGGCTTTTGTAGCAAGAAATAGCTTTATGAGCAAAACACGAAAAAAGAAGCGGCGTGTGGGGCGTTTTGCCACCATCACCACTTGTATCAGTACCACCCTTGTGCTGGTTTTATTGGGAACCGTGGTGCTGTTTGTCAGCATAGGCACAAACTTCAGCCGGCAAATACGCCAGGAACTTACCATCGAAGTGTTGCTGAACGACAGCGTGACGAATGAGCAGATGCTGGCCACCCAGGCCAAACTGCGCCAGGCACCCTACGCCCGCCTGGTTGACTACATTTCGAAGGAACGAGGCACGCGCGAAATGAACGCGGCGTTGCAGGGCGACCTCGAAACCGACTTTTTGGGCGGAAGCCCCATTCCGGCTGAGTTCGAGGTGTATTTGAAAGCCGATTATGCCAACCTCGACAGCATAGCCCACTACGAACCCAGCGTGAGGGCTTTGCCGGGCGTGACCGACGTGATTTATCCGCGCGACGTGATGGGCAACCTCGACCGCACCATCCCCATTGTGGGTGCCGTGTTGCTCGTCGTGGCCGGACTGCTTACACTGGTGTCGTTCTCGCTTATCAATAATATTGTGCGCATGAACATCTACGCCAACCGTTACAGCATTCACACCATGAAGCTGGTGGGTGCCAGCTGGGGCTTTATTCGCCGCCCCTTTATTTGGCAAGCCTTCCGCATCGGACTGTTTGCCGCCATACTGGCCGGCGGATTGCTGGGCGGCACACTCTACTATTTGCAGTTTGGCACGGGCGAAGGCGACATTTACCTCAATCAGCTCGTCACCCCCGAAGTGTGGATAGCCACCATGGGCGTGATATTTGTTTGCGGCATTCTCATCACCATTTGGTGCGCCTACATCTCGGTAAACCGACAGCTCAATTTGCGCACTGCCGACGTGTATCTGAAGTAGACCGAACGGCGCAGCAACTGCATTGACCCACCCCTATCCCCGAAAAAAGAAAATACAAAGAACTCTATATCTTACCCCACAAAATACGTAAGTATGAACGATTTGAAAAACGAAAGTGCCGAACCGAAAGCACCTGTGAAGCGCGTATTTGCTTTCGATCGCATCAATTTCATCCTGCTCGCAGTAGGTATGGCCATTGTGATTATCGGCATGGTGCTGATGTCGGGTAGCGGTTCGAACGAAACCACGTTCAACCCCGAAATTTTCAGCGCACAGCGCATCAAGGTGGCCCCGGCCGTATGCCTTTTCGGCTATCTGTTTATCATCTATGGCATTATGCGTAAACCCCGTAACTAACTCATACACATTTTCTACATACTGTAAATAATGAACTGGATAGAAGCCATTATTATAGCCATCGTTGAAGGGCTTACCGAATTTCTGCCCGTATCGTCAACGGGGCACATGATTATTACCGAAAGTCTGCTCAACGTGGAGCACGACGCCTTTGTCAAGGCATTTACCGTAATCATTCAGTTTGGTGCCATTCTTTCGGTGGTATGCCTGTACTGGCGCAAGTTTTTCTACCCCGAAACCATGCAAACCAAGGGTTACACCTGGTGGCAAGCCATTTGGCGCTTTTACCTCAAGCTCATTGTCGGCGTGCTGCCCGCTGTGGTACTCGGCCTGACGTTCAACGACTTTATCGAATCGAACCTCGGCAATGTCAACCTCGTAGCCGTGATGCTCATCGTCGGCGGTGTGTTCATGCTGTTCTGCGACAAAATATTCAATAAAGGTTCCGAAAACACAGCCCTGACCTACAAGCGCGCCTTTATCATCGGTTGCGTGCAGTGCATTTCGATGATACCCGGTGTGTCGCGCTCCATGGCCACGATTGTCGGCGGTATGTCGCAGCGCCTCACCCGCAAGGCCGCAGCCGAATTCAGTTTCTTCCTGGCTGTGCCCACCATGTTTGGCGCTACCTGCCTCGAAACCTACAAACTCATCAGCCACGGCGAGGGCAATATCCTGACGCAGGGCAACAACCTTTCGATGCTGTTATTAGGTTCGGTGGTATCGTTCATTGTGGCCATTGCCGCCATCAAATATTTCATCAGCTATGTCACGAAGTACGGCTTCGTAGCCTTTGGTTGGTATCGCATCATCGTGGGCGCCGCCATTTTGCTGATGGGTGCCATGGGCATGGATTTGGCCATGGTTGACTAACCGATTCTCCTTGATAATCAGTCATTACATTACAGACAAATACTAACAGTGCCGACCGCATGACACAGAAGCAGACGCAACCCATTCACACCCTCACACCCACCGACCTTACGCAAGCCCGCGAAGCCATCGACGCCTGGTACGAAGCCGACGGAAACCGCGCTATGCCCGCCCTCGTGGCAGCATTCGACAAGCCCTACGGCATGACCTCCTTTCAGCTCGTGGCACGCGTGCGCCGACTGCTCACCCAGTACTGGCAGGTGAAGAAGGTGAAAATTGGCCATGCCGGCACACTCGACCCCCTGGCTACCGGTGTACTCGTGATGTGCACCGGAAAGGCTACGAAGTGCATTGAGCAGTTGCAGGCCGGCGTCAAGGAATACTATGCCACGCTGAAACTCGGAGCCACGACCCCCAGTTTCGACCTGGAGCACCCTATCGACGCTACCTACCCCACCGACCACATCACCGAAGCCGAAGTGCGCCGCGTACTCAGCACCTTCAAGGGCGAAATCATGCAAGTGCCTCCCGTTTATTCAGCCTGCAAGGTTGAAGGAAAACGCGCCTACGACCTGGCCCGCAAAGGACAGGCCGAAACCGTGGAACTCAAGGCAAAACCCCTGCGCATCGACGAAATTGAACTTACTGAGTGCCATCTCGACACCCAGGAAATCACCATTCGCGTGGTGTGCTCAAAAGGTACCTATATCCGCGCCCTGGCCCGCGACATCGGCGTGGCACTCGGAAGCGGAGCGCACCTCACGGCTTTGCGCCGTACCCGCGTGGGCTACTTTACCGAAGCGCACACCTTCGATACCGACCGCTTCGAAGCATTGCTCAATGAAATGAAGGAGAAACAGTAGCGTTGAAGTTTTCACGGCTTTGCTGTTTCACACCACTCCGTTCCGAAATAGTTTAACCGAATCAAAGTACGGCCATGTGCTGCGGCTTTCGTTAGTCGTACAGATGGTATATACACATTCCTACAAAAATACAGAAGTTCTATGAAGCTCTCACAATTCAAATTCAAGCTCCCCGAGGAAAAGATTGCAAAATATCCGGCTCCCCACCGCGATGAGAGCAGAATGCTCGTGCTGCACAGAAAAACGGGCGAAATCGAACACCTGATGTTCAAGGACATCCTGACCTTTTTCGATGAACACGACGTGTTTGTGTTTAACGACACCAAGGTATTTCCCGCACGCCTTTACGGTAACAAGGAAAAAACAGGCGCACGCATCGAAGTGTTCTTGCTGCGCGAATTGAACCAGGAACTGCGCCTGTGGGACGTACTCGTTGACCCGGCCCGTAAAATCAGAATTGGCAACAAACTTTACTTTGGCGAGGACAACTCTATCGTGGCCGAAGTAATCGACAATACCACCAGCCGAGGCCGTACGCTGCGTTTCCTTTACGACGGCGACCACGATGAATTCAAACGCTCACTCTATGCCCTGGGCGAATCGCCCGTGCCCCGCTTCGTGGGTCGCGAAAGCGAACCCGAGGATATGGAACGCTTCCAGTGCATCTTTGCCAAGCACGAAGGTGCCGTAACTGCCCCCACGGCCGGTATGCACTTCTCGCGCGAAATGATGAAGCGACTCGAAATCCGCGGCATCGACATGGCCTTCCTCACCCTGCACTGCGGCTTAGGAAACTTCCGCAACACCGACGTGGAAGACCTTACGAAGCACAAAATGGACTCGGAACAGATGTTTGTCAACGAAGAATGCTGCCGCATTGTCAACAAGGCCAAGGACGAAGAACGCAAGGTTGTGGCTATCGGCACCACCGTGCAGCGCGCCCTCGAAGCTTCGTGCAGCACCGACAACCGCATCAAGGAGTTTGAAGGATGGACCAACAAATTCATCTTCCCCCCTTACGAGTTCCATGTGGCAGATGCCATGCTCGTCAACTTCTACCTGCCCTACTCAACCCTCCTCATGCTCACAGCAGCCTTTGGCGGTTACGAGTACACCATGAATGCCTACCACGAAGCCCTGAAGCACGACTATCGCTTCGGCCCCTTCGGCGACTGTATGCTTATTCTTGATTAAGCAGGTGTCTGACTAATTCCTTACAGCCACAGCCATCGTGTGCTAACCGCAAGAAATAACTTACTGAATACTCCCCCCTGCATTGTTCACACTTGATTGCAACTGGCAGGGGGGAGTGTTGCTATGTGTATGCTGCTCATACCGTAAGTACCACAAATCCAAGCATCATGTTCACCTATTATCTGTCGCTCGGAACCAATTTAGGCAACCGAACCGAAAATATTGACTGCGCCATCGACCTGCTCACCCACCGTGTAGGCAAGCCCGTCAGCCGTTCAGCCCTTTACGACACCGCCCCCGTCGGTTTCGCCTCGGCCAACCGTTTTCTCAATGCCGCCGTGGTGCTTCGCAGCCGCCTCACCCCCGACGAAGTGCTGCAAGCCACCCAACTCATCGAACGCGAAATGGGCCGCACCCACAAATCAACCGACAACGGCTACACCGACCGCATCATCGACATTGACATCCTACTGGCCGAAACCCCCGAAACACCCCAGACACCCCACCTCGTAATCGACACCCCACAGTTCTGTCTGCCCCACAAGCACCTGGCCGAACGCCGCTTTGTGCTTGAGCCATTGGCCGAAATAGCCCCCGAAGCCTGGCATCCCCTGCTGCAATGCACCGTCAGCCAGCTGCTCGATGTGCTCAACACCGCCCACATCGCCCCACTCCGTCCCGACGACGTGACCGACCACACCGCTGCCCAAATCAATGCCCTGTTGCCCCAGCTCTCGGCCAAAGCCACCCCGCTCCGCGCCGAAGCCCTGCGCCAAATTGTGTCGCGCCCCAACGTAAGACTCTATGTGCTGCACGACGAATGCGCCCAACTTTGCGGCATGGCCACGCTTGCCCTCGATGCCCTCGTCACCGGTACCAAAGCCTGGGTTGAAGATGTCGTTGTGAGTCAAACTTGTCGTGGTCGCGGCTACGGAAGCCAGCTCATTTCCCACCTTGTGGCCGAAGCCAAGGCCCATGGTGCAGCCAGTGTCAACCTCACCTCGCGCCCCGAACGCGAAGCCGCCAACCGCCTGTATCGCCGCCTCGGTTTCGTACAGCGACAAACCAACGTCTATAAACTCACCCTGTAAACAGCTGCTTTTTTTGCTGACATAAGCCATGCATACCTGTTTCCCGAAAAATTGATGCAAAAATACTTACTTGCCTACAGTCGCTACTTCAGAACCGCCTGCTCAGCCTTTCATCGCTCCATCCCGAACCCACTCCATGACCCACTATCGCCAACTCTTTAAATCGACCGGCCTTCTCGGCAGCGTGCAAGTGCTTTCGGTGCTCACCGGCGTGGTGCGCAACAAGGTGGCCGCCCTGTTCATCGGCACCGCCGGTATCGGTTTGGTCGACCTTTTCAGCCGCACCATCGACCTCGTGTGCAACGCCACCAATTTCGGCCTCTCGCTCAGTGCCGTACGTCGGCTTTCCGAGGTCTACAATGCCGAAATCGAAGCACAGCCCGGCGTATCTCCGGCAAGTCTGCCCCAAACCGTGGCCCAGGCCCGCCTCATTCGCACCTGGGTGCTGCTCACCGCCCTGCTCGGCACCCTCATTTGCCTCAGTTTTGCCCCCCTCATCAGTCGTACCGTAGCCGGTTCATCGGCCTACACCGCCTCGTTCATGCAGTTGTCGCTCGCAGTAGGCTTTGCCACCCTTACCGGCGGCGAAATAGCCCTGCTCCGCGCCCTGCGCCGCCTCAAAAGTCTGGCCCAAGCCTCCGCCCTTGGTGCCCTCGGCGCCTTAGTGGTGAGCGTGCCTTGCTATGTGCTGTTCGGCCTGCGCGGCATTGTTCCCGTGCTGCTCGTCACCTCCGCCCTGCTCTTCGCCCTCAATCTGCGCGCCTCGGTCCGCCTTCTCCCCTACCGCCTGGGCAGTTTCCGCCCCGGCTATCTGCGCCTCGGTTTGCCGCTCATCAAGTTGGGCACCGCCTATATCTTGGCCGGCGTGATGACCTCGGGCGCCGAAATGCTCATACGTGCCGCCCTTATGGATTCGCCCCGTGGCGTAGCCGAAATCGGCCTGTATGCCGCCGGCTACACCCTCACCGTGAGCTACGCCCGCATTATTTTTTCGGCCATGGATGCCGACTTCTTTCCTCGCCTTTCGGTAGTGGTGAACAACCGCCGCGCCATGAACTTGGCTATCAACCGCCAAATCAACGTGCTCGCTGTGCTTATGTCGCCCTTTCTCGTGCTGTTTGGCCTGGCGCTCCCCCTCATCACCCGGATACTCTACACGGCCGACTTTCTGCCCATTCTGCCCATGGTGCTTTGCGCCGCCCCCTGCATGTTTTTCAAGGCCATTTACACCCCCATCGCCTATATTCCCCTGGCTCGCGGCGACTCATTCACCTACATGGTGCTCGAACTGGCCTACGACGTTCTGTTCTGCGCCCTTGTCATTCTCGGCTACAGCCGCTATGGCCTTGTCGGTGCCGGCCTCGGCCTTTCGTTAGCTCATTTGCTCGACTTTTTCCTCATTTACGTTGTGTTCTCGCGTCGCTACGGCTACCGCATGAACCGCGCCACCTTACAGCGCGCTCTGCTCTTGCTCGGTTTGCTGCTCAGCGGCTTGGGCGTGTCGGCCCTGCCCACGTTGTGGCTCAAGGTGCCGCTCGGCCTGTTGGTGCTCGGTTTGCTGGTGCCCGTTGTCTGGCCCGTGCTGCGCCAAATATGCAAACGCTGATTGCTGCCCTGCTTCTTCGGGGGCAAAGGAGAGTGTAAATCTCATAGCAAACCGACAAAATTTGCGAACGCACAGGGGTGGTATGTGCTCAATATGTCAAAAAGTACGATATTATAGTCAAAAAACCAGTGCGTTTTTTGTCATATTGTACAAATAAGTTATCTTTGCCAGTGTAATATAAGGCCTTACCGCCGCATAGTCATCTGAAAGTACACGCCGCATGGCTATGTCCTTATTATCACTATGTAAACAAAGATTTTAGCAAGAAATATATTATGGAAAAGGTAGACTTACTTGACTTGAAAATACTCAAGATCATATCCGTCAATGCTCGCATTCCGTTTAAGGATGTGGCCGCTGTTTGCGGAGTTTCGCGTGCCGCCATTCACCAGCGTGTGCAGCGTTTGATCGAGGCCGGAGTCATTACCGGTTCGGGCTATAATGTTTGCCCCAAAAGCATTGGTTACAGCACCTGTACCTACGTCGGAATCAAGCTTGAGCGCGGTTCAATGTACAAGGGCGTAGCTGAGGAATTGGAAAAAATTCCCGAAATCGTGGAGTGCCACTTCACCACCGGTCCCTACACCATGTTGGTAAAGCTCTACTCGCGCGATAACGAACACCTGATGGATTTGCTCAACAATCACATTCAGGAAATTGCCGGTGTGATTTCGACCGAGACCCTCATCTCGCTCGAACAAACCATTAACCGCACCGTGCCGGTAATCCTTCCCGAAAAATAAGCAGACATTCCTATCGGGCGGTCACTGCCATAACATTTGGCGGTTGGCCGCCCTTTTTGGTATGCGCTTGTCAACCTAAGGTCCCGCTGTGCTGCCTTAACCCCGGCTACATGCGTGCCCCCTTTTCGCATCCGCGCAACGGCCATAAATAAGCAATAGGCAGGTGTACGGAATAAACAAAATGAAGGTATTCGAAATTCAGTCACCTAAAACCCAAATCCCCAACAAATCAATGAATTACGCCGGTCCTCTGATTGGATTAGCCACGTTTCTCATTATCGGGCTATTCCACCCCATTGTAATTAAAGCAGAGTACTACTTTGGCACCCGATTGTGGTGGCTCTTTTTGCTGGTAGGCATCGGCTGCACGGTCGGTGCCTTGTTCGTTCAGTCCACCGTGTGGAGTGCCATACTTGGTGTCACCGGGTTCTCAGCCCTGTGGTCCATCCTCGAAATTTTTGAGCAGCGCGACCGCGTCAGCAAAGGATGGTTCCCGAAAGGTCCCGGCCACCGCCCCAAGAAGTAAGCCGCTGTTTTTCCGTGCAATTCTAAAAAACACCCCCTCATGTCATCAGCTTTCAATATCGACCAGCTTACCGACACGCTCTATGCCGAAAGCTGCCCATACAGTGCCTCAGACCGCCGTCCGCTCATAGGCATCAGCGGCAATTATGCCGACGACCGCCTGCAGCTTCTGCCCGGCTACATTCGTTCGCTCGAAGCCGCTGGAGCCGATGTGGTAGTAGTTCCTCCGCGCCGCCACCCCGATGCCCACCTGTTCAGCCTGCTCAACCGCCTCGATGCCCTGCTGCTGTCGGGCGGAGCCGACGTCAACCCCCTCTTTACGGGCGAAGACCCCCTGCCCCGGCTGGGCAATATCAACAGCGAGCGCGATGCCTTTGAACTCGCCCTTGTGCGCATGGCCTACAACCGCCGCCTCCCCCTCTTCGGCATTTGTCGCGGCATACAGGTCATAGCCCTTGCCCTCGGCGGCAAAGTGATGCAAGACATGGCCACAGCCTTGCCCCACACCTCGCTGCTGAAACACAGCCAGGAAGCTGCGCGCAGCGAAGCCACCCACTACGTCGAAGCCGAACCCGATTCAGCCGTGTCACGCCTGCTCGGCACCCGTTTTGCGGTCAACTCCTTTCACCATCAAGCCGTGGCCGAGCCGGGTCCGCTGCTCCGCGTCACCGCCCGTTCAGCCGACGGCATTATCGAAGCCATTGAAAGCACCGACTTCCACCCCGTGATGGGCGTGCAGTGGCACCCCGAATGTTTCCTGCTCGACGGCGATGCGTGTATGCTCCCCCTGTTCCGCCACTTTGTGGGTCAGGCCGAACGCTACCGCGCTGCCCGTCAGGTGCACCACCGCGTGCTGACGCTCGATTCGCACTGCGACACCCCCATGTTCTTCGACCGCGACATCGACCTTTGCCGTCGCGACCCCCAACTGCTGGTAGATTTTGTCAAGATGCGCGAAGGTCTGCTCGACGCCTCCATCATGGTGGCCTATTTGCCCCAGGGCGAACTCACCCCCGAAGCACGTCTGGTAGCCACGGCAAAGGCCGACAGCCTGATTGACGAGCTTGAAGCGCGTGTGGCACAAGCTCCCGGCGTGTGCATGGCTGCCACTCCGGCCGAACTCTATGCCCACAAGCAAGCCGGGCTGCTCAGCATTATGCGCGGCATTGAAAACGGCTATGCGCTGGGTCACGACCTGACGAATGTGGCTCGTTTCCGAAAGCGCGGCGTGGTGTACATCACCCTTTGCCATAATGGCGACAACGACATTTGCGATTCCGCACGCCGCTCGCAACAGCTGCACGGCGGTCTGTCGGACTTTGGCCGCGAGGTGGTGCGCGAAATGAACCGCGTGGGGCTGATGGTCGACCTCAGTCATGCCGCAGAATCGTCGTTTTACGATGCCCTCCGTGCCAGCCGCACGCCCATTGTGTGTTCGCACGCTTCGAGTCGCGCCCTGTGCAACCATCCGCGCAACCTTACCGACGACCAGCTGCGTGCCCTGGCCGCAGCCGGCGGTGTGGCGCAAGTAACGCTTTACCACGGTTTCCTGCGCCTCGACACCGACCCCCAGCCTGCCACCGTGGCCGACGGCGTGGCGCACCTCATGCACTTTATCGACGTGGCCGGTATTGATGCTGTGGGCATAGGCACCGACTTCGATGGCGACGGCGGTGTGCCCGGCTGTGCTTCGGCATCCGACCTCACCGAACTGACGTTGCGCTTGCAAGCCGAAGGACTCACCACGGCCGATTTGCAAAAGGTGTGGGGCGGCAATTTCCTCCGCGTCATGCAGCAATGTCAGGACTGCTCCGAACCTGGTTTTTAGGTAAAAAATATAGACATTCTCAAACTGCTGAAATAGCATAAAAAAACCTTTCTGACTCCCTTTTCGGTCAGATTTCCTTGTTCAGAATTCAAAAACTCCTATTTATCATGAAATATCCCCTTTTGGCCGCCCTTGCCCTGACTGTGCTGAGCATGGGTAGCTGTAAAAACCAAAAAACGTCGGCTCCGGCTGAAGGCGATGCCGACACTGTGGCGCTGACGCAGGTGAAGTTTCAAGCCGATTCAGCCTATGCCCATGTCGAGGCGCAGTGTGCCTTTGGTCCGCGTGTGCCCAATTCCGAGGCACACCGTGCCTGTGCCGACTACATTGTGAACCGCTTCAAGCAGTATGGCCTGCAAGTAACCGAACAAAAAGCCGACCTCAAGGCATGGGACGGCAAGGTGCTGCACTCGCGCAACATCATTGCCGCCTACCGCCCCGAAGCTACCGAGCGCATTTTGCTGTGTGCCCACTGGGACAGCCGCCCTTGGGCCGATGCCGACCCTGACAGTGCCAACCACCGTAAACCCGTAATGGCGGCCAACGATGGTGCCAGCGGTGTGGCTGTGTTGCTCGAACTGGCCCGCCTCATGCCGCAGCTGAATCCTGCTGTGGGTGTAGACTTTATCTGCTTCGACTCCGAGGACTACGGTGCGCCCTACTGGGCCGAGGACAAAGCTCCGCACGATGGCTCCGACTGGTGTTTGGGTTCACAGTATTGGGCGCGCAATCCGCATGTCGAGGGCTACCGCGCACGCTACGGCATTCTGCTCGACATGGTGGGCGGCAAGGATGCCCGTTATTGCTACGAAGGCATTTCGCTGCGCTATGCCCGTGAGGTGGTGGTGCGCGTGTGGGACGCTGCACAGCGTGTGGGTGCCGGAAACCTGTTCTTGCAGCAGGAGGGCAGCTATGCGCAGGACGACCATGTGCCCTTGAACGAAATTGCCGGTATCCCGACCATCGACATCATTCCCTATCTCGACGGTACGCACACCTTCGGTGCTACGTGGCACACCGTGAACGATACGCCCGAAAACATTGCGCCTGCTACACTGGGTGCCGTGGGGCAGACGGTGCTGCAGGTGTTGGCTGAGGAACAGTAACCCCTTTTCATTAGTCTTTTCAATATTCGACAACAAATTCAAAAGCTATGACTATCAACGAAATACAAGACGAAATTATTGACGATTTCAGTGCGCTCGACGACTGGATGGACCGCTATCAGCTGCTCATTGACCTGGGCGAGGAACTGGAACCGCTGCCCGAGGAGGACAAAACCGACCAAAACCTGATTGACGGTTGCCAGAGCCGGGTGTGGATTGTGTGCGAGGAACACGACGGACTGCTCGACTTCCGCGCCGAGAGCGATGCCCTCATCGTCAAAGGCATTGTGTCGCTGGTGCTTCGTGCCGTGACGCACCACACACCGCGCGAAATTTTGGATTCCGAACTTTACTTCATTCAGCGCATTGGCCTCACCGAGCACCTGTCGCCCACCCGCTCAAACGGCCTTTTGGCCATGATTAAGCAGGTGCGCATGTATGCCCTGGCTTTTGAAGCCAAGTTGCAGGCTTAAGCACCCCATTTCCGGCCGGATTATTCGCTGTTATCCGCGCCGAAAAAAGGATAAAACCGCCTTCTTCCGTACCTACTGAACGGAGGAAGGCGGTTTTTGTCGTAAACTGACCATGACCTTAAGTTTTAGTTAAAAAAGAGAACAAAACTGTATATTTCAAGGCTAAAACTTGCACGGCTTGAAACAAAAACGTATTTTTGCCGTGTGTTTTCATAGTAATCCGATACCGTTTGTACTTTAAAAACGCAGAATACAGTGGTATTCAATCCTTATTTTTTTAAGTGCAAACATGCTGGCGTGTTTCGTTTGGCACCTCAGCAGTTCTCGCTGTGAAGCGACATTTATCAATTACTATATAAAGTGCGCCTGTGCATCATCTACAAGGATGATGTACAGGATTTTTTTTGTCTGCACCGCACTGTATATTCCCCCTCCTCTTCGTTCCCTATCCGCCAAAAACAAGGGTTCAAAACGAAGAAAGCCATTGTATAGCCCTTTGCGTTTTGAACCCCTGTTGTCCGTAGTTCGGTTGTGTGTCAGTGTGAGTCTACAAATCGTCGATCAACGCCGTACTTTTGGCATACGCCGTGCTTTTAGCCTCGAAAAAGTCCGTTTTAACCAAGTTCGCATTGGCATATTGCGCCACCCACTTCATGCTTTCCGGCTCGTTCTGGTGCTGTTCGTACAAATAGCCGAAGCCCAGGCTGTGCCAGCGCAGGTTGCCCAGATACTGAATGTAGTCCTCAATCATTTGCTCGTTGAGGCCCGGAATGTCGTTGCCAATCACGTATTTACCCCAGGCAATTTCCTGGTTCACCCCTTCGCGCATCATGTCCTCGTAAACCTTTATTTTCTCGGGCGTAAACAGCGAAGGTTCCTCCTTTTTCAGCTCCAGAATGATGTTGCGAAAAAGCCACAGGTGCGTATTTTCGTCGCGGTTAATGTAGCGAATTTCCTGCGCCGACCCCGACATTTTGCCGTGGCGGCTCAGATTGTAGAAAAACATGAAACCACTGTAAAAGTAAATACCCTCAAGGATATAGTTGGCAACGAGGGTTTTCATCAGCGTAAAGCTATTTTGGTGCTGCTGAAAGTCGTTGTAGCAGTTACCGATAAAAGTGTTTCGCGCCAGCAAGTGCTCGTCGGTTTTCCACTGATACAGAATGTCATTACGCTCCTCCGGGCTGCAAATGCTGTCGAGCATATAGCTGTAGCTCTGGCTGTGCACACACTCCTGAAAAGCCTGAATGTGCAAGCAAAGGTTCACCTCGTTGGCCGTGATGTATTCGCTGATGGAAGGCAGGTTGTTGCTCTGCAGCGAATCGAGGAAAACGAGGAAGCTCAGAATTTTATTGTAGGCCACGTATTCCGCCTGGCTCAGTTTCACATAGTCCTTCGTGTCCTGCGTCAGGTTAATTTCCTCCGGAATCCAGAAGTTGTTCATAGCCTGGCGGTACCAGTCGCTGGTCCACTGGTAACGCAGGTTGTTAAAGTCGTTCAGGTTGGTGGTGTTTCCCCCAATCATTTTGCGACGCAGTATGTCGGTATCGCCGTTCGGATTGAATAAAGCGTTCTTTTTTAGCAAATTATTTTCCATGCACGTGTTAATTATTTCAGATGAACACCTCTCGCCTACGAGGCACAACTTTCACATTCAGCCACTTCGAGCGACTTGCTGCGAACGTAGTAAATCGTTTTAATCCCCGATTCCCATGCCAGGATGTAAAGGTTCAACAACTGACGCATGGTGAACTCGTTGGTGATGTAAAGGTTCAGACTCTGCGCCTGGTCGATGTGACGCTGCCGCACCCCGGCAGCCCTTACGCTCCAGGTTTGGTTAATGAGGTGCGCATCTTTGTAAATCCACCAGGTTTTGTCCGACAATGCCGGTGCCACTCTGGGCAGCATGGCCCCCTTTTTCTCCTCCAGAAAGAAACGCTTCATCACAGGGTCAATGCCCGCCGTAGTTCCGGCAATGATGCTCGTGCTGCTGGTAGGCGCAATGGCCAGCAAATAGGCATTGCGCATGCCCTGCTCCGCCACTTCAGCAGCCAGGTGCTGCCAGCGTTCCGACTGGTAGCCACGCTTTTCAAAGTAAGCCCCCGTTTGCCAGTCGCTCCCCTCGAAACAGGCATAGCGTCCCTTTTCGCGGGCCAGGCGCGTACTGGCCTGAATGGCGGCAAAGTTAATTTGCTCGAACAGCCGGTCGGCAAATGCCAAATGCTCCTCGCTTTCCCAGCGTATGCCCCGCAATGCCAGCGCGTGGTGGTAGCCGCTCACGCCAAGGCCGATGCTGCGGTAACGCTGGTTCGATATTTGCGCATAGGGCACGGGGTAAAGGTTCAGGTCAATCACGTTGTCGAGCGCACGCACCACAGTGGCTATTTTGTCCTCCATTTCGGCTGTATTCTCCAACGGCAGGTGGCCCAACGACAAACTGGCCAGGTTGCACACCACGAAATCGCCCGGTTTCATGGTTTTCACCACCACCGTATCGCCCTCGGCCGTACGAATTTCAGACGAAACCGAATCGATGGGCGACATGTTTTGCGCAATTTCGGTGCAAAGGTTCGAACAGTAAATCATGCCCTGATGCGCATTGGGGTTGGCGCGGTTCACCGTGTCGCGGTTGAAAATGAAAGGCGTACCCGTTTCGACCGACGAGCGCAGCACAAGGCGCACAATGTCCTTGATACTGATGGCGCGTTTCGACAGGCGCGAATCCTGCACGCAGTCAAGGTACTTTTGTTCCCATTCATCGCCGAAGCAATCCTCCAGGCAATAGCCCTTCACCTTCATTACCTCGTGCGGGCAGAACAGATACCACAGCTGGTTCAAATCCTCCTTGGCCATTTTCCAGAACAAATCAGGATAGCACACAGCCGGGAAAATGTCGTGCGCCTTCATGCGGTCGTCGCCGTTGTTGGTGCGCAGTTGCAGAAACTCAGGAAGGTCCTTGTGCCACACGTCCAGATAAACGGCTACAGCCCCCTGACGCATGCCCAGCTGATCGACAGCCACCGCCGTGTCGTTCACCAGTTTCATCCAGCGAATCACACCGCCAGCCACGCCCTTGAAGCCACGGATGTCGCCACCGGCAGCACGCACCTTGCCAAAATACATGCCCATGCCGCCACCAAACTTGCTGACCATGGCAAAGTTATCTAAACTGCGGTAAATGCCTTCGAGGCTGTCGGGCACGGTGTCGATAAAGCAGCTCGACAGCTGGTGGTAAGGCTTGCGCGCGTTCGAAAGCGTCGGGGTAGCCATGGTGACTTGCAGCATGCTCAGCATGTCGTAAAACTTTTGCACCCAATGCAAGCGATTCGTTTTTTCGGGCAAAGCCAAATGCAGGGCAATGCCTAAGTACATTTCCTGCACCGACTCAATCGGTTCGTGTGCGTGTGTACAGATGAGGTAGCGTTTCGCTAACAGGCTGAGGCCGGAATAATTGAACAGTTTGTTGCGTTCGGGACGCATAAAAGTGGCAGCTTCCTCAATTTCCTCCGGGGTGTAAGCCTCGAGTATGTAGGCACCGTAAAGGCCTTTGGCCGTCAGGTATTGCAGTTTTTCGTAAAACGAGCGTATGCCCCGCATTTCGGCCTGTGCCTCCAGTTTTTTGGTGAGTTTGAAATGGTACAAGCGAGCTGCAATGAACTCCCAGTCGGGAGCATCCTGGGTGGTTAGTTCGATGGCCGCTTTGATAACCGCAGACAAGCGTTCGTCGCTGTTCATGTCGCGCTTCATAAAGCCCGACAGCTTGTCGGCCAGCAATTTAAGATTGTAGGCTTCGTCGGGGAAATCGCGTTGAATTTCCTTGAAAGTGTCGGCGAGTGAATCGTCGGCCATGCCATCAACCAATCGCTGCATGATTTGTCGCTGCTCGGTACGCTGCCAGCGGTAAAGAATGTAGCTTTTGGCCTCGGTGTAAAAGCCGTGTTCCATTAAGCAGCGTTCCACTTTGTCCTGAATGTGTTCGACGGTGCGGAAAGCCTCGTTGTCTGTTAAAAATTGGGCCACTTCCTGCGTAATGGCGTCAATCACAAGTTTATTGTCCGCTGATAAGGGATGTGTAAAACTTTTTTGGATGGCCTTGGCTATTTTTTCTTGATGAAAGGGTTCAGATGTCCCATTCCTTTTGATAATATACATGAACAGCTGGTGTTTGGTTTTCTATACTTTACGTTGGCTATTGTCAGACAAAGTTACATGTTTGTTGTAATGATTACAATAATGTAGACGTTTTTTTTTGTTCGTTCTTTGTCGCAGCGCAATTAAGCTTCGTGATTGCACAGTACGGATTGTTTTTTGGGAAGTTTCAGCCAAACGGAAAACGGTTCACAGGAAAGGAGTCATGTGAACTACCGCTAAACTAAAGATTTAGCGGCCTCGGAGATACCAATACCTCCTCTCTTTTCCTGCTTCTTTCTGTCACGGCTTTTTAGGACACGAGGTCGGTCATCCACCGTTGGACAGTCCACAGGCTTGACTTTCCCTCGCTCCGAGGGTAGGGCTTTCAAGCCAAATTCCTTGATGTTGCAAGCGGCATTGAAGTCACGGTCGTGATGCGTGCCACATTCCGAGCAAGTCCAGCTTCGCTCGCTCAGTTTCAATCCTTTATACACATAGCCGCATTGGCCGCAGGTCTTCGAACTTGGGGCAAAGCGGTCTATCTTGATGAGATTCACGCCATACCACCTGCACTTGTATTCAAGCATCGTTAGGAACATCCCGAAAGATGCATCTCCTACAGCTTGTGCCAAATGATGGTTACGCTGCATTCCCTTCACGTTCAAATCCTCCATGCAGATGGTGCGCACTTGGCTCTCGTGCGTGAGTGCATAGGTGATTTTGTGAAGGTTATCCTTACGGCAGTTAGCGATGTGTTCCTGCAACCGGGCTACAAGGATGCGAGCCTTGTTGCGGTTGGCAGAACCTTTCTGTTTGCGACTCAACCGCTTTTGCAACAGTTTCAAGCGGTCAAGGCTACGTTGCAGGTTCTTCGGGTTGTCAAACGTGCGCCCGTCAGAACATACGGCAAGTGATTTGATGCCTAAATCAATCCCTAAAGTCGTATTGCCCTGTATCGTTGATGCCGAAAGTTCCTGGATGGCCGTATCAACCAATACGGAAGCAAAGTATCTCCCCGAAGGTGTCATGCTGATGGTGACAGTCTTTACCATTCCCTTGAACTTGCGGTGCAGCACGGCTGGGATTCCCTTGGCTTTGGGGATGGAAAGAGTCCCCTTCTTGAAGTCCACGCTACAATGCTGCGGGCACTGAAAACTCTGACGATTCTTTCGGCTTTTGAAGCGTGGAAATCCTACCGCATGAGTGTCACGAAAAAAGTTTTTGTAAGCGGTATCAAGGTTTCTCAACGCACTTTGCAAAGCTTGCGAATTTACCTCACCTAACCACTCATGTTCCGTTTTCAATTCCCTCTTCATGCGATTGGTCAGTTCAACATTGCCAATAGATTTCTTTTCCTGCTTGTAGGCTTCAATCTTCAGGTTGAGTGCCCAGTTATAGACAAAGCGACAGCAGCCGAAAGTCTTGACAAACAAAACCTTCTGTTCTTCTGTCGGATAGATTCTATATTTATAGGCTCTCAACATGGCGATCTTATTTAATTTTCAATACTCAAAGATACGAAAAAATATTTGAAATGCGCAACTATTTGATTGATTATCAACTATCTAATTGTTCATGCATCTTATATATACCTCTTTTACTATCGTTGTATTTAGAGCCTTATAACTAACCATAACTTACTATGACTAACTAACCATAAAGTCTTGATTTTCAATACTCTTTGATTTTTAACACTTTCTGAGTGCTTTTTGGCAGTTCCCGATTTTCCACATATCTTTGCAGCGTATTTCTACCGTGGAGAATTTGCGGAGCTTTTATTTTGTCATATCGTGAACGTAGTTGACAAGGGTTTACAAGTGGTTACAATGAAGGACAGATTTGAAGCTGATAGGCAAAAAGCGTTATATCGTGGACTGGGTTGACAAAGGTTGTCAATGGTTCACTTCCGTTTACTCCATCGGTGGAATACTCAAAGTATGTAGAACATAGCAATATCAAAGAGTATGAGACCGACAAGAAAATGTGAATTTTGTGGCAAGACATTCGTGCCAAGAAGCGGTATGCAGAAATACTGTTCCGAGGAATGTCAGGCAGAGGCAAAACGTCTTAGGAAGAAAAGACAGCAGGACTTGATTAACGGTATTGGGCCAATCATGGATCTGCAACATCAGGAGTATCTTACATTCTCAAAGGCAGCTGTGCTGATGGGATGCACCCGACAGTATATCTACAAACTTGTGGCTAACGGCAAGTTGAAGGCATCAAGATTGAGCAGCAGAATGGCATTCGTTAGAAAGGCTGATATAGAGAAGATGTTTGAGGGTAATCCCTACAAGCGTGTGGTTCCTGCCAGCAAGAGCAAGCTCTGTAAAAAGGCAAAAATAGAAAAGCCAACACAAAACCAGGAACCAACAAAAGGGAAAGAGGAGAATGAGGTGCTTGACTATTATTCGGGCGAGGAAGTGATGTCCATTTATAAGGTCAAGAAGTCTTGGCTCTACACCTCTGCCAAGCGCAACCAGATACCGATGTGCCGTATCGCTGGCAAGAACTATTACAGCAAACGGCATATTGATGAGTTCTTCGGAACTGCCGTTGACATCCACAGCATCACCGAGTGGGTAACAGCTGATGACGTGGAGGATGCTTTCAGTATGAGCAAGTCTGCACTTAGGGCATATACATATCGACATAAGATACCCACTAAACGTGAGTATGGTCGTACCTATTATTCCAAGGAACATCTTGAAGGACTTCGCAGGACTGACCTCATGAGCGATGACAGCTATTATACCACAGAGCAAGTACAGCAGTTATATGGTCTGACAAGTGCCAATATCTGCCATATAGTGAGAGTTCACCATATCAGCAAGGTAAAAGTGGGTGTAAAGAATCTGCTTTTGAAGACGGATGTGGAGCGAGCAATGGCAGAAAGGACAGCAAAAGGACTGTGATTTCAAATGATTTCATCATTATCTATCAGTTACTATGAATAATTGGAGTCACGGAGATTTCATTCCGTTATTTTGCAGCCGTGAAGAGACACTTCACCACGAATAATCATCAATAATACATATCAGTTATGAGCAACATTTGTAAGACCGTATCATTGCGTACGCGCAAAATCAAGGACGGAAGCATGCTGTCCTATTATCTTGACTATTATCCTGGCTATCGTGACGAGAGCACGATGAAAGTCATCCGCCATGAGTCGCTTGGCATCTACATCTATGCAAAACCGAAGAACCAGACGGAACAGAAGTATAACCACAACCTTACGGCAAGAGCCGAGGCGATACGCTGCCGTCGCTTTGAGGCTATCGTCAACGAGCGTTATGATTTCTTCGACAAGGAGAAGATGAAAGGAGATTTCCTCGCCTACTTCAAGAGACTGGCAGACAAGAAGAACTCCAAGTGGCAACACGTCTATATGCACTTTCGTACCTTCACGCAAGGCAAGTGTACCTTCGGTGAGATAAACGTGGACTTGTGCAACAGATTTCGTGAGTATCTGCTGACAGCACCACAGGGACTGCATAAGAACAGAAAGCTGCATATCAACTCAGCTGCCAACTACTGGTCAACTTTCCGTGCTTCAATTCACACAGCCTATCGTGACCGCAAGATAAAGGAGAACCCGAACGGTTTCTTGGAGCGTATCGAGACAATCCCGACTGACAAGGAGCATCTTTCACAGGACGAGGTTATCCGCTTGGCATCCACACCATGCTCTGCTCCTGCATTGAAGCGAGCCTTCCTGTTCTCTTGCCTAACGGCATTGCGAAAGAGCGACATCAAGAAGCTCACTTGGGAGGAGATACAGCCATACGGCAGCGATGGTGTGATGTATGTCACCACACGAATGCAGAAGACAAAGGACATCGTGCATAACCCCATCAGTGAGGAAGCCTTGGAACTGATAGGCTATTCACCAGATAAACGAGGCAAGGTGTTCCCCGATTTCAAAGACTCCATGACGCAGGCACCAATGAAGAACTGGCTGAAAGATGCAGGGATTACCAAGCATATCTCCTATCATTGCTCACGCCACAGTTTTGCCTGTCTCCAGCTGGACGCAGGAACAAGTATTGCGGTTGTGCAGCGTTATCTCGGTCACAAGAATGTGGCAACAACAGAGGTGTATGCCAAGATTTCCGATGCTCAGAAACGTGCTTCGGTTGGCTGCATTACGTTGAGAAAGTAACCTTTTGACAATAATGCATCGGAAAAGGACTATTGGAATAATTGGGTTCCAATAGTCCTTTTCTCATTTTGTTGGTTCTATTTGTGGTCGTGAATAGAACCAATTCGACAAATACATCCTAATATCTATAGATATTGAAGAGGAACTGCAAATTTCCCTTTTCTTTGCCCTTACCTTTGTAGCCAGTAATCAGCAACAACTGACGCTAACGAGCTGTTTCAAGTATGATTCAGAGTATGAAATCATATTAGAACGCTAATAAAGCGTAAAAGAAAGAGTGCCAAAGAACGTAAATGCTGTTTTTACATGCTTCTGCATCTAACTTTGTGGAAGTTTTTGAACGAATAACAATAAAACGAATACAATAATGATAGAAAACAAGACAACTTCAGATTGTACCATCTACGCTTTTGTTGGTACTGCAATTCTCGCCATCTCTCTTGTCGTGGCTATGTATGTAGGCAATGACTTCCACCAAAGTCTGTTTGTCGAGTCAATCATCTTTGTAGGGAGCAATATCCTGCTTTGGGCGATATTCATTTCTATGGTGAATTATCCCTATGAACTGATGACCATTGGTAGCAACAGCAAGACAAAGAAAAACTTGGAAGAAGCAGAGTCAGCAACAGAACAAGAACAGCCAAAACAAACATTACCACAAACAGAGTCAGCACAATACAGTCATGAGGACTATGCCAAGTGTGTAGAGACACAAGAAAAAGAAGCACAGGAGATAAAGGAAAAACGAACGAGAGCCGTACTTGACTATGTGCATCGTACCATGTCAAGGTTTCTGTATGAGGAAGATTTGTACAAGGTAATTGAGGCTGTCAAGGAATGGAGCAACGACACCAACTATACCCCGACAGCAATAAACCGTTTCAAGGAGACGGTTGAGAATATTCCTTTAAGGCACTTCGTGTGGAATATCGCAGAACGTTTGGGTAAACGTGATTACACAATGGCAATGCGAATAGCCTTTGTCAAGGCTTTGTTTCCCAAACCGTTTGAAGGCTTGGACTACAGCACATTGAAGAACCTGAAAGCACCATGTTCCAATGATGTCATTCCTATTGACGAGCCTGCCAATAGTAGATATAAGTTTCATGATGTTAAAGAGGAAACTCCCGAATAATCCCCATTGTTAGAGTTATTCCTTCGTGAATGACAAATGACTGTCACGAACCTCAGTAACGGAAGCATCATTCTGTTCCTTTGTCCCAGTTTTTTAGAACAACTTGTATATGACAAAGGAATTAACTTTCAACGACCTTCCAATGATCGTTGCCCAGCTTCGGGACGAAGTGGTGGGCATGAAGCAGATGATCATCAGTCTGCAATCACAGAACAAGCCACACAAGGCGAACACGCACATACCTATGAGTGTGGAGGAAGCATCGGCATATCTAAAGATGCCGATGGCAACTCTCTACATGAAACTTGGAAACGGCAGCATTCCTGCCACCAAGCCGGGCAAGCGTTACTGCCTTTATCAAGATGAACTTGACAAGTGGCTGGAGACTAACCGCAAGAATCCCGTACCTCTCACGGCAGAGGAGGAGAACACAGCCATTCTTGCTGGAAACAAGCGCAAGCCGAAACCCTTAAACTGGTAATGTCATGGATGCGCTTGAACTCTGTAACAAAATCAACATGGAAGCCGAGTCTTTAGCGGACTCAGGCTTCCCTCTTGAGGTATTTCCACAAAAAATGCAGTCCATCATCATAGACATGGTGGTGCACGGCAATTTCAAGGTGGATTATGTCGCCATGTCCATGCTGTCGGCAGCATCAGCGGCTCTTGGCAATACCTATCGTATTCACGTTAAGCAGGATTGGGACACGAATGCCGCCCTTTATATCATATTGGTTGGCAGACCTGGCATGGGCAAAACTCCACCATTACAGCTTGCATACAAGCCAATTCGGGAGTATGAACGAAAGCTGTTTGACAAGTTTTGCTATGAACTTGACCTATATGAGGCAACTTGTGCAACAAAGGAAAGCGGAAGCAAGGAAATGAAGAAGCCTATTCTGAAAAGGGTCACATTGGATGACTTTACATTGGAGGCTCTTGTATTGGAGCATTACAACAACTTGCGTGGCATAGCCATCAACTATGATGAAATTCTCGGACTGCTTGCCAATACAGACAGGTATGGGAAAAATCCCATGCTTGAACGCCTACTTTCCATTTGGAGCGGATGCCACTTGGAGAACACACGTGTCAAGAATGACCGCCCACAACGTGTAGAAGAGCCATGTGTCAACATCATCGGTACAACACAGACCAAACGAATGAAGGAACTGATGGCTTCCAAATTCATGGATACAGGTTTTCTTGACCGTATTCTGATTGTATATCCCAAATCCAAGAAAGTTCCACACTGGCTGGATGAGGAAGACAGCCATGTGCGCCAGAGCGAGGCTTCAAGAAAATGGGCTGACATCATCGGGAAAATCTTTGGACTTGACTATGCAAGGTGTAATGACACAAATGAATGTTGTCCAAATATCCTTTATATGGACAAGGACGCACATTCCCTTTTCTTTGGTTGGTGGAACAGAAATGTGGATGTCATCAATGCCATAGAGGACGATGAAGATGTTGAAACGAGGGTGATGAAGCACAATACCCACGTCGCACGCATTGCCTTATTGCTCCAAGCTCTAAGATACGCCTGTGGCGAGAGCCATCTGCAAAGTATTGATGTGGATTCCATAAAAGGAGCATTACAGCTCAATGAATATTGTGAGAATTGTTATCAACGCTGCCGAGCCTTTGTTGCTGAAGACACCTGTGATTCTATGTCCAAGGAGTTGCTGTATCTGTTGGAAGACAGTTTTGACACAAAAACAGCCATAAAAACAGGAATGGAGAATCTGCATGTTACAGACCGTACTGTGATGAACTATATAAAGGAGCTTATGAAGTCTGGACTAATCACAAAGGCAAAGAAAGGATTTTACGAAAAAGTAAAGTTCGAAACAGGACAGGCAACTGAAACATAAACCAACCTGTTTTCAGTATTCATTTGTTTCAGTTTTTCAGTTGACAAGTGCGTAACTGAAAACATGAAAGAACTGAAAGCTGAAATTCACCAATAATTCATTTCAGTTACGATGATGAACGAGTATAGATTTCACTTGGAGAAATACAGATTGGGTAATCGTTACACATGCCCGAATTGTGAGCGCAAGCGTTGTTTCACAAGATACATCGATGATGAGGGGGAAGTGTCCTTCCCTGACAATGTAGGCAAATGCGACCATGAGCATAGTTGTGGGTATCACTATACTCCTAAAGACTATTTCCGTGAACATCCAGACTTTCTGTCTAAGGACAAATTGCCATATCCGACAAGAAGGAATATCCAACCGAAAGTCGTAGAAAAGCCTATTTCCTATATCGCCAACGCTATTATGGAGCGTTCCTTGTCTCATTACGGAATCAATCCGTTATACCGGTACCTTTCCAAGGTCTTTGGTGAACAAGAGACAGAAAGGCTGATGAAGATGTATCATGTCGGAACATCCTATAAGTGGGGAGGCTCAACCATTTATTGGCAAGTTGACAAGGATGATAAGGTGAGGACTGGCAAGGTCATACTATATAATCCCAGAGACGGACATCGTGTGAAAGAGCCACGTTCTTATGTTGGATGGGCGCATGCTTTTCTTCTTCTTCCAGATTTCAACTTGTGCCAATGTTTCTTTGGTGAGCATTTGCTGGCACAGCATCCCACAATGTCGGTCGCTATTGTCGAGAGCGAAAAAACTGCCATAATCGCATCCCATTTCATCCCCAATTTCATCTGGCTGGCAACTGGAGGCATGCATGGCTGTCTCAATAAAAATGCAATCAAGGTGTTGGGCGGTCGGGACATAATTCTGTTCCCTGACCTTGGAGCAACGGACAAATGGAAATCAAAAAATCCATTGTTGCAATCAGTTTGCAAAAGGGTTGTCATCAGCAACATTCTTGAAGACAATGCTACGGAAGAACAGAAAGCCAAGGGTCTTGACATTGCCGACTTCCTATTGATGACGGAAACACCGCAGATGGCGCTACAAAGGCTGATAAAGCAACATCCGCCACTCCAGCATCTGATAGACTGTCTTGGGTTGGTGTTGGTGGAAGAGTCATAGCAGAGTTGATAAGAATCTGCGAATACGCTTGCGTGACGGACTTTCACAAAAGTCCTAAACATAATAGGGACTTTTAGATTCACTTGCTGACGCTGTTCACTTAAAAAGTCCTTCTATTATGCTCAGGCTCCGCCCGAGACCTGTCTCCAATTATACAAGAACTACGTTACAAACTCAAACAAGATTCTTATGGAAAGAAACATACCACGTGCCGCCATCCATGTAGGCACAGACAAGAAATCGTTCTCGTCCCAAGTGGGCAACGAGGCGGAACGCAGAGGTTGGGACGAGAAGCGTTACCAACTAAAAAACGCAGACATAGATAAGAACAACCATTATAACTACTCACGCAAGAGACTCAACTTTGAGATAGTCAAGGGTGGAAAGACAGTGCCTCTTGGTTCCCAGTCGGTGCCGTTGCATGAACGCTTGCAGCATAGACTTGATGAACTTGGCTTCAAGCCGTATATGGATGCCAAGCGTCCCGACCAAGTTTCAAGGAACAGTCCGAACTGCACTGTCGGCATCATCTTCAGTGGTGACCATGATGTGCTTAACAGGCTTGCCTTTGGTGAACAGAAACTCAACACGTCAGATCAAAATGCTGACCACAGCAAGGTTGTATTGCAAAAAGGCATCTATGACTGGGCATTGGACACCTACCGCTTTGCATGTGAGAAATGGGGAGAAGAGAATGTCATCGGCTTTGATGTGCATTGTGACGAGACAAGCATCCATGCCCATGTGCAGACCATGCCTGTTGAACAAGTAAGGAAACGTGGGCGCATCGGAAGCAAGTATATTCATAAGGATAATCCAGAAAAGGTTCTCTCTACAAAGGAATGGAGAGCACTTCCAAAAGAAGAACGTGACAACTTCACAAAATCGGAAGTTGCAAAGGGTGTTGTTGAAAGGGTCTCTTATGCCAAAGTGTGGGGAGAGCGAGCAAAGGATAAGTCACAGTATTTATCACAACTTCATACCGACTATTACAACAAGGTCGGTCATAAGTATGGCTTGGCAAGAGGTTTCTCCTATGATGAACTTTCAGAGGAAGAGAAACGGGGACGCAAGCATAAGAACAAGGTGGTACTTGAAGCGGAACGTCAGGCGAAAGTTGCTCTTGACAAAGTGGAGAAATATGCTGTGCTTGCCACAATCGACAAGAAGGAGCTGACCATTCCTTTTCTCAACATCAAGGTTCCTGTTCAAGAAGCGATGAATGCCGTAAAGAAAGAACTTGCCATCCCCATTCCTACTATTATCGGACAAAAGGCGTGGCGTGAGGAGCGTGTAAACAACATCAACGCAGCTATCAAAGCTCTTGTTGCAGCCATCAATGCAGAACGTGACAAGCAGAATGAAAGTGTACGCAAGTCTGTCAATAAGACATACACTTACTATATGCAGAACCTCAATAAGCAGATAGAGGACAACAAGTCACTTCGTGCCGAGAATGATGCGCTAAAGACAGAAAACAACAAAGTCAAACAACGCATCTCTCAACTTGACGAGAAGGCTGTGGAGCGAGTGACTACTCAACTTGTCTATGCGAAGGAAGAACTCGCCAGTGCCAAAAGTTATAATACTACACTTATGGAAATGTACAATGATTTGAAGGCTCGTTGGAATGCCATTTGGCAAGAGCCAGAAATGACAGACGCATGGAGACGAGTGGAAGCACGTAAGGAGAAAGAAACAAAAGAAAAGGCTCGGCAAGAAGCCGAAGCCAAACGTGAAAGCATGGCTCGGCAAAATAGATACATAGGAGTGCTTGACAAGTTCATCCATGAGGGACATGAAGCATTGTCTTCCTTTGCCACGACGGACAGAGTCAACTTCAACGAGAAAGAATCGGCTTCCATATACTATGGCATTATGGCATCTGCTGTAAAGCATAATATTGGATTGGACTCTACAGCCTGTATAGAATCGGCAACAAAGAGGTTCTTGTCTGATATGTCTTGGCATGGTTTTACAGACTTCAAGCAGGAATGTGTCACCAGTTGGACAAAACTCTTCGCCACGAATGAAGTTCAATTCACAGACAACGCCATTGACAACTTTCTCGCTTTTGTTGACCACATGTCATGTAGCGCAGATACATATGTTTCGCTTGGTGGCTCCAATGGCTGTGCCGACCAACTTACGAATTGGGACGGAACACAAAAAGTGGGATTGGGTGCGGTTCTAAGAAAAAAGCCAAGAGGCTTCTTACTATAAGTTAAAATAATGAGTGTAAGAACTTGCTTTGTTTGAAATTAGACAAAGCAAGTTCTTGTACTTTTATCCCATACTTATCAAACTATGATAATCCTTTCCCAATTCAGCCTTGACAACTTCCTTCAAGACAGATATAAACTCTGTAAAGGTCTTGCCGTTTGCTCTAATCACATCTTGCGATACAAGCACTTGATAACCACCTGCCACATGAACCTGATTGTCCGTATCAAGAGTGGCATCTTTCAGGCGTTCATTCAGAGCACCGATGTTATCAACAAAGGTAAGATGGTTTTTGACCTCCTCAAAGGATGGGTATTCGTGTTTCCTTGCGTTTTCAGTAAACATAGTCATTTCTGCTGCACAAAGAGCGTAATGGGATTTCTGCTCGTAGGAAGTACGATGTTGAAGAGTGCTCATCAATACGGACCGTTCGGTTGACCATCGCGACTTAACCTCTATATAATAGAGGGTTTTGCCATTCAGTTGCACTTTCAGATCCTGTCCTCCCTGTTCGTTACTTACAGGTTCCGGTATTTTCAATTCTGCATCTCCAAGAATATCGTTAAGTTCATTTCGAAGGACATTCTCCACAAAGCTTCCTAGTTCCTTCTTAAACTGAAAGTCGTTCAACTCACGTTCCTCCCGCTCAAGGGCTTCACGTCCTAGTTTTAAGATTCTATCAAAGTCTGGATTCTTTGCTAATTCGGCTATCTGTTGAAGTTTCTGCTCATCTTCTACCTGAATGATGGAAAAGATGCTATCCTTCTTAGCTTGACTGGTAATGACAGAGAATGTCAACTGTCCCTTATGTGCGTCAATATCTTTAAACAAGGCAGACCACTTCGGAGTATCTTCGTCGTTAGTTGTGAGATGTTTTATTATTTCAATTATCAACTGACGATGGGTATAAGTTGTGATGTTATATCCCTTTTTTTCCAACTCATCCTCTATCTTATTACAATAGGTTACTGCCTCTAGTACGCTAGTACCAACAAAGCAATCCTGGTAATCTTTGGCGACCAATTCCGATTTGACGCTTACGGCAGGTTCAATGATGGTATCGTAAATCTCCAAGGCACGATCAGGAATATCGACAGGCTTCTTCTTCAACCAACTGGCATATTTATAAACGCCCATTTGGTCAGGATAAACCTGATAGTTGTTGAGGTACGGCCGCTGATCTTTATACTTGTACAGGATCTCAACCATAGTCTTCACCCATGTGGCATGTGATGCCTTGTCCTCGCCAATTGTAAATCGAAACAGAGAATCATATATGAGGGCCGTAAACAACTGCCGGACATCAAAATCGTATAGCTTATTGTCTATTGACACAATATCCTCATTCTGATTGATACCATAGTATTCCAAGAAGAGTGGATAGAGCTGATTTTCAATGCCTACAGCATCATCCTTGAGTAAAGTTTTGTATAGACCGAGGATTCGCTTCACCACATTAACAGTATATTGCTTGTCGGAATATGGTTTGCTATCGAACCGTTTTGTTGTCTGTGGCACCAACATATCCTGATGCTTTAGACTCTCGATAGCCGATTGCTGTCCGTTCTGACTACTATTGTGTTCGGTAATATATGTAGAAATAGCGTTTTTCACCTTATCATAACCGAAGTGTGTAAAGGCGCACACATCCGCAAACGAAGGATGAACGAATGTCTCCACAGTCTCAGGTACCATCACATTGAGCAAATCACGAACGACGTTGTCTATCTGAACTGGTTTTACCAAAGGAGTCTTCTTCTGGAGTTTAAAACTATCGTTTGGCACTAACGTATAGGTATCGAGCAAATCATCGCGTTTGATGTAGACGATGTATTTGCATAAACGCAGCAGCCAACTGACATCATCATTAGTAATTTCAAGAGCAGGTATAGCAGCAACCAGATCGTCAATCGTAAGTGCATGCGTATTCGTATCATTATGATACCAGCGGTTGATGGTATTGCTCCAGTAGAGCATATCTTCCTTTCGGGAAACCGTCCAAGCTTTGGATTTATTGATCAGACCATAGACCGCCTCAAGTAGAGTAGCATCTTCCTCACAGGCTTTAGCCAAAGTTTCGTCAAGCACTTTTATGTCAGAAACTGTATTCTTGTCTGAAAAATTGCCATCTACTATGCAGAGGGTTTCAAACTTCTCCCGCCAAGCCTTCTGAAGTCCGATGTAATACTTGGCTAACTCCTCATCACTCTGTTGGGTGTGGAAGGAAGCGCGCAAAAGGTATTTTGCATCAGCAAGTTTAGAGTGATTCGCGATAATATATTGCCAAATCAGTTTGTTGGCAAGCTCTATAATCTGTCGGTTGCTTTCTGCTTGATCATCGTTGTTCTGACCATTACCCACCAATCGGAGACTATCGCGACTGTCTTTGTCACAAGTAAAGAGAGACGAGTGTATGATGAAATTGAAGCCCCAATCCTCCGTACCCAACAAAGGCAGATAGATGAATATCTGTGGTACATCCTTATCAAAGCGGATAACACGCCTGCTACCGTCTGCATCTTCGGTTATTGGGAGTATTACCGAAACTTTTTCGCGTTTAGGTTCATCTCCAGTCAGCTCATTGCTGGCTATCCAATAGATGAAGAAAGTCTTGTCGCTCGACTCGTTTGTAGCCTGATTTGTTATGGTACGTACAACCTTATTCTTGTATATCTTTCCGTCTGTCAGACTTTCTACATACTCAGCCTCTTTGACTGCCATCACGAACTTCGTCGATTCTTGCTTTATCTCATCTACCAGTTCAATGCTCTCCACATTGTTGTTGAGCATCAACACGTATGGAGCCATTGCAGGAGCCTTGGCAAAGGCTGCTTCGGCATTCAGTCGGGCGCGATCGCCCTCATGCTGATAACGGAATTCGGTAAAAGGATATGGCTCGTCTGTAGTTTCTGCATACACTTTTCCCCAATCCTGCGTCTTGTTCCATTGCTTTTTGAGTTTATCCTTCATCACATCCTTGTCGGTTGCAGAACGATCAATCTCGAAATCTTCTATCTTATAGTACCTTTTGAACTCATCGGAAGTAAGTAAAGGTGCTGTCAGATTGAATTTTAGTCCGAACAGATGGGTGGTGAGAAATCCTGTGCCGTACTGACCCACTTGTACATTATTACTGCTTACCTTCGAACTGGTCTGCAGAATCAATGCCTCGATAGTCTTATGGGTAAACGGTATTCCATCATGCTGAAACACCAATTCGTTCTCCTTGCGTGTAAACACAATCTTGGCTCTCCTGCCATTTGATGTCACATCGCGGGCATTTTGCACCAATTCCCAGATGGCTCGTACGGGAGCCACTCCATTATTGTTTCCAATACCTGTTACAATATCTCGCGCGGGTTTTCCCCACATCGTTTCCTCATGTGCCTCATTCTTTGACCTCTGAACGGATTCTAGGTACTCTGCTTCTGTCATAAAAACAAATTGATATTGGTATTATTCTTGTTTTCCTTATTCCACCACTTAACGGTTTTCTTAATGTTTGATTACTCACCGTTATTGTCTATATATTTAATATCTTCATACCGAACCTGTAAGAAAGAGGCAAATCCCCCTATAATATATCCACATCGAAGAGAATAATCCAAATATATCCATGGGCAATGAGTCTTAGTGTGGTTCTCTGTCAGATGGTTAAGTAACTCTGATACATCTGTTTGAGAGGGCTGTGAAGTGAACTGCATCTTTTTACGTAATAAAGAGGCTGATATAGAAAATTCTACTCGTGGCTGCTCTTCTTCGCTTGATGTAGTGAAACGCACCTGATTATCAGAAAAATCGATATCATTATAATTATAATACACATCAATCATGTAATAATCGGTTTCAGCAGTGGCATCTATCGAAAAATTAGAGGCTGGCAGGTAAGACGAAAGATTCAGAAGATTATTGAATAAGACGCATTCAACTCCGGTTTCAATTTTCAGATATAGAATGTCCTGCAGTGTTTGATACAGGGTATAGTAATCTCTATGTCCTGCATACTCCCAACTATTTAGAATTCTACAGACAAAATCCCTTTTAACATTACATGACAAGTTCTTTAGTGTTCGTACATATTCAGTGTAACTTATTTCAAGGGATGTACTCAATCCGTAATCTTCGAATACAGATAACAATTTATTTTTGTCCCACTTCATCATTCCTGTTGATGAAGTGATATGGTTAAGAAAATCTCTAATTGCAGCTTTCTGTTGAAATGATAAATTGACCATATTAATAGAATGAAGTTGTTTAAACTAATTTATATTCGTTAAATACAGCGTATTCTCAACATATTGATTGTGCTATTGTCGCCAAACTTTAATATAGTTTCCAATGTCAGAATACGTTATACTTTGCAAATTTAGATAAAATTTCCAAATTATAAGCCAGTTGGGATAAAAAACAGAAATGAATATCTCCGAGTGCTCGCTGCTTGCGTTAAAATGTCAAGACCGACATACCTAAAATCTTGCATCAACGTGCTCTAAGTCACAAATTATATTTATTTTGGGAAGAAATCATTAACCCCAAATACGCAAGCCTATGAAATCAGTATGCGGTCTTGACGTGCACAAAGATAGCGTTTATCTTTGTATTTGCTGTCTCCACACTTCAAGTTGAATCTTGCCAACCCTTATTTCATCAAGCAGCTCCCTGATCGCAAGAGTGACGTGAAGGATGCTCAGTGGATTGCCGAGTGTACGATGAAGGAACTTATACGCGGCAGCTTTGTGCCTCCTGAGATAATCCAACAGCTGCGTCAGTACGACCGCCGTATATTCGACCTCAATGAGGAGATAGTAAGAAAGCTGACCAAACTTGATGCCGTGCTGCAACGCTGCAACATACGTCTGAGCAACTACGTTTCCAATGTTGACAGCAAAAGCTATAAAGCCGTGGTGAGAGCAATCTCACAAGGGATTACCGCCCCCGAAGAGTTGGTGAAGCTAATACATGGGCGCATCATCAACCACCACGGCATAGATGTCATCACAGCATCACTCAAAGGCGTGAACACCTCGTTCGCAAATTAACCATACTGACGGGCGGCTATGGAAGCCAGTTTGAGTACAAACTCGAAGAGGAAAGTATAACTATATGAATAGACCCTTGCTTGCGCTTGGGTCAAGGAATTTGTATGCCTCATTTTAATTATACTGATGTTTAGTTACCTTTTGCGGAGATATTCATTTTTGTTTTATAGAGGAAAGATACAAAATACTATGAAACAAAAAAACATCCCCAGTACTTTTCCACTGAGCCTGCATATCTACTGGAGAAGTATGCGAAGTTTTTATCGGACAGACGCCATGCCAAGAGTTATAAGGGGCAGACGCACGAACCTAAAGACTGGGAGAAGCTGCTTTACATGATGGATTCCACCACAATAACGCTCTTTGACAACATACTCAAAGGGGTTGGGCGGCATCCGAAATCAGGCAAGAAGAAAGGTGGTATGAAAGTGCATACGGTTATGAAATATCATGTCGGCGTGCCGATGGTGGTGCAGCTCACATCTGCCGCTAAACATGACCATTACCTGCTAAAAGAGGTGCATCTGCCAAAAGATTCCACTTTGGCAATGGATCATGGCTATGTCGACATAGCACAATTCCAACGTCTTACAGAACAATGCGTTTGCTACGTGACCAAAATGAATAAAAACCTTAGGTATGAGGTACTTGAGTCCGTTATGTATGTCAATACAGAGGGGCTTGTGACACATATTGACCCAAAAGTACGTTTTACAAGAGAGGAACTCATCCATGAGCACGAAGGGTGGAGATATTTTATGCGAACAAGAAACCAGCTGTGCTATTGACCAACAACTTTGACTTCACGGTTGAGGATATTGCTTGATGTTATGACTGACCTTCAAAACCGTGGTGTACGTGATATTCTGATTTGTTGCGTAGACGGTCTTAAGGGATTCCCTGATGCCATCCAAAGTGTATTCCCTGAAACCTCCGTTCAGCTATGTGTAGTCCACCAAATCCGTAACTCAATCAAGTATGTAGGAAGCAAGCATCAGAAAGAGTTTCTGAAGGACCTCAAGACCGTATATGGTGCTGTAAGCAAGGATTCTGCATTAGCACAGCGTGACATGGTTGATGAAAAATGGGGTGAGATGTACCCTATAGTTATCAAATCATGGCGCGACAACTGGGAGCGTCTTACGGAATATTTCCAGTATACTCCTGCAATCCGCAAGCTTATCTACACAACCAATACGGTTGAGGGCTATCATCGTCAGGTGCGTAAAGTAACGAAGAACAAAGGTGTGTTCCCATCAGACACCGCACTTGAAAAGCTTGTGTATCTTGCCTATCGAGACATTAGTGAGAAATGGACTATGCCCCTGCCTAATTGGGCACTGATATCACAACAACTTGCCATAAAATTTGGTGAAAGATTCAAGATTATGTAACTTTGCCTGTGAAAGGCTCCTCTTATTTGTATGCAGATGTGAAATCTGCACACAAATAAGAGGGAAAGAATAAAAAATCAGAGCCGTGACATAGTTCTGTTTACACTACCAAAGAATCTGTTTTTACCCGATTGCGTTTAACCCTGTTCAAGTATTTTCTTGTCCGTCAAGAAATCCAACAACCCAACAGTCAATACTCCGAGTTCGTCCTCCTTACGGTGAATATCATCGCCAACAATGACAATCTTACGGAAGTGGTCATTGATTGACAATAATGGGCGTCGCTCTTGCTGTTCCTTCTCTGGCGTAGGCATGTGGAAAGCCGATTGGATATACACTCTGTATGGAGGGCGGTTCACCACAAAGTCTACTTCCAACTGTTTTCTGACAAACTTACCGTTCTCATCCTTACCACCAAGCTCTACCAATCCTACATCCACATTATATCCACGGCTGCGAAGCTCATTATAGATAATGTTTTCCATAATGTGTGTTTCCTCCTGCTGGCGATAGTTGAGAATGGCTGCGCGAATGCCGATATCTGCGAAGTAGTATTTCGTCTCGGTACCAATATATTTTCTGCCTTTCACATCATAGCGCAAAGCTTCCTCTATCAAGAAAGAGTCTTTCAGATAGTCAATGTATTGTTTTATAGTGTCTCTTTTTATGGTTACTCCTTGTGCAGATTGAAAGGTATTGGCTATTCTCGTTGGATTGGTTGACGAACCAATGCCCGAGGCAAGCACACGCACCAATTCCTTCAATCCTTCTGGATTGCGTAGATGGTTGCGCTCAATTACGTCACGTAGATAGGTCGTTTCATACAGACCACACAAATAGTCTGTTTTCTTTTCTTCCGTTTCAAGCAAAGCCACCTGTGGCAGTCCTCCAAAAGTATAGTAATCCAACCAAGCTTTGCGTATATCGCCACCAATACCACTAAAGTATTCGTCAAAAGTGAGAGGCCAGATGCGTATCTCGTCACCTCTGCCTCGGAACTCAGTCACGACATCACTTGACAGGAAACGAGAGTTTGAGCCTGACACATACACATCTACATTCCGCATGTGTGTCAAGCTAAGAATAACCTCCACAAAATCTTCTACGAGTTGAACTTCGTCCAAGACTATATAATAAGGATTGCCATCATCCATAACCTTTGAATCTATATAGTCGAGCAAGGCATCAGGCTTCCTCAACCGTCTGTTTCGGAAATCGTCAAGTTGTATTTCGATGATGTGACTATCAGTAACCCCATGTTCCAACAACCAGGTATGCCAGATATCAAACAGCAGGAAAGACTTTCCACATCGTCTGACACCTGTTATAATCTTCACAAGACCGTTTCCACGTCCTGCAATAAGTTCATTCAAGTATTTCTTACGTTCAAATATCATATTAGAGGGTTATTTTTGATACTGGTATCATATTTTACACCGCAAAGATAATGGTTTTATCCTAAAAGCCAGCATAATCAATGAAAAAACTGCGTTTATCAAGTAAAAAACACTAAAACGTAGCATCGTAAACTACACAAAAATGCTTTTTAGAACAAAGGGACTGACATGTAATTACACCCTACGCTCAAGGGAGTCGTTTCAACCGTACCCCTTTATGAATTTCGTCCTATAACTTCCATTCACGACATTATGAGGTCGGTTAAAAGCGCCTCTCCCAAACCTTATTCCGTGATTCTTGATGTGATTGAAAGTTAAATACGTTAAATTATTACCTTTTCGTATCTAAACAGTATCCACACTGTCACCTTTCTACCGTTTAGAGCGTATAATACTGATAATCAACTAATAATACTTTCGAGTATTGTATTTATAGATGTGCATTGAAAGTCAAGGGTAGCTGCGCTACCCTGCATTTTTCATCCCCTAAACTGAAGATTTTGGGGTTATCAAATGCGATTCTCTATAAAAAAGGGGGAAATAATGAAAATGCTTATCAAAAAATTTGTATCTTCGTCTTTCAGAAGCGTAACGTTTGTATTTTGCCTTGCAAATGATTCGTTAGCTTCGCAATGCTTTTACTAACCTTACAGCCTCTCCTTAACGCACTGTTTTTAGGGTTTCTGAAAACTTCGGGTGCTGTTATCGAGATGGCCTTTTACCTTAATATTCAAATATGACTGCTTCAGAACAAACTTACCAGCAAATAGAACGTGCCTTGCGCAAAGCGACTTCGAAATTTCTGCCCGATGCAGAATGTTTGCCACTGACCGACCTGCAACTGCAAGTTAAACAGGAAAGCGGCGAATTATTGGTGTTCGACGACGATGACAACGAACTGACTCGCTGTGTGGTAGAGGAATGGATTGGCAATCACGACGAACACTTTTACGAGGCGGTGCAACCTATTCTCATTCAAGCCATTCAGAAAATCAAGGACGTAACCGAGAATGTGGCTATTCTGAAACCATATTCGTATGTACTTATTGGCGAAGATCGCGAAACGATTGCCGACTTGTATCTCGTTGACGACGACACCATTGTAATCAGTGGCGAACTAATGGAAGGATTGGACGAAGACCTTGAATCCTTTTGGGAGGAACTGAACAAATAGTGTTCACCTGCTGCAAGGATTGCTTTCGTAACACAGCATCAAACAAGGGTTGGCATTGCCTGGGAAAAGCCTTCCGAACTATTTCGGAATCAACTCCCAGCAATGCCGGCCCTTGCTGGTATATAAATAGGTGTTTCAGACAGGCCTGCCTTACTTTCTGTTGTAACATAATGTCAAAGAACGCTGCATGAACAATGAACTGGAATATTTGTTTTTTCATCCGATGGATTAAAGCTATCATGCTTCATAGGTTCTGCAAAGATACAACTTCATCACTGCAAATGCCCAATTTTTGAGCCACCTGATATCGCACCTCCACTTTTTCAAACAGCAAAAAAACTCGAACTCCCTTTATTTACAAGCATTCCCGAACGCTTTTCAAACAAGAAAAAATTGAAATAGGGATATACCATTTTATCTCTATCGGGTTTTCAAAACGTACGGAGCAAGCCTATTTTCCCATACAATTTCTACAAAGCGAAAATAGCTTGTCAGAAAATGACACGTACGAAAAAGGCAGTAGCTCGCTGGGGTTCCCATGCAGCTACTGCCCTACTTTCTTGTTATTTTTCATATTCGTGCCAAAACCAATAGGTTTCGCCATACGAACGGCGCATCATATTGTAACGTACGCGCCAATCGGGGTACTTTGCTGCCATCTCGGCATAATCGCGCAAATTAGCTTCAATGGCTGCATCGTGGTAAATGACGCACGGACGGGTGCGGGTCCGAGTGTAATAAACCAATGCTTCGGCATAATACCTGGGCAACTGATGCGAACGGATGCGCTGGGGGTAGAAGGCAGTCATTTCGCGCGCAAACAAATCGATTCGTTTATCCATCAGCAGGGCACACAGGTAGTAATCGACGCCCGGAGTGTATGCCTCGCTCTTGCGCTGAGCTGCGGCTGATTTGGCACAGCGTTGCAGATAGGCAAGGTGCGATTCGCCGGAACGCGGACTTGCCCCAAGCTGAGCATACAGTTCACTGGGGGGAAAAATCAGCGTTTGCCGATAGTCGGTGGGAAAAAGCAGGTTTTTGCTTCCTCCACACGGAAGGGGTTGCTGAAAGAAACTGTCGGCTAAACCGTGCTTGCCGGTGGTGGCCATGAGATAGCAACGCAGGGCAAACAGACGGGGGGAGGTAGACAGCGACTTTTTACCTACCTTATAAGCGCGATGGGGATGCTGGGCATGCAGGGCTGCGGCTGTGCGAAGTTCATAGTGTACAGTATCGGGAGCTGCAGCCATCCCCCCCATGTAAAGCCCCAGTACGAGCAGGAACACAGTGGGGGGCATAAAGTTCTGCCACAAACTGCGCTGGCTGCCCCACTGACGGAGCAAACGCTTTCGCCACAGTACCAGCAACAGAGCTATACACAGGGCTATGAGTACCGCAGCTACCCACCACCAAACTGATGCAAAGGGGAAACTGACCAGCGAAACGACCAGAAAACTGGTGAACACATAGGCTACGGGGTGACCATTGGGATGAAGTTTACGCGAAAGCCAGGAGGCAATGGCGGTGAACAGGGCCGACAACCACAGGCCGTTGAGCCAAGGCCAATGTTGGGCCGGATGTCCCAAAAGCATACTCCAAATGTAGGTGATGACGTCTGATTGTGCCTTTGCAAAGAACAGCAGGAGAATAAGGGCGTAGATGAACCGAAGCATGATGGGTGAAATGACATGGAACAAAAAAGAAAAGAGCTTAAGGGTTTAGAGAGTCTGTCACGCATACAAAACAGCGGACGACACTACATAAACACTTAAACTCTACGAATGAAAAGGCTTTAAAATGGTTGATAAACATCCTCTCGGTGAAAGGCTTAAAACCCATTCAATAATTGAATCAGCAACGGGGCTGTTTGTCTGGCAGTGTTGCTTCTTTATGTTTTAACTGCACAGAATGCCTGACTGGATTGTAATATTACTTACTTGGCAGGAGCAGGTGCAGCAGGTGCAGCAGGAGCAGCAGGTGCAGCGGGTGCGGCAGGAGCTACGGGTGCGGCAGGAGCAGCAGTGGTAACCACCGTGTCGGCATCCGAAGTACGGGGAGCAAAGAAAATAGTAGCTACAGAAAGAACTACGAGAAGGCCGGCAAGCGTCCAAGTGGCTTTTTCGATAACGTCAGTTGTTTTGCGAACACCCATAATCTGGTTCGAAGCGGCAAAGTTTGAAGCCAAACCACCACCCTTCGACTCCTGAATGAGCACGACGAATGTAAGTAAAATGGCTACGACAATAGCCGCAATTACAAGTACAGAATAAATCATTTTGCTTATTATTTTTGATGTTTTTTATTGACTATCAGTTTCTGCAAGAACCGAATTTGGTCTGCAAAGTAACTACTTTTTTTCGGATTATTCAAATTTACCTTGCGGATAATTTCAAGAGCCTTTTCATATCGTTGCTGTTTGATGTAAATTTTGGCTAAAGTCATAGTCAGATAGCCTTCGTCGGCAGCTTCGTCGGCTGTGCTTTCGGTAGGAATTTCGGGGGTAAATTCCGGATTTTCCTGTAGTTGTATGCGATCGGGCTTGTTTTCGATAAAGTCGTCAATCAGTGCCGAACTTCGGTCGGTATGCTCCGGCTGTTCTCCTTCGGGTGTTGCAGGTTCTGCATCATCCATTTGCAAAAGGAAAGCGGCATAGTCGGTGGTGGCATCGGCAGCCGTAAGTTTTCGGCCAGGCATCAAAGTGCCGGAATCAACCGACGAGTTGAGGAAATCGTCGATAAGTGACTGTGTGCGGTCGGTACCTTCGGTTGTTTTTTCTTCAGTTTCCTGGTGCAGCGGAGTGGGTTGTATTTGATAGTTACTTCCCTCAATCATGTCGAACAGCACCTTGCGGTCGGGTAAATAAAGGGCAGCCTTTTTTAGTTCTTTGTCAAAGAGGGGATCGTGCAGCAAAAAAAGATTTTGCAAAAACAAAAGCCGCGCTGCCTGATAGTACGGATACTTCGCCACGAACTCGCGAAGCCCGTGGAGTGTATCTTTATTCAGCTTTTCGGGATGAGCTATAAGCTCGGCTATTGTTTCCATAGATATTTACAACAAAATCGTTTGTAGCAGATTAACTGCGTCATTAAAATGATGATTACCCAATTAACAGACAAAAAAAATGAGGCTTTTGCCAACAAGCGGTTTGCTGACTGAAAGGTTGGAATGAACTACCAGTCGGCCACTGTGGCATTGAATATCTGGTCGCAAATGTCTTTCGTCATTTCCTTGACCAGGTCTTCCTGAACCGCAGTGAGCTGCAAGTTCGAGTCGTACTGCGAAGTGGCTGAGAATTGCTTTTCCCAACTTTGATTGGTCTTGCTGTTCACAAAACGGATGTTCACAGTCATCTTCAACTGTACCTGCGAAGAAAATCCGTCGGCCGAAATGGCTTTGTTAAACTGGTCGTAGCCGGTAATTTCACCGGCAATGTGTAGGTCGCCCCCTCGTTTCACCAACTTCAAGCGGGTTTGGTTCACATACTGGTCTTGCAACTGGTTGTTGAACATGGCCTCCATCGGTGCCCAACCGTAAGGTGCACGATTGGCTATTTTATCGATTTGAATGGTTTTAATCAAATCGTAATTGATGCTTGTTCCCGTAAATTTATAGCTAATGGTGCAAGCCGTGAGCAGCAACATCAGTAACATGGGGATAAAGATATAGCGTAATCTGTTCATTGCAGAAAGGATGGAGATAATGGGGAGATAAATGTGGGCTTGAAACCATGAGGGGGGAATAAAGACGGAACGCGCAGACAGGTGCAGAACTCAAGCCTTATTCCAAACCATATTCCTTGATTTTGCGATAAAGCGTGCGTTCTGAAATGCCCAACTGTTCGGCAGCCATTTTGCGTCGGCCGTTGCAAAGTTCCAAAGTCTTGGCAATGGTGTCGCGTTCCACCTCGTTGAGCGACTGGGGTTGTTTGGCAGCCATCGCCGGTTTTAAATCTGATGTATTGAGAACGGGGCTTTGCAACACTTCGAACACTGAAGGCACTTCGTCGTCGTTCACTTCCTCGGCATCCCAATAGGGCACGTCGGCTTCAGCATCTTTGGCAAGTTTCACCTGCGCACCGTGGTCAAACAGCAAATTGGGTGTTTCGGTGCGCGAGGCGTGTAAGGCTGATTCATCGGTAGTTTGCTGTTCGCGCACAATGCGCTTCAGTTCCGACACATCGCGTCGCAAGTCGAAAAGAATCTGATACAGAATTTCGCGTTCATTTTCGAAACTGTGCTGTTCTTTCTTTTCAGCAAGTGCCACCAGTTGCGTATGTTTCGATTCGCGTGGCAAATAGTGCGAAAGGGCCTCGGCATTGATTTCGCGTTCTTCGGCCGTTACGCTCATATTTTCTGTAAGGTTTTTGAGCTGGCGCACATTGCCGGGCCATGAATAGGCCACGAGCATGCGCTGGGCATCTTCGGTCAAGCGGATGGCGGGCATTTTGTAACGCTCGCTCATGTCGAGCGCAAACTTGCGGAAAAGCAAGGCGGCATCGTCGCCTCGTTCGCGCAGGGCGGGCACAGGAATGGAAATGGTGTTCAGACGGTAATAAAGGTCTTCGCGGAATTTTCCTTCAGAAATGGCTTTTTCCATGTCGACATTCGTAGCAGCCACAATGCGTACATCGGTTTTGCGCACTTCGCTGGCACCTACACGAATGTATTCGCCCGTTTCGAGCACACGCAGCAAGCGTGCCTGGGTTTGCAAAGGCAGTTCTCCGACTTCGTCAAGGAAGAGAGTGCCACCGTTCGCCACGGCAAAATAGCCTTCGCGTTGGTCGACAGCTCCGGTAAAGGCTCCCTTTTCGTGTCCGAAGAGTTCCGAATCGATAGTTCCTTCGGGTATGGCTCCGCAGTTTACCGCAAAATACTTTTTATTCTTACGTAAGCTATGCTCATGAATAATACGCGGAAACACTTCCTTTCCCACACCATTTTCACCGGTAATCAGCACCGACAAATCGACAGGTGCTATTTTCAGGGCTATTTCAATGGCACGATTCAGTGCTTCACAATTGCCCACTATGCCGTAACGCTGCTTGACGCGTTGAATCGTAGAATTATCCATAATTAAATCTTAAAAAAAACAAGTATCTGTACGCCTTGATGTGCTGTCCAATAGGCTCGACGTCTGGCTACAGGCAAAGTTACGCTAAACCGAAGGCTCTGCCAAACGGAATGGCGTATTTTACATGCCGTAACACTTCATGCCATGTTTTCAGCGCAATTCTTCGCCCTTGATGCCTAAAGCTGACATGAGCGAATAGCCCAGTATTTCCTGACTGAAGCCGCGTCCGCTTTGGGGTTCCATGGCGAAAAGGCATATTTCCTTGCCTTCGGTGTTGGCGCAGATTTTACGGATACGGTCGCCGTAAGCTTCCATATCGGCTACTACAGCCAGGCGCTTAATTTCTTTGGCATCGGCCAGCATGGTGAGCGACTGCACCACGAACTCGTCTTTTTCAACCACTTCTTCTACCGGGAAGGCAAACAGGCTGAAATGTCCCAAGTTATCCTTGAAAGAAAGGCCGTTGAGGTCGGCATCGAATTTCGAGGGGTTAAAATATTTCAGACCATCGCGCTGCTTTGAATGCAAAAAATGCACCTGCACTTCGTTGTCGCCCGGACGCAAACCGCTGTCAAGGGCTATGCAGTCAATCCAGTGGCAAAGGTCGGCCTGCTCAATGCGACGGCCAATCATGCGTTCAAAATTGACCGTTAAATCGAAGGCTACATTATCTAAATAATCGGCATCGACCAACACAACGTTGGGTGCCCATTTTGTCTGTTCCATACTTATGTTGCAATCTATAGCTTAATCCTCATCGTCGTCGGCATCGAACTCGAAGTCGAATTCATCGCCCATATACATGGGTGTGCTGTCAGCAAAGTCGTCCAATGCCCGTCGGTCTTTCTTCGTGGGTCGTCCGGTACCGCGTGCGCGTCCAACGAATCCGCTGATACGGCTCATTTCGAGCAACTCGTACTGTTCGGGAGCTGTAATGTTTTCAAGAATATCGGGAAGCAACTTGGCACCGACCCGCTTTTCGATGGCTTGCTTTACGCTGAATGTATAGGTTATCGGTGCTTTCTTCACCCCCACTTTATCGCCGGGTTTCACGGTTCTCGAGGGTTTAGCCTGAGCCCCGTTAATCGTTACACGTCCGTTTTTGCAGGCATCGGCAGCCAGGGTACGGGTTTTGTAAATACGCGCTGCCCACAGCCATTTATCCAATCGTGCCTCGCGTGCCTTTCCGCTCTCGGCATTGGGTTTGGAGTCTGTCATACAATAAGGGGACTGTTATTTGTTGTTGAACTGGTTCATGGCAATGTTGATACCGGCCAGACAGAAGGTTTTCACGGCTTCGCCAGCCACTTTAAGGCGTTCGTCCATGGTTTTGAGGTCTTCTTCGCTAAACTCGCCCAACACATAGTCCACCTGTCCGCCCCGCGGAAAATCGTTACCGATACCGAAACGCAGACGGGCATATTTCTGGGTGCCCAGCACCGAGGTGATGTGTTTCAGTCCGTTGTGTCCGGCTTCACTGCCACCGGGTTTGAGTCGCAGATGTCCGAAGGGCAATGCCAAATCGTCGACCACCACCAACACGCGCTCAACGGGAATTTTCTTCTCGTTCATCCAGTAGCGCACTGCATTGCCCGAAAGGTTCATATACGTCGAGGGCTTCAGGAGCGTCAACGTTTGGTTCTTAACTTTCAGGGTGGTTACAAAGCCATAGCGTTTGTCCTCGAACACAAGATTGGACGCCCCGGCCAGAGCGTCCAACACTCGAAATCCTATGTTGTGCCGGGTGCGGGCGTATTCATCGCCAATATTTCCCAGCCCCACAATCAAGTAGTTCATTCGCAGATTTCTGAAAAAAGAAACCGGCGTGCTTGCGTAACGCCACGCTACCGCCCTCATGGGCTTTCACCGCACGAGGCTGAACGCTGCATTTTCGCCAGCACGCCGAAATGTTTTATATTTTGGGTATCAAAATCAAGTGCGACAGATTAAATACTGTTCTACCCCACTCGTTTCTGATGGATTAGGCTCCCTTAGCGGCAGCAGCAGCAGCACCCATAGCTGCACGGGTCATCTTAACGGTGCAAACGATAACTTCCTTCGGAGTTACGAGTTCGAGACCTTCGAAGCTCAACTGACCTGCATTGATGCTCTTACCAAGCTGAAGTGAAGTAACGTCTACTTCGAGCTTTTCGGGGATAGCATCGTACATAGCACGAACCTGGAGCTTACGAACCATCATCATCAAGCGACCACCGGCACGTACACCTTCAGCCAAGCCCTTAGCCACAACGGGAACACCCATAACGATGGGCTTCTCAGCGTGTACTTCGAAGAAGTCTACGTGAAGAACGTTGTCCTTAACGGGGTGGAACTGAACTTCCTTCAACACTGCCTTGTGATCAACGCCGTCGATGTTGATGTCGATGAGGTAGATGTGGGGAGTGTAAATCAACTTATTGATTTCCTTCTCGCTTACCGTGAAGTGAGTAGCAACGGGAGCGCCGTTTTCGTCCTTCTTTTCTCCGTAGAGAACGCAAGGAACATTACCATTTTTACGAATTTCTTTAGCAGCCTTCTTACCAAGGTCTACACGAGCGGTACCGCTGATAGCAATTTGCTTCATTGTTGTTTTGTTTTTAAAATGTGTTACTCTAAATTAAGTTTTCACACGGCAAGACTCACGCACCAAACGCCAGCCATTTGCTGTGCTTAACATCGCTTAATTCGCCATCACACGCAAGGCTTGTGCCTCCGTCGGGACAAATCGGCAGCAAAATTACAAATTTTCTACTTCCCCACCAAACCCTCAGCCGTTTTATTCGTTTTTTCTGTCGTTTAAGAATCGAAAACAACCTGCTCTGAAACTGAAAATGCGTAAAACGGCAAGTAAGTTTCAAAGAAAGAGGCAAATGCAATCCTTTATAGGATAGTTTTCTATGTAAAGCAGAAATGCATACTTATTTTTACATTTAAACCAGCGTTATTGTGCCATAGTTGGTTATTCTGTGTTTAGGAACATCTTGGGCGATGGACTGAGGTGCAACCGAAAATGGGCGATAGCCAAACGTTGTCATCGAAAGCCGTCAGGGGGTTCTCCTCGCCCCAGCGAAGTTTGTGCTCAGATGCGGTGGAATCCAACGCACCATCCTGCTTGATGCAGTCTGTATTAACATGGACTATATTGCCTTGGCATCATAGCTATAAAAGCACAAAATTCGGATTCTTATTTCACCAGTTTAATCAGTAAGATTTTATTAAATCTATCGCTTTTTGAATAACGATATCTCTTCCTGTCAAGCAATCATTCAGTGTTGGTATTACTTCTATGTCTGGAACAATGCCTTTTCCTAAAAATGGTTTCATACTATAAGGAAACAAAGGCCGAATCGTGCAGATGCGAGCCTGTGCTTCATGTGGCAATTCAACGACAAGGGGTGCACCTGTAGAGCCTGCGGTTTCTTCTCCCATCAAAATGGACCTGTTTGGCATTTCATATATATTGATGAGAAAATCTTCGCAAGCAGAAAAACTTCCATTATCTATCAATATAACAACTGGGCAATTCAAGGCTTTAATTTCTTTGGGTTTTCTTACTATTTCAGGTGGCTCATTTTTATAGGCTTTGTATAAATAAAAATCTTCATATTCTTTTCTGTAATTGCCTTGTGCACGCCCATAACCGGAGTTGATTCGTGTTTGTGCACCAAAAGAGCGAATGGTGTCCGCGTGTGTCAGATACATTTGTAACCTCCAGGCAACATCGGTTATTCCACCGCCATTTCCTCTAAGGTCAATAATCACTCCTTTGCACCGGTGAGCATGAATTTCTGTCATAGCCTTATCAATGTCGTTGCATACTGATTCGGGAATAAAGCGACGGATATTCAGTATGGCTATGTCATTCTTCCAATTTAATGTTACCGCCTTGCTGCTGTAATAAGAACACTCCTCTTTGGGCAACCAGACATCGTCCTCTCTGCGAATAGCCTCTCCGTTGCGTATGATATTGAATGTTTTTATACAACCATCCATGCATTGAGCTTTACCTTGGATTGAACTTCCCTGTAAGCCATTCAGCAATATACGGCCTGCCTGATTCAGTTTGAATCTCTGTGTTGAGCCTGTGATGTATGGCAAGACATTTTTTTCTACATACTGTTGAGTAGGCAGTCCGTCAATTTCAATAATTTCTGCACCAAGTAAGTTAGGGTCAGAATAAGGACAATCTTTTTTATACTTAATAAAATAGTATTTCCCATCAATGTATTTTGTCCCGTAATTAGGATAGTCAGTTTCCTCATAACCCGATTCAGGATAGTCAATCAATTCTGTATGCGCATCATTCAACTTATTCATAAAACATGAAAGTTCTTTGTAATAAGCTACATCATCTTGTGTTTCTATCACGCGCTTCATGGTTTCACGATAAAGGCTATCTAAGTCAAAGTCCAGATTGTCTATGTTCACAAAATTATATTTCACTTCAGACCAAATCAAACTTAAACCATATATCTTCTCCTCCAAAGTATTTATGGACCTATCTGTTTTATTTTGCGAGAATATTTCCATGGAAAAAGATATAATTGCCAATACGAAAAATACGAATCGTTTCATTATTTGGGTATGTAAAAATTTCCTATTTTTCATAAACTGATGATTTTGATATAAAGTGTGTGATTTTGTTATGATATGCCTCTCCATTATGTAGGTTATCTATATAATATTCCGGAATTGAAGAAAAACCAAATTTTGCGCCGAGGATTGCACAGGCAATTGCACCGTTTGTGTCAGCATCACCTCCTTCATTCACCACTGACAGGAGACCTTCTTCAAATGATGAAGAATGCCAATAACACCACAAAGCTGCCGACAATGTCCGGAGAGTGTAACCTATGGAATAAGTCTCATCCATATCGAGCATGGATATATCCGAACTATTATAAGCTGCATCCACCCATTCGAGTATTCGATTGTCATATCGTTGGGCTATATCTTTTATTTCATCATAAGAGAGTTGCCTGTCATGCCATACAAGATTGTGGATAATCAAAGCGGAAATTACGCATGAACCGACGCAGCGGGGATCATAATGCGTCAGCTTACATATAGCCTCTGCTTGTTGCTCTATTTTATTCTCAGCAAGTCCGACCACTGAGGTTCTCATCAAGGCTCCGTTTGACGCACTCTGTTGGCGGGACAGGTCCCACCATAGTTTTGAGCACATCTCAGGTTGTACAACATAGTCTCCCATGCACAACACCTTGTAAGTGTGGCTACCAATCCCCATTGGCTCACCATTGAACCAATCCTTAAAGTTGGAGGCAACCCGATGAGAGTTGAATCGGCCATTCTCGAATCCTTCAAGAATGCACAACATCATTTCTGTGTCATCAGTCCACGCACCTTTCGCCCACCTTCGTCTATGCGTATCCTGAATTATCTGGTCATAATTCTTTAGTCCGTCGGGATAATTCCTTAACACCTCGTCTTTGCTCATAAATTCCGAGCCAAGTCCAAGTGCGTCGCCGATTGCTTGCCCATACAGGCAGCCGAGCATTTTTTCTTTAATCATCTGATTTTGCATTTTACTGATATATTAGGGAATAACCTTTTGTAATATCTATAAAGATACCATGAAACATAAATAGTCTCAATTGCCGAATCCTTAAAAGCAGATGGATTGATTACATTAACTTTCCCTCGGAAACGAATGGATTTAAGAGCCGATGTTCCCTCAAATGCTCGCTCTCCAATGGATTTAACTTTGGACGGGACATCAATATGTGTCAGTGACTCGCAAAAGGAGAAAGTTCATAGTGGTATACAAGTTATATACTAAAGTTTTCCACCCCAATTAAAGAGGGTGGAAAGTAACAGTAATTCAAATTTTCTTCGTAAATTAGAGGGGCCTAATCAACTGATTTAC
>ERZ780148.229-NODE-229-length-49345-cov-7.894725_pt1 | contig 49345 bp, 41 predicted proteins | sample MGYA00510984_ERZ780148 | MGnify/ENA primary metagenome ERZ780148 (study PRJEB29588, sample SAMEA2160902) | human gut metagenome | biome: human gut; feature: human-associated habitat; material: faeces | place: Denmark | collected 2008/2010 ...
AATTTTTCTAAATATACTAATCTTATTATTCACTATAAAGGAAAAAATATTTCAGAATTTAATAATGAAATTTCAAACATATTGTGTGATTGCATTATCAAGTTCTATGAACCAAATATAATTAAGCAAATTATATTTTCAAATTATTTTTATTTTGATTTTCCAGATATAGAGCTAATAGAGGCAAATTGCTTGCAGTTATTGAACAATAGTAATTACTCTGATAGAAGCCTTTGCTTGTGGACTGAAATTTTAAAATATATCACAGAAAACAAATCTATGATATTAGACGGTTTTGTAAGATTTAGAGTTTCAAAATATTTAGACTATATCGATTCTTGCGTTGATACTGCTGTTAATCAATTCATAATTGATAGAGAATATTTTGATTTTATAAACTTGTTAAAACTATATATCAATTCTAAGCCTGCACAAAGTGATCTGCTTCACTTGATATATATTAATGGCGAATCTATATTATTAGACAAGGAAAAGAAAATAATTTCAATATCAAAAAACTCATTAAATATGAGCTATTTATCAGATATTTCCTTTTCTTCAAACGATTATGCTTTAAATACAATTTTATCTTTGTTGCCAAGCAAAATTATAATTCATCTAATAAGCTCTTCTGACGAATTTATTGACACACTAAAATTAATATATGAAGATAATGTAGAAATTTGTACGAATTGCAACATATGCAAAACTTACAAATTACTAAATAATGCAAAATAGAAATTTGCACAATCATTACTATGAAGGCACAAATTTCTATTTTTTAAAGGTACAATATATAAATATTTGTGTACCCTTCTTCCAACAGCAATTTTTTTGCCATTCTACTTCTTTTTCCAGTTTTACAATAAACTATTATTATTTTATCTTTATCTGGTTCTACTCTTTCTATTTTGTATGCTATCTCATTTATTGGTATATTAATTGCTCCTTGAACATGGTTTTGTTCGTATTCTTCTTGTGTTCGTACATCTATTATAACTGCTTGCCCTCTATCTAATAATTCTGTAGCCTCTTCATAGCTTATTGATGCATCATTTCTGAAAAAAGCGTTTCTGCATCTATAGTACCAATTCTTAATTCTATAATTCATATTTCTCATTCCTCTCAAAAAAATAACTGCTACTAATATATTATATTAATAGCAATTATTTTTTGACATTATTTTTTAAATTTATGCATTTTTTTCTTGTTTCTGCTCTAGAAAAATTTCTATTCCTTTAAAAACTGATAACATATATAATGCAATAGAGATTGCAGCTGTTAATCTATTTACTGGGATTCTTGCAATAGCATATATACTAAATAAAACTGCTTGTGGAGCGATTATTGCTAATATAGCTTCATACAAAACCTTCCATACTCCAAGTTTTCTAAATCTTATTACTTCATATATTACTATGATAGCAGCTGAAATTGAAATTGGTAATATGTAAGGCATTACCAAATCGCGTAGCCTTGTATTTGCATTTCTTGCTACCAACACATCATCAGGATTCGACAAATCATTAGATAATTCGTACTTTTCATTAATTTTATTATTTAATTCTGCTATTTGCTCATCTGTTGCATCCTTTACGGTAATTTGGACAACATCTTTATAAATTTCTACATATTCTACAATTACACTTTGGTTTCCAAATACTTCTTTAGCTATGTTTTTTATATCTTTTGAATCAAATTCTTTTCCAATATTTATATTTATTTGTGTATTTTCGCCATACCTTACGCCTACATTAAATCCTAATGTGACTATAACTATAATACCAGCAAGTACTAAACATATTAATATTATTTGTGCTATCTTTTTCATTTAATTATTCCTTTCTATCTTTATGATTATTTAGATTGTTCATTTTTTAAAAACATAATTTTCAATGTTGATAAATTATATAATATTAATACAGCAATTTCCCAGAACAATAGCATTCCAGCACTATAAACTGTTTCCCATTTTGTTAAAGCAAATACTACTGCAATTACAGCTACTGGTATCAATTTTTCTATTCCACTTCTTATTGTTTCTTTTACTCTTTTTATTTTGCTATCATTATCTATTTTTTCTGTTTTTACTTTCAATATGTTCATTAAAAATACATATTGAATTATTACAGATATTGGTATAGTAATTAGTCCTGTTAAAGTTATATCTACATTTGTATATCTAATAATTAATAGTAATATTGCTACAAATCCAATATTTGTAACCACAGCTAACAAAGCTTCTTTCTTGTATTTTATAATCATATAAATTAATAATAATGCAAAAATCACAATTGAAACAATTATTGCTATTTTTAGTACATTATCTGTAAGGCTTGAATATACCGATTTATTTACGTCTATTTTATATGTTAATGGCATTGTATCTGTATTTAAAAATACTGCAATATTTGTTGCTTGAGTTATACGATTTTGAATTTGCTCTGAATCACTGCTTGTACCTAAAGACACCTGCATTTGCCCATCAGTCATCTCTTGGGCAAAATATGTTGTCATTATAGTAGTATCATCCAATGACATTTTTATTTTTTTAGTTGTATCGTTTCCTTCACTATCTGTTGATTTAACATACGTATTTGATATGTTTCTTAATTTTTCTGCACCATCTTTGTTGAATTCTATGTTAAGTACTACTGTAGTGCCACTTTCAGTTGTTTGGTATTGTACTTTTGCTTCTTTTACATCAGCCTTAGATAATAATAATTCTTTTGTATCATTATCTTCTATTTTAAACTCACCTTTTGTTACACTGTACTGTGCTGCATAATCTGCTCTGCTATTTTCTGGTACATCCAAACATATTGTTCCTGTAGACTCATCAAACTTCATTTCATAATAGTCTAATTTCATGTATTTAAGTCTGCTTACCACAATATCTCTTGCTTTTGCATAATTTTCTTCAGTAAGTAACTCCTCATTTTCTTCGTCCACTTTGATTACAATATTCCTTGAAGCTCCTAAATCAGTACCCAAAATGTAATCTCTTATTACATTAGACATCTTGTTTTTATCTTTTACATATATCCCACCAAAAGATACCAAAGATATTAATAATATTATAATTACATATGCTAATATTATAAGTGGTTTTGTTTTTCTTACTTTTGCTTTTTCTTGCTTTTTCACTTTAATTCCTCCTAAAATTACAACAATCTTGTTCCATTTATTATTAATTCATACCATAAATTTAAATATTTAGCTGCATACTTGCTCATCATTGTTCTATCCATAAATATTTCAAAATAATCTAGCACGGGACATATTTCCCTATCAATAGTTAAGCTTAATATTACTTTTCTTTCTTCTGGATTTAACTCAAATTCTGCTTTCGTAACAGCATAATTTACTTTATCATGTTTATCAAATGTAGGTGGATTTTGGTTAACAACCCTATCCCTATGAACATCTGATTTATCAGCTAAGATTAATGCTGCAGATATATCACTTACTGCTGTTCCAGTTGCCTCATCATGGTTTCCAATAGCCATCATTATTTGAGTTCTATCTTCTATATTCATTCCCATGCTTTTTAATATTTCATAAGAAAGAATAGCCCCTGAATGCGCGTGGTCTGTTCTGTTTACTGCATTTCCTATATCGTGCATATATCCTGCAATTCTTGCTAATTCTATTGTGTGTGGATCGTAGTTTAATTTTGATAAAACTTCAGCTGCTCTATTTGATACAATTGTAATGTGCCTTAAAGAGTGCTCTGTATACCCCAAAGCGTTTAATTGTTTTTGTGAGTTTAATATTAAAGAATTTATTTCCTCACTATTTTTAACATCTTCAAATGTAACCATACTTTTCCTCCATACTGTTAGATTTTACCCCAAAAATAAAAAAATATCAACCATTTTACTATAAAAAATTATTTAATATTAATTCCAATTACTCCACCTATTATCCCTGCCATAGTAGCAATTACCATTGTTATAATGGTATACATATTCATTCCAAATCCATTTCCACATATGCTTGATAATAAAAAGATTGATAGTATATAAATAATGCCTACTAGTCCCCCATTAATCATTCCGTTTTTGCTTACTTTTCTAGAACTTATTATGCTTCCAATTAATATACTTATTCCCATTATCGCCATTATTACAGGTGTACTAACTTCTTCACTTACAGATGTATATGTTAGAACAAGTGATAATATAAAAAGCCCTATCATAGTAATTATTATTGCTATTATGCTCCCTTTTAATAGTGTTACTATGTTGCTATTTTCTTTTAATTTATCTTTTGTAGCACTTTGTTTTTTCAAATTCATTTATACCTCCTAAAAAACCTCTAATAATATACTAAAATATATTATCAGAGGTTTTAATTTATGTTTTATTTTTCATCTATTCCTGCTATTGCCCATTTTTCAATTGCAACTTCTACATTACTAGGATTTAGTTGTATTATTACTCGTTCTTCTTCAATTCTTACTACTTTTCCGCTCATTCCTGAATAAGTAATTATCTTGTCGTCTACTTTTATATCATCTTGCATTTGTTTTATTTTTTTATTTTGGTTCTTCCTTTGGCTATCTGCCATCCAAAATATTAATAAAATAATAATCAGTGTTATTCCTAATTTTATATAGTATTCCATAATATTCTCCTTTATTGTATCTGATTATTTGCAGATACTGCTCCAATAGTATTTGTTGTATTTTCTACATTCGTAGAAATAGTGTTTGTAATTGTATTTGTTGTAGTATCTGTATTTCTATTTACTGGTGGTATTTTTAGCTCATTTTGCAAATAATCTATTACATTCATAGTTTCACCCAAATATGTTAAATAATAAACATTTTTTCCTTCTGATGTAACCGAATACATATCTGTAACACCTGCAGGAATTAATTCTTTTCCAGAAGAATTAATTAATCCATAATATTTATCCTTTTGAACAACTATTGCTTCATATTCAGGAATTAATAGAAGGTTATTTCCTATCTTGTTATTTGATGTTCCTATTATGCATCCAAAAGAATCATATATTGTATCTGTTATTTTTTGTCCTGTTATGCTCATTAATCCCCATTTATCGCCTTTTTTAACAGGTATGCAATTATCATAAAATACATAGTTATTTTCTATATTGCTATCATCCATCTTGCTTTCATCAATTCCAATTGCATCATATTCTGGGAAAATAACAGTTTTTCCTGCCTTTGTTATTACTCCATATTTATTGTTATTTGCAATCAAATATAATTCTTCATTATTATATATCTTCTTTATTTTTCCGTATTCTGGTCTTATCTTTGTTGTTCCATCTATACCAATAATTCCAATTTTATCTTCTGCAGTTGTTACTATAAATTCTTTGGCTCCTTCAGCAAATACAATATCTTTATATTTTTCACCTATTACTGAATTTCCATTTAGATCAACAACTCCATAATTTCCATCTTCATCTGCAATTACAACTAATCCATATAATATAGCTTTTTTATTATTAAAATCTACTTTTTCTGAGGCAATTACAGCATTATCCACTCTATTGCTATAATATTGTGTTAAATATGAAAGAGTATAAATTTTTAAAGTATTTTCTTTTTCATCATAGGTAATGCTTGAATTGCAGCCTATTGATAATCCTTCTATTGTTGTATATAGCTTATTATTAATCATTTTTACTGGATCTGCTAAAGTAAAATATTCATACTCTGAATCATTACTTGTTTTTACTTTTTTATATATTGTTGAAGAGTTTGCTGTATAATTAGCAACTTCTTCATTGCATTCCACATAGCAACTAGTTATATCTTCTGAATATTGTTTGTATGTTCCTTTTTTTACAGTATATTTCACATATTGTGCGAAATCATTTATAGATATGTATGTTTTTCCATCGCTAGTTACAATTAAATCACTAGGTACTTTGCTTACTCTGCTACCATCAACATACATTTTAAATTCAGAGCTTTGCAAATAGTATATAGCTCCTATTATACCTACAGTTACTAAGAATAATAGTGCTATTATTATAGCTATTATTTTAATTACTTTCATACTTTTTGCACGATTAAATTCATGTTCATTACTTCCTAACATATCCATATAAGAAACCCCCTTATTCTTCTGTGTAGCCATATTTTTTGTAAAATTCATTTTTAAAATTCAATAAATTATCGTTCTCTACTTCTATTCTAACCCTTTCCATAAGTTTAGTCAAGAAATATAAATTGTGAATTGATAATAATCTTGTGCCCAAAATTTCTTTTGTTTTTACAAGATGTCTTATATATGCTCTAGTATAGTTTTTGCAAGCATAGCAGTCACATTCAGGATCTAAAGGTGTAAAATCTTTTTCATATGTTGCATTTCTTACTACTATCTTTCCATTCCATGTCATAGCAGTTCCATTTCTTGCTATTCTTGTTGGTAAAACACAATCACACATATCAATTCCAGCTAAAGCCGCTTCTATTAGATAATCTGGTGTTCCTACTCCCATCAAATATCTAGGCTTATTTTCTGGCATTAATGGTGCTGTGTATCTTAGCATTTCTATAAACTTCTCTTTAGGTTCACCTACACTAATTCCACCTATTGCATATCCAGGTAAATCTAATTCTACAAGGTCTTTCGCACTTTGTTTTCTTAAGTCTTCAAAAAATCCACCTTGTATTATTCCAAATAAAGCCTGATTTTTAGTAGTATGTGCCTCTTTGCATCTTTTAGCCCATCTTGTAGTTCTCTCCATTGAATTTTTAGTATACTCGTATGTTGATGGGTATGGGCAGCATTCGTCAAATGCCATTATTATATCTGCACCTAAATCCTCCTCAGTTTTCATTACACTTTCAGGAGAAAAGAATAATTTACTTCCATCTAAATGTGATTTAAATTCTACCCCTTCTTCAGCAATTGTTCGTAAATCCCCTAAACTAAAAACTTGGAATCCACCACTATCGGTTAAAATTGGTCTATCCCAATTCATAAATTTATGTAACCCACCAGCCATTTTTACAATATCTTGTCCTGGTCTTAAATATAAATGGTATGTGTTTGCTAATATTATCTGTGCTCCTATTTGCTTTAGTTCTTCAGGTGTCATAGATTTTACCGTAGCTTGCGTTCCAACAGGCATAAACACTGGTGTTTGTATGTCGCCATGAGGTGTATGTACAATTCCTCTTCTGGCACCGGTGTTTTTATCTATGTGTAGTAATTCGTATGTTACTGCTTCGTTTGGCATTTTGTTTTTCCTTTCTTTCTATTATTTTATAAACATTGCATCTCCAAAAGAAAAAAATCTATACTTTTCCTTTACAGCTTCATTATATGCGTTCAAAATATGCTCTCTTCCTGCTAATGCTGATACTAGCATTAATAATGTAGATTGTGGTAAATGGAAATTTGTTATTAATCCATCTAAACACTTAAATTTATATCCTGGATAAATATATATTCCAGTATCTCCCTCACAAGCTTTTACAAAACCTTTTTCATCTGCAATAGTTTCTAATGTTCTGCATGATGTTGTTCCAACGGCAATTACTTTATGGCCAGAAGATTTTGCTGAATTTATTTTTTCTGCATCTTCTTCTTTTATGTAATAATGCTCTGTGTGCATGTGGTGTTCTTCCACATTTTCTTCTTTTACTGGTCTAAATGTTCCAATTCCAACATGTAATGTAACATTAGCAATCTTTATACCTTTTTCTTCAATTCTTTTTAAAAGTTCTGGTGTAAAATGTAATCCAGCTGTAGGTGCTGCTGCAGAACCTTCATATTTTGCATATACTGTTTGATATCTATCATTATCTGAAAGAGATTCATGTATATATGGTGGCAATGGCATTAGCCCAATCTTATCTAATATTTCATTAAATATTCCATCATAATAAAATTTAACTTTTCTAGTTCCATCTTCCAATGTTGATAGTATTTCAGCTCTTAGTAATCCATCTCCAAATATTACTTTAGCACCCTCATGCAATTTATTTCCAGGTCTTACCATTGCCTCCCAAATATCGCCTTCAAAATTTTTAAGAAGCACAAATTCTACATTCGCTCCAGTTTCTTTCTTTCCATATAATCTGGCAGGTATTACTTTTGTATTATTTCTAACTAAGCAATCACCTGGATTTAAGTACTCAATTATATCTCTAAATTGTTTATGTTCTATGCTACCAGTTTCTTTGTCTAATACCATTAACTTAGATTCATCTCTATTTTTTATTGGCACTTGAGCTATTAATTCTTCTGGTAAATTATAATCAAAATCTGTTACTTTCATTTTTTCCACCTTATTGCGAAATTATTTCTATAGTTTTCTCTTCTTCTGTTTTCTTAAATATTAGCTTTACTCTATCTACTAGGTTCTTTATAATCTCTATTATTCCGTGTGGTTCGTCTAAATAGCCTACCTTATTAGAATAAGTAAAATTGCTTGGTTGAACTGGTTTATATGCAAATATTTCTGCAGGCAATCCTATAAATTCTCCATTAGACTTAATTTCACCATTCATATAATCTTTATACCAAATTCTTAATCCATCTATTGCATTTTCTTGATATCCATACTTTGCATTATCATGTAATGCTGGAACTTTATAGCCATACTCTCCCGCATTTCTTTCTAATGTGTGTAAAAACTCATGTATAAAAACCTCTTCTGGAAAAGTATTTTTATTGGAGAATCTATAAAAGCTGCTATCTTCTTGCAAAATTCTAATATCCGAAAAGCCTTTACCACAATACTGCATATTGCCCAATCCTATCCAATTTACTTTTTCTTCATTAGACATATCTTGCTCATTTGGTAGCTTTGTGCATACATATATATGGTCATATTCGCTTTTCTTTACATATTTTTGTATAAGATTATACACATCGTTTTCACTAATATAAAAACCATTTTCATCATCATGCGACAATGTTGTAATTGGCTCTTTTATCTCTATAATGTCATATTCCACAGTCATTTTATTTTGAGATAATTCATTGGCTGTTTGCTTAAATCTTCTCATTGTATTTTTTATATTATCTATATCTGTATTTGTTAAAGTTTCTTGAACCTGATATCCATTGTCTAACTTTGCATTCACATTATCTATCAAAAAACATGCAAAATTCCATGTAGTATTTGAATTCTTTGCTTGAAATCCTTCCTCCATGGTAATATCTGCAATCCAAGCTGTTCCCTTTGCTTTTAGCCCATTTCCTCCTAGCCTAAAACCAATTTGTACAGTTGAATTATTTTTTGAATTAAAATAAAATTCTAATTTTGTCCAATCATTTGTACCTGAAATTACATTTGAATGCTCAGATGTGTTTTTTAGTACAATTTGTACACCTGCTAATTGTGCATTTTCAAATTGTTCCACATCTTCTGTTTTCACCATGCAACTTACTTTATAGGGAGTAAATTGTTTTACCTCAATCTCCCTATAAAACATTGCATCATTAAAATCTTTATTTTCTATTTTATAACTTTTTTTATCGTTATACTTATTGCTTGAATCTCTCAAAAATGATGTCTTCCCAGCTTCTGCTATTCCTTTTGAATAATAATTATAATCATATTTTTTATATACAATAACCACTATTATAAGCATGGCTATTATTATTATATTGGAAAGTATACTACCTATGGATTTTCTTTTTCTCATTTTTGCTCCTCATTTGAATTTATTTTTAGGCTTTTAATTCCTCACTGCATCTATGGCATATTGTTGGATTTTCTTTATCTTCTCCAACAGTTGTGCTGTACATCCAGCATCTTTCACACTTTTGACCTTCTGCTTGAGATATTTTTATTCCTATTTTATTATCATCTTTTCTATTATTCTTCTCTATTACTAAATCAGATACTATAAATACTGATAATAATAAATCTTGGTCTTTCTTCATTTCTTCATATTCTTTTTCGTCAACATATAAAGTAACTTTTGCATTCAAAGAATGTCCTATTATTTTATCTGCTCTTGCTAATTCTAATTCTTTAGCAACATCAGATTTCAAGCTCATTATCTTTTCCCATTTTTTGCTTAATTCTTCGTTATTGTATTCTGGCTCAACAGTTGGCCAATTTACAAGCATACAACTATTAACTTGTTCATTTTCGCTATGTTTCATGTATTTCCAAATTTCCTCTGCTGTAAATGGAATCATTGGTGTTAATATTTTAATCAATTTATCCAATATAATATACATTGTTGTCTGTGCTGCTCTTCTCTTTAAGGAATCTGGTTTTGATGTATATAATCTATCTTTTATTATATCTAAGTAGAAGTTACTCATATATGTTACACAGAATTGGTTTACATCGTGATATACTAAATGGAAATCATATTTGTCAAAATTAGCTGTACAATCTTGAACTAGTTTATTCAATCTTGTTAAAGCCCACTTATCTATTTCTAATAAGTCTTTATATTCCACTTTATCTGTATCTGGATTGAAATCTGATGTATTTCCTAATATGAATCTTGCCGTATTTCTTATTTTTCTATAAACTTCTGCAGTTTGCTTTAATATATCTTTAGACATACTAACATCTGATTTGAAATCAGAAGATAATACCCATAATCTTAATATATCTGCTCCAAATTCATCTACAACTTCTTGTGGTGCTATTCCATTTCCTAGGCTCTTCGACATTTTTCTGCCTTGTGCATCTGTTACGAAACCGTGTGTTAATACTTGCTTATATGGTGCTATTCCATTCATCGCAATTGATGTTAATAATGATGATTGGAACCATCCTCTATATTGGTCACTTCCCTCTAAGTATAAGTCTGCTGGATAGTTTAGGCCTCTTTCTACTAATACACTTTGGTGAGTAGAACCAGAATCAAACCATACATCCATTATATCTTTTTCTTTTCTAAATTTCTTGCATCCACATTCAGGGCAAGTTGCACCCTCTGGCATTAATTCGCTTGCATCTTTTTCAAACCAAGCATTAGTTCCTTCTTTTCTAACTATATCTTGTATTTTCTTAATGCTCTCATCTGTAACATATTCATGTCCACAATCTTCACAATAGAATATTGGAAGTGGCACTCCCCATGTACGTTGTCTAGAAATACACCAATCATTTCTATCTTTTATCATGTTTGTTATACGTTCTTCACCCCATGAAGGAATCCAATCAACATTCTTTATTGCTTCTAATGCTTCTTTTCTAAATCCATCAACAGAAGCAAACCATTGGTCTGTAGCTCTATAGATTATAGGCTTTTTACATCTCCAGCAATGAGGATAAGAGTGAACTAATTCTTGTTTTTGTAATAATAATCCGTTTTCTTCTAAATATTTTATTATTTCTTTATTAGATTTTGCATAGAACATTCCTGCAAAAGGACCAGCTCCTTCTGTTTGGTGTCCTTTACTATCTACAGTTACAACTATATCTAATTTGTTCTTTAATCCGCATAAATAGTCTTCTTTACCATAGCCAGGTGCTGTATGTACAAGACCTGTACCTTCAGCTAAATCTACATCTACTGTATCTTCACTACCTAAAACAACTCTAGAATCTCTATCTAGGAATGGGTGTTCGCAAAGCATTCCCTCTAGCTCTGTTCCTTTTAGTGTTTTAACAATTTCAAATTTTTCTATTTCTGCAAGTTTCATTACTCTTTCTACTAATTCACTCGCTATAATGTAATTTTCTACTTTTCCATCTTTTTCTGCTTTTACTAAGCTATATTCAAATTCTGGTCCTACAGTTATGCCCATATTTCCAGGTAGAGTCCATGGAGTTGTAGTCCAAATTACCATATATGAATTTTCTTCTTCAAATTTTCCTAATGCATCTTTTAACGGAAACTTTACGTAAATAGATGTAGCCTTATCATCGGCATATTCTATTTCAGCTTCTGCTAATGCTGTTTCGCAATCTGCACACCAGTAAACTGGCTTTAATCCCTTATAAATATATCCCTTATGATACATTGCTCCAAAAACACCAATTTGCCTTGCTTCCATTTCTGGTTGGAATGTGATGTAAGGATGCTCCCAATCAGCAAGTACTCCTAATCTTTTAAATCCATCAGCTTGAATTTTTGCATATTTAGCCGCAAAATCTCTACAAGTATTTCTGAATTTAATTACATCTTCATCATCTTTATTTAATCCCAAAGCATTTATTGCTTTTATTTCTGTTGGCAATCCATGTGTATCAAATCCAGGAATGTATGGTGTATAATAGCCTCTTAAATTTTTATATCTAACTATTGTATCCTTTAATATTTTATTAAGCGCATGACCTGTATGTATTTCTCCATTTGCATATGGAGGTCCATCATGTAATATAAATTGCTCATGTCCTTCATTCTTTTTTAACATTTCTTCATACAAACCATTTTCAAATACATCTTTTTGAATTTTAGGTTCGTTTTCTGGCAAACTTGCTCTCATTGGAAAATCTGTTTTTGGCAAATTCAATGTTTTCCCATAGTCTTTTTTCTCTTCCATTTCTATCCTCTCCTTTTATTCTAATATCAAAAATCCACTTCTCCTAACACAATAGGACGAAATGGATTGAATTTCGTCCTTATTATAGCTAATAATTCGTAATTAATATATCACTTTTTGTTTGAAATTGCAATAATTTTACTCTTTTTTCTCCCTTTTTTCTAATTCCAACTTTTTATTCTCTGTAGTACTTTTTGTCATTTTTTGTTATTTATTGTTATTGTATAATACTGCCGATTTAAATTATTTTAAGGAGTGTGAATTATGAGTAAATTGTACAAAAGATATGTTGAATTGAAAAATACTAATGAGGATCAATTATATCTATTCAAGTCTGGTATGTTTTTTATTTTTTTGGATGGTGATGCTAAGCTGGTGTCTCAAGAATTGAATTTAAAACTAACCAAATTAAATGATGACGTAGTAAAATGTGGTTTTCCAGTTAATAGTTTGCAAAAATATACCACAATTTTAAAAGAACGTGGCTTTAATTTTTGCATAATAGATGAAAATTCTTCAATTGTTTCTTCTAATACTGATTATTTAAGCAATTTAGAGATAGTAAGTATTGTTAACAAAATGAAAGAGATTAATATCAACGAATTATCTCCTATTCAAGCATTTAACATATTATCAAATTTCAAAAAAATATTAGGAGATGAAAGCACAAATGAAAACAAATGATGAGACAATTATTTATCAAAAATATCTAGATTTAATTTATTATTCTAACGATTTAGTCAGGAAATATCCTAAAAGCGAAAAGTTTGCTTTAGTAGATGAAATAAAAAATGCTTTATATTCTGGTCTTAGGCTTTTAATATATTCTCTAAAAATTTATAATCGCCAAGAAAAGTTAAAATATCTGAATGAGCTGGATGCTTGTTTAAAACTTTTGCAGGTGCATATGCGAATTTCCTTTAAATATAAATATATTTCCATGCAGAATTATGCTACTTGGAGTGATAAGCTTGCAGAAATTTGCAAGATGCTTGGTGGATGGATTTCTTCATGTCTAAAACGATAAAGAATACATTTTATAAAAAATTAACATTTGAGAAATTATATTTAGCCCACCTAAGAGCCAGAAAGCATAAAGTTTATAAAAATGAAGTTATACTATTCGAAATGGATTTAGAAAAAAATCTTAATATTTTATTTAAGGATATTTATAATAAAACTTACAGTGTTGGAAAATACAAAGAATTTAAAATATATGAGCCGAAAGAAAGGATTATTCAGGCTTTACCATACAGAGATAGAATTGTGCACCAATGGTATGTGGAAGAATTTATCAAGCCATATATTCTACCTCGATTTATAAATACTAGTTTTGCTTGCTTAGAGAATAAAGGAACTCACGGTGCTATAGAGCAAATTCAAAAGTATATGAGAATTTTCAAGCGAAATTATGGTGATTTCTGGATTTTAAAATGTGATATTAGCAAATACTTTTATAGCATTAATAGAAATGTTTTGTTTGATATTTTATCCAGATATATTTCCGACAAACGTCTGCTTGAATTTACACATTTACTTGTTTTTGACGGTCATAGTAAAGAAAGTGAAGTTGGAATTCCTATTGGAAACTACACTTCTCAATTTTTTGCAAATATCTATTTAAATGAATTAGATTGTTACGCAAAACATGTTTTAAAATGTAAATATTATGTGCGATACATGGATGATTTCATAATTCTGCTAAAGACTAAACAAGAATGTAAAGAAGCAAAAGCTTTAATTGAAGATTTTATTTCTTCAAAATTGAAATTGAAACTAAATGCAAAATCTAGATATTACCCATATCAAATGGGTGTTAACTTTTGCGGTTATAGAACTTTCATTACACATAGGCTATTACGTAAATCTAGCAAAACAAAAATTAAAAATAATGTTAAAAAATGGAATAAAAAGTGGCATTCTGGTAATTTAAACATTACACAAACATTGCAAAGCTTAAATTCTTGGCTTGGTCATTCTTCTCATGCAGATTCTTATAAACTACAAACCAAAATTCTAAACTCTTGTGATTTTCTATATACCGAAACCACAATAAAAAAATTATATGAACAATTTTTAAAAGATATTACGTAATAAGTATCAACCAAACCATCCGTCTGGATGGTTTTATTTTTTATATAAAAAAGGCAGTATTTTCATACTGTCTCCCATAATTCCAAATTTTCGCCATTTTACTACTAACTCAAAATTACTATTAATGTGTTTATGATATAAGAACAAGCTTATACCAAAAGAATTAAACTTCTTTGATACTAGATCACTCAATGTTCTCCGTAAAGAAACATCCCTCTGGATTTTTGGGCAACAAAAGTTCCCAAATGTGAGCATCAAAGTGCGGACTAACTAAGCACGGACGGAAGCTGTTGTTGGCATTGGTACCTCCGTTATTACGGTTGAATGCAAACACTCCTGCATTGCTCCAATTGTTAGCATGACCACCGCGTTTGAACACAGGGTTTGACTCCGTAACAAAGTTCGAGTGGTAACAGTTTAATCCTTTTATATCATATCGTAATTACTTACGATGATATAACTAATTTAAATTCATTCGCATTTCATGCGTTTGCACGGGCTTTCTAATTTCTGCAAGCCTAAAATTTATCAAGCCCATGCACCATATCTTCTACTATTTTCTTTTCAAGGCTCAAGTATCAAAGCCACTACTGCGGACTAACTAAGCACGGACGGAAGCTGCTGCTGGCACTGGGACCCCCGTAATCACGGTAGAATGCAAACACTCCTGCATTGCTCCAATCGTTAGCATGACCACCGCGAAAGAACACAGGGTATGACTCCGCAACAAAGTACGAGTGGTCGTTATCCCAGCTCGTGGCACCCTCTGAGTTCATTGATGTTTCATACACAGCATCTCCATATTTGCTATTATCATAAGCATCATAGCTTTCATAATACTTGGTATCTATATTTGTGAAATCATAATAGTTTCCACTTGATTTTTTGCTACTTAATACAGCTGCTACATATTCCCATGCTCCTCCAGCCATATCGTATACTCCATACACATTTCCTGTTGTACTTGCATTTTTCCCTTCTGTTGTATTATATTTGTACACATTTGGGTCATTGTATGTTTTTGTAGCGTAATTCTGCGTTTTTCCGCATAAGCCTGTTATTGGTGAATAATATTTTGTTCCGTTATAATCATTATCGTTCCAATATGGGTTGTTATATACTGCACTATTTTTTCCGTATTGGCTTCTACTTAAATAGGCTACTGCTCCCCATTCTGTATTTTTCATCATGTGCGAATCTATATTGGTTGTTCCTTCTAATGAGTTTCCTGTTATTGTTATGTTTTTACATACTGTAAATATTTCTCCTACACTTATTGCTCTCCAACTTGTTACATTTGGTTTTACTCTTACTTTAAAACTTGTATTAGTCCAACTATCTCTTCCGTAATTGGCTAATTGGTCTTCACTTGGGTTTTCTACTACTATTGTACTATTACTACTTGCTTCATATTTTGCAACCCATATTCCGCTTAACTCTCCAAAGCCTCCATTTCCTGCATTTGTAAATGCTGGATGCACTACCCAACTTCCTGGTGTCGGTGTTGTATTTGTTATTTCTGTTGTTTCTCCTATTGGTTTATTCGTTTTTCCCTCTAGGAATTTTATTTGTATTGTTGATGCCGTACTACTTCTTGTTGGCACTTGGTATGCGTATCTTGGTATCCATACCCAATAGCAATCGTTTCCGCCTCCTGTTGTTTTTACGTTTGCCCATTTATTTACGCTTGCTGTGTAATCGTACCAATCACTTGGTGGCACATCGTCTAATCTTGTTCCATCGCTTATTAAGTATGGGCTACTTTCTGTATTCCATGTTACAAAATAACTATTTTGTACATTAAATCCTTTTATATCTGGCTCATTTGCTACTGTTGTAAATGTTGGCCAGTTTTCTTTATTTGTGTATAATTCTGTTATTGGAATTTCGTATCCTGCTGTTGTTTTTATTCCTTTTATTGTTTTTCCATCTGATTCATATTCTACTGTTCCATACTTTCCCAATGTTGTTTTTAATTCACTATATGTTATCTTTCCTCCATTTAGCATTTGTATCTCTGTTATGTCTAATTGGGCTTTTTCTTTTACTTCTGCTATCTCTGTTTTAGTTTCGCTTTCTTTACTTCTTGTTAAAATTCCTTCATTGCCCAATACCAAATTTAAACTTACTCCTGCCAATATTAATAGAACTACTATTGTTACTACTAATGCAACCAATGTAATTCCATGTTTTTCTTTAAGCATTGCAAAGTTTAAACTGCTGTTTTTGCTTTTTGTTTTGTTTGTTAAATTTTTTCTCATTTTACACATTCTCCTTTTGTTTTTTCTTCGCCGTCTATGGGTTTCGAGGCTTTTTTCACTTCGTTAAGTTATATACTTAACGAAGTAATTTTCTGAAATTATGATAGCACTAAAATACCCTATTTTCAAGCAAAAAAACAAAAAGGTATGCTATCGAAAAAGCTCATTTTTTTGACTTATTAAGTTATTTTTGTCGCTTTTTAGAATCGATGAATATGTTGATACAACTGCGATTAATCAGATATACTTTTTTCCTTTTTGTTCGTTAAGTAGATAACTTAAGGAAGTTAGTAAAACATATTGTTATAGTTTTGTATTCAAAAAAATAGAAGCTAAAAATAAATCTTAACTTCTATATTAAACGTTTTTAATTTTTAAGGTTTTAATGCAGTAATTGGTAATATATAAATCCCATCCGGTCTTCTCACAACAGCATCATATAGCCCGCAAATTATACACATAAATTTAGGTTTAACTTCTGCTAATTCATAGAATCTCTTTAAACTTGCTGCAGCTTCTTCTTCCTTATTCGCTCCTAACTTTATTTCGATAGCACCATATTCTCCATCTGCAATTTCTACTATTGCATCTACTTCCACACCAGTATCGTTTTCTCTATAATGATACAATTTAGCACCTATACTTTCTGAATAAATTTTCAAGTCTCTCTCACATAATGCTTCAAAATACAATCCCATAGTTTCTAAATCATTCATTAATTTCTCTGGAGTAATGTTTAATATCGCACAGCCCAATGACGGATCAACAAAATGTCTCTTTGGATTTTTTCCTACATTTAATCTAGAACGTATTCTATACATGAATGAATTTTGATTTTCGATTAAATGCAATCTGTTTAATACATTTAAATAATCTGTAACTGTATTTCTGCTTAAAGTAACATCTTCTTCCGTGATATTATCATCAATATCTTTCATTAATATATTATTAGCAGAAATAGTGCTTTCGTTCCTTGCCAAAGACCTTAATAGCATTTCCATTTTTTGTTTATCACGTTGTATTCCATCTATCTCTATAATATCTTTCTCTAAAACTGCCTCAATATAACTTTTAGCTATCTTCATAGCATTTATAGCTTCAACTCCAATTGTTTCAGGCCATCCACCTCTAACAATTAGTTCTGCCAACCTCTTTAATTCTACTTTATTTACTAGTTTATTTTTTACCTTATTTTCAAATAAATCTTTTAAAGAAACTTCACCACTGGAATCTCCTGATTCGTATAAAGACATTGTATACATCTTCATTCTACAAATTCTTCCTGCTCCAGAATGATGTATCTTATCGCTGACTGGAACACTTGAACCAGTTAAAATATATTTTCCTTTTTCTTTATCTTGATCACATTTAAACCTTACCGCATCCCATATAGCAGGAACTTCTTGCCATTCATCTATAAGTTCTGGCTTATCTTTATCTAATACCAAATTCACATCCATTTCTGCCAAATGCTTTTCTCTAAAATTATCAACAGTATTATTCAGATACGCTACACTATTTGAATGATTTAAAGCAGTCCATGTTTTTCCACACCACTTTGGGCCTTCAATACTAATTGCCCCAAATATTTTTAAATTTTCTTCTATTTCTTTGTCTATAAGCCTAGTCATATAACCTTTTGGAGTTAGTTTCATCTCTATCACCTCATTATTAGAATAACATATTATTTAATTATTTTCAATATCATTGTGCATTTTTTGAGTGTTTTGTTGTGCAAATTTTGAGCAATCTGTTGTGCACTTTTTGACTTTATTTTGGTTCTATCTTCCCCCGATTTGAATATACATTATAACAACTTGTCAAATTCCAATTATACATAGGAGGCAAAAATTGGTCATAAAATCTATCTCTAAAAATCATATAATCAAAATATTTATTGCTATTTTAATAATATTTTTAGTAGTTTCTAGTATTATATTCATTTTTTATCAAAAACAAGATACAGAAACGGATATTCCTTTAAATCTTAATACTGAACAAGCTGAAAACATTATGAATGATTACGTCGAAAGTACAGAAAAGAAGTCGAATTCATACATAAAATGGGTAGATTTTAAAGGCACTTCTACCGCTCTTTACAAACTTGCAAAATTAGATATAGATTCTCATGTAAAAGATGAAGCCGTAAAATTTAATTGGATTGAACTTATGGCATACCTTGGCTGTAAATATGGTGGAGATTTTTCAAGATTCAAACAAGCAGATTTAGATTCTTTAATTTCTAAAATGAAAAATGGCACCACAATGGAAGAGCTTTCAAAGGATTATAAATTGTATAAATATTATTATGAAAGTTATGATGCTATATTTCACGAGTATATTGGAAATTATACCATACAAACAGCTGATAAAACTTACAAAACTCAATACGGTATAAAAGTTTTCTCTCCAATTGCTAAAGGTTACAGCTTTAGCCACTATAAAGATTTTGGTTCTTCACGTTCATATGGTTATAAAAGGGTCCACCTAGGTAATGATTTGCTTGGAAGTATTGGCACTCCTATTATTGCCGTCGAATCTGGATATGTAGAAGCTATTGGCTGGAATCAATATGGTGGCTGGCGTGTTGGAATTAGAAGTTTTGATAAGAAACGTTATTATTACTATGCACATCTACGAAAAGACCATCCATATGCTAAAAATCTTCAAGAAGGTCAAATTGTGTGTGCTGGCGATGTTATAGGATATTTAGGAATGACAGGTTACAGTTCACATGAAAATGTAAATAATATAAACATTCCTCACTTACACTTTGGATTGCAATTGATTTTTAACGAAGTTCAAAAAGAAGGAACTAACCAAATTTGGATAGATGTGTATCAGATTATTGAGTTTTTGCATCGAACCAGCAGTTCCACCGTGTATATGGCTTACCCTGATTCTAACGATTTAGAAAGAAAATTTGATATGATGATTGAAGAATAGAATTTGCATTTTAGATTATTTTCTTGTATAATTTTATCTATGAGAAAATTAGTTGTAAATAGTAAATATAATGGCAAAAAATTGAATACTGTTTTATTAAGTGAATTCGATGGTTTAACCACTAGTTCACTTTATAAAGCGTTGCGAAAAAAAGATATTAGAATAAATGGTGTAAAAACAAATCAAAATGCAACTGTTTATGAAGGTGATGAAATAACAATTTTTATCACTGATGAATATTTATTCAAAGCTTCTATAATCACAAAGGATTCTATAATATACGAAGATGAAAATATTCTTGTTGCAAATAAACCTGCTGGAATTGAGGTTGCTGGTGATAATTCTTTTGGTAGCCTATTAAGCGGTTTTCTTGGCTATAATGTTTTTCCTTGTCACAGGCTTGATAGAAACACTTCTGGTCTTGTGTTATTTGCCAAAAACGAAACAGCTTTAAACATACTTTTTGATAAGTTTAAAAACCATGAAATAGAAAAACACTATATATGTGAGGTATATGGAATTCCTAAAGAAAAACATAAAATTCTAACAGATTTTCTATTTAAAGATAATAAAAAAGCAATTGTATATATTAGTAATGTTCCTAAAAAAGGATATGTAAAAATAATTACAGAATACACTGTTTTATCTTCAAATAAATCTGCTAATACAAGTAAATTAGAGGTTATACTTCATACAGGTAGAACTCACCAGATTAGAGCTCATCTTGCTTATTATGGTTACCCTATTCTTGGTGACGGAAAATATGGTAATAATGAAATTAACAAAAAATTTAAGATGAAGAAACAAGAATTAACTAGCTATTCGCTAAAATTTAATTTTACTTCTCCATCTGGTATTTTAGAATATTTAAGTGGCATGGAAATACATCTATAGCTATAGTGCTTGGTTTATTCCCAGAGCCACTATTTCTTTCATATTTTCGATTAGCTCATCAATTTCTTTTGGTGTAACAATCATATTGTATTTTCCCACATTCAAAGCTTCCTTTATTTGTTCATAATTATCTGTATCTTTTAACTTATTTAAAGCATCGTTAGACATGGCTTTTTGTTGCAAATCTTCAATAAAAATTCGTATACAATCATTTGTTATAGAGGCTAAGTCCACAACAGTAGGAATTCCTAGCGCTACAACTGGTATTCCAAGCGTTTTTTCGCTTATTTCTTTTCTTGTATTTTCTACTCCTGCTCCAGGAACAATACCTGTATCTGAAAGCTGTATAGAGCTGCTTATTCTTTCTATATTTCTAGAAGCCAGTGCATCTATCACTATAAGCATTTTCGGCTTAACATTATCCACAATTCCTTTTAGTATTTCCATTGTTTCAATTCCTGTTATTCCCAGTACCCCTGGTGCTATGGCAGAAACCGGCCTTGTATCCTCTGGCATCGCTTTAGGCATGTATTGCAAAATGTGCCTAGTTACTTCTATCTCTGGAACAACTTTTGGCCCCAATGCATCTGGTGTAACATATATATTTCCTAATCCTACTACCAAAATATCATCCACGTCTGTAATATGCTTATTTATAAGATTGCGCAATTCATTTGCTAACACATTTGCAACTTTTTCTATTTCTTCATGTTGAATTGTTTTTATGTTTTTTATATCCAGAGTAACATAGGTTCCTTGTGGCTTGCCTATTGCCTTTTCTCCATTTTCGTTTACTATATTAACTCTGCCTATCTTTATATTTTCCGCTTCGTCTTCTTCAACTTCTATTCCATCAACATTTGTGCTAATATTATTCGCTTTCTTATATATTTCGTTTCTTTCATCTGCTAAATCTGTTCTAAAATTATACATAACCAAAATCTCCTTAATTTTATTATGTACATATTTTATCCAGATTTTCCTAAATTATACGTTTGCACATTTGCATAAAATTGTTTCTAACCCCAAGTATGCATCTATATTGCCTATTTTTGAGTTATAATCTAAATTTATGAATTCTTGTAATATTTCTCTTAATTCGCTTTCCTTAAAATACTTTGATTGCATTGTGTACTTTGAAACTAGGAAAGTTTGGTTTGGCTTTAAGTTTAAGCTTTGAGCCACATTTTTATTTCCGTTTATCGCTAACTTTGTAAAATATAGCTTTTTAAAATGATTATATAATGTTATTAATATTTTTTGTATTGGCTCTTTTGCATATATCAGATTTTTAAGCACTTTCAAAGCTTGTTCTATATTTCTTTTTCCTAAATTATCTGTTAAATCAAATATTACACTATCTAATTGTTTTATTGCTAGAAGGTCTATGCTCTTAGTTGTAATAGTGCCTCCTTGCCCTGCATACTCTATTTGTTTTCTTATTTCGTTTATTAAATCCTGCATATTAGTGCCACAAGATTCCACAAAGTAACGCAATGTAGGTTCATCTACATTTACTTTATACGCATTGCAAATTGCTTTTAATTTTTTTGCTATCTCTGGCAGCTTCAATTTTGCAAATTCGTGCACAGTTCCATCTTTCTCTATTACCTTGTATAATTCGTTCTTTTCCACTTCATCTTCAACAAAAATTATTATAACAGATTCTTTAATCATTTCTATATTTTCATCTATGTATTCTGCTATTTTTGATACATTTTTATTTTCTCCAGAGCTTGCTCCTTTTTTGCCTCGTGTTTGCTTCTTAAATAATTGAGAATCTTTTACTAATATCAATTTTTTAGGATATCCAAATGCTGGTGTTTCTATATCTGATATTATATTTTGCACATTGGTGCTGTCTAAATTTATAAAGTTTATTCCATTTATTTTTTCGCCAAATTCTTTAAGCAATTTAGACAAAGAATTTTCTAATAAATATTTTTCTTCTCCATATAATAAATATAATGAATCCATATTTGCATATCCTCTCTATTTATTTTTCTGTAATAATTCTAAAAACTTCTGCTACACTCCAAGCTTGGGCAAATGCTCCTCTGGCTTTATATGGTGGTTCAGAATCATATATCTCACTAATGCTGCCAATTGTAGAATTATTTTCCATCTCCTCAAAAAATGTGTTTTTGGTGTTTTGTATTAACCTTTTTAATTCGTTTTTATATAGTTCTCTGTCTTCTTTAACTTTAGTATTTTTTATAAAGTTCTTCATTCCATCATAATATAGACCTAATAGCCATGGCCAAGTAATGCCTTGATGGTAGCTAGAATCTCTTTTTACGCTGTTTCCTTCATATATGCTTACATATCCAGGTTCATCTTCTGCTAAAGTTTTTAAGCCATAATTATTTAGTAATTTACTCTCAACTGTTTGCAATATATTTTTTGCTAGTTCTGAACCACTATCTACTACAGTATGTGATAAACTAATTGCAAATAGTTGGTTTGGCCTTACTTTTGAATCTCCCAACACATCATACAAGCATTTTTTATCGTTGTTAATAAATTTTAAATTAAACGACTCCTTTACTTTATCTGCTAGCTCATAATATTGTAAAGCTTCCCTTTTATCGACAAATTTTTCTGTTAATTTTCCCATTATTTCTAGTGCATTGTACCATAAAGCATTAAGCTCAACATTTTTTCCGTTTCGTGGTGTAATTGCTTTATCTCCTATTTTTACATCCATCCATGTTATTTGTGTATGGTCATTTCCGGCTGATATTAGGCAATCTTTGTCCATATATATATCATCGCCATCAACATCTATTTTATGCGAATATGCATCTATTATCTTAATCATGATTGTGTATAGTTTTTCTTTTACAAATTTATAATCATTTGTATATTTTAAATATTTATACACTTGTTCAAAAAATAGCAAAGAACCATCTGCACTATTATATAAAGGCCTATTATCATATCCAGAGTATCCATTAGGAACTAACCCAAATTTCATATCTCTTATATTTGTTAATAGCACTTCTTTTGCTAGCTCATACCTTTTAGTTAATAGCAATAAGCCCTCAAATGAAATTAAACTATCTCTGCCCCAATCTAGGAACCATGGATATCCTGCAATTAATGTGTGTAAATTAAAGCTTGGTCTGTTTACAACAAAATTATCTGCTGCAATAACTAATGATTGTCTTAGCTTTTTATCCTTTTGGTCTAGAGTACCATTTATTAAATGTGTATCATATATCAATTCGCTTAGTCTTTTTACTTCTCTATTTATTACGTCTATTGCATCAATTTCATCAATATTTTCTTCCAAAGAGCACACAAAAGTAATATCTTTTTCTTCATGGGGATAAATATTAATATTATATACTCCTGGTACTGTATGATTTTCTGTCGCCGTAAAGCCTCTTTCCGCTTCTTTTTCGTAATACATATTGTAAAAGGTATCATCCACATGTTTCATATATTTGCCTTCTGAGCAATTAATATAAATTGGCGTATGTGAATTTCCATCTATAGTTATTTTCACTTTATTATTATAATGAATCTGTTTTACATCAAATTTGTGGTTTGTATTAGTACAGTGAAAATCCCTAAAGTTCACAATCGGTGCTAGTGTAAGCTTAGCTTTTGAATTTTTGCTAATAACTCTATATAATATAGTTACTGTATTTTCGCCATATTTCATGCATATGAATTTTTTTATTTCTATATCTTCTAATTTATATGTATATATTGGAATATATTCTTTTTTAAAGTCCACCATGTATCTAAAGCCTTCTGATATTTCGCCATTGCACACATTTGAATATAAATTATATTGTTTCTCTCCTATTTCTATGCTTTCATCCACTTTTGATAATACCAAAAATCTTCTTCCTGGAGGTGTTAATGGCGCTACTAATAGCCCATGATATTTACGTGTATTTACCCCAATAGCACTCTGGCTTGCAAACCCACCAATTCCATTTGTAATTAACCATTCTCTGTTCAATTGTTTCTTTAGTTCTTCACTAATTTCATTATATTTCATCTACTGTACCTCTTATATTATTTTTTTGTTTTGATTTTCTTCTCACTTTTTCTTATTGATTCTACTCTATCATTATATTTTTCTAAGAACTTGCTTGTCCTATTTTTAGAATCTTTTGATTTTTTTCTCTTTACATATTGCATGCTATTATTTTTCTTCAATTTCTTTTTTGTTTCTTTAACTTTAGAATCTAATTTTAAAAATTGAGGATTGTTTTGCATATCATTAAATACCAAATCGTCGCATATTAGCTGAATTATCGCTGTAGCAATTGCATCCGGATTGTGCCTTATTGCATCATTTTCTACTGTAGATAAGTTTCTTTGTATTAGCTTTACTCCCATTCCTTTTACATTGCTTGGATCTTGATCTACTAATTCACAGCCTTCTTTATTATACTTTCTAACAAACTCTGGAACTATCTCTCCTGTGTCATATATGCAATAATCTACAATTCCTTTCCCAGCATGTTCTATGATAGTTTTTATATGGTCAGATAATGAATAGTTATCTGTTTGCCCAAATTCTGTCATTATATTGCTTACATACACTTTAAAGGCTTTTGATTCTCTTATTGCTTTTGATACTCCAGGAACTAGCAAGTTTGGTATTACGTTTGTATACAAGCTTCCTGGACCTATTACAATTGCATCCGCTTCGTTTATAGCTTCTATTACTCCAGGTGCTACTTTGCAGTTTGTAGGGTATAAATAAATTCTGCTTATTTTACTTATTCTTTCATTTACCACTTGTGGAATCTTTTCTTTGCTTTCTATTACTGTTCCATCTTCAAGTTCTGCACAAATATCTACCTTATCCAATGTTACTGGTAATACTTTTCCTATCATATTTAGCACATTGCTACTAGCTTCTATTGATTTCGTAAAGTCGCCTATTGTTTGTTGCATTGCATTAAAATACAAATTACTAAAACTTGTTGTTTCATTTCTGCTAGTTTGAACTTCTGTATTCATTAAATTTCTCATTTTATCTTCGTTTGTAGATAGTGCAATCAAGCTATCTTTTATATCATTTAATGGAGTTATATTTTCACCATAATTTGAAACGGTAACTATTGCAGTAATATTATCTGTATAATTTTTTAATCCTCTTAAAACAGTATTTAATCCAGATCCTCCTCCTATTACCACTATTTTGGGACCTTGATTATACACTTTTTTATTAAATATTAGCGAGTGTACTTGTTCTTTGCCACTCAAATCTCTTGTATCAGTTTCCTGCACTAACAATTCTAATGTTCTTCTTTGTATGCATATTATGCTAACCACTGCAAATGTGAAGCCTACTGTAAAGCTTAATATTATTTTTGCTAATTCTGAAAAACTTAATTCTTTTGCAATAAGCACTTTAGCTACTCCATAACACACCAAAACTATTCCTATTAGCATTAATAGCAACCATCTTTTCATTTTTGCACTTGATTTAAACCACTTAAAAAAATCTTTCACTTTCTTTACTCTCCTATTACTTCTATTTCTAGTTCTATTCTTTTTCCAAATTTGTTATAAACTTCGTCTTTTACTTTTTTTACTAATTCTATAACATCATTTGCTGTTGCATTTCCTTTGTTTACTATAAATCCTGCGTGCTTTTCTGCTACTTCCGCTCCTCCAATTTTTGCGCCTTTTAATCCACATTGGTCTATAAGTTGAGCCGTTATAAAATCTTCTCCTCTTTTAAATGTGCTACCAGCATTTGGAAATTCTAATGGTTGTTTTTCTTTTCTAGCTTCTAAATTAGCATTCATTTTGTCTTCTATTTCTTTTTTATCTCCATATTTTAGCCTTAATTTTGTGCTAATAATTACAGCTTTTTTATTTTGAAATATGCTATATCTATATTTAAATTCATGCTCTTTATTATTGATTGTTTTGATTTCATTATCTTCTAAATCTATGTAAGTTGTTTCTTCCACAAAATCTTTAAATTCACTGCCATATGCACCAGCATTCATTCTAATGGCTCCGCCTATTGTTCCTGGTATTCCTGATGCAAACTCAAAACCGCTTATTCCTTCTTGCTGTAATATTCTTGCAAGTTTTGCATTAAGCATTCCTGCTTCTACGTCTACAATTGCAAAATCATTTTGTTTTGTAATTGTATAATTACTTGTTTTTATTTGTAATACTATGCCTCTAACTCCATTATCTTTTACTAGTAAATTACTACCATTTCCAATTACATAAATTGGAATATTATTTGCTTTTGCTGCTTTTAGAGTTTGTTCTATTTCATTTAAAGTTTTAGCCTGCACAAATATATCTGCATTACCACCAATTTTAAATGTGGTATGCTTACTCATTGGTTCATTAAATTTTATATTTTCTTTTGGTATATTTATACTAATATCCATAAACTTTTCCTCTCTAGGCGTTAGCTTTACGCCTTTTTAAACCATTTATAAAACCAAGAATAAAATTTCTATTTGTATATATACAGTATATTAAAACTATTATAAATACTACAATGTTTAAAGCCATATTATTTATATAATATGATACTATTGTTCCTGCTAATAATATCCAAAATAGTATATTAAACTCTTCTTTTAATTTTATATATTCTCTTAATCTAATACGCCTATATACATATACTATCCAATTTGAGAAAAGTGTTGCTACTGATGCAGCGTATATCCCAAATTTTGGTATGAATATAAAGTTGAGTAACACATTTATAGCAGCAGCTCCTACAGTTGTATTTCCCATTATTTTTGTATTCTTGTATGCTGTAAATATTCCCCCATAAAAGTTCGACATGTTTGTGTAATAGATTGATAAGGTTAGTATTGGTATATATAAATAAGCTTCATTGTAGCTAGAATTTACAAGCCTTGAAAATACAAGTGGCATTATTGCAATAAGCCCTAACACGATGGCTTTTAAAAATACTTTCACATCCTTATAGATGCTATTATAATATACTTTTTTATTGTCTTCTTTTAATATTCTAGCAGCAGATTCTTTCCATGCAGTTGAGAAAAATCCATAGCATGTGTAAATTATGTTTGGAAATTTATTTGCTATAGAATATATTCCATTTGCACCACTTCCAGACATTGCTGTTAGCATTAACCTATCTGATAAGCTAATAATAATCCATGATATATTATTAGGAACCAATGGAACAGAATATCTTACCATCTGGCTTAATGTTTTTCTGCTTAGTGATTGTTTATTTATGTATTTTTTAACTTTTAATTGTTTTAGCACTATTATTGCTGTTGCAGTATTTGCTATTGTGTTTGATAGCAATAATCCATTTACTCCCATTTTAAGTGGTAATATAAATATTATATTTAATATTATTGTGCTTGCTCCCAAAATGAAGTTTGATAAAGAGTATAGCTTTATCTTTCCTTCACCTCTAGAAAGGCAGTTGCTTAAATTTAATAATATATTAGATATTACAAATGCTATAAATAGCAAGCCATATTGGTATTTTATGATTGCCATTACTATTCCAGCAATTATTGTAAATGATATTGTTCCCAATATCATGTAAAACACTGTGGCTGTTATTACTTTTTTTCTTTGTTTTACTGTTTCTGCATCTATTAAAAATCTAAACATTGATTCTTCCATTAGTAATGTAACTATTGGTAGTAAAAATACAGATAAAGTAACCATAAAATCATAAGAGCCGTATTGCTCTGGGCTAAGTTTCCACGTATACAACGGTAATAACAAAAATGATATTACTTGTGTGCTTAATTTTCCTATTGCTATTATTATGGTGTTTTTTAATAATTGTTTTTTCTGATTCATTTATCTCTTCCTTTGATTTTTTTAAAATCTTATTTTCGGTTATAATTTTATCAATACCAGAGCCTTATGTCAATAGCTCTAAATATTTAAAAAGGCAATAAAATCAGTGTTTATTGCCCTTTTTATATCTTCTAAATCTATTTTATCACTTTTATAATTTTATTATTTTTTATTTTTTTCCATCCAGTCTTTGCCGTCTACTATTCTAGCTGCTAACATGGATGCGCTTGAATCACCTATTACATTTAATAATGTAGCTTGTGGATCTATTATTGTAGCAATTATCGTTAATATTGGTAATGCTGCTACTGGGAATCCCATCATTGTTAATATCATCATTTCTGAAATTGTACCACCACCAATCGGAACAGCTGTTACAAGCAAGTTCGCAATTAATGCCACTATAATTACTTGCCCTATTCCAGGATTTGTTCCAAATAAGCAAACTAAAAACATTATTTTAAATACAGAACCTATAATTGATCCATCTTTATGGAAGCTAGTTCCTAGTGGTATCATTGTTTCTGCAATATCGTCAGAAACGCCTATATTTTTAGATGCTTGTGTATTTACTGGTATTGAAGCTGCTGATGAGCAAGTTGCAAGTGACGTGATTGTTGCTGGAATTATATTTTTCCAGAATGCAATTATTCCTTTTTTGCCTCCTGCTATTAAAGCATATAATGAATACACTATTACATAATATAATATTGCCACTACAGTATATATAACAAATGTTTTTAAATATCCTACGGCAATTGTGCTTCCAAATGTTCCTATTAATGATGCAAAATAGCATCCTAACCCTATCGGAGCATAATACATTGTAATATTTACAAATTTCATTACTATTTCATAAGCAGAATCAAGAAATTTCTCCACAGGTTCCGCTTTTTCTCCTGCCATTTTCATAGCAATTCCAAATAATAGTGAGAATACTATTAATGCAATTATATTATTTTTTGATAATAATTTTGAGAAATCGTTTACTGTAAGAGCATCTACTGTTCTTGCTAATATTGTTTGGTCATCTTCTTCTGCGGTTTCATCTGATTCTTCTTGAAGAGATGCTTTTATTAATTCTCCATCATCAGTATTTACTAATTTTATTGGATATGTAACCGCAATTCCCACAATTACTGCTATTAATGATGTTACAACAAACATTGCTATTATTGTAAACATTATTTTTCCTAACCTTTTTGGCTGCTTCATTTTTGAGATTGAAGTTGTAATACTCAAGAATATTAATGGTACAATTATAATGAACATTAAATTTAGAAAGATATCCCCAAGTGGGCTTAGAACTGCTGCTTTTTCTTTAAATACTATCCCTACGATAGCGCCAATTATTATTGCAGCTAGAAGTATAATAACTGACTTGTAAGTTTTTAAAAAGTTTTTCATAATACTTTCTCCTTTTTATAAAGAAGCGTTATTAAGGAAATATAATTATATCTCCTAATTCGTATATGATTATATACTTATTTCTATTCTATTTCAATAATAATTTTTAAGAACTTAATTATTTGTTTTCTATTTGCTATAATTATTATTTTAGAAGTAAATAAAATAACCCCGGACCTCATAGGTTTCCAGAGTTTTGAGCTACTGTATAAAGTATAATATAACTCATTAATTCTTGCCAATTTCAATCTTTTAATCTTGGTAATCTTCTTCTCCATCGGTTTCATCATATTCAAATTCGTATGCGTCTATTGGTTTACTTACTCTATTTCTTTTTGGTTTTACTGTTGGAGTACTAATATTTTCATCTGCTTGCACATTTGCAATTTTTTCCCTTCTCTCTTGCCTTTCTTGCATCTCTCTTTCTTTTCTATCTATTCTTTTTATTTCCTGTTCTTTTTCTTCCTTCTTATTCTGCATTTGCTTATTTATCATGCAATTTGCCTTTTCTATTAAATCTGGAATGTAATCAAATAATCTATCAAGACACGAGTTATGGTCCACTGGTAATAATTTTACTGAATTTTGTGATACTACTAAAAATGCAACTGGTGAAATATTTACTCCAGCTCCACTACCTCCTCCGAATGGTAATTTATACTGTACCTGCTCTTCCTTTTCTTTTTTAGTATATTCGTCTATTGTTTCTCCTTTAAATTCACTGCCTCCTGCTGCAAATCCAAATCCCACTTTTGAAATTGGTATTATAACCACATTATTGGATGTTTCTATTGGCTCCCCTATTATTGTATTTACATCAATCATATCTTTTATGCTATTCATAGCTGTATTCATAAGGTTTTCTATTGGATGTTCGCTCATTTTTATCACTTCTCCTCTTTTTCTCTTTTTTAATTAAAAATATTATATAAATAATATGTACCATTTTTGCTGTAATTATACAGTTTAGGTTAATTTTATATAAATTTTTATTTTTGTATATTGGCACAATCTCATATTTATACCTTTCACTAATTTCCGCTTCCTTAAGCTTTTTAGCTACTACATGTGGTAATATAGTTGATATAACTATCGCTATAATTCCAACAAGATATGAAGTAATAACACAATCTTCTAATCCTACATTTATATTTAACTCCAATTTTTCCAATGCAATGCAGATTTTCTTAAATTCATCTCTTATCTTCTTATTGTCTAAAAATATTTTTGCAACCTTCTCTGCTTCTTTGCTCATCTTAATATTCTTTTCTTCTACTTTTAATTTTTCCTTTACATATTCTTTTGCCATTAAATTTTTATTTATCTTAATCTTTAGCCATGTAAAATTTAAAATAACAAAAGATACAACTATAAAGAAATTTTTATTATTCTTTTCATCTTTAATATTTTGAACATTAAAGTTTTTTATATCAATTTTTAGTTTGGATATTAAGATTAATATAGAAATTATAAAAGCTGTAGCTATTATAAACATTATAAAATATTTAAAAAATACTAGCATTATATTTTCCTTCCTTTTTCTGGAATAATATAATACTAGTATTTACTTTTTTTGGTATTTTAAACATTATTTTACTGCACTTTATTATGTTTTTGTACAGATATATCTCCAAATATTTCTTCTTGTGATGTTACAACTTTGTTTCTTCTAGACAATTCCAATAATCCCGAAAAAGCTGTTATAACTTCTTCTTTCTCGCATTTATTTAAAGAAAATAACGCATTAAACACAAATTTAGGCTTTTTTATTAATTCTTTTAGCATCTCTTTTACTTTGCTAGCAACTGTGTATGTATCTGTTATTGCTATTTTTTCTATATTTTTAGCATTCTCATTAATTTTCTGTGTATTTCTTTCTAATAATTGTTTGTATACACTTACTATATTTTCTTCGCTATATTGATTTTCTTTTAATTCCTGTTTTGGCAATTTTATATTTTCAGGAGCTTTGTAATATCTAACACCACTTTCTTCGTACATCTGTCTTAGATTTTTAGTTATCTCTTTATATTTTTTATATTCTATAATCCTATGTAATAACTCTTCTTCAGAAATTTCTTCTTCCTCTTCTACATTTTTAGGAAGAATGCTCTTTGATTTTATGTAGATTAGTGTTGAAGCCATAAGCAAGAATTCACTTGTTATTTCTAGATTCATTTCTTCCATTTTCTTGATGTATTCAATATATTGATCCGTAATTTCTGATAATTTCACATCACAAATATTCATCTTATTTTTATCAATTAAATGTAATAATAAATCAATTGGGCCTTCAAAATTTTCTATTTTTATTGCATATTTATTTGTTTCTAGTGTTAAAATATTTTGCATTTTTAGCTCCTTTAACTCTTAATTGCTAGCTTCTTTTATTGCTTCTGTTATACTTTCTTTCATATAACCTTTTTTAGCTAAATATTGTTTTACTCCATCTTCATCCATCAAATTCATTTTCTTAATAGCTATTTTTCTGGCTGATTCAAACTCATATTCAACTAGTTCTTCTTTATTTTTTATTATATAATCATCTATTAGATTTCCTGGAATTCCTTTTGATGATAGCTTATATTTTATCTCTTTTATGGATAAATTGTTTAAAGCTTTAAATTCATTTACAGCTCTTTCTATATAATTATTATCATCTATATATCCGTTCTCTTCTAACTCGTCAATTATATCTTCTAGCATTTGACTATCTATTGTATTATAAAATTTATTTTTTACTTCTTGTTTGCTTCTTTTTTTATATAAAACATATTTTAATACTTTAGACTTTTCTTTATCAAATTCTTCTATTGAATACACGTATATTACTCCTCATCTTCTAGTGGTTCTTCGGCCTCTTCTACTGCTTCATCATCCAAGCTTTGTTCAAATGCTTTATTGAAATTAGCTCTAACTTTTTGCTCTATTTCATTCATTATTTCTGGATTTTCTTCTAAATATCTCTTAGCATTTTCTCTTCCTTGACCAATTCTAGTTCCGCTATAGCTAAACCAAGCACCGCTTTTTTCTACTATATCCAAGTTTACTGCTAAATCTAGTATATTACCTGATTTTGATATTCCTTTTCCATATACTATATCGAATTCAGCCTCTCTAAATGGTGGAGCAACTTTATTTTTTACTACCTTTACTTTTACTCTGCTTCCAATTGCTTCTCCATCTTGTTTTAGGTTTTCTGTTCTTCTAATATCCAATCTTACAGATGAATAGAATTTTAATGCTCTTCCTCCTGGTGTTGTTTCTGGATTTCCAAACATTATTCCTACCTTTTCTCTCAATTGGTTGATAAATATAATAACTGTATTTGATTTATTAAGTACACCTGCTAATTTTCTTAATGCTTGAGACATTAATCTTGCTTGTAATCCAACATGAGCATCACCCATATCTCCATCTATTTCTGCTTTTGGTGTTAATGCAGCAACAGAATCGACTACTATTATATCTATAGCACCGCTTCTAACTAAAGCTTCTGCTATTTCTAATGCTTGCTCACCTGTATCTGGTTGAGATACTATTAAATCATCTATATTTACACCTAAGTGCTTGGCATATACTGGATCAAGTGCGTGCTCTGCATCTATAAATGCAGCCTCTCCACCTAATTTTTGTGCTTCTGCTATCATGTGTAATGCTAATGTAGTTTTTCCAGAAGATTCTGGACCAAATACTTCTATTATTCTTCCTTTAGGAATACCACCTATTCCTAAAGCTACGTCTAAACTTAAAGCTCCTGTAGGAATTGCTTCCACATTCATTGTTTTATATTCTCCAAGTTTCATAACAGAACCTTTTCCAAATTGTTTCTCTATTTGACCTAATGCAGCTTCTAGTGCTTTTTGTTTTTCGTTGTTATCTTTACTCATAAAATCCTCCTAATTAATAAACATTTGTTTGTACTATGTACATTATATACTATTTTATTTTTTTGTCAAGCATTTTTATTCTATTTTCTGTACCAATTAGAGATATTATAAAAAGTGCTATAATTATTAACTATAATTTCTCCTATTAATTTTTGACTAGTTATGGTTATATTTTTGCTTCTGTACAATCCTATGAATGGAACTTCCGCCTTATAGGTGTTATATATTTCTGAATATTTTTCTTTCAAAACCTTACTGCTTTTTGTAGATATACCACTACTTAAAATTGATAATATATTTTCGTTTCGATAGTTTGATATATTATTTTCTCCGAAAAAATAAGTTAAATTTGGGCTATATGAGTTGTATACTCCTGTAATTAGCATTTGATAATCTTTCTGTTCCAATGCACTCTGGTATTGAGAATTGCTTAAATTTACTATTGTTACAGGAATGCCAATGTTTTCCAATTGCTCTTTTATTATTTCCGCTACTTGTACTCTCTGGCTATTTTCCTTATTTACCGAAAGCCTTATTCTTAATGTTGTATTTACTCCATCTATCCTTTTGCTCCATCTATTGTTTGTATACTCCCAGCCATCATCCTCTAATGTTTTTTTAGCTTGCTCTGCATTGTATCCCGAACTATTATTATTGTTTTCATAAACATAGTTTCCATAGTCTAATGGATATGTAGACATTATTTTTTGGTTTGCATATACGGAGCTTATTATATTATCTTTATCTATCGCAAAGCCAATGGCTTGTCTTACTCCTTGGCTTTGAAAAATTTTATCTTCGCAGTTTAAACTTATGAAATCAAATTCTCTGCCAGGTGATTCAATTACATTGAATCCTATTGTTCCTATATAGTCTTGATAATTTTGTATAGTAGTATTTATCAAATCAACATTTCCTAATTTAAAACTATTAAATACCTCGCCCATTGTTGAATATATGTTTACTTTTATTGATTCAATTTTACTATCATACTTACTAATATTTTTCCAATCTTTATTTTTTTCTAATGTGATGCTTGTAGAGCTTACATCTGTTATTTTAAATCTTCCTGTTCCTATAAGCATTTTGCTTGGATTATAAAAATCTTCTGTGCTGTAAAAAGAATTGCTTAGTACTGGAAATGTTAAATTATATTCAAAAAATGGAACTTCTTCATCCAATATGATTTTTACTGTTGCATCATCAATAACTTCCACACTTATTACATGTGAAACGTTTGATTTATACACAGAATTACCTTCTTTTAGCCTATCTATTGTAAATTGTACATCTTTAGCACTTATATGTGTTCCATCTTGCCATTTTATGCCTGTATCTAATTTTATTACATATGTTTTATCTCCTGTTCTTGACCATTCTGTAGCTAAACATGGCTCTAATTGATAATCACTGCTTATAGAAAATAATGGTTCAAAAATTAATGTATCTATATTTAATATTTCTTTATTATTTGTTATAAGTGGATTTATCGTATCATAATTACATATAGCTAGTCGTATGTCTTTTATTATATCTTCTTTCGATTCAACCACTTCAACTTCGTTTTTTTCAGTATTATTATTTTTGTATATTCTATATCCCGCATAGATTATTATTCCTATTGCAAAGGCTATAAATATGTATTTAACTAAATTATTTATTCTCATATTAATCCCTACTTTATTTTTATATGCCTTATCATACATTAAAACATGATTTTTTTCAATAGCTTACAAAAAAGACATGTTGTTTTAACATGCCCCTATTTTTATATTAATTTGCCAACTTATTTTCGAGATTCCACTATAAGCTTTATACCTGTTCTCTCTTCTCCTTCTACCTCTACTTCTGCAAATGCTGGTATGCAAATCAAATCTACACCTGCTGGTGCCACGAACCCTCTTGCTATTGCTACAGCTTTCACTGCTTGATTTAATGCTCCTGCACCTATTGCTTGCATTTCTGCCTTGTTTGATTCTTTTACCAATCCAGCTATTGCTCCCGCTACTGAATTTGGATTTGATTTAGATGAAATTTTTAAAGTTTCCATTTTTTCCTCCTAATATTTTATTTATTTTAGCTACAATATATTTATATAATATCAGGATTTATTTGTCTATGGATTTTGGTAATTTTTTCCATGTTTTCATCGTGTCAATTTCTTATTTTTCGGCATTTATCTTCTACTTATCCTATATATTTTTTCTGCTCGACAAGTTTCTTCATTTATTTCTATAATACACCCATTTAATGAGCAATTACTCTCAGCTAATTTGTATTTTTCTGGTAATGTTGTTGTAAATCTTTTTAATGATGCTGCTATATCCATTCCTATTACTGATTTTTTTGGTCCCGTCATTCCTATATCTGTTATATATGCTGTGCCACCTTCTAATATTTTTTCATCCGCTGTTTGTACATGTGTATGCGTTCCAAACATTGCTGTTATTTTTCCATCTAAAAAGTATCCCATAGCGATTTTTTCAGCTGTTGCTTCTGCATGAAAATCAAGAATTATTATATCTGCTTTTCCTTTTACCTCTTCTAGTATACCTTGCATTTTTAAAAACGGATTCTCTGATAACACATTCATATCTGTTCTTCCAATTAGGTTTACTACACATATTTTTTTATTTTTACATGTGTATATGTTATATCCTTTTCCTGGAACATTTTCTGGATAATTTGCTGGTCTTATTATAATTTCATCATCTATAAACGAAAATATATCTTTCTTTCCCCAAGTATGATTTCCCATCGTTATTACATTTACCTTTAAATCATTTTTCAATTCATTAAATATTTTTGTTGTAATTCCCATTCCTCCTGCTGAATTTTCAGCATTCACTATTACAAAATCTATATTTTCCTGTTCCTTTATTTTAGGTAGTTGATCTTTTAATTTTTTTACTCCACCTTCTCCTACTATATCACCTATTGCTAAAATTCTCAAAATTATTTTCCTTTCTATTTACATTATTTTTATATTATTCACTGTATAAGCATTTTAACATTAAAATTTATTAATGTTCATAACTGTATACCTGAATATTATATAAAAAATAACCAAGAGTTACAATAGTTTTCTTTTAATTTATTGTTACTTCATTTTCTTCTGCTCTTTTTCTATATGTGCATACTTCAATTTCTTTGTAAACATTTGCATCACTTACATAATTTATTTCTGCATATATACCTAGCATAACACGTATCATTTCTTCTTTTTGCTCTTTGTATATTCCATAAACATCTCCTGGAATATCTTCATTTACTGTAATTTTTCTGTCCGCTTCTGCTGAAAATTTATCCCTGGTGTTATCAGTTGTTAGAATATATGTTGTTTCGTGCACATCTTCATTCCCAAGTTTGTAGGTTTCATCTTTTATTTTATATTCTAAATCTTTTATAACTAGATCTCCCTCAACAGTAGTTTGCACAATTCTTATTTTGTCTTCTTTTCTATCTTTAGAATTTATTGCTGTGTTTTCTATAAAGCTGTCTAATTTATCTTTGTTCCAAACTTTGTTGTATGTAATTACTACACATCCGTCTTTGATTGCCTGTTCTAAAGTATAATCTTGAGGAAGTTCTGATAAATTTCTGTAACCATATTTATCTGTTTTGCTTCCTTTACCTGCATTGTTCTCTCCATCTGCAAAACTATTTGAAGCTGAATTTATCGAATTTGGTGAACTGTCCTCCTCATTTAATTTTGATGTTTTTACTTGTTGTTGTTTTACTGTAAATAGTATTCCTCCTACTATAATAACTAAAATTGTAATTGCTAGTACTAATTTCTTTTTCATCACAAAATCTCCTTTTTAATAATATTTTTAGCATATTTGCTGTTTCTATTATTTAGACGCTTTGTTTTTTCTATTTTGTTGGTGTTTTATGCAAATTATTGCAAATATTATTGTTAGTACTAAAAATATACTTGATAAGGACAATAATATATTATTTGTCACATTATATGTCTTTTCGTTATTTGCTGGGATTTCTGCAATATTTATTGTATTGTTTTCTAATGTATTGCCAGCTTGCATGTTGTTGACTTCATTTTCAATTTGGTTATTTACATTATCTTCTTGCATTGTGTTTTCTATATTATTTAATTTGGATTTTTGTGATGTTTGTGAGTTAGTATTTTCTTCCGTATTTACTTTAGAATCTTCCAATGTATGAGAATTATTACCTTCATGTGCTTGTGAATTTTCTTTTGAATCATTATTTATAGCTGGCACTTCTATTCCATGTTTATTTTTTCTCATGCATCCAATATATAATGCTAATGTTGCAAATAACATGCTAATATTTCCAAGTAGCAGTTGTAAACTGTTTAATGCTTTGTAATATCTCCACTGGACTGTTCCTATTGGTTCATTCAAAATTTTTGCTATCTCTTTAAATGAAAGTTCTCCAAGTATTTTTAGTGATATAACTTCTTTTTCTTTAACTGATAAGCCACTTATCAATTTTTCATATTTTTCTTTGTCTATTATATTTTGAAGTTCTTTACATTCCGCTTCTTTTACTTCATAAATTTCTTCTAAAGTTACATTTGTTTTTTCTTTTCTATAATACGAAATTGCTTCATTTTTTGTAATTGTATATAACCATGTTGCTTCTTTTGATGTTGGCAGCTTGTCTTTTTTCAAACTATATATTTTGGCAAATATATTTTGTGTTACATCTTCGCTCGATTCTTTATTTTTCAATATTGAAAAGGAAATTTTATACACCAGTTGATTATAATTTTTATACAATAATTCAAATTGTGAATTGTCTCCTTCTCGTAATTTTTGAAAGATATTGTGTAATTCAGTTTTATTAATCATAATTTTTTCCTATTAATTTTATTTGTATATTAATTATATTATTAAATCACACTTTTTCAAGCATTTTTATGATTTTTCTCACATTTTGGCATAAAAAAGAAGACTTATAAGTCTTGCTTTTATGCAATTCTTTTTAGTCTTCTTTTATTATTTACTATTTATTATAGCTTATTGAAATTGTTGTGCCTTTTGCTAGGTTACTTAAATCTACATAGTATCCATCTGTTTCATTTCCTTTTACATAGCCATTTGATGTTGCTTGTGCAAAATTGTATGAATGGCTTCCTATTGTTAAGTTAAATGCTTTTGATGTGTCTATTCCTTCTAAGTTAACTCTTCTAGCATCAGATTCTTCTACTGTAATGTCTCTTGTTTCTGTTGATGTACTGTTGTCATTTATTATTGTGTTAAATATACTTTGTAAATCATTTGTTGTCATAGAGCCTACATAAGATTTATCCGCATAGCTGTATTTTCCAGCACTACCATCTGCAATAATTTTATCATAAAGCTTACCTTTTACATTTCTCCATGTAAAATATCCGCCTTCAGTTCCCTCATCATTGCATTTGTTTACATTTGCACTAGTTGGGTTTAGTATTGTTTCTGATAATGTTCCACTCATGTTTAATCCTATTGTGTAGAATTTAGACTTTGTTCCTGTTGTTCCATAATAGTGTGATGTGATTTGTTGTTTGTAATAGTTTGCAGTTCTTATTGTATAATAAGCTTCATTTTCTGTTGTGTCAGAACCATTACCATTTCTTTTTCCAGAAAGTGTTTCATAATATTCATTATAATATGTTGGGTCTCCATCTGATAACAATATCATAACTGGTGTACGTGTTATTTCTTTTTCTTTTCCATTTACTGTTGTTGTAAATTTAGTATTTGCTGATGTTAATATATCTGCTCCTTCTTTTATTCCAGCTTGTGTATATGTTCCACCATAAACATTTAATGTTTGATTTTTCTTTTCATTTACATTTGTTGTTATTGTATCATATGTTTTGTTATTGCCTCTAAGCACATTTTCTTGTAATGTTAAATATTTTCCTGTAGTTTTTGGAGTATATTTTCCAAGTGGTAATAATGTTGTTGCATTATTAGCATTTGCTAAACTGCTATTATAAGTACTACTATATGCTACTACTCCTATCCTACTTTCTGGATTTTCATTCATTATAGTAGAAATTGCGGTGTTTACAGAGTCAACCATTGTTTTATCTTTGTTATTTTCATTCATACTTCCAGAAACATCTAGTACAAATACTACATCTAATGGTGTTTTTACTGATGTTTGTGATGTTGTAGTTGTTGTTATTTCTACTGTTCCTTTAATTTCTTGATTAAATGTGTTTGTAATATTATAGCCATCATAAGTTGTATCATAATTCTTTACTGCAACTTCTTCAATAGTATATTCATTTAATTGAACATATCCATTCTTTAATGCATACTTTCCATTTTCATCAACCTTATATCTAGGAAGTCCAGTAAATTCATATTTTGTATTTCCATTTGTAAGTGTTGTTTCATCTATTTTTGTTCCATTTTTTAATAATTTTATTGTTATGTCTGGATGAACTAGAGTTGTTCCTTCTGGGTCAACCCATGTTTTTGTTCCTGATATTGAAACTTCATTATTTTGTTTTATTGTATTTATAATATCATTTGGATTATCTTTGCTATATGTTGTGTTGTAACCTTCAACATTGTCTTCCTCTACAGTATACACATTTAATTTTACATTGCCATTTTCATCTAATATATAATTTCCATTTTCATCTACTTGATATCTTGGTAAATTTGTAAAAGAGTATGATGTTTTTCCATTTTCAAGAACTTCTTTATTATCAGTTTTGGTTCCATTTTTTATTAATCTAATTGTTATTGTAGGATATTTTGTTCCTTCTGGCGCAATCCATATTTTTGTTCCACTTACATTTACGTCATTTTTTTCAGTTATTGTATTTGTAAAATTGTTGCCATTTAGCTTTGAAGTATAACCTAATTTTGTAACATCTAATTCTTGAACTGTATATTTATATTCATGACCATCTGTTAAATCATATTTATCCAAATTTCCAAATGAATATGTTGTTGTTCCATTTGTTAGTATAATTGTGTCTCCTGTTGGTGTTCCATCTCTTAATAATATTATTGTAATATCTGAATGTAGTGTTCCTTCAGGATCTACCCATGTTTTTGTTCCTGATATTGATGTTTTAGCTTGTTTTATTGTATTTGTAAAATTAACTCCATTTTCTGTTTTTGTAGGTTCAGATGTATATCCAGAAACCTCTCTTTCTTTTACCTCATAATTATATTCATTTCCATTTGAATCATAAGTATCTAGGTCTGTAAATTCATATCTATCATTTTCAAGTTTTTTTGTTTGATATAATTCTGTATTTCTGTATAAGTCAATTAGAACTTCAGGATGTGATGATCCCTCTGGATCAATCCATGTTTTTGTTCCACTTATATTTTTCTTTACCTGTTTTATTGTATTTATTATTTGTAACTTATTATCTTGGCTATATGTTGTGTCATAGCCTTCAACAGCATCTTCTCTAACAGTGTAATTATATTCGTGTCCATCTGATAAATCGTATTTTTCAAGATTTTTAAATGAATATTCTGTTTCTCCATTTTTTAATACAAAAGTTTTTTCTGTTTCTTCTCCATCTCTTAATAATTTGATTGTAATAGGATCATGAACTGTTCCTTCTGGGTCCTTCCATATTTTTGTTCCTGATATTGAAACTTCATTATTTTGTTCAATTGTATTTATAATATCATTTGGATTATTTTTGCTATATGTTGTGTTGTAACCTTCAACAGCATCTTCTCTAACAGTATATTTGTTTAATTGTACATTACCATTTGCATCTAATTCATATTTTCCATCTGGATCTGTTTTATATTTTGGTAAATTTTCAAACTTATAATTTGTTACACCATTTTCTAGAATTATTGTTCTATAGGCTTCTATATTATCGTTTTGATATAACCTAATTGTTATAGGATCATGTTTTGTTCCTTCTGGATCTACCCATGTTTTTGTTCCGCTTACCTCAACTTTGTTATTTTGCTCTATTGTATTTGTAATTGTCAATTTATCTTCACTATATGATGTTGTATATCCTTTAACTCCAACTTCTTGTGCTGTATATGTGTACTCATTTCCATCTTTATCATATTTTGGTAATGCAGTAAATATATAGCTTGTTGTATTTTTATCTAATGTTGCAGTTCTAAATATTTCGTTATTTCCACTTTGATATAGGTTTATTGTAATGTCTTCATGTTCTGTATTTGCTGGATCAACCCATATTTTTTTAACACTTACATCTTTTGTAAATGTAGTATAGTCAATTTTATTTGTTACAGTTAATACATTTCCATCATTTCCATAAACAGGTTCTGCATAATGAGGTAATCTTGTTACTTCTACTACTGTATATTCAATTTTAGTTCCATCAGCTTTATATTTTTGTAAATCTTGGAATGTAACTGTCCAATTAATATCTTCAGCATCTGATGCAATTTGAGTTATTCCTGTACGTTCTCCATCTTTATATAATTCAAATGTAACGCTTGCTCTTGCACCAACTTTTCCATCATTATCATCCCAAATTTTCTTAGCTGTAACACTTGTTTTAACATTTTCATATTTTAATGTATTAGTTATATCAAATGTTACTTTATCTCCTTCTTTTGCAGAAGTATATGTATCATTATAGTTTTTGTCTACATTTATTTCTCTTACATCATAATCTATAAGAGCTTTTGTTTCTAAATCATATTTATTAAGTCCTGTAAATGAACCTTCCCATCCGTTACTTTCATTTAATTTAATTGTTGTAATAAATTCTTTTGAATCTTTGCTTGAATATAGTCCAACTGTTACTTCGCCAGGTCTATATTTATCAATGTTATCTTTATCAACAAATTTCTTATTAACATCTATTGAAACATATTCTTTTATTACTTCATCCTCTGTTGGAGGTACCTCTGTTCCATCTTGTTTTGCGTCTGCATTTCTTACTGTTATTTTTGCATCTTTGAATGGATTTATTGTTACAGTAAATGTTATTTTCTTCTCTTCTCCAGCTTCAAGAGTAACATCTATTCCTTCATTTAATTGGCTTTCTGTGTAAATATCATTTCCAATTTTTATACTGTCTGCTACTAGTGTTGTTCCTTCTGGAATTGTATCAGATATTTTTACTGTTCCTTTGCCATTTCCATTGTTTGTAGCTGTTAAAGTATATGTTATTTTGTCTAATTCATGTAATGGATTTTCCTCTGTTACAGGTGTTCCATCAGCATGTTTTCCTGTACTTGTTTTTACTGTTGTAATATTAGCAACTTTTGTTTCAACTTCTTCTGTTGGTGTGTTTCCAATCATTGCAATATTTTTTACTGATTTTACAACTTCTCCTGCTGTTGTTTTTTCGTTTACAACAACGTCAAAGCTTACAGAAACCTCTTCTTTTGCAGGTACAACTACGTTGTTCCATGTAATTGTTCCATTCTCTTTATCAAAGTTTCCGTTTCCTATTATACTTCCATCAACAAAAGTTGTTCCGTCTGGAATGCTATCTTTTATTACTGTTGTTCCAGCAACTTCTGATGTGTTTTTTGCAGTAATTGTGTATCTGATTGTTTCTCCAATTTTTGCATCTCTGTTTTCTAGAACTTCTTTATCTTCCACCATTGTAACAACTTGTGCTGTTTTGTTTGCTGTTATTACTGGAGTTTTTGTTTCTGGTGTTTCTTCTCCATTTACTTTTGCTATGTTGTTAATTAAATTTATAGAGTCTGCTGTAACTATTACTTTGAATGATACTGTTACAGTTTCTCCTGCTTTTATATCGTTTTTCCATACAATTTTTCCGTCATTGTTTAGTTCTCCACCTTCTGAAATAGAAGCAAGTTCTGTTCCTTCTGGTATTGAATCTATTGTACGGATTCCGTTTGCATCTTCGTTTCCTTTATTTGTTATTTTTATAACATAAGTGATTGTTTCACCTTTTTGTACTGCTGTATTTATTGGAAGTTCTTCTAAAGAATCTCCATCTAGGTATGCATATTTTTGTAATTCCAAGTTTGGTTTATGTATATTTAAATTTGCCGTTGCTATATATGCTGCAACACTTATTGGGCTCCATCCTATTTTTGTATTTTGCTCAACTAATACATTATCTCTTCCTGGTATTACTGTTGTTTGTGTGTAATCTTGGTTTGGAACATTTGCTCCATTATTCCCTGTTGTTGTAGTTCCAGTTGTTGTTCCTGCTGTAGTTGTTCCATTATTTGTATTTTGATTTGTTGTATTTGAATTGTTAGCACCATTATTCGTTGTACCATTGTTTTGGTCACCATTCAAATTTGGCTCTACATTTTCACCATTATTTTGGTTATCATTTTCTTGTGGTGTATCGCCATTGTTACTATTTCCATTATTTAAATTTACTTGTTCGTTATCATCTGGCATAGCAGCTGCCGCATTATTATTACCTTTTATAAAAGCAACTGTACCAGTAACTGCAGCAATTAGTAGTACTGCTATTACGCACGTAATTATAATGGTTTTTCTACTCTTATAATTAATTCTCGCTTTCAATTTTTTTACCCCCATATTTTAAATTATAAAACTTGTCTTGCTTTAGTTACCAATCTATTCTTATGACCGTTTGTACATGTTATTAAAGTAATCTCTCTGGTTCCTGATTGTACACTTTCTACACATTGCACACCATCTGGTTCAATTGAATATATTTTAAATATTTCATATTCGATAGTTTCATTTCTTAGATTTGTTAGTCTAATTTTATCTCCTATTTGTAAATATTTTGTTTTCCCAAACATTGTTCCATCTTTGTTATTATGTCCTGCTACTGTGTAGTTTCCAATCTCATTTGCTTGCGGTCCCCAAAATTTTGTTATAGATACTTTCATTGTTTCTTCGTTTGTGTGGTCAATTATAGGATACTTAATATTTATTTTAGGAATTTCTATTATTCCTTCTACTTTATATCCTTTAAATTCCAGCTCTGGTAAGCTTTCTAATTGCTCTGTTTCTTTGCTATTTAGTATCTCTTCTATTGTTGTAAGCGAGGCGGAAACCTCTTTTTCGTTTAAATAATTGCCACCATATCTTATAACAATCATTGCTATTACCACGATTAATGCTACAATTAATACGGCAATTATAAGATTATAGACCTTTTTCATAACTATTTATTCTCAGCTTTTTTATTAGATTTTACTCTTATAAATATTAATATTGCTAATGCAATTATTATAATTCCTAATACTGTAAATAAAATTGCTCCACTATCAAATGTCACTGGTAATTTAACAGTTTCTGTAATTACTTTGTCTTCTTCTTTTACACGTTTTTCTTCATAATCATATTTGCTTAATAATAATTTTGCATCTACAGTTGTTGTTTGTCCGTTTGCTTCTTTGATATATACGATATATTTGTCTCCAGTTCTTGCTGTTTCTGGTTGAAGTATTTCTGAATTTTCAACTTCTGTCCAGTCGCTTTCTGCAGGAGTTAATTTTTCGTATAATTCATAGAATCTTTTCTCTGCTGATAGCTTTTCGTAAGTATCTGTATTTTTATTCGTTGCCATTGTTTCAGCTAATTTGTACATTTCTGTTGCATCACTGTTTTCATCAGATACTTTGATTAAACTATAGTAATATTTTGAACCTTCGTTTTCTTTTACTACTATCTTTCCAGTTCTTACTGTAGTTGTTATTCCTTCTACTTCTGGATGAATTTCATAGATTTGTGTAGTATCTATTTGTATTCTGTTTGTTGCTTCATTTGCCTTTGTTGTATTTTCAACTAATTCTACTTTTTCATCATCTAGTGCCTCATTTAAATTAATTTTGCTTTTTGCTAATATTGTTTGGTCATTTAAATCTTTAATCCAAACATATGCAATTGAAGTGTTTTTTCCTCCAAAAATACTTGTAAATGAAGTTGCATCTATGTATGCTACATTTAATGCCTCTTCTGTAAGTTGATCTTTTACAGAATTTCTAAAATTCAACTCTGCTTCTTTAGCATTTTCATCTATGCTAATTGCAAATTGGAATTCTTGCTTACAAATATCTTTGTAGTAAATTAAAAATTCCTGTTCACCTTTTTTCAAAATTATATTTTCTTCATTTGTATTTGCCTTTGCTGGCACTCCCGTAACTAATAACAGCATTACAATAACCATTATGCATGCTATTAACTTAATTGTTGCACTTCTCATGTTTACCCCCTTTAAAAATAAACTTTATTATTTAGTGTGCTCTTATTAACATGATATTCCAGATAATCCAGAATACTCCTTATTTGGAAAAATATGTTAATAAATGTAAAACAAAATACACTATTCTTATACCATATTTTTTCCCAATTTTCAATATATTTTTACATTATTGTAAATTTTTCATATGATTTTTTTCGACTTTTCTGTTATTTTTGTTGACTTTTAATCGCACTATGTTATAATTTACGTAAATTAAGTATTTTAACTAAGGAAGGATTCCAATTTATGGTAGATTTAAGAGAGAAAAACACGAATAATTTAGAATCTGAGCAACAAATAGAATTAAACGAAACAAATATAAATTTAGAAGAAACAAATGTAAACACCGATTCAACCAATATAGAAGTTTCTACTGAATCAGATATTAATGTAGAAAATAACATAGAAGATTCAAATAATGATATATCAAATTGTTTGGCTTTAACAGTAAAAAAAGATTACAATCTAGTAATCGCAAAGAATGTAGTTTTAAAGACTTTAAAAAGTACTTGGAAAATTGTTCTTTCAATTTTTACTCTTAACTTTTTAAAATTCTTTTTATAAAATATTAAAAGGTACAGCATGTTGCTGTACCTCATTTTATTTTGTTCTTATTATTTTAGTTTGTATGAAATTTTGGATTTTTCTCCATATATTATATATTGCATTTCTATATATTACTGCAAGACTATTACCAGTTCTTTCCCTGTTTATCTTAATATATTTGTTCAAGAATTTACTACTCATTTCTTTTTTGAATGCTAAAAAATTATCTTCTTCAATTGAAGTGTTAAGTTCTTTTCCTATTATCGTTTCATAGTCTTCTAACTTTTGAACTTGCTCATCGAGTTCTTTTATTGTTTCTACTCTTTTAAACATATTTTGGAAATATGTTTTATAAATAAGTTCTTGTGTTTCCATATAGATATCAATTATTCTCTCTTCACTTTTATCAATAGTCTTATTGTTTTCATCTAAAATTAAATCAAAGTTTTTTAATATTTTTTCTGTATTCTCTTCGAAGGTATTGTACAATTCATTTTCAAAATTTTCATTACTATTTATACAGCTATCTATAGCTTTGCTTTCTCCTATCATAAACAGTATTTGTATTGCCAAGCTAGTAATGTATTTGTAGTACTCTTCACTATTTGTAACTATTGTTACCCTATCATTGCTTACCCTATGTGCCTTCTTAAATTGAGCTTTAGCAGTTAGATACTGCACTATTGCCTCATTTAAACCTAGTCCAAAGATTTTAAATTCTAAAAATTGGCATAGCCCTGCTCTTTTATCTTCTTTACTTGCGTGATTAAAGTTTTGCAAATAATGTATTAATTCATGGATTATATAGTCGTCCATTTCTTTTATGTTTTTAGCATAATCCACATATATTGCATTATTTTTATAATAATAAAACACTCCATTAAATTTGCTATCCACTTGAGCTCGGTAAATATCGCAATTAAATAATCTCATATATATTTCATTGTAATTATCACCTAACTCGTGCATGCTCTCTGATAATTGATTTGCCGCTGTTTTTGCTATATAGTTTTTTTCTTCTATTGTTATTTTTTCTCCTGGAGTGATACCTATTTTTTCAAGTTCTTTCGATATATTCATACATTCTTCTCCAATATTGTATATTATAACACAATTTTATTATACAATATTTTCCTTTAATTTTAGTTACATTTTCATTACTTTTTTATTACAATTTAAATACAAAAAATCTTCATCTAGTATTCCTACTAAATGAAGATTTTCTTTATTTCGCGTAATCTACAACACGTGTTTCTCTTATAATATTTACTTTTATTTGACCTGGATATTCCATTTCTTCTTCAACCTTTTTAGAAACATCTCTTGCTAAAATTGTCATTTGAGCATCAGATATTTTTTCTGGTTTTACGATTATTCTAACTTCACGTCCAGCCTGAATTGCATAAGATTTATCAACACCATCAAATGATGTTGCTATTTCTTCAAGTTTTTCTAAACGCTTAATGTAATTTTCAAGTGTTTCACGTCTTGCTCCTGGTCTTGAAGCTGATATTGCGTCTGCAGCTTGTACTAATACTGCTTCAATGGTTTGTGGCTCTGCATCTCCATGATGTGCTTCAACAGCATTAATTACAATAGGATTTTCTTTGTATTTTTTCAAAACTTCAACACCTATTTGTACGTGTGTTCCTTCCATATCGTGGTCTAGTGCTTTTCCTATATCATGTAGTAATCCTGCTCTTCTTGCTATTTTAGGATCTAATCCTAATTCTTCAGCCATTATTCTTGCTAAGTTTGATACTTCTATTGAATGGTTTAACACATTTTGGCCATAGCTTGTTCTGTATTTCAACTTTCCTATTAAGTTTACTAGATCTGGATGTAAACCTATTACTCCTGTTTCTATACAAGCTCTTTCGCCTTCTTCTTTAATGGTTTGAGCTACTTCTTCTTTAGCCTTCTCAACCATTTCTTCGATTTTGGCTGGATGGATTCTTCCATCATCCATTAATTTTTCAAGAGCTATCCTTGCTACTTCTCTTCTTAATGCATCAAATCCAGAAATTACAACCGCTTCAGGTGTATCGTCTATTATCAAATCAACTCCTGTTAATGTTTCTAATGTACGAATGTTCCTTCCTTCTCTACCTATTATTCTACCTTTCATTTCGTCATTTGGTAGTGTAACAATAGACACTGTTGTTTCTGATGTGTGGTCTGCAGCACATTTTTGAATTGCATATCCTATTATCTCTTTAGCATTTTTAGTAGCCATCTCTTTTGCCTTCTCATCTGCTGATTTTATAAGATTTGCTTTTTCAATTGTTAATTGCTTGTCCATCTCTTTTAACAATTGCTCTTTAGCTGCTTCCTTAGATAATCCTGAAACCCTTTGTAGTTCTTCCATTTGTCTGCTTATTACATTTTCTAGCTCACCTCTTCTATTTTCCAAATCTTTTTCTTTCTTTTCGAATTCTCTTTCTTTGTTATCCATTTGAGCTATTTTGCGTTCTAGGTTTTCCTCTTTCTGAATTAATCTTCTTTCTTGATTTTGAACCTCGCCTCTTCTTTCTCTAACCTCATTATCCAATTCTTTCCTAGCATTTATAATTTCTTCTTTTGCTTTCAAAATTTCTTCTTTTCTTTTACTTTCTGCTTCTTTTTGTGCTAGTTCTATTATCTTTTTAGCTTCGTTTTCTGCGCTGTCTATTTTGGACTCTGCTATTTTCTTTCTTATTGTAATACCAACAAAGGTAAAAATCACTGCTGAGACTAGAAAAATGGCGATACCGATTACATAATCCATAATCTTACACCTCTTTCTATTAAATTTTCAATGTGCGTATAAATATATATCTAATATTTTTAGATTATATTTTGTGCATTTTGTATGCACTTGGTTATTTTTATTTAATCTAT
>ERZ780148.233-NODE-233-length-48736-cov-5.610546_pt1 | contig 48736 bp, 48 predicted proteins | sample MGYA00510984_ERZ780148 | MGnify/ENA primary metagenome ERZ780148 (study PRJEB29588, sample SAMEA2160902) | human gut metagenome | biome: human gut; feature: human-associated habitat; material: faeces | place: Denmark | collected 2008/2010 ...
CCTGACAGGTGTAATTAGATCAATTCCTTTTAATTCCAGCCTATCATGCAGTGACTGACCTAAATATCCCATATCTCCAAGGACTGTTGGGGTCCCAAATTGACTCAACACTTCCTCGGTCATTGAACTATCAGTCATTGAAGCAGGAGTAATTGTGTAGTCTATGACATAGCCTGATTCACTGACTAAAGCATGACATTTACATCCATAGAAGTACTGTCCCTTTGTAGCATTGTGGCTAACATTTGCATAATCTCCAAGAACTTTGCTTCTGAAATTACGAATAGGCTGACACAAAGGAATGGGGAAGCTGTCAATAATGGATACACTAATTCCTTCAACCTCTTTAAAGACGAGTGCTTGGCGAATGACTTGGATACTTGGTAAGAGGGCATTACAACGGCGGACAAAGCGAGAATATTCTAGGAAATTAGGAAATAAACTTTGAGCAAGTTGGTGCTTAGCTCTAAGCGTTTCACTAAAATGCAGTACGCCCCATAGGTAACAAGCGATAACTAAGCAATCTGATGTTGCGAGATGGACGTTCTTTTGGTTTTGAACCTCAAGGGGGACACTCGTTTGATAAAGCTTCTCAATGGTTGTCAGTAAATAAACAAAAACTTTTGGGAGTGTGCTATTATAAGTCATATAAGTCGTGCGCTTTCTAATGCTTAGTGGTTTAAGATTAGGATAGCACGACTTATATATTTTTCAATGATATATTTTACGGCATTTATAGTAACGATTCCTGTTATTTTCTATGTTAATGCCTTTATATTATCAAGGATATTACAGCAGTATATAAGTAAAGATACAGATAATATTTATTCATAAAATTGAGCCGGATAAGACTGGGTAGTATCTTATCCGGCTCTATATCTGTACGGTTATGGGATACAGATAGCGAATTTTAAATATGTTACTTTAAACGGTAACATATACACAAAAAATGGGATAGCTGAAAGCCCGATTAAGGCATATCAGTTATCCCCGTTGATAACAAATATTAAAAATTATAAAGCATCAATACCACGTTCACCTGTACGGATTCTTACTGCATCAGCGACCTCATATACAAATATCTTACCATCTCCATAAGTACCTGTATTGATATTATCAATAACGAGGTCAATTATATGCTCGGATACATCGTCAGTTACGATAGTTTCAACCTTTACTTTTGGCAGTAGATTACCGTCAAAATCAACTCCGTTGTAAGCCTGTTTATGACCTTTTTGAAGACCATATCCCATTATATTAGAAATCATAAGACCATGTGCATTACATGAGTTAAGTATCTCTTTAAGCTCATCAAGCTTTTCAGGACGTATGATTATTTCAAGTTTTTTCATAATAATCCCCATTCATCAATAGTTCTAATGCATATATTCTATAATGTTAATTTCATGTTGTCAATTTACAGAAATAAGAAACAAATAAAATAAACCTGTCTTATACAAAATGTTATTATTTGTAATAAAAACACTTAATATAAAACAGATTTATGAAAACTTTAATTATTTTTTCTTAGTATTAATTGAGCCTGTGTCCATTCGTTTAGTAGGAAGTCCCTCCATATATAGCTGGTTACATGCTGTAAGAATCTGTGAACAGTAATATATGCCACAGATTGCAACAACTGCCTGTACGATAAGAGCGGCAATTGATACATTTGACATAAATGCAATATAGTGGACAAATATAAATACTCCGAATAATGCCCATGTTACACGAAGAGAACGTGTTGTGGCTGATTTATCCTGAAACTTTGCCTCAAGTATAATGGCTTCTGAAAAATAATATGTAAAATATATAGTAAATATTGTAGAGAGAGCGGAAACTGTTGTTGTTACTGTAGAAGCTGTATCACCCCAGTCAATAAAGCTGACTGCCTGACAGCCTATAGCAGCCACAAGACCTACAAATGACACGTTGCGTGATTTTTTAAACATTATATTACGTTTAGTAAGTGGCATAATGCCGATAATAATAAGTATGTATGCGATAATATCAGAACATACATCAATTGTGGCGCTTCCTATCTTTATATTAAACTGAAGAATAAGAAGTATAACACCTGCAAGAATAAATGAAATATTTTTTTTGTTCATAGAAACTCTCCATTCCAGAGCGGTTATATACAGTGTTGTATAATAGTTTTATATACTTGATTTAAAGATAACATTTCCGCTCTTAAACTATAGTAAACACAATGAATATATTTTAAGGTAAATATACATTCCGGTCAACTTAAAATGGAGGATTTTAGAGAAATTTTATTGTACCATTATTGAGATTGAATATGTGGTATGATAGAATTAACAGAAATCTTTATTGCTTACAGTAAATTAAGATTAGTATAGAGCTTAAAGAAAGAGGAAACAGATGCTTGAATGGGTAACACCTGCCATACAGGATGAAAAATGGATTACACAGATAGTTGATAAGGCAGAAGCAATGGGAAGTGATGTGTCATTTGCCAATTTGTATCTGCTCCGTGATAAATATGATATACAGATAGCAAGGTATCGTGATTTTTTAATAAGACATTATAATGGATATTTTGGAAGAGCCGGCTATACATTTCCATTGGGAAAAGTATCAAAAGGCAGTCAGGATATAGTAAAGGCATTAGAAGAGATTGAGGCTGATGCAATAAGACGATGTGAAAAACTTCAATTTACACTTCTTACGCAGGAACAGAAGGCTATATTAGAGGAGTGTATGCCGGAAAGATTTGAATTTAGCTGTAATCCGGGAGACAGTGATTATATATATTTACGGGAAGAACTGGCAACACTTCCTGGTAAGGCATTTCATAAGAAGAAAAATCATGTTTCCAAATTTAAAAGAACATATCCTGATTATGAATTTCGTGAGATAGGACAGTGCTGTATTGATGATGCCGCATTAATAGAGGATGCGTGGTATAATGAGCATTTACAGGAAGAGGATGATTCAGCACTTAAGGAATATAAGTCAATTAAGGATGCACTTGAGCATTTTGAAAGCCTGAATCTGTCAGGAGGGATATTGTATGTAAATAATGTACCGGCTGCTATGAGCATAGCTTCACATATATCAGGACGTGTGTGTGACGTACACTATGAAAAGGCCATTGGCGAATATGCCGTCAATGGAGCGTATGCGATGATTAATAAGCTTTTTAGCGAAAGTCTTTCGGAATATGAATATATTAACAGAGAAGAAGATATTGGAATAGAGGGGCTTCGTAAGGCAAAGATGTCATATAGGCCGAAGCTTATCTTAAAAAAATATAATGCCATAGAAAAATGATTTATATAAGTTGTGATTAATATGATTGTATGTTAAATGATATATTTCATTGCTTTATATAAGCCTGATATTCTGTTAGGATGATATGGAATAAGATAAAATTGTAAAATGGAGGAAGATTAGATGTTATCTAAGGTGCTAAAAAAGAGTACATGTGCAGAATGTCGTTTCTGCTGTTCATTTAGAAGATGTAGTCTGTGGGAGACACCATTGTTTCCTAAAGAGACCATGGAAAAGCTTGAAAAAGAATATAAAGCTGATAAGCCTGATATGAGCTTTAATAAGATCGTGTGTGACGGATTTGAATATGGGCAGATGGAGCTTATGTATAAATATAAGACAGAAGATTCACAAGAAGAAGCAGCGTGTGAATTTCTTGATGCAAAAAGGGGCTGCGTATTGAGTGATGAGGATAAGCCGTTTGACTGTAAGATATGGCCGTTAAGAATAATGAAAAAAGAAGATAAGACAGTTATTGCACTTACACCGACATGTCCGGCTGTTAATAAACAGCCTTTATCTGTGATGGGGAAGCTTGTAGAGGATGGACTTGGAAATACAATCTATGAATATTCAAAGACACATCCTTATATAGTAAAAGAATACAAAGAGGGATTTCCGGTTCTTATGGAATTTTAAGTATGAATAGTAAGCTGCGTATTTTTTTTAATACTTTAATTATTTTACTTGTAATAACCGGAATTAGTGTATACAATATTTAAGACAATTAAATAGTGAGAGGTTTACTGGAGGAGACATAAGATAATGAAAAAACATTTTATCAGCATAATACTGATGCTTTCAGTATGTGCAATGACTGTACTGGGTGGATGCTCAGGTGGTACTAATAATGAATCTTCGCAGGGGAATACCTCGCAGGAACCGGTATATGGCGGTTCAGTTGTTGTAGGAATACAACAGGATATTGATAGTCTTGACCCACATAAGGCAACAGCGGCAGGAACTAAAGAAATTCTTTTCAACATTTTTGAAGGGCTTGTAAAGCCGGATGAAAATGGTAACTTAACAAATGCAGTAGCAAGTGATTACAGCATTTCTGATGACGGACTTGTGTATACATTTACAATCAGAGATGGTGTGAAATTCCACAATGGAGAGACTGTTACAGCAAAGGATGTCAAATATTCACTTGACAGAGTAGCAGGTCTTTTAGATGGACAGGCAGCGTTAGTATCAACTTTCAAAACAGTTAAAAGTGTTGATATCATTGATGACAATAAGGTTCAGGTTACAGTAGGAGCAGCTAATACTGAATTTATTTACAGCTTCACAGCAGCTACAGCAGCAATTATTCCTTATGGAAGTGCTGATAAAGAAGCAGCGAAGCCTATTGGAACAGGTCCGTTCAAGTTCGTATCTTATGCACCACAGGAAGGAATAGTGGTTGAGAAGAACAACGATTACTGGCAGTCAGGTGTACCTTATCTTGATAAGGTAACATTTAAGATTGTTAATAGTTCAGAATCAGCATTACTCGACCTTCAGGGTGGTTCGATAGACATATATCCATATTTAACAGATTCACAGGCAACACAGCTTGCAGGAAAGTTCAATGTATCACATGCAGCATCAGATGTTGTACAGGCACTTTTCCTTAATAACAACACAGAACCATTTAACAATGAGAAGGTAAGACAGGCAGTATGCTATGCACTTGATAACGATTCAACTAATGGTTTTGTATCAGGTGGAAATGGTACAGTAATAAGTACAGCAATGCTTCCAACACTTAAGGATTACTATGTAGACCTTAATAACGTATATGGAACAAAGGCTAATGTAGAAAAGGCTAAGTCACTTCTTACAGAAGCCGGTTTCCCAAATGGATTTGACATGACAATAACAGTTCCATCTAATTATGAGTTCCATGTTGAGACAGCACAGGTTGTTGCAGAGCAGTTAAAGGCAGTTGGAATTAATGCATCAATTAATACAGTTGAATGGAATACATGGCTTTCAGAGTGTTATAACGGAAGAAACTACCAGTCAACAATCAGTGGAATAACATGTGATATGACACCGGGTTATCTTCTTAACAGATTCGTATCATCATCAGCTAAGAATTTTATTAATTTTAATGATTCTGAATATGATGAAGAATATAAGAAGGCACAGGAAGCTACAGACCTTAAGGAAAAGGCTGCCCATTACAGCAGACTTCAGCATATAATCACAGAAAAGGCTGGTACTGCATTTATACAGGTTGCACCAATTACAGTTGCAATCAATACAAAGCTTGCAGGTTATAAGTTCTATCCTGTATATGTTCAGGATATGAGCAGCGTATATTTTACTAAATAATTATATTTTTGGTGAAAATATTTACAAATAAAAGTTATTTACAAAATTAAGACAGCTTAAAATAGCAGTTGTGTTACATGAATTATTTACAAAGTGATGCAAGGTATTAAAAATACAGCATACAGTTAAAAAACTTTGCGATATTAAGAAAGGAAAGAAGGTGGCATTTTGAAATATATAGGAAAGAAAATATTAACTCTCATTATTACATTGTTTTTAGTTTCAGTTGCTGCCTTCGTAACCTTTCAGATTATTCCGGGTGATGTTGTGGCATCTATACTTGGAACTGAGGCGACCCCGGAGAGGGAAGAAGAAGTAAGACATGAGTTAGGTCTTGACAAGCCGGTTGTTCAAAGATATACAGACTGGGCAGGCGGAGTATTAAGAGGAGATTTAGGCAAAAGCTACAGATATTATAAGAATATGAATGAGATGATGCCTGTAGCAGAGCTTATAAGTGATAAGCTGCCTGTTACATTGTGGCTGGCAGCCTTAGCATTTATAATAATAATAGTCGTATCCATTCCACTGGGAGTATTGTGGGCTGGAAGTAAAAGCAGGATACTTGATGGGATTATAGGTTTTTTAACACAGCTTAGCATGGCTGTGCCATCATTTTTCTTAGGAATAATAATTACATATATATTTGGAATTATATTAAAGGTGTTTACACCTGGAAGTTATATAAGTTATAAAGATAATTTTATAGGATTTATAGGATATCTGATATTTCCGGCAATATCAATTGCAATTCCAAAGATTGCGATGATAGCGAGATTTCTTAGAAACTCTATGCTGGAACAGATGAACAGCGACTATGTAAGGACAGCTTACAGTAAGGGTTGTACAAGAAAAAGAGCATTATTTGTACATGCCTTAAAGAATGCAATGATGCCGGTGCTTACAGTAATTGGTATGGTAATAGCGGAAATTGTTGCCGGAAGTATAGTAGTTGAGCAGGTATTTGGACTTCCTGGAATAGGAAGACTGCTTATCAGTTCAATATCAACAAGGGATTTACCCGTAGTTGAGATTCTGGTTTTATATATAGCATTTGTGATAATATTCGTATATTTTATAATTGACATATTATACAGAGTGATAGACCCAAGAGTGAGCGAGAGATAATATGCTTAGTATCTTCACAGATGGAATGGGATGAATATAAGATGGTTAATAAGAAAAAAACAGACAGTAAAAAGATTAAAATTAATAAATATCTTATTGCAGGACTTATTATTACAGGAATAGTAATCATTATCGGTATAATAAGTGCATTTGCAACGCCCTACAGCACAACTGAAATGTCAGCGGCTGAAAAGTTTGCAGCCCCTTCGTTAAGGCACATCATGGGTACGGATAATTTCGGCAGGGATATATTTTCAAGAGTTATGAAAGGCATTGGAACGACTGTATTAATAAGTACGCTTGTTATATTATTTTCAGGTACGGCAGGGATAATTATAGGTGCATTTACCGGATATTTCGGTGGAATTATTGACGAGATAGTCATGCGTATAACAGATGCACTTAACAGTTTTCCAAGTATTCTCTTAGCACTTGTTATAATAAGCTTATTGGGAAGTGGAAAGCAGAATGTAATACTATCTCTTGGAATAGTATTTATACCGAGCTTTGTAAGGATAGTGCGTGGTGAATTTATCAGATTAAGGGATTCAGAATATGTAAAAAATGCAAGACTTATGGGAGTTGGTACATTAAGAATAATGTTTGTGCATATACTGCCTAATATTATGCCTACATTTATCGTATCAGTTATCGTAGGAATTAATAATACAATCCTTGCTGAATCGGGAATGAGCTATCTTGGAATAGGTGTACAGCCACCGGATGCAAGTCTTGGAAAGATGCTCTCTGATGCACAGGGGTATCTGTTTAATGCACCCTGGTATGCATTAGCACCGGGAATAACAATAGTTATAATAGTACTTGGAGTGTCTTTAATTGGAGAAGGAGTCAGAAAATGATTAAGATAAACAATCTGTCAGTAGCATTTGATAATACAGAAGTTGTAAAAAATGTTAATCTTAAAATAAATGATGGTGAGATACTTGGGATTGTTGGAGAATCAGGCTCAGGAAAGTCAGTTATGGCATTAACTATTATGGGACTTAAGCCGGAAGCTGCAACAGTAAACTCCGGAACAATAGATATAGACGGAGTAACGGAAGCTGCAGCAGATAATAATGCATTTGAAAAGGGAAGTCAGATATCAATGGTATTTCAGGAGCCGATGACTTCTCTTAATCCGACAATGAAGGTAGGAAGACAGGTTGAAGAAGTACTAAAGCTTCATACAGACATGGATGCACAGCAAAGAAAGAAAAAGGTACTTGAAAGCTTTGAAAGTGTAGGTTTAAAGGCGACAGATAAGGTATATGCCAGCTATCCGCATGAATTATCCGGTGGAATGAGACAGAGGGTAATGATAGCAATGGCTGTTATTTTAGAACCAAAGCTTATAATAGCAGATGAGCCTACGACAGCATTAGATGTAACCGTACAGAATCAGATAATAAAACTGTTATCAGACATTAATAATAAGAAGAAAAACAGCATGATATTTATAACACATGACCTTAATCTTGCAAGAAAGTTATGTGACAGAATAGCAGTAATGAAAGATGGCACGATTGTAGAAAATGGTACATCAGAGGAGATATTTACATCGCCGGTTAATGAGTATACAAAAATGTTAATCGAAAAAGTTCCATCACGCATAAAAGGAATTAATGAAAAGAAGTCTTTAGCTGAAAAGAATATAGCGGATATGAATTTATCTGAAAGAGCTTCAGATGATAAGAGTTCATGTAATGATATCATATTAAAAGTTGACAATCTTAATGCTTATTATAAGGAAAGAAGTGCAGCATCAATATTCGGCACAAAGAAGAGGATACATGTTGTTAAAGATGTATCATTTGATATAAGACGTGGAGAGATACTTGGGCTTGTTGGAGAGAGCGGATGTGGAAAGACCTCACTTTCAAAGGCAGTTCTGGGGATAAATAAGGACATTACCGGAAATATTGTGAATAACGCCGGAAAAATATCAATGATTTTTCAAGACCCATATAGCAGTCTCAATCCTTCTAAGACTATAGGATGGTTATTACAGGAACCACTAAGGGCGGCTGTTAAGCAGGGTTATATTGATATGACAGCTAAAGATATAAAACAGTCGGCATATGATATGTTAAAAAAGATAGAGCTGGATGAGACATATTTTGACAGAAAGCCGTCACAGCTAAGCGGCGGACAGAGACAGAGAATAAGCATAGGTCAGGCACTTATTACTAATCCGGGTCTTGTAATAGCAGATGAACCGGTATCGGCACTTGACGTAACCATACAGGCGCAGATTATGGAACTTATGCTAAAGCTTCAGGAAGAAATGAAGCTGTCATATTTATTCATATCACATGACATCAACGTGGTCTATAAAATGTGCCACAGACTTATGGTAATGAAAGATGGCAGCATCATAGAGATTGGAAATACACAATATGTATTTGACAATCCGGTTAATGAATATACTAAATTATTATTAGAATAAAAAAAATTAAAAAAAATAAAAAAAGTACTTGCATTTTGTAAATAGATGCTATATAATACATCTTGTCGTCGCGAGTGAGTAACGAAACAGAGCGACACAGATGAATTAAAAATTGGGCTTTCGCCAAATGGTAAGGCACTGGATTCTGATTCCAGCATCTGGGGGTTCGAGTCCCTCAAGCCCAGCTTAACCCTCGCAATCAGCGAGGGTATTTTTTTGCCTGAAAACATTAAAAATAATTAAAACAATCTGTTATTAGAAAGAGTTTTATGATAAACTGCAATTATAACGTTGCTGGGTACACATGAGGTGTGAACAGTAACATTATAACAATATACGGGAAATGTTTTTGTTATTGTTTACACTTATGGTATGAACAATAAATACTATTCCATTAATTTAGTTAGAAATGAGGATTAATATGATAGAATTAGGAAAGACACAATGTTTAAACGTAGTCAAGATTACAGATTTTGGCGTATATCTTGGAACTGAAGATGATAAAGTATTACTTCCAAAGAAAGAAGTGCCGGAAGATACAGAAGTAGGTGATGCATTTACAGTATTCATATACAGGGATTCAAGCGACAGACTTATTGCTACTACAAGAAAGCCTAAGATAGAGCTTGGAAAGACAGCAGTACTTAAAGTTTCACAGACTGGTAAGATAGGAGCATTTCTTGACTGGGGGCTTGAAAAGGATCTTTTACTTCCATTTAAAGAGCAGACAACTCATGTTCAGGAGGGTAATGAGTGTCTTGTAGCTTTATATATTGATAAGAGTAACCGTCTTGCTGCAACAATGAGAGTATATGATTATCTTACATGTGACAGTCCTTATGTAAAGGACAGTGCCGTAACAGGAACAGTAATAGAAGTCAATCCTGATTATGGAGTGTATGTTGCTATAGATAATAAATATTTTGGCATGATACCTAAATATGAAGCATTTGGTAAATTTAATATTGGTGATACAATTTATGGAAGAGTATCAAAGGTACGTGAAGATAAGAAGCTTTCAATCAGTATTAAGCAGAAGGCATATATCCAGATGGATGAAGATTCAAGAATAATTTTTGAGGAGATTAAGAAAAATGGAGGAAGTCTTCCATTTACAGATAAAGCCTCACCTGATGTAATCAAAACATATTTTAATATGAGTAAAAATGCATTTAAAAGGGCTGTAGGAAGACTTCTTAAGGAAGGCAAGATTGAGATTAAGGAAACATGTATAGTTGCAAAGTGATTTTATATTGTAAATAGTAATTAGACAAGCCATATGAATTAAAGAAATGTATATTTGGCAAAGTTGCTCAGAAATGGGGATTAATATGAATTAACTATTGATGTATATGCAATTTTGGAATACAATATAAAATAAAAAATAAGTGCATAAACTTGCACAGAAATGAGGATTAATATGCAGAAAGTTATTAGTACAGACAAAGCACCTAGTGCAATCGGACCTTATTCACAGGCTATTGAAATCAATGGTATGGTATATACATCAGGAGTTATCCCTGTTGACCCGGCTACAGGCGTTGTTGCAGAAGGTGTTGAAGCACAGGCAGAACAGGCATTTAAGAATATCTGCAATCTTGTTGAAGCTTCAGGTTCTAAGGTTGAAAATATTATCAAGACAACAGTGTTCATTAAGGAAATGAATGATTTTGGAAAGATTAATGAGATATATAAGAAGTATTTCAAGGAACCATTCCCTGCACGTTCATGTGTAGAGGTTGCCAGACTTCCTAAGGATGTATTGCTTGAGATTGAAGCAATTGCCTATAAGTAAGAGTTAATTTATGTGTAAAAAAATCAATATATTTGCTCCGGTTTTATTCGGATTTTATATAATTGCATCTGTGCTCTTTTCAAGGATAATATATTCTAATCGTATAGCTTTACCATTGTGGCTTAACTTAATAATAAGTCAGTGCATATTATTGATACCAGCCCTGATATATGTCTTAGTTATGAAGATAGATATTATAAAATGTATTCCCTATAGAAAGATAAAGCTGTCAGATGCTGTATCATCTCTTTTAATAGGATATTGCCTTGTACCATTAGTACTTCTTATTAATGTAATATCTTCTGTATTTGCAACTAATTATCTTAATAGTTCAACAACAGAGATATCGCAATATCCATTTATAATACAGCTCCTTCTTATGGCATTTCTTCCTACTATTGCAGAGGAATTTGTATTCAGAGGATTGTTTTATCATTCATATAGAAAGAATGGAATACTTGGTGCAGCTATACTTAGCGGAGTTGTATTCGGAGCGATACATCTTAACATTAATCAGTTTTGTTATGCATGTGTAATGGGGATGGTATTTGCATTAATGGTAGAGATTACAGGCTCTATGTTTTCATCCATGCTTGCACATTTTGCTGTTAATTCATATTCCATAATCATGTTAAAGCTGGTGTCTATGTCGGGAATATCTGTACAGACTGAACAGGCTTCGCAGCAAATTATGTCACAGTATTCTGGTGTAATAATATTATTACAGATAGCAATACTTGCAGTCACAGCTATTGCATTTTTTAGTATTGCATATCTGCTGTTCATGTCAATGGCAAAGAGAAATGGACGATGGGATTATTTTAAGCTTAATATGAAAAAAGGCTTAAGACCTCAAAATAATGAGCATTTTATAACAATTCCGCTGGCAGCGACATTACTTGCCGCCGCAGCATTTATGATATTTCAGGAATTGGCATAGTATATCATACAGTTATGATATAAGTACAGTTTGGGCTGTCGCATTGTTGAAAAATATATAAGATATAGAAGTTTGTATTATCATAAATTCTATATCTTATATATTTTTTGACAATGCGGCAGCCTATTTTAAATAATAAAATAGTTCCACATCATGTTCTTACGCACCTAAACAGCAGAGTGTTTAGGTGCTTTGAGAACAGTAACACCAAATATGCCGTATAAACGACAAAATATGTCTTGCATGAAAAAAATATTGTTAATTTATGCTATAATATAATGGATTGTATATAGATTTTGGTATACTTATACTAAGTCATAAAATAACGTAATAAGCTGAGGGGTGATTAATGAATGAGGGGTACATAAAATTTATTATGAGGGAAAGGACTTATTTTAATAAAAGGCAATGCTGTGTTTTACTAAATGATATACTTTATTTAAAAAGTGATAAAAAGAATATTGTTCTTTGCCTATTAAACGAAGTGCGGCATTATATGGGATGTCTTAATGAAGAAAAGAATAAACTGACAGATGCTTTTGTCAGAATAGGACAGTCTTATGTTATTAATATAAATCATATAAAAGAATGTGAAGGGGATATAATAACGATGGATAATGGAGACATCTTATCAGTTAGCAGAAGTTATAAAAAGGACTTTTATTTAAAGATAAGAGAATATAGTATCATCAGGTGCGTTACAGGCTGAGTTAGTTAAAAATGGGCTGTAATCCTGCTCAATCTATTTAAAGGGGGAGTATAAGAGGATGGGATTACAGGTTATATAACATTACCAGATATTCCATATAAAAGACCAATTATACCATGCATGAAAAAAATGAAATTTTTAGAGTATAATAATTATACAATAAAATGTATAGGAAGGAATTATTATGGAAAAAGAAATTAAAACAAAAATTGCAAATGGTGTAAAAAAGGTTGCTGTTATGGCAGCTACTTATTATGCAAATGTGGCGTGTCCATTTGTTACCTATCAGCCCCAAATGAGTAAAGGAGTAAAGAAATTAAGGAAATTTTAGTATTTTAATCATAGAGTTAAAATGCGTGGAATTAATTTAGAAACTTAAATAAATGAAGGTATATAATTACTTAAATACTTATTTAAAACTAAATACAGATGATGAAGAAATAATAAAATTTGGATTAGAAATAATAATTGAAATATTAATTGCAATAATAACGATTATTATGGTTTCTGTTATAAGCGGTATGATAATAGAAACCATATTGTTTTTATTATTTTTAATTCCATTAAGACAAAATGCTGGTGGATATCATACCAAAAGCAGGATTTGCTGTGGTATATTATCACTATTTATTTTGATTGTTGTGCTTACGATTATTAGTAACTTTAATATAAATAGAATGATTCAGTTCTTAATATGTTTTATAAGTGCAAATATTATATTTTTTCTATCACCAGTAGATAATAATAATAATAAACTAGATAATTTAGAAAAAAAGGTGTATGCATCCCGAACTAAGAAAATATTGCTTTTTGAGTTATTGGGCTTTATGTTATTAGTTATTTTAAATTATAGTTATTGGAGTTGTGTTTTAATGATTTCAATATTTATAACAGCAATTTTGGTATTAGCAGGTTATTTACAGAATAGAATGGAGAAAAATTGATATACACAATAGGAATATGTGATGATGAACGTTCAATTTGTTCGGAATTAGAAAAAAATATTTGTGATTTTTTTAATAGCATTGATGATGATGTAGAAGTTATAGTATGGAATGATGCTGAGAGCTTTATGAGTGATGTGCCATCTAAGATGAAAGTAGATATATTGTTTCTGGATATTCAACTTCCGGGTATTAATGGTGTTCATGTTGGAAAGTACATTAGGGAAATTTGTAATGATGAAGCGATGCATATAATATTTATCTCATCAAAAGACAGCTATGCAATGGAATTATTTGAAATTCATCCATATGATTTTTTAGTTAAACCGATAGATAAAAATAAAGTATGTAAAATAGTAAACAAGTTATTTCAGCTTAACGAACAGGATGAAAGATTTTTTGTATATTACTTCAATAAAAAGCAATATAGAGTGACAACAGGAAGTATAATCTATTTTGTTAGTGAAAGAAAAAATATACATATAGTAACGCTAACAGATACCAACCACTATATTGGAAAGTTAAAGGAAGAAGCAGATAAGCTTCCTTCTAATTTTATACGGATAAATCAGTCATATATAATTAATATAAGACGAATTAAACAGTGTAATCCGGATAATGTAATTATGTGTAATGGTGAAGTGTTAAATATAGGAAGAAAATACAGAAGTGATTTTAATAAAAGGATGATAGAGTACAATAGGGTTAAAAGGTGACAATATGGCATTAGGTGATATATGTGTTACGATATTTTTAGAATTGGTAAGAGTTCTGGTTATAATACAGTATTTTAATATATTTTATGATAATCAGAAGAAGAAAATACATATGATAACAGGCAGTCTGGCGTTTATAATAACGACAGGCTGTTATTTGTTATTTAATATCAACATAATTAATCTTATATCAACAATTGCAGGAATTTTTATAATTTCATTAGGATATCATGGCAATATTACAAAAAAATTATTGTTATCTATTATGTGTTATGGATTAATGATTGCCATAGATGTTGTAGCAATATTTATACAGCCTGATAATATAGATTCAGAAAAATATGATATAGTAAGTTCTTTTATATCAGTAATGTTGTTTTATGTAGCTGTTTTATTTATGAGAATATTATTTAGGAAAAAGAGAAAAACAGAGTTGTCAGGACAGTGGTATGTGCTATTGATAGTATCTATAATAAGCATAGCAATAGTAAATATAACGTGGTATGAGCTTTCTCCAGATAAGATTATGATTATTGGTATATTAGTATTTTTGATTAATCTTCTTTTATATATTTTCTATTCTTCAATGTTGGACAGATTCATATATAAACAGGAAAATATACAGCTAAAACAACAGATGAATCTGTATGAGAGTCAGATTAGATTAAATGTTGAAAATGATACAAAAATAAGATTGATTCGGCATGACATTAAACATCATATAAGGGAGATAAAAGAGTTTGCTAATGCAGGTCTGCTTGAGGAAATAAAAGAATATGTGGACAGCTTAAGTCATGATATAGAAGATAGTGGAAAAGTTTATAATACGGGGAATATTGCAATAGATGGTATACTTAATTACTATGTCAGCAGGTTTAGTAAAAATGATATTAAGACAGATATTAATGTTATTGTGCCTGAAAGGATGGAGATATCACCATATGATATTAATATTATTCTAGGCAATCTTTTTGATAATGCCATTGAAAATGTGATTAATGCAGATATTCCAAGAATTATGATAGATATAAGATATTCACAGGGAATACTAAATATTTTAGTGGAGAATACATATAATGGTACAGTTAAATCCAATGGTGATGAAATCTTAAGTCATAAATCTGGAGAACATGGATATGGAATTAAAAATATTAACAGGATTGTAAAAAAATATAATGGAGATATTTTAATAAAACATGATGCATCAGTATTTAGTGTTGGGATTATTTTATATACTTCAAAAGAAGATAAAAAGAATACAGAATACTAGATATTGATTGTAAAATTTTTGATGTTAATACAATATATGAAGTACATCAATGTAAATTATACCATATATAAGGTTAATTATTCCTTGCATGAAAAAAATGGGATTTTTTAGTATATAATGTTGATATAAGGTTTTCTGATATTTAAAGAGTACTTGGGGAAACTATAATCTTTACATTCAAGCTAAGTGTAAAGAAAATTTAATTTAAAGGAGAAGATTATTATGAAATTAAAAAATGTAATTAAAAGTACAATTGTATCAGTAGCAGCTATGAGTGTATTTGCAGTACCGGTATTAGCAGCAAATCATTCATATTCATTTGATTTATATACAGATTATGATGATAACAGATATTCTTATACAGCGGGAAATCCTAAAGATGATGACGAACAGGCAGCATATATGCATACATATAGCGGTAATATTATGAATGGTGATGAATTCTATATGACTGTTTATGGAATGAATCATATATCACAATTCACAGAAGAGCGTAAAGTTACAAGCAGTAATGCGACATATGTTGAACCATACAATCAGGGAAATTATGCAGGAGCAGGAGAGGAATTATGTATTAAAGGAGAGACCTTTGCCTATAATGTATATGTTGAAGGATATTGGTTCTCATAATATATAATTGTTATATAAATTTATATGATAAGAGGCGTGAAAAATGCCTATATGGCATTTTTTACGTCAGCTTGAGAGGTGTAGTATGAGGAAATATATTATAGCAGGTGGGGTATTGATTGCTACACTTGCTTTTTCAGGTTGTGGTGCAGTGCCTGATGGCACTATTGCATGGGAACAGCAGTCGGCTGACAGTGTAGTAATTGAGAATAACCATGTGAAGGGGGAACTTGTAGAAAATACAGTTAATATAGATGCTGATATAGAGGGAATTGATAAAACAGATTGGAAAGAATATTCAGTTAATGTAAGGAAATTTGAAGAAGATGAAACTATGCAGATTAGTCATATTCTATTAGGAGATGATTTTTATTTAAAAAGAGCATATGAAAGTGCTGCATCAGCAGTATCAGATGGAAGCTTAGTGTATAATTATGAAGCAGGTGATGGAACTAAATCAGTTACTGTTGGCAGTGGCAGGATTAGTTTGAACTCGTCAAAGGCTATAGAACAGCAGTATTCGTCATATTTCAACCCTAATGGAAAAATACTGGAGGATGATGCTCTGAAAGAAATATTTCCAAAGGAGTATATTGATGGTGTGGACAGACAGGAAAGCATTAATCAATTTAAGAAGCTGTGTGAAGATATGAGCATTGGAATATCAGACAATATAAGAATATATGCGTTGGATAAGGATAGTGCCAATAATGTAAGGAAGGAAAATGAATGGCTTGGTCGAGATAAAAATGGTGAATATAAGCCGGATGTCACAGCAGAGGATGAGGTATATTGTATTATTGCACCCTTACAGATTGAAGGTGTGGAACTTCCGGTAAGTAATACGTCATCTAGTACAGGAAGTTCTTCAGCATCAGTTGTTATGGCGATTATAGGAAGAAATGGATTGAGTTATTTTACAGCAACGGGTCTATATGAGACAAAGGATGAAAAAGAAGTAACAGAGATTCATAATATTAATGAAGTATTAGATTATATCAAGACTAACTATCAGTATCTGGAGGGACAGAATCAGAAAATAACGTTTTCAAATATAGAATTAAAATATATTGCAAGATATTATATTACTGATAATCTATATAAGATAATTCCTACATATGTCTGTACAAAGGATACAACAATAGTAAGCGAAAAAGATGGCGAAAGGACGGAAAGGGTCAATACAGAACATCTTTATATAGATGCCCAGAACTTAACTTCTTTTTCCGGAAGGTGATTTATGAGGAATATTAATAATATGTTTTGCACAGAAATAAAAAAGGAGTTGTGTAATTGGAAGCTTTATTTTAGTATAGCGGTCTATATACTGCTCTGCTTTTATGTGAGAAGTGATTATGGAAAAGGCGGGGCACTTCGTGCAATTGATAACATGCTGGACCTTAGTAATACCATAACACTTATATCTATATTGGCAGCTTTCCCAACTGCATGTACATTTTCAGAAGACTGGGAAAATGGATATTATAAGTTTATTGTAAGCAGAAGCTCACAGGTTCAGTATATAATAACTAAGATATTGGTGTGTGCAATAAGCACCTTTTGTGTTTCGTTTGTTTCTTTCAGCATATTTGGTCTTATTGAATATGCACGAACTGGTCCTGGAACTGATGTTGTAAATGAGGGTTTGATGTTTTATGATTTGGTAAATAGCAGATATAATATACTTTATATATTTATAAGGTCAGGTTTATTGTCGCTGGTTTTAGCATTGTTTAGCGAATATGGTCTTATGGGTTCGGCAATTATGCCTAACAAGTTTGTTGCCATAGCATTTCCTCTTATAAGCTCGATAATATTAAGAGAAATCAGTTTCAGGATTAATTATGGTGGTATTTCAATCCATAAGATAGAGTCGGCATCAATGAAAACACCGGGACAGTACATAATAGCTTTTGTTACTTTAGTGGTACTGGCACTGATAGCAAATGTTATTTTTTCATATTTTGTAAAAAGGAGAATACGCTGTGAAATCAATTAGAATATGTGTTCAGAATTTAAGAAAATGGCTGGGGAACAGCAGAATATATATAGCTTTTGTGATTGTATTCCTTTTTACCTTGATATATACAAAGGGACTGTGGTTAGTATCAGATAATGTTGGAGAGAAGCTGAGTATATATATATTCCCGTTTCTTACAACTTACAGATATATGAAGATAATATATCTGTTTCCGTTACTTTTGCTATTCTGCGATGCACCATTTGTGGATGCCAACCAGCAGTTTGTTATGATAAGGTCGTCAAGATTAAGCTGGGGTATAGGGCAGATGCTTTATATAATATGCGGTTCATTTTTCTATGCTTTATTTATGCTTCTTTCGTCAATTGTTGTAAATATCGGACATATACAGATGGGAACCTCATGGGGAAAAAGTCTTATACTTGCAGGCACTACTAATATATGTTCTGTACTTGGAATACAATATGATACAGTACAGATATCTTCTATTATAGTGAAGTACTATACGCCGGCACAGGCAATGCTTTGGTCATTTTTGTTTTTGTGGATGATATGTATTATCTTAGGGCTTATAATTTATGACTTTAATATATTATTTCAATCCAATATTGTAGGTTTATTTGTTGCAGGATTTCTTATTCTTTTTACTGCAGTAGTGGATGGCATACAGCAGTGGATATGGTATTCACCTGTAAGCTGGTCATCGCTTAATAATATAGATGTGGCAAAGACAACAAGTTTACCGGGAATATATTTTGTGCTTTTTGTATACATTGGTGCGATATTAGCATTGCTTATAGCGGGAGCAGTACTTAGCAGAAGCAGAAGATTTACATTTGAGATTAAGAATAATATCCAGTAAGTTTGGTAGAGGGAGTAAAAATGGAAGATATAATTGTAGTGGAAAATGTTTCAAAACGATTTGGTGATAATCTTGTATTAGATGATGTAAGTGTAAGTTTTGAAAAAGGTAAAATACATGGAATTATAGGCAGGAATGGTTCCGGAAAAACCATGCTGATGAAATGTATATGTGGGTTTGTACCGGTAACATCAGGTACTATTACAGTAGAAGGAAAAAGAGTGGGAAAGGATATCGATATCCCGCATAATATGGGTATAATTATTGAAACACCGGGATTTTTAAATAGTTACAGCGGATATAATAACTTAAAATTTCTTGCGGGAATTAATAAAAAGATTAGCAAAGATAGAATTGTTGAAATTATGGAGCTGGTAAAGTTAGACCCGGCTAATAAAAAACATGTCGGAAAATATTCTTTAGGAATGAGACAGCGTCTGGGTCTTGCACAGGCACTTATGGAAAGTCCTGATATACTTATATTAGACGAGCCGATGAATGGTCTTGACCAGTCAGGTGTCAATGAAATGAGAGATATTCTAAGTTCCTTAGCTAAAGAAGGGACTACAATTATTATGGCTAATCATAATTCCGAGGATATTGAGCTGCTGTGCGATACTGTATGTGAGATGGAACTTGGGAAAATTAAGAACTGATAATAACGCAGGATAAATTTTCATTCTGAAAGGCTGAAGAATGAGTCGTAGCGGGTTACGGCGATTGACGACAACGCAGCAGATGGAAATTTATCCTGCGTTAATTGGCAAAATGCCAATTATACAGTACATTATTAATATAAGTGAAATATAAGAACCCCCTGCAAATTGCAGGGGGTTCTTTGAAAAGAAAATGAGAAAGGAAAAATGTAAAAAATTAAACTAAATAGTCTATGTTCTGACCAAGATAAGGTGTAACAGAAGATTCCATCATCTTTGTCATTCCGTTACCTAAGTCTTCCATAGTATCTAAGCTGTTCTTTAACACTGCCACACTCACATCGCTTAAGATGTTCTGAGTACTCATATCCATTGATAATTGTGCTATATCCATATTAACACCTCCTGTGAATGTCAATGTTATCACACGACAATAAAATATTCAATATTAATATCATCGTTCGCTTAAATCTATATTTATTATAGTGCGATATTTACAAAAAATCAAGTATAATAATCGTTAAAATTATAAAAAAATTATAAATAAATGTTTGTATAAGCAAAAACTTAAGATGAACCTGTGAACAATAACTTAAATATTGCCGCTGTTCCTTTTCAAGTCTGACACTGGCTGTCATGTTATACACCAATAATTATTGATATAGTACAATAATTTAGAAGGATTGGGATAATCATATATGGGAATAATATAGTTATCCATGCATAGAAGGTGCATGAAAATAAGCTGTAATCGTTGCTTGACACACATATGATGTGAACAGTAACAATTTAACAAATACTATAAAGAAAGCACAGGTATTGTATATAGGAATGGGGAAGAATTGTGATATTAAGGTAAGGTTAAAGGGGTATATCCAGTTAATCGCAGGTGCGGCTTTGATGTCTGTGGCATATAAATGTGTATATGAACAGGCAGGAATGGTTACAGGTGGATTTTCAGGAATATGTGTTATTGTTAAAGGACTTACAAAAGGAATTATAAGGGATGGACTTCCTTTATGGATTACTAATGCCGTTCTTAATGTACCATTGTTTATAGCTGCTTATATTATAATGGGTAAAGATTTTGTAAAAAGAACGATAGCAGGAGCTGCCCTGTTAAGTTTTTTTCTGGCAATACTGCCGGATATTAATATAGAAGAAACAGATTATCTTATAACGGCTCTGTTAGGAGGCGGCTTATGTGGAAGTGGCGTAGGACTTGTACTGTTATCGGGAGCATCTACAGGCGGTACAGATATGCTTGCAGTACTGCTTCATAAATATTTAAAAAATTATTCAGTAATACAGATTATGCAGTATTTAGATGCATTAATAGTAGCCGCAGGTGCAGCAGTATTTGGCATATACGTTAGTCTGTATGCGATTATTGCAATATATATAACGACAGTTATTTCTGATAATATTCTTGAAGGAACTAAACATGGTGTAGCGGTATTTGTTATTACTGATAATTATGAAATAATAGCAGATATAATAAAAAGAGATATGAACAGAGGTGTTACATTGATAAAAGGGCAGGGAATGTATTCATATAAGCCTAAAAATATGCTGTTATGTGTCGTTTCAAGAAAAGAAATTTCGCAACTTAAGCAAATTTGTGTCGAAAAAGATAGAGAAAGTTTCATATTAATTAGTGATGTTCGTGAAGTAATGGGGGAGGGATTTGTACAAAATATACAGTAAATCCGTGTATATGGTAAATTTAACGAAAATATTCTGAATAATTTGGTTATTTAACACATGGTAATTAAGAATGATTTATTGTATAGTAGGTACAGTTAAGCGAATGTCGCTACTTTATATTTAGGAGGATTTATATAATGGCAAGTTTATCACTTAAAAATGTTTGCAAAGTATATCCTAACGGTTTCGTTGCTGTAAAGGATTTTAATCTTGAAATTGCTGATAAGGAATTTATCATTTTCGTAGGACCTTCAGGTTGTGGTAAATCTACAACTCTTCGTATGATCGCTGGTCTTGAGGAAATCAGTTCAGGTGAATTATGGATTGGAGATAAGTTAGTTAATGATGTAGAGCCTAAGGACAGAGATATCGCCATGGTATTCCAGAACTATGCTCTTTATCCACATATGACAGTTTATGATAATATGGCATTTGGTCTTAAGTTAAGAAAGGTAGCTAAGGATGATATAGATAAGGCTGTTCATGAAGCTGCTAAGATTCTTGATATTGAACACTTACTTGATCGTAAGCCAAAGGCTCTTTCAGGTGGTCAGAGACAGCGAGTTGCCATGGGTCGTGCTATCGTTCGTAGTCCTAAGGTATTCCTTATGGATGAACCTCTTTCAAACCTTGATGCTAAGTTAAGAGTACAGATGCGAGTTGAGATTTCTAAGCTTCATCAGAGATTAGCTACAACAATTATCTACGTTACACATGACCAGACAGAAGCTATGACACTTGGTACAAGAATTGTAGTTCTTAAGGATGGTATCATTCAGCAGGTAGATACTCCAAGTAATCTTTATAACTCACCTAACAATATTTTCGTTGCAGGATTCATCGGTTCACCTCAGATGAACCTTGTAGATGCTAAGGTTGCTTCTAATGGTAAGCAGGTAACTCTTGAATTAAGCGATACAGTTAAGGTTACACTTCCAGAAGAAAAGAGCAAGAAGCTTCATGATTATGTTGGTAAGACAGTTGTAGTTGGTATCCGTCCAGAAGATATCAAGGCTGATGAAGATTTCATCGTTGCTCATCCAGAATCAACATTTGAAGCTACAGTTAAGGTATTTGAATTACTTGGTGCAGAAGTTAACCTTCATTATGATATAGCTGATCAGACATGTACAGCTAAGGTTAGCCCACGTACAACAGTTCGTCCTGGTGATTCAGTTAAGTTTGCTATGGATCTTACAAGACTTCATGTATTTGATAAGGAAACAGAACAGGTAATTACTCACTAATTTTATGAATTAGTAATTAATAATAAAAAAAAAGAGGAAAATGTATATAAATTATGCATTTCCTCTTTTTTTTTTGCTCATTTTGCATTACAATAGTAAGAGTATAAATTGATAGGTGTAATAATAAGAATAAACCATTAGGTTAAGCATGGTAATTATACTGATATAATATTTATATGGAAAATATTTACAAGTCTTATTTTGAAATAATTATTTGAACTGATATTTAGATGTGATAATATGGATAATATACTGTTTATAAAACATTAGACAAATGAGTACATGATTGTGTAATATTTTAATTTACTGGTTTATGGTACAAATAGTTATAACTGCATATAAATTGCTCTGCATGATTATTGCAGAGATAATATTGTAAATGATAATAATTGGAAAGGGAGTTTATAATGATATCAAATCAGATTTTACAGACAACTGTAGATGGGCTTAAGTCTATTTCAAGAGTTGATTTGTGTGTTATAGATGCAGATGGAAAGATTGCGGCTAAGACATTTGATGATACATCGGGATGTGTTGCGGATGCAATAGCATTTATTGAATCACCGGCAGAGAGTCAGGTGGTAAACGGTTATCAGTTTTTTAAAGTGCTTGATGACCAGAATCTTGAATATATATTGCTTGCGAGAGGGACAAGTGATGATGTATATATGCTTGGAAAGCTTGCAGCATTTCAGATACAGAATCTTTTAGTTGCATATAAGGAACGTTTTGATAAAGATAATTTTATTAAGAACCTTCTTCTTGATAATCTTCTTCGTGTTGATATGTATACAAGAGCTGAGAAGCTTCATATTGATACAGATGTAAAGAGAGTTGTATATATTATTGAGACTAAACATGAGAAAGACACGAATGCACTAGAGACAGTAAGGACTCTTTTTGCAGGGAAAACAAGGGATTTTATTACGGCAGTTGATGAAAAGAGTATCATTCTTGTTAAGGAAGTTAAGGGGAATGAGACTTATGATGAGCTTGATAAGACAGCGGAAGTAATAATAGATATGCTTAATACAGAAGCAATGAGTTCTGCACATGTTGCATATGGTACTATTGTTAATGATATAAGAGAAGTATCAAGGTCTTATAAGGAAGCTAAGATGGCACTTGATGTTGGAAAGATATTTTATAGCAATAAAAGTGTTGTTGCATATAACCGTCTGGGAATAGGAAGACTTATATATCAGCTTCCAATACCACTTTGCCAGATGTTTATTAAGGAGATATTCGGTGGAAAGTCTCCGGATGACTTTGATGATGAGACATTATCTACAATCAATAAGTTTTTTGAGAACAGCCTTAATGTATCAGAGACGTCAAGACAGCTCTATATTCACAGGAATACGCTTGTATACAGATTAGATAAGCTGCAAAAGACAACAGATTTGGATTTGAGGGTATTTGATGATGCAATTACATTTAAAATTGCACTGATGGTTGTAAAATATATGAAATATATGGAAAGTAAAGATACATTTTAATGGAGGAGATTACTTATGATAATCTTAGAAGATGTTACAAAAACTTACGCTTCAGGAGTTCCGGCACTTAATGGGGTTAATCTTCATATACAGAAGGGTGAGTTTGTATTTATAGTAGGTAAGAGTGGTTCAGGTAAGTCAACACTTATCAAGCTGCTTTTAAATGAATTAGAGCCAACGGCAGGAAAGATTTATGTTAATAAGAAATATCTTAACAAGATAACAAGAAAGAAGCTCCCATATCTTAGGAGAGATATCGGAGTTGTATTTCAGGATTTCCGACTCTTAGAGGATAGAAATGTCTATGAAAATATTGCATTTGCACAGAAAGTAATTGAAGCACCGTCAAGACAGATTAAGAGCAGGGTATTATCAATGTTATCAATGGTTGGTCTTTTAGATAAGTATAAGGCATATCCAAGCCAGCTTTCAGGTGGTGAGCAGCAAAGAGTTGCTATAGCAAGAGCATTGGTAAACAGACCGGCAATTCTTTTGTGCGATGAGCCTACAGGTAATCTTGACCCGGGCAATTCAGCTGAAATCATGAAGATTCTTAACCAGGCAAACAAGCAGGGAACTACAGTACTTGTTGTTACCCATAATATGGATATTGTCCAGCAGATGAAGAAGAGGACAATTACCATGAGTGAAGGAAAGATAATCAGCGATTTGGAAAAGGGTGGATATTTTTATGAAGATTAGATCATTATTTTATCATATAAAGCAGGGCTTTAAGAACATTTACAGAAACAGATTGTTCTCACTTGCTTCTATAGCTACAATTACGGCTTGTATATTTATATTCGGTGTTTTTTATTCTATTGTAACTAATTTTCAGTATATGGTTAAAAAGGCAGAGAATGATGTCTGTGTAACTGTATTCTTTGACGAAGGACTTTCGGATGCAGATATCAGAAAGCTTGGAGATACGATTAAGAACCGGGTAGAGGTTTCAGAGATTCATTATACATCTGCTGAGGAAGCATGGAATAATTTTAAAAATGAGTACTTTAAGGATTATCCTGAATTAGCCGAAGGTTTCAAGGATGATAATCCGCTTGCTAATTCTGCTTCATATGAGGTATATCTTAATGATGCAGGTATGCAGTCAACGCTTGTTTCATATCTTGAGAATCTGAATGGTGTAAGACAGGTTAATCGTTCGGAGGCGACAGCAAGCAGTCTTTCGAGTGCAGCTAAGCTTGTAGGCTATGTATCAATAGCGGTTATTGTTATTCTGCTGGCAGTATCAATCTTCCTTATTACTAATACGATTGTAATTGGTATTACAGTCCGTAAGGAAGAGATTTCAATTATGAAATTTATTGGAGCGACAGATGCTTTTGTTAATGCCCCATTCTTCGTAGAAGGTATATCAATAGGTGTAATTGGTTCAATTATTCCATTATTTATATTAAGATACATGTATACAAGTGTAATTGAATATGTACTTGGAAAGTTTAATGTACTTAGCAATATTTTAGCATTTCTTCCAGCGAATGATGTATTTAATGTACTTATTCCGGTTGCTATTTTGTTGGGAATTGGTATCGGTGTTATAGGAACGTTATTTGCTGTACATAAGCATGCAAATGTATAAGAATGAATTAACAGGGTTGTCGCATATATTTAATGCGGCAGCCTTTTGTCGTCTTAAATTGTTATTATCATAGATCAAAGGAGATTCGGATAAATGAACAGATGGGGAATAAACAGTTATTATAAAAATAATATTTTAAAAAAGATGGCTGCTATCGTTCTTGTTACATCACTGGGAGGCAGTGTTGTACATATGGAGATTATTCAGGACAGCCAGATTGTATATGCAGATGTTACAACAGACGATTTAAATAGTGCAAAAAATACCAAAAGCGATATAAATGCACAGATACAGGATACACAGACAGAGATTGCCCGGTTACAACAGCAGGCTGGTGATACACAGGCTTATATAGCACAGCTTGACAGTAAGATGAGTGAGCTGGATACATCACTTAATAATCTCAATAATAATATAGCATTAAAGCAGGAAGAGATTGTTAATGCACAGGAAGGACTTGCGCAGGCAGAGCTTGATTCACAGGAGCAATATGAAGCTATGAAGCTTAGAATTAAGTTTATGTATGAGCATAACAATGAGACATATTTTGAAATATTATTGTCATCAAACAATATGGGAGAGATGCTTAATAAAGCTGAATATATAACACAGATATCACAGTATGACAGGGAGATGCTTGAAAGATATCAGGAAACAGTAGATTATATAGCAAATACAAAGGTCCAGCTTGAGAATGACTATGTCCAGCTTGATAATATGGCCGCATCTGTTGAGGCAGAAAAGGGGGCACTTGAGATTGTACAGCAGGCTAAGAATACAGAACTTGCTAATCTTAATACACAGACTAATGTTGCAAAGGAAAAAGAGTCTTCATTACATGCAGATCTTGCAGCACAGGAAAGTGCCATTGAACAGATGGAAGCTCAGATAGCGGCACAGGAGGCAGCAAGAAAGGAAGAAGAAAGAAGAAAACAGGAAGCTGCACAGGCGGCAAAATCACAGCTTGTTGACAATAGCAGTAATTCTTCAGGCAATGCTTCGTTAGATAACAGTTCAAATAACTCTAACAGTAATTCAGGCGGTTCTTCAGATAATAGTTCAAGTGTACAGCAGACGTCTACAGGATTTATATGGCCGACGGTATCAAGAAGAATTACATCAGATTATGGCGATACGGAGGACAGAGATTCAGGACATAAAGGAATTGATATAGGTGCTACAACACCAGGGGTATCAGGCGATCCTATATATGCTGCAAAGGGAGGAACAGTAACAATTGCTACATATAGTTCGTCAGCAGGTAACTGGATATGGATATATCATGGTGATGGATTGTATACGGTATACATGCATTGCTCAGCATTGCTTGTGTCTGTTGGAGATACTGTCTCACAGGGACAGGTTATTGCAAAGATGGGTTCAACAGGTAATTCGACAGGTGCGCACCTTCATTTTGGCGTGAGACTTAATGGCAGTTATGTCAATCCATGGGGATATTTAGGATGATAGTGCTAATATTAATCATTTTAAATAATAATCTAAAATATTGTAATTATAGATAATTATATATTGCTGTCCACGTTATAATTGTGGACAGCAATATATTGATAATATCAGTATTATTAAATATATGCAGGATAATATAAGTATAGAAGTGTTACAGCTATATCTTATAAATTGAACGTAAAAAAGTCATAATTTACGGGTATAATAAAGTTATATTAAAAAAGATAATACAGAAATAAAATAATTTGACAGATGTTATGAAAGCTGGACTATATTTATTTTGTGGCAGGCATATTATTTTTTAGAAAAGAGGTAGTATATAAGATGGTTAATCAGTTCAGTAATGAAAATGATTACAACAAGAATAATAATGATGATAAAATATTACAAGATAAGACATCAGATGATAACAGGATGTCAGAAGATAATAAAGCATTTGAGGATAATAATATATCAGAAGAAAATAATATATCAGAAAATAATAATATATCAGAAGATAAAAACATATTAGAAGATAATTATTCTTATAATGTATTACAGGATAACAGGTATCATAACAGAAAGAATAAGAAAGCAGCCGGTCATGCAATGACAACGGGTGTTATTCTTGGTGTTATAAGTACTTTGCTGGCTGTTGTGATAATTGCCGGTTCATTATTTATAAGATTCTATCAGTCAGGGTATATTCATCTTGCGACTAATGGTGATATCTATGTGCAGGAGACTGCTGTTAATTCAGCAGATGGAATTGGAAGTAATGTTGAAGATAAGTTAAATACCATGGATAGTGTACTAGATGCATTCTATTTTGATGATGTAGATGAAAGTACGGCAGAGGATGACATTTATAAAGCATACATTAGTGCATATGGTGATAAGTATACTGTATATTATACGGCAGAAGAGTATAAAATGATGAAGGAATCTACGACAGGGAAGTTCAGTGGAATTGGTGCTGTATGCCAGAAAATGGATGATGGAACCATACTTATAACAGAGGCTTATGAAGAAGCTCCGGCATATAAGACCGGAATCCGTAAAGGTGATTATATATCAAAAGTTAATGGAGTTGATATAAGAAGTATTGATTTATCATCAGCAGTTGCACTTATTAAAGGAGAAAAGGGAACAAGTGTCAGTCTGGAGATGATAAGAAATGATTCAACATATGAATGTGATGTTATAAGGGATGAAATTGATATCCGTACAATAAGCTATTCTTTAAGGGACGATGGTATAGGATATATGTATATTTCGCAGTTTGATACTGTTACAACCAAACAGTTTAAGGAAGCTCTTGACGACCTTAACAGTCAGGGTATGAAAGGACTTATAATAGATATACGTTCTAATCCTGGCGGTGTATTAAGTACTGTTGTTAATATGCTAGATGAGATTCTGCCTGATGGACTTATAGTATATACTGAGGATAAAAATGGTAAGAGAACAGAGTATACAGGAAAGAATAAGGATGAGCTTACAGTTCCGTTAGCAGTATTAGTAGACGGTAACAGTGCAAGCGCTTCTGAGATATTTGCAGGTGCCATACAGGATTATGGAATTGGTAAGATTATTGGAACTCAGACATTTGGAAAAGGTATCGTACAGACGATAAGACCGTTGACAGATGGCAGTGCAATTAAGTATACAATTGCAAAATATTTTACACCTAAGGGACAGGATATTCATGGAAATGGAGTTACACCTGATGAAGTTATTGAATATCAGGCAGATGATGCAAATGATTCGGATAACCAGCTTGAAGCGGCAGTTGAATATGTGAAGAGTCAGATAAAATAAGCCAAAAACGTTCACTCATTCAAAACACAATAAAACACAAGATGTTTCCCGATAAATGATTTTGTTATTCGTGTTGTTAATCTCCTTTCAAAATTTGTTGTTTTCTCCGCAAGCCCCAAAGCGAAACGAGGGTAATATCATAGCAGACTTTTTCTTAAGACCATCTGTCAAATGACAGATGGTCTTAAATTATGGGCTTTAGCCTGTTGAGTGAGATGGAGTTTTTCGTTGTTTCGAAAAATGGAATTTCACTCAACATTTAATCACAAAATGGAATTTCACTCAACATTTAACCACCCGCTATGCGGGTGCGCGTCGATTGTTTAGTCGGGTCAGAAATATAGGTGTTTTTATTATGTTTATGACAAATTCCTGTGAGTATTGTGTAAAATGAAAATATTGAAAATATGTCAAATGACTTCAGTAAAGTAACACATGATATAAGTGGATACATTATAGGTTGATACAAAATAATAAGAACAAATGTTCTGCAAAATATGGACAAAGTCTGTTTTTTGTAGTAGAATTAACAATATAAGTGCATACTATAAAAATATTGACTTTGCTATTTTGAAATATTCTGCAAAAACCTTATTTTCTATTTAAGAAGCATATAATCAGGATATTCTGATTATTTACAATTATCTATTTGGTAACCCAATTGTTACTTTGAAGTCAATCTTGTATTTACAGAGTATGTTAGAGTAACAATCATTTGGCTTATAGAAGTCAATTTTATTATATATTGAGGAAGGAGAGGTCATTATGGAGTTTAGATTACATGCCCCATATGAGCCTACAGGAGACCAGCCGCAGGCTATTAAGACTTTATCGGAGGGGTTTAAGGAAGGCTGCCAGTTTGAGACACTGGTCGGTGTAACAGGTTCAGGAAAGACATTTACAATGGCTAATATTATACAGAGTGTTCAAAAGCCAACTTTGATAATATCTCATAATAAGACACTTGCGGCACAATTATATGGGGAGATGAAGGAGTTTTTTCCCGAAAATGCAGTAGAGTACTTCGTCTCCTATTATGATTATTACCAGCCGGAAGCATATGTACCACAGAGCGATACTTATATTGCAAAGGATTCCTCTATTAATGATGAGATTGATAAGTTAAGACATTCGGCAACAGCGGCACTTTCAGAAAGAGACGATGTTATAATAGTTGCTTCTGTATCGTGTATATATGGACTTGGTGCACCTATAGATTATAAGAACATGGTTATTTCATTGCGTCCCGGAATGGAGAAGGACAGAGATGATGTTATAAGGCAGCTGATAGATATACAATATATAAGATCAGATCAGGATTTTAAGCGAGGTACTTTCAGAGTTAGAGGAGATGTTATAGAGATATATCCGTCTAATTCCACGGATGAAGCAGTACGTGTCGAGTTTTTTGGAGATGAAGTCGACAGAATTGCTCAGATAGATGCACTAACAGGAGAAGTTAAGATGCTGCTTGAACATACAGCCATTTTTCCTAATTCGCATTATGTTGTAGATAAAGAGAAGATGGCGGCAGCAGTTGAGAATATCAGAGCAGAGATGATAGAGCGTGTTAAGTATTTTAAGAGCGAGGATAAGCTTATTGAAGCACAAAGAATAGAAGAAAGAACGAATTTTGATATTGAGATGATTCAGGAAACAGGCTTTTGTTCAGGAATTGAGAATTATTCAAGACATCTTGCAGGACTTCCGGCAGGTGTTCCACCTTATACACTTATGGATTATTTTCCTAAGGATTTCCTTATTATAGTGGATGAATCACATATTACAATTCCACAGATAAGAGGAATGTATGCAGGTGACCAGTCAAGAAAGACTACATTGGTGGATTATGGTTTCAGACTTCCATCAGCAAAGGATAACAGGCCACTTAATTTTTCGGAATTTGAATCTAAGATATCGCAGATGTTATTTGTATCTGCTACTCCATCGACCTATGAAAGGGAACATGAGTTATTATCAGCAGAACAGATTATAAGACCTACGGGACTTCTTGACCCACAGATTAGTGTAAGACCTATTGACGGACAGATTGATGATCTTGTATCTGAGATTAATAAAGAGACAGCTAAGAAAAATAAGATACTTGTTACAACACTTACGAAGAGAATGGCAGAGGATCTTACAGATTATCTTAAAGAGCTTGGAATAAGAGTGAAATATCTTCATGCGGATATTGATACCCTTGAGAGACAGAAGATTATAAGAGATATGAGACTTGATGGATTTGATGTGCTGGTTGGAATTAATCTGTTAAGAGAGGGACTTGATATACCGGAGATTTCTTTGGTTGCAATTCTTGATGCTGATAAAGAAGGATTTTTAAGAACGGAGACTTCACTTATACAGACGATAGGACGTGCGGCAAGAAATAGCGAGGGTCATGTTATTATGTATGCTGATAAGATTACAGAGTCTATGGAAAAAGCTATATCAGAAACAGAAAGAAGACGTAAGATACAGCAGGAATATAATGAAGAGCATGGAATAACTCCGCAGACTATAAAGAAAGCTGTAAGAGACCTTATAAGCATATCTAAGGCAGCAGAGAGTACATCTGATAAGATCGAGAAGGATTTTGAATCGATGAGTATTAAAGAACTTGAAAGGGTAAAAAAAGAGATTGAGAAGAACATGCACAAAGCGGCAGCAGAGCTTAATTTTGAAGAGGCGGCAGCATTGCGTGATAAGATGATTGAGGTCAATAAATATATTTACGAAAACAAATAACATGGAAGGTATAGAGATGGAAAAAGGAAAGTATAGACAGTTTATAAAGATAAGAGGTGCTAATGAACATAATCTTAAAGATGTATCTGTAGATATTCCAAGAAATGAGCTGGTTGTGCTTACAGGACTTTCAGGTTCAGGAAAGTCATCACTTGCATTTGATACAATATATGCAGAGGGACAGCGAAGATATATGGAATCACTTTCTTCATATGCAAGGCAGTTCTTGGGACAGATGGAAAAGCCGGATGTTGAGAGTATAGAAGGTCTTTCGCCGGCTATTTCGATAGACCAGAAGTCCACTAACAGAAATCCACGTTCTACAGTGGGGACAGTTACAGAGATATATGATTATTTCAGATTGTTATATGCAAGAATAGGTATTCCTCATTGTCCTAAGTGTGGCAAGGAGATTAAAAAGCAGACAGTAGACCAGATGGTAGATGTTATTATGGAACTGCCTGAAAGAACTAAGATACAGATTATGGCACCGGTTGTAAGAGGACGTAAAGGTGAACATGTAAAGCTTCTTGAACAGGCGAAAAAGAGTGGATATGTACGTGTAAGAATTGATGGAAACATGTATGAGCTTACAGATGATATCTCACTTGAAAAGAATAAAAAGCATAATATTGAGATTATTGTGGACAGGCTGGCTGTCAGGGAAGGTATAGAAAAGCGATTGACAGATTCTATAGAGACAACTCTTAAGCTGGCAGATGGACTTATGATGGTTGATGTTATAGGTGGTGAGCCTATGAATTTCAGTCAGAGCTTTTCTTGTCCGGATTGTGGAATAAGCATTGAAGAGATTGAGCCTAGAAGTTTCTCATTTAACAATCCGTTTGGTGCGTGTCCTGAATGTTTCGGACTGGGATATAAGATGGAATTTGATGCGCAGCTTTTAATACCGGATGAGAAATTAAGCATTGATGAGGGCGCAATTGTAGGCATTGGCTGGCAGTCGGTGACAGATGAAGGAAGTTTTTCAAGAGCAATTATGAAAGCGCTGGCAGATGAGTATGATTTTAGTCTTGCAACACCATTTAAAGATTATACTGATGAGATTAAAGATATTATTATAAATGGAACTAAAGGTCATTCCGTAAAAGTACGTTATAAAGGACAGAGAGGCGAAGGGGTATATGATATTGCATTTGAAGGTCTTATAAGAAATATGGAAAAAAGATACAGGGAAACAGGCTCTGACCTTATGAAGCAGCAGTATGAAGAATTTATGAGAATTACCCCATGTACATCATGTAAGGGACAGAGATTAAAGGCATCATCGCTTGCGGTAACTGTGGCTGATAAAAATATTTATCAGATAACTAACATGTCAATTATCAAATTACAGGAATTTCTTGAAAAAATGCAGCTTACAAAAAGACAACTTCTTATAGGAGCACAGATTCTTAAGGAAATCAAATCAAGAATTAAGTTTCTTATGGATGTTGGTCTTGATTATCTGTCTCTTTCAAGAGCAACAGGAACACTTTCAGGGGGAGAGGCACAAAGAATAAGACTTGCTACGCAGATTGGTTCTGGTCTTGTAGGAGTTGCATATATATTAGATGAACCAAGTATTGGTCTGCATCAGAGAGATAATGACAAGCTTCTTGCAACACTTACACATCTTCGTGACCTCGGTAATTCTGTTATAGTTGTTGAACATGATGAAGATACTATGTTTGCGGCTGACTATATTGTTGATATCGGTCCTGGAGCCGGAAGAAACGGTGGAGAGGTTGTTGCCACGGGGACTGCTGATGATATTATGAAATGTAAGGAAAGTATTACAGGAGCATATCTTAGCGGACGTATTAAGATTCCTGTACCTGATACCAGAAAGGAGCCAGCAGGCTGGATAAAGGTAAGAGGTGCAAGCGAAAATAATCTTAAGAATATTGATGTAGATATACCGCTCGGTGTTATGACCTGCGTAACAGGTGTATCAGGCTCAGGTAAGAGTTCACTTGTCAATGAGATATTATATAAGCACCTTGCAAAGGAGCTTAACAGGGCGAGATGCCTGTCAGGTAAACATGATGGCATAGATGGTGTTGAACAGCTTGATAAGGTAATTAATATAGACCAGTCACCAATAGGAAGAACACCGCGTTCTAATCCGGCAACATATACGGGAGTATTTGATATGATACGGGATTTGTTTGCATCAACTTCCGGTGCTAAGGAACGTGGATATAAGAAAGGCAGATTCAGCTTTAATGTAAAAGGGGGAAGATGTGAAGCTTGTTCAGGTGATGGTATTATAAAAATAGAAATGCATTTTTTACCGGATGTATATGTTCCTTGCGAAGTGTGCGGTGGAAAAAGATATAACAGAGAGACTCTGGAAGTTAAATATAAGGATAAGAGTATATTTGATGTACTTGATATGACAGTAGAAGACGCAGTTGATTTCTTTGAAAATGTACCTACAATAAAGAGAAAGATAGAGACGCTTAATGATGTCGGACTTTCATATATCAAGCTTGGACAGCCGTCTACAGAATTATCAGGAGGAGAAGCACAAAGAATTAAGCTTGCAACTGAATTATCCAAAAGAAGTACGGGAAAGACAATATATATACTTGATGAGCCTACAACAGGATTACATTTTGCTGATGTCCACAAGCTGGTTGATATATTACACAAGCTTACAGAGAGCGGCAATACAGTAGTTGTAATTGAACATAATCTTGATGTTATTAAAACAGCAGATTATATTATAGATATGGGACCTGAAGGCGGAGACCGCGGTGGAACAGTTATAGCTAAGGGAACACCTGAACAGGTTGCTAAGGTTAAAAAGTCATATACGGGACAATATTTAAAGAAATATCTTAATAAGTAGTCAGACTGCTTAAAGATAAAAAGGAGTAGAAGTGACAGACGGAGTTATTTTTGATATGGATGGCGTTATGATAGATTCAGAACGTCAGTCAACGTTAGGATGGAAGCTTGCGGCAAGGGATAATAATATTGATATGCCTGAGTGGCTTATTGACAGTTTTAAGGGGAGACCGGCTGAATATAGCAAATTGTTATTTGATGATTATTTTAAAGGAAAGGCAGATTACTGGCAATTAAGACAGCAAAGAATTGAACATGTGCATGAAATAAGACAAAGGGAAGGCATACCTGTAAAGAAAGGGCTTTTTGAACTTTTAAATTACCTTCGCAATAAAAATATTCCATGTGCAGTTGCAACATCAACCAAAAAAGAAAGTGCAGAAAAGACATTACACAAGATAGGTGCGTGGGATTATCTTAAAGCAGTTGTCTATGGTGATGAAGTGGAAAAAGGAAAGCCGGAACCTGATATATTCTGCCATGCAGCTAAACAGATAGGCGTAGAACCAGAAAATTGTATTGTCATAGAGGATAGTATAACAGGTATTATGGCAGGACATGCTGCCGGAATGTATGTAGTACATGTGCCAGATACAATTATTATAGATGATGATACAAGGAAACTTACTAACGTTATCTGTGATGATTTGGAAAAGGTGATTGATGTTATAGAAGTTCAAAATTGTTAGAGATAGATATATTTATTTATGACAATTATGATTTTTATAGCAGTATTGATAAGTAATTATGAAGTGGTATTGTATAAAGAAAAAATAAAATCATACTGTATAAAGAAAAAATAAAATTATACTTGTCATATTATGCTGGCTTTAATATAATAAAAGGATAAGGTAACTAAAATTAATTACTAAGATAAAAATATGGAGGATGTTAAGTGAACAAAGAAAAAGTTATTGTCATAGACTTCGGCGGACAGTACAACCAGTTAGTTGCAAGACGTGTCCGAGAATGTAATGTTTACTGTGAGATTTACTCATATAAAACAGATATAGAGCAGATCAAGGCAATGAATCCTAAGGGAATTATTTTAACAGGTGGACCTAACAGTTGTTATGAAGAGGGAGCACCAACATATACTAAGGAATTATTTGAGCTTGGAGTTCCTGTACTTGGACTTTGCTATGGAGCACAGTTAATGATGCATATACTTGGTGGCAAGGTTGAAAAGGCGCCGGTACGTGAATATGGTAAGACAGAAGTAATGGTAGACAAGTCATCACCATTATTTACAAATGTAGAGGAAAAAACAATCTGCTGGATGAGTCATTTTGATTATATTTCAAAGGTGGCAGATGGATTTAAGATTATTGCACATACAGCAGATTGTCCTGTTGCGGCAGCCCAAAATGCAGAAAAGAACCTGTATGCAATACAGTTCCATCCTGAAGTTCTTCATACACAGGAAGGTACTAAGATGCTTTATAACTTTGTAAGAGAAGTATGTGGCTGTGCAGGAACATGGAAGATGGATGCCTTTGTTGAAAATACAATTAAGGAAATCAAGGAAAAAGTAGGTGATGGTAAGGTGTTACTTGCTTTGTCAGGCGGTGTGGATTCATCAGTTGCAGCCGGTTTATTATCAAGAGCAATTGGAAAACAGCTTACATGTGTATTTGTAGACCATGGTCTTTTGCGTAAGGATGAAGGCGATGAAGTAGAAAATGTATTTGGACCAAATGGTAATTTTGACCTTAATTTTATCCGTGTAAATGCACAGGAAAGATATTATTCTAAGCTTGCAGGTGTAACAGAGCCTGAAAAGAAGAGAAAGATTATCGGTGAAGAATTTATAAGGGTATTTGAAGAAGAAGCTAAAAAGATTGGTGCTGTAGATTTCCTTGCACAGGGAACTATTTATCCTGATGTTGTTGAAAGTGGTCTTGGTGGAGAATCAGCAGTTATTAAGTCTCATCATAATGTTGGCGGACTTCCTGATTTTGTAGATTTCAAAGAAATTATAGAACCACTTAGAGATTTGTTTAAAGATGAGGTTCGTAAGGCAGGTCTTGAACTTGGAATACCAAAACATCTTGTATTCCGTCAGCCATTCCCGGGTCCAGGTCTTGGCATAAGAATTATCGGTGAAGTTACTGCTGAAAAGGTCAGAATTGTTCAGGAGGCCGATGCAATTTACCGTGAGGAGATTGCAAAGGCAGGACTTGACCGTTCTATAGGCCAGTATTTTGCAGCACTTACTAACATGCGTTCAGTTGGAGTTATGGGGGATGAAAGAACCTATGATTATGCTGTAGCTTTAAGAGCTGTGAATACAGTAGATTTTATGACTGCCGAAAGTGCAGATATTCCATTTGCAGTTCTTCAGACTGTAATGAGCAGAATAATTAATGAAGTGCGAGGGGTAAACAGAGTATTTTATGATCTGACTAGTAAACCACCTGGTACTATTGAGTTTGAATAACGGATTAAAATGCCGAAAGCCTGTATTTATGCGGGCTTCCGGCATTTGTTTTATCAAATGGCTCTAGTTTGGCTCTATTTGTGGGGAGAGTAATGGGAAAGAGTTTTTATAGATTTTGACTAAAGAAGGAAGATGACATGGATAATTCTGTGGATAGAAAAAATGCAATTAGATTATATTTAACTGGAACCATAGGTCAAATAACGGTAATAGCAGTTATTGTCTACCTATTGCGTAGGATGGGAATTGTTGTGGATTATACAACGGTGATAGGGATAATAGCAATTGGAATTGGTGGAATCTCTTCTGCAATGTGGGGGAGTATTGTCACAGTTCGATATCGAAAAATAAATTTTAAGAGGATTGTAATTGAGTTTGTGAACATAAAGCAACCTGTCTTTGGCTACTTGCTTGTTTTTATGTTTTTGAGTATAGAGTTTTGTTATCTATTAATGGGTGGAATGTTACAAGTAAAGAATTGGTATATTCTGGTTATATTATTTGTAAAAGCAATTTTGTTCGGTGGGATTGAAGAAATAGGCTGGAGATATACGTTTCAACCAATTATTGAGGAACAACATGAGTATGTGTTTTCGACATGTGTGACATTTGTCTGTTGGGGAATATGGCATTTCCTTTATTTTTTTATTGAAGGTTCAATGCAATCAATTCATGTAGGTAGCTTTTTACTTGGACTTTTGACAAACTGTTTTATTTTATCTGCATTATACAATAAAACAAGGAGCTTGTGGATATGTGCAATGACACATGCATTGATTAATACATTATCGCAGATTTCTGTTGGTGGAAATCTCTTTGTTTCACTGGTGTGTAAGGTGATTATTATTTGTATTGCCGTTTTTATTTCAGGAGGGATATGTAAAGATAATGAAAAAAGGAGCTAAAACAATGTTGCGGGTATTATTATGGATAGTAGCAGTTATTGTTATTTTAATTTTGATTTGCTTTGTTTATCATAGATATAGACTTAATGCAGAGAAAAAATTGCGAGAGCCATTAGGACAGCTTGTTGATATAAATGGAAATAATATGAGCATATATGTGGAAGGGAGTGGTTCTAGAACGCTGGTATTTTTATCAGGGAGTGGAACCTGTTCCCCTATTCTGGATTTTAAATCCTTATATTCGTTGTTGCGTGATGATTATAGAATTGTTGTCGTTGAAAAATTTGGATATGGGTATAGTGATATTGTTGATGAAGACAGAAATATACAGACTATATTATCTGAAACGAGATTAGCTTTGAATAAAGCAGGGATTGAAGGACCATATGTTTTATGTCCGCATTCTATGTCTGGAATTGAAGCTCTGTATTGGGCACAGAAGTATCCCGATGAAATTGAAGCAATTATAGGTTTAGATATGGCTGTGCCGGAATATTATGAGAACATGGGAATAAATATACCATTGATGAAACTTGGACAATATGCAGCGGATTTAGGAATTACCAGACTAATTCCTACACTTGCGGAAAGTGATGCTATAAAGCATGGAACGTTGACTAATGACGAAAAGAATAGGTATAGAGCAATTTTTTATAACAGAACGGCAACTGTAACAATGATAAATGAAGCGAAGAGTGTTAAGGATAATGCAAGAATTGTAGCTCAAAATGGAGTACCACAGGTTCCTATGCTGCTTTTTATTTCTGATGGTACTGGTGGAACTGGTTTTGATAAAGAAACATGGAGAAGGATACAGGAAAAATACATCTCAGAAGTGGAGTCTGGGAAGTACATAGAATTGGATTGCCCACATTATGTGCATGATTATGAGTATGGAAGAATAAGTGAGGAGATTAAAAGCTTTTTAAGTGATTAATATTTATCAGTCGTTTGAAGGGTGATTTTGTGGGATTGTATATTGCAGATGTTTTGTTTTTTATAGTACAATATCGTCTAAGGAAAGTACCCATGACAGGGTGGTAGCCTCCCGAGTTTATGATACCGGTTTAACGGAATACATAGGAAGGGAGGTGGCGCCGATGACGGCTTATGAGATCATTTCGATTTTCATTGGGATATTAGCATTGTTGATGTCCTTTGGTAGCTTGATTGTAGCGTTGCTTGCCTTTCTCGATAAAGAGAAAAGCTCTTCGAGGAAGAGCAGGCGAAAATAAAAATGCCTATCCTGTCTGCCAACAGGATAGGCGGTGTCCTTAAGGACATTCATTAACCTAAACTCGGAGCATCCACCTTTGGAGTGGGTGCTTTCTGTTTAATTAGATATTATCATCTTATGTCTGATAATTCAAGAGGTTTCACTAATTTGGATAATTTTTTACAGTAAGGCGGTCAGTGCCTTTTTTGACAACCATATTGTCATCAAGCAGGTGTTGCTTGATTTCTTCGATATTTTCATTGATATGCTGCAAACTGTCAGCATACTCTTCTTCTGAATATTCATCTTTAGCATTTTGCATATTTTCACGCATTTCCAAAGCTTTCATATAGGTACAGAGTTTTTTATTGATGAGGTTGTTCTTAAAGGACAGCTTAACAGTAGCAGGTTTGAAATTGCCCTCATCGTCCTTATCTGCCTCAAATTTCATATCAATCTGGTCATCCAGTTTAAACAGTAATGATAATACATCAGAAACTGTTTCTATATCAAAATCCATGAAAATATTAATGCTGATGCCTAGTGCATTGGCAATCTTTAAAAGCTGGTCAGGTTTTGGATTACGGATTCCATATTCATATTTCTTTATTGTTGCGGAATTTATGCCGGACAACTGACCAAGCGTTTCCTGTGATATTCCACGCATATTGCGAAAGTATTTAATCTTTTCTCCAGTAGTCATAAAAAATGCTCCTCTATGATTTGTTACCCCTATTCTATCACAATGGGACACATTTGTGTATAAAAATTTGGTTAAATTGCTTGACAGACACAAATGTGTACTATATAATACGGATAAACAAGGTCACAAAAGTGTACCAAAATAAAAACAGGAAGGAGAACACAATATGGAGAATACGATGAAGATGTATGTAACAGCAGATGAAGCTGCACAGATTCTTGGAGTATCAAGAGGATATGCTTACAAAATCATTCGTGGTCTTAATAATGAATTGAAAGAAAAAGGCTATCGAGTGATTTCAGGCAAGGTACCTACAAAGTATTTTGAAGAAAAGTTTTATGGTATGGCAGTTGGTTAATGGAGAGGAGATGATGATATGCCAGCAACAAGAGATGGTAAAACATGGCGCAGCCAGTTCTATTATGAGGACTGGCAGGGTGTACGCCATAAAAAGAACAAAAGAGGCTTTAAGACAAAAGCAGAAGCAGAGGAGTGGGAGCGGAACTTCCGTCAACAGCAGAGAAAAGATTTGGATATTAACTTTGAGAATTTTGTTGAAATCTATTTCTCTGATATGGAGAACCGGCTTAGAGAAAGCACAATCAAAAATAAAAGATATGTGTTTGATTTGAAAGTTACACCTTATTTCTAAAAGAAAAAGATGTGTGAGATTAAGACTTCAGATATCCGGGCTTGGGAGAATGAATTGATTAAGCAGTGGTACGCACCAACTTATCTTAAAAGTATTAATAACCAGTTAGCAGCACTTTTCAATTATGCGGTCAGATATTATGACCTGAAAGATAATCCTTGTAGGAAAGCAGGAAGTATCGGAAAAAGCAAGGCTGATGATATGGAGTTCTGGACAAAACAGGAATTTAAGTGGTTTCTTCCGTCTATGGACAAGAAACCGGAGGCGAGAATGGCATTTATGCTTTTGTATTGGACAGGAATGCGTATAGGAGAATTACTGGCACTCACCTATGAAGATATTGATTTGGAAAAACGAATTATAAGCATTTCTAAATCATATCAGAGATTGGATGGAAAAGATGTAATACACCACCTAAGACACCAAAGAGCAATCGTAAGATTACTATTCCACCATTTCTGGCAGAAGAGTTAAAAGAATATTGTAGTCATTTATATGGAATTATGCCAAATGAAAGAATGTTCCGGTTTACAAAGTCTTATATGGAACATGAGATTGTACGAGGTATAAAGGAAACAGGCGTAAAGAGAATCCGTCTGCATGATCTGCGGCACAGCCACGCATCGCTTCTGGTGGAGCATGGATTTCAGCCATTGGCAATAGCAGAGCGGCTGGGACATGAAAAGATAGAAACAACATTAAATACTTATTCACATTTATACCCAAATAAGCAGGCAGAACTGGCAGACAGGCTAGAGCTGGAGAATTCCTTGTGGGCAGAGGAAAAACTAGATGTCGATTTGTATGAGACAATCTTTGGCGAAGTGGATGAGTAATGAAGAAATCTGGTGGCATTGATTTGTCACCAGATTATTTTGTTATGAAAGATATTCGTAGAATAAGAGCGGACGGGAGTGTAAAAATATGATAAAATTAAAAAGGATATATTTTGGACTTGCTTGAAAATATATTTTGTAAATACAAAAAAGATTAAAGGGGAAGATATATGAATTGTTCAAATATAGAAGTTTTAGATGAATTACAAAAATTGGAAAACATGTGCGGGGAGTATAGTAGGGAATTAAAATTTTTAAGCAAAAAGATTAGAAGAGATATTTGGATTAGCGGTAAAAATGACTATATTCTTTCAAAGATGCTTAAGACCTTCAATGTAGTATTTGAATGTATGTACAATATCACAGGAGAATTTAGCTTAGGAATCATTATAGAATATGTGCTGTGCTTATCTAAATATGGTATTTTTATTAATTCGGCTTTAAATGTCACATATTATCAGAAATTAATAGATGATATACAGATGGAAAGTGCCAGATTAATTATTGAAGAGCAGTGGAAAGACATATATGCTTCAAAGGATGGGATGAAAACATTTATTGAAATATTTGATGATATATTTACTAAATGCATTAATTTATATAAAGACAAGTTCTTTCATGAATTGAAAAGCACAGATGTACTGTGCAGAGCTGTAAGAGATTGGAACCATGATACGGATAGGTTTATTCCATGGCCAAACAAGACTAATAACAGATGGAATCCGCCTGGAAAAACATATCTCTATTTATCTTTTTCAGAAAAAGAGAGTGTTTATTCCGATAAGTTATCCTTAAATGAATATATATGCCTACAAGAAATTAGAGCTGAAAAATGGGAAAAATTTTCGTTTTGTAAATTTGAACCTATAACAAAAGGGAATATTTTGGATTTATCGTATAATGCTGTTTCATTTGGACAGTTGAAAGGTATTGTTTCAGATTATCAACAAGAGATGACTCAAAAGATGATAGACGAAATGATGGCGGACCCAAATTTGATAGAAAAATATGCAGGAAACAAGCGGAAATTCAAACGAGACATTAAGAAAAAGCAAAAGAAGAATCCGATAGATGAGAGTATTATTCAGGAATCCTATGCAAAGCAATATTTAAAAATGGTTTGTAATTGTATATATAAAAAGGTTGATGAAAGTAGTGAAGATAAAAAGGAAAAGGCATATAAATCTTTTCACATTTTATCAGAATATTTGGAAAACAAAGGTGTAACAGGAATTATTTATCCTTGCACGAGAGACAATACGATTTCTGGTAAAAATCTGGTGTTATTCAGAAAAGAAGATGCTGTGCCAGTTGAAAATTCAATAAGGGAAATTATTTATTAGCATTATCAAGTAAAGGAGTGAGGTTAAAATTGGATAGTAATGATTATGAAGAGAAACTGCGTGAAATTAGAGCTGCATTAAATAGGATTCCTAAATATATGGAGAATCCTGAATTTAAAAAAGCAATAGAAAATACGCAAAGAGTGGCAGCTGCATTGGGAAATATGGTCTTGGCAATTTCTCAAAGTGAAGCGGTTAAAGCATTTGGTAGATTAGCTGAGCAACTAAGTAATATTAAATTACCACAGCTTTCAGAAGAGGCAAAAGAAGGACTGGAAAATTATCATTATTTGAATAAGTTGGAAAGTTTACAATGGCCACTATATTTTTGGGTTAGCAAAGACCTTATGAAAGAATTAGCTCCATATACAAGTATATCAGAAGAAAATGAAGACGAAATAAGTACGATTGTTTGCAAATTTTGTACTGCTGAATTTATAGATGGACTGCTTGTGGATTGGAATAATTCCACTGTATTGGATAGGAAAAGGATTCCTATATTGCAAGAGGCTATTAGTTTATATAATAGTGAATTATATTATGGCTGTGTGTCAATTTTAGCTTGCCAGCTTAATGGAATTATCACAGACATATATAATATGCAAAGAGCATATGGGAAAGAGTTTGATTTAGAAGATGTGAAAAGGGCATATCAGAGTTTTAATCAACAAAAGAAAGTTCCGACAAGAATTAAGAAAGATAGTGAAAAGACACAATTATTGTGGTTTATATCAGATGCTGAAGAAGGACTTATGTATTGGATTAAATCAATAGAATACATATATAACATTATTTTAACCTCTGAGGACAGTATGAATCAAAGTAGTCATCCATGTAGAAATAAGATTTGTCATGGAATACAATTAAACTTTGGAACAAGAGAGCATGCATTAAAAAGTATACTTACTATAGATATGATGATTCGATTAGGAGAAAACCTCAAGCACATTAATGAGAATAACGCAGAAAACTAAGGTACACTAAAAGAGTAGGGGAATTATAAGGTGTAAGTTTGTGCGAAATGCAAGAATCATAAAAACTAAAGACAAAAGTAAATGACTATTGTATAATAATCCTTATAAAAATTCAGGAGAGGAATGATGTAAATGGATATAGATAAAATTTTTAGTGCAATTTGGGAAGGAAAAGAATGGATTTTTAGTGGAATTGGTGTAGTGGCATTAGGCTTTATTGGAAAATGCATAATAGGAAAAAAGTCTGGTGAGAATTCAGATACATATACAGTAAAATCTAAAATGCACGATAATAACAATGTTTTAGGTGGAAACAATATTACAGGTAAGAAAAATCAAATTATTCAGAATGATAATAGTAATGCGATTTCTGTAAAAGGAAATGGTAATGTAGCTGGGAATGGAAATAATATTACAAATAATTTTATTTATCCTAACAATGACAATAATTTGAAAGAAAATGCTGATTCATGGTTTTCTGAAAGGTTTAATGTACTACTTTCGCTTTTAAATGATGCAAGGGGGTTTTTTGAAAAAGAATATACAGTTGAATATGTAAGCTCTCTTATTGGGTTAAAAAATGTAGATGAATTAAAAGTTTATTTAAATCAAGGGAAAGAGCCAGATGATGAATTTAAGAAGAAATTTGTTGATGTATTTGGCGTAAATGAAGAGTGGATGGTACATGGCAGGGGTGAATTTCCGTTTGCATCAAATATTAAATTTTTATATGATAACCCAATGGATATATTGCGAAGAGAAGATTTGAAAGTCATCAGTAAATTTATTGTTGTTATTGGAGATGTAGAAGGAAGAAGACACGCATGTATTATAAGAAAAAGAGATGAATTATGCTATGAATTATATCCCAAGTATTTTGTCTTAAATTCAAATGTTGGTGGAGCAGGAACAAGACAATTGGTTGGTTTGTATAGATTTTTACGAGAAGCAGATAGAATAAAAAAACTTGCTGGTGTTGTGTATGATGCAAGCGAAGAACAGATGGAAAAATTAATGAAGGGTGAGTTTCAGCCAAAGAAAGTGGAACAATTTAAAGTGGCAAGTAATTTTTTCGATAGTTTTATGTGTATAAGTGAAAAGGAAATAGAGAGAAATAAGAATTTTTGGGATGAGGAATTTATTTTAGTACAACAAATAATTGCTGCAAATATTAAGGATTACGATAGAATTAATCAGGAGTATGATTTAAAGCTTATTAAGAAAAATCTTGGAGAAGATTCTCAGGATAAAGAGGAAGAAAGCAATGATATTGATTCATTTGATGCGTCAACACCTTTTTTTAGTTATAGATTTGGAAAGGCATTTCCAGGGGTGCGGGGAATAAAAGAATTTTCAAATCCTAAAGAATGTGTTGATAGATTACAGATTCTCTTGAAAAAACCACTTAGTGGAAAAAATTTATGAGGTCCTATATGGTGGTTTAGAGGAGGAAGTAATTTAGATATCAATAATTTTGAAAGAATTTCTGATGAAAAATTTTTGATGGATTGTGATGAGATAAAAGTTAAAAGAATTGTTGCATATGCAGCGGGAGAGTATTATAAGAAATTTGTTTATGTAGAAGCTTATCCTGAAGAAGAAACAGGTTTATACCAATATGATAAGGGACATATAAAATTATGGGCAGATAAGTATGGATATTACAATGAAGAATATGCAGAATATGAGAATAAAAAAGTAACAAGGTCAGAGTATGATGATGGTGCGGCTGTGATTGATGGTAAAGTTGTTGATTTAAAGGGAGAAGCTAAATTAAGAATTCGTTATATTACACCATATAATTTTATTATCTGTGCACAATTCAATCCAATTAATAATGATAATTATGATGATATGATGGTAACATTGTTGAATGGCATATTAAAAGGTCAGAATTCTGTCGAGGAAATAGTAGAATTTGTAAATAAAATGCCAAGAGATAGAAGAGATATGTAGGCAATAATTTGGTTGAAAATGTAATGGGATTGTAGTACAATTAGACTAAGACAATCCTACTATTTCAAAGGGCAATCGTAACTTTCATTTGAAAGGCAAAAGAGAATTTTATTTTTTATAATCCCAAGAATCTGACATAGTAGAAATACTGTGTCGGGTTCTTTTTTTATGTTCTGAAAGTGGCATAAATAAAGGATTTGAACGGGACAGTAGAATATATTTTATAAAATGTAATGTGTTGGGAAGAGGAGAAGAGGAATTGAAATAAAGTTTCTCTTTGCCCTTTTTTATAAAATAAGGTTTGCCCCCTGACAGTACATGAGCCAAGAAATGCTGAATTTAAAGCGTTTCTTGGCTCGTTTTTGATTGCGTGACAATCAAATGACAATAATTTTGGAAATTAGTATGTGCTCATATCGGATTTGAATATGTAGCATTTTTTTTTGCATAGAAAAGTTTTATTTGTCTCAAATCATAAATAAAATCATCGTATTTATTATAATCTCTATAAAGAATATCTTTAATAATTGGTGTTAATGAGAAAATTAGTGAAAAAGTTAATAACACAAGAACTATAACTTGTAATGCCATGGTAATCATTTCGTCTTGTGAAGCAGCATTTCCAATCTTTTGTGCTACAAATGCAACAATAGGAATAATTATTGCACCTAATGTCTTAAATGGTTTCTTTAATGGGGCTATGTAGTCACATTGGATTTGTGCTTGTTTTGCTTCCTCAATTAACATATCAAGTGAGTCAAAATTTTGAATTTCTATTCCGTAGTCTTTTAATACATTAATGGTCATATTCATTCGTTTTTCGGAATAAGGGGCATAGTGTTGCTGAAGCATTACTTTAAGATTCCTTTTCATGGAATCAATTATAAAGAAAATTATAAGTGATATAATACCTAATGCCATCGGGATATATGAAGCCCAAGTTTGCTTAAAAATTAATAAGATACCACTAATAATAGCACTTGCAAAAAGGATGATTACAAAAATCTTTCGGTAAAGGGGAAGTTTTGTAAAAGGAATAGTGCTTTTAATACTTTTTAATCCAATTTTATAGCTGATAAATAAGTCACAAAATCTCATATGAATATCTCCTTTTTATTCGTAGTATATTGCAATAGGATGTACAATATTTAAGGATGATTGTTGACCAAAGAATGAAAGCATGATTTGGTTCAACCCGATGCCAACTTGAGCTAATGGAGAAATATTTGTACTGTCATTAGTATCTGTTGTTATTTTGTTAGTGATATATCCAAGAACTTTGATTTTACCGCCGAATTTAAAAGATGTCATATCAATGCTATCGCGCATATATTTGTCATTTAGTACAACCATATTGTCTGCAATACATAAGGTTCTTCGATATGGAACAAGTGTGCAAAGCATTTCAATTATGTCCTTTGTATCATCATAGCCTTTATCAGATTCTGCACATTTGCTTTTGGCAAGATTAGTATAAATTTTCTTGATTTCATTAGAATTAGCGCCTTCCTGCTCTAATTCAATATCTTGTTGTATTTTAAGCAAGGCTTGTATTTTGTCGCGGTTGTTTTTCTTCATAAAATCCAAAAATTTTTTGTCGTTAAAAATCTTTTTATAATAGTCTAAATCCATAATATAAAATTCGTCATTGATTTCTATGAAGTCACCAATATTGTGATTTGATAAATGTTCGTTTTTGTTTAAATAATTCATGAGTTGATCGAATGCGTTGTCATGTAAAAGCTTAGTCTGTACATCGCTAATAAGTTCAGTGTTAGAGGTCTCTTTTAAATGGCGATATGTAAAATCCATTTTGCCTTCAATGCCTTTTCCAAATACTTTTAAATCTGCATCTGCTCCTAAGTCAGATGTATATTCAGATTGCTTATCAGTTGCTTGACTAGATTGAGTCTCTGTTTCTTGTGTTTGCACTAAGCCATCATATATTTGTGCAATATATGAATTAAGTGTATCAGTATCTAAATATATAAATCTTCTCATAATAATAAATCCTTTCCTATGATTATGGTTGAACTACTCTTTCTTCGGTTTCCTTTTCCTCTTCACATAAGAGAAATCCGGAAACAAGTCTTTTAACAATTCAGCAGTTTCTTCTACATCGTCATATTCATCCATATTTTGAACAAGTAGCTGGTCGTCATTATCAAGATTCAACGAAACAGTATACTCTTTATGGGGGTCTGTTGGGTTCATTGGGTACTTTACCTCTTTGAGATAATATTCCGTTTCTGATATTTCTTCATCATCTAGCTTGTCTCGTAAACGTGCCCAATACTCAACCATCTTTCGGAAGTTATTAAGGTCTTCCTGTGGACGGGGACCAGCACTTGGAAGCCGCTCTTCAAATTTGAAGCATATTTCTCCATCTTTCATAGTAGGTCGTAGTCCGTATGCCCATTCAATGTCAAATAGTACATGAAGTGCACTGAATATATTGGCAACATCAGGATCAGATAATGCATAAAAACTGACACCTAGATTGTTTGCAATACTTAATAAAGTCGCTTCATCAGGATATCTGTTTCCGAGTTCATAGTTTCTAATAGTAGATTCATTTAATCCGCATTTCTCTGCTAATTCCTTTTGCGTCATGTCAGATGCAATTCTGAAATTTCGAATCAAATAGCCTACTCGGCTGGTGAATTTCTCGCCCATTTTTACTGCTCCTTATAAGGTTAATGAGGGTTGTAGCATGCACGACGACACGAGGTACAAAACATGCATCTGCATACATTATATCATCAACAGTGCAAAAGTGAAATGTTTTTTGCAAAAAGTATTGACAGTACAAAAGTGAACTGCTAATATAATACACATCACAACAGTTCAGAAATGAACTGAATAATAAAAACGAAAGAGAGGAGGAATTAGCTTATGGAGAACAAGAGATTTTTGACAGCGCAGGATGTCATGGAAATGTTGGGAGTTTCACTATTGTATTCCTATAAACTGATACGAAGGTTGAATGCAGAACTTGAGGCTGATGGATTCGTGACAATAAAAGGACGTGTCAGTACACAGTATTTTATGAAACGAATCTACGGGCTATCTACGGATAAGGAGGTGG
>ERZ780148.237-NODE-237-length-48459-cov-11.313404_pt1 | contig 48459 bp, 38 predicted proteins | sample MGYA00510984_ERZ780148 | MGnify/ENA primary metagenome ERZ780148 (study PRJEB29588, sample SAMEA2160902) | human gut metagenome | biome: human gut; feature: human-associated habitat; material: faeces | place: Denmark | collected 2008/2010 ...
GGACGCAAGATTTTCATTCTTGAAAGGGGGGTTCGATTCCCCCACGGGCTACCAAGGTCTGAGCAGTTTCTGTTCAGACCTTTTTCTTTTTATCCCTTTCTTTCTTTCAACTTTTTATATCTATCTTTGTCCTTGTATTATAAGTTTATGTAACAAAAGATAGTATGAATACCGAATTACTCGCACAACTTTATCAATCATATACTGGAGAAGCTCCAACAAGTATCGAACCTTTGCCGGGAGCAGGCTCCAATCGCAAATACTTTCGCTTGAAAGGCAAGGAAAGCCTCATCGGTGTATATGGAACCTCCACCGAAGAAAACCGTGCATTTATCTACATGGCCAGACATTTCTCACAAAAAGGTTTGCCTGTACCCCGTATACTTGCCGAATCTCCCGACCAGTCGGTCTACCTGCAAGATGACTTGGGAGATACCTCGCTGTTCCAACTTATTAAACAAGGAAGAGAAAGCGGTAACTTCAGTGATGAAGAAACAAATATATTGAAACGAACTATCCGCCTGCTTCCACAGATACAGTTTGAGGGAAGCAAGGAGATGGATTTCAGTTATTGCTACCCGCTGGCAACATTCAACCGCCGCAGCGTTTTGTGGGACCTGAACTATTTCAAGTATTGTTTTCTTAAAGCTACCGGACTGGAGTTTCAGGAAAATCTGCTGGAAGATGATTTCGAACGTATGGCAGATACCCTTCTTCAGATAGAACCGCAGGTATTCATGTACCGTGATTTTCAGAGCCGCAATGTCATGATACGGGAAGAAGAACCATACTTTATCGATTTTCAGGGAGGACGCAAGGGACCTTTCTATTACGATGTGGCTTCTTTCCTCTGGCAGGCAAAGGCAAACTATCCCGATTCGCTCCGTCAGGAGCTTCTGAATGAGTACATCGATGCTCTTCGCCCCTATCACGCGATTGATAAGGAGCAGTTCCTCACCACCCTCCGTCACTTTGTACTGTTCCGTACTCTGCAAGTTCTAGGCGCATACGGTTTCCGTGGATATTTTGAGAAAAAGGCACATTTCATACAAAGTGTACCGTATGCCATCGAAAATCTCCGTCAGCTGCTGGAAACAGATTTTCCTGAATATCCCTACTTATGCCTCATGCTACGCAAACTGACAGAACTTCCCCAGTTTGCCAGCATACGAAACAGAAGGAAACTCACCGTACGCGTAATGAGTTTTTCGTATAAGAAAGGTATTCCCGAAGACCCGTCAGGAAACGGAGGCGGATATGTATTCGACTGCCGTGCCGTGCACAATCCGGGAAAGTACGAACAATACAAGCAACTGACCGGACGCAACAAACCGGTTATCGACTTTCTGGAACAGGACGGTGAAATACTCCAATTTCTGGAACACGTAGACGCACTGGCTGATGCTCATGTACAGCGCTTTCTGGAAAGAGGGTTTACCAACCTCTCTATCTGCTTCGGCTGTACCGGAGGACAGCACCGTTCCGTATATTCGGCAGAACACGTAGCGCACCACTTGAACGAAAAATTCGGTGTACGCATCCACCTGATACACCGCGAACAACATATTGAACAAATTTTAGAACCCCGATAACAATATGAAAGCCATGATATTTGCAGCGGGACTGGGAACTCGCCTGAAACCGCTGACCGACCATATGCCCAAAGCACTCGTACCCGTAAACGGACGCCCGATGCTGGAACACGTCATCCTGAAACTAAAACAATCCGGATTCAACGAACTGGTTATCAACATACATCATTTCGGAGAACAGATCATCAACTTTCTTGAAGCCAACCAGAATTTCGGACTGACAATTCATATCAGCGACGAACGTGAACAGTTGCTCGATACGGGAGGAGGTATCAAAAAAGCCGCACCATTTTTTCAGGGAAACGAACCATTCCTGATACATAACGTCGATATCCTCTCCGATACCGACCTGAAAGCCTTATACGAATCCCACCTGCACAGTGGCAATGATGCTACCCTGTTGGCAAGCCAACGAACCACAGCCCGCTATCTGCTGTTCGACAAACAGGCATATCTGAGAGGATGGGTTAATAAAGATACCGGACAGACCAAACCCGAAGGCTTCGAATATGACGCAACAAGATATCAGGAATATGCCTTCAGTGGCATTCACGTCATCTCCCCTTCCCTTTTCCGATACATGGACGAACGGTGGAAAGGCAAATTTCCCATCATGGATTTCTATTTGCAAACATGTGGGGAAGCCCGGATTGGTGGATGTCTGACCGAAGAGCTTCATCTGATTGATATAGGAAAACCGGAAACCCTTGAGAAAGCTGCCAGCTTTCTGGCAGAACTGAATCAAGAATAAAAATATCAGCCACTTACAAGCCAACAGGCAACTTGCCGTACCTTAATGCAGAAGGCAATCCAACCGACTGCATAATATCTAAAAAACACGGGCAATTTGCCTTATTTTTTTGTACAAAGGCTAACAGACTTTGTACGATTTTTCAGAAAAATTCATGATGTTTTTCTTAACTTTTGCTGAAGTTTTTCGACATACTTCCTGAAGTGTTCCAAAACACGTATTTCAAACCAAACTGAACGGTTGAAAACAGCAGTATATTAAAACTTGAAACCCATAAATAATAAACTTACAATCCGAAATCAAGCAATCAACATCAGCCCAAAGAGTTCTATCATATCCATCACAAAATCCGCATATTACTTTGATATTCAAACCTTTAAACACAACCCTTTCTGAATATTTTATTTTAGCTTTAAAAAGCCCTATTAAATACCGAAACAATTTTACTCCTCAGCAGAAATCCGGTAATACGAAGGAGCAAGTCCTGTCTGCTTCTTAAAAAATGTCCCGAAAAAAGAAGCATTCGGAAAATTCAAGTCATCTGATATCTCTTGTACACTCTTGTTGGTATTCTTCAGCCAGAAAATGCTCTTCCGGATAATAGCTCTGAAAACCAGTTCCTGCACCGTATATCCGCAAACCGATTTCGATAATGCTGAAAGATATTTGGGAGAAAGACACAACTTATCGGCATAAAAAGCTACTCCCCTCTCTTGCATATAATACTTTTCAATCAACCGAATGAGCTTGATAAAAGTATCAATCTTATGTCCTGCTACATTTTTTTCTTCGATAATCCGACGGCTGTAAATAGAACACAAACGGTAAGTCAATGTCAGTAACAACAACTTACACTCATGATTATCAAACGGATTCTGCGCACTCTTCCTATGTCTTCCCAGCAATGCAATATAACGTGCTAAATCGCTTTCTTCTCCGGAAGTCCATACATAGCATGGTTCGGGAGTCAGTGTCGTATACAAATACATTGCCACAATCGAACTGCCTAAAATCTCACGTATCGGATCTATATGATAAAACAGTATGCTCACACGCAAATCATCAGACAGTTCTCCTATTGAAAAATTATTCCCTTCGGAAAGAAAAACCGTTTCCCCTGCCCGGGCTGTAAACTTCTTTTTATCTACATCGAAACAGAAATATCCTTTTTCACACACAATCAGTCCCACATAATTCATCAGGAAAGGCTTACACAATATCTTCGGAAAAGCTTTAACTTCCCCTTCCAGGCAGCAAATATCTTTTCCCGCCATCAAATCGCGCTCAAAACGTGTTAAACGCATTTCTTGTTCCCTAGCATCCATCCCCATAAAACTAAAATTAAAGTCTGCCACTAAGGTAAGATTTTTCTATATTCCCATCATGAAACAAGAAAATAAAAATACATCACGGGGAGCTTTCATAGGTACTTTTCCACCGAAAAGTCAGATTAAGAAATGAAATACGCTCCACCGTGATGTATAAAGCAAATAAATGAACGAGTGTAAAATATTTTATGTCTGTAAATCCAGCTTCCTTTTTCTCCACGGAATTACCAGCATAAGAACGGCACATGCCATACAGCCGTAGAATGTCCATCCCGACATTTCTTTTACAGCAGCCAGAGTAGCCTGTACCTGCACACGCCCTTTTGTTGAAAGAGCTGCCATATTATGTGCTTCCTTTTCACTTTTTCCCTGATACATCATCCCTTGAACCGTTTGATTATATGAGGCTGCTACCTCTGTATTAAACTGATCCATACCGTGAGCAAAGCGAGTTACATAGTGTTGCTGACGATGCTGCATCACATTGGTATAGATAGCAGTTCCAGCCCCCAGTCCCAGTACCATACGCACTGTCAGCATGATACAAATCCAGGTAGACAGATATTTATAAGGCATCCGCTGATTGGCATGTACAGCTGTCAGCGAATAAAGTAGCATCATTCCGGCAGAACGAATAATAACCGGTATTTCATGCGCTCGTACAAGCCGTCGGTCTGTACCTCAAAATACATAAACAGGCTGGAAAGTCCTATCAGAACAAAGCCCATCGAGAAAAGGTATTTCAGATGTATTCCTTTTGATCCCATGGCAATAGCAATAATGCAACCGATAAAATAACCGGCTATACTCCAGTTATTAAGCGACGCATTCTGCCAGTTGTCTATCTTCATACCAACTCCTGCAAACACACTGACAAACATGGCACTGGAGTTGAAAATCATCAGCAACAGAAAGAGCAGGATACCCATACGGATAGAACGCAACTTAAACACATCCATCAGAAAATAAGGCGAATTATGGTTACGTTCCATATAGACAAACAGTATGGCAAACACAACAGCCGTCGCGGTAGCCCAGCAAATAGACGGAGAATCGTACCAGTCGAGCACCTTTCCATACACCAGCACATAAATAGCAGCCGAACACATCACGCAAAATATTACCACACTGCCAAACTTACGCAAGTTGATAGGAAAACGTTTGCCCACATATTTATGATAAGGCATGGTGATAAACACGACCTGAATAGATAATAACAACGCCCCCATCATGAAATAATATACATACTGCCATTCGTACTCATAAGCCAGCCATGCAGTGAGCGAAGTTCCTATCTGCCCCAGAATCATGAAAAACAGATAAATGGTAGGCATACTGGTACTCTTTTCACGGTCAAGCTTATCCCATCCTTCACCATCCACAGGTTCATTGCCCGGAGTTATATTTCGGGTAGCCTCCATCTTGAACGCATATTTGATAAGCGTGAACAGATTGACCATCATCAGCACCATGCGCAGAAATCCCATCACCACACTACAGCCAGCAGGTAAATACTATCGGTCTTGGCACATACGTAACTCAATATATAAAGCAGCGAAAAGCCTACGATGCACATCATTTTCTCACGGCGGATACAGACCAGTTCGTAAAAGAACGAAGAGAAAGCCGCCATTCCTACAGAAGTAAGAAAACCAACAAACTGAATATGTTCAGACTGAATACCCAGCCCGCTCAGCATCTCGCCACTGTTTACCGTATACACTCCGCTTGCCGTAAGAATCGGAATAAACAACAGCAACAGAATAAGAATATCCAAAGGTTTGGGAACCCAATTATAAAACGGATAATTTTTCGGACACGAAGGCATAATTCTAATTTATTAGAAACTGAAAAACATGTTTGTCTTATTTTTACTGTCTGGCTTTTACCACTACCATCATTCCGGCAGCCAGACGTTCATTGTCTTCCGATGAAAGGTTCGTAAAATCAATACGTACCGGAATACGCTGCTGAATCTTGACAAAGTTTCCGGCAGAGTTATCAGTCGGGACAAGTGAATATTTCGAGCCGGTTGCTCCAGAAATAGCCGTAATCTTTCCGGTGAACTCCTTATCGCTGATTGCATCTACTGTAATACGGACTTCCTGTCCCACGTGAAGATTCTCTACCTGAGTTTCCTTATAATTAGCTATCACCCACTTCTGCGTATCAGGAAGGATATACGTAATGCTTTGTCCGGCACCAATATATTGTCCCTCTTCCAATGCACGACGTCCCAGCTTCCCGTCACAAGGAGCCAACACAACAGTATACGAAAGGTTAAGTCGTGCCATTTCGAGTGCGGCCGTAGCACGTTGTATGGCAGCTTCCGTACTTTCTCTGCGATTGGAAACTTCCTTAATGCCCGACATGGCAGCTTTTTGCTGGCGCTTTGTAGCCTCCAGTTTCTTTCGTGTAGCCTCATATTCCGTTTCAATCTGCTCCAGTTGTATCGGTGTTGCCGCATTCCGCTTCAGCAGGTTTTCATAACGCTGACGGTCTTTTTCGAGTTTAGCCAGACGAATTTCAATTTCGGCAATGGAAGCCTCATACACAGAAGCCGAATTCTGTGTAGTCTGTAAGGTAGCATCTATTACCGTAGCTCCAGCCATTGCATCTTTCAAGGCAGCTTCAGCCTCCATCACTCGGATACGGTATTCACGGTCATCGAGCACCAGCAAGGTATCTCTCTTCTTGACCGACTGATGTTCGGTGAAATAAATTTTCTTAATATATCCCGACGCACGCAAGTTCACCGGAGAAATGTATTGTTCTATCTGTGCGTCGTTACTGGTTTCCGTCTGTTTATAATCGAGAAAAAGAAAGGCAACCTCTATTACTCCCCACACCAGAATAGCTATTCCAAGCAAACTGGCAATAATCCGGTTACGACGTTGTTTTTTCAGTTTCAAAACTTTTTCCTGAAGTGTATTATTATTGGTTTTCATAATGCTGACAATTTTAAATGATTAATGAATAGAATTTCCGTTAAACAGTGTTTCCAGCTGTCCGGTAAGTTTTAGCAGACTCAGGTTAGTAACCTGGTAATTGTAGTGTGCGTTGATGTAATTGTTCTGAGCTTCACTCATCCGCATCTCATCCTGTAGCACCTCCGTCATCGAAGCGATTCCCTCCCGATAACGGTCGGTCGTAACCTGATACACATCTTCTGCCAACAGATAATTATCTTTCTGCTTCCTGAAATTACGCTGGCTGTTCATCAGTTCGTTTGTAGCATTCAGGTATTGCGTCTGCATATTCTTGAGTGCATTCTCATAAGAAAGCTTCGCATTTTCTATCTCGATCTTTGCCTTCTTCATTTTTGCCCGCTTATCCAGTCCGTCGAAAATAGGAATACGGAGTGTTAGTCCGATACCGCTCGAATTATACCAATGATTGGACGGACCGGAATGGAACCAGTTCTTTGCCTTGTCGGTATATGCAGAATACATCCAGCTTCCGGTAAGGCTTAACGAAGGAATATAACCCTGATCAATCATCTTACACTGTTGTTCGGCCAGTTTTTGCTTCGACTGCAAAAGTTGTAGTTCATACTGGTTATTATCCAGTCCGGTAAGCGATACGGATGTAGCATTTTCTGTATCAACCGGTGTCAAGGCTATTTCCTTATCAGCAGGATAATCAATCACATACTTCAACAGATTCAGCTGCTGTGTCAGCATAGACTGTGCGTTATCATACTGTACCCGCTGGTTTTCAAGATTGATATTCACACGCTTCACATCGACTTCCATCGCCATACCGTTATCATAAAAGGCCTGTGTAATACTGCTCAGTTCGTTCAGACGCGAAATATTCTCTTTGATTAACGCTATCTGTTCAGCTGTATTCTGGCTCAGGTAATACATTTTGCTGATTTGCAAAATCAGATCTTCCCGTGCCTTCTCATACGATAAACGGTTCAACTCATTCATTGTACGGGCAATATCTACTGCCGTATAAACAGTCTGGTTGTACAAAGGCATTTGCAACTGTATACCCGCCGAGGCATTGTACTGCAAAGTTTTGGTAACGTTGTAAGGATTTCCATAAGCAGAACCATCGGTAACAGATACCGGAGGATTGAAATTGTCATTGAATCCGGCAACGGCATTAATCTGAGGCAGGAGTTTTGCACGATTTTCGCTCAGTGTATGTTCTCCTTTTCTAATCTCATTACGGCTGCTTTCCAAAGAGAGATTATTCTCTATGCCCAACCGCAGGCACTCTTCCAGTGTGAGGACATCCTGCGCTTTTACAGGAACGAACACACAAAGAGAGGTAAAAATAACTAGTAATTGCTTCATATTATTTCATTTCTTAATCTGAAGCAAAGGTACACTGTTAGCCTGTATGGGTATTATTCATATATCGTGAAGGGCTGTTCATATTTTCCTTTTCTGCATTCTAATCATTTATCATTTGCTAGCCGAAACGCCCTGCCATTCTATTTTCAGGTGATGCAGCATGGTAGTGCTCTCTCCACAACTTCCCGTATGCTGAATCCCCATACCTCCCCAAGCATTAGGAACAATATCAGCCTCTAAACTTACAGACGGTTTCAGATTCTCGTCCGTTACAGGAGATGAAAGCGGAGTGGAAGTTTCGGCATGGGCCGTCAACTTATTCCCTTTAACCTCAAGTACAATGGTGCAGTCGGTACGGTAACAGGTGGAAGATACCGGAAGAGAAATCGCAGTAGTCCTGCCATTTTCGTATTTCATCAGCATGAAATCGACCGCATTGCTGTATTTTGTCGTACGGATAATACGCAAGGCATATCCAGTCAGTGTACGGGTATCGAACTTGATACAGATATCCATATATTGTCCCGTAGCACTTCCAAACCCTTGTCCTGCGGTTTTGCTCGGATCTACATTCAAGGTTATTTTCATGTCTCCATATCTACCTTCCAATGGAGTATATAACAGCCGTGCTCCACGCTGCGCCTGCTGCAAACCCGTTCCGCGCGATCCGTTCATTCCCTCTCCATACACCCAATAGTCCTTATCGGAGAAAAGTTCCCAATCGTAACCTTCCGTATCAAGAGGCTTATATCCTCCTATTGTCCATCCGCCGGAATACAATACAGGCTGATTGGAACAAGGAAAATTTCGAAAATCAGTTTCGAATACATCTACCGGATTTACCTGTTTCCAGCCAATAGGTGATGAAGAAATCACCGTATATTCTTTACCGGGATGACAACGCAAATGTTTGGGTGCTACCGTTGCCATAAGATAATATCCAACGTCCTCTTTTGTTAATCCATAGGTTGTTTCGGGCTTAGCCAACCGTGACACTGCTACCGGATATTTCGTTTTACCCTCTTTGTCAACAGCCCGATACCAGGTAATCAGCGACTCATCTTTCCGTCCCTGCAAATCCAGTTCGTAACTTACCATTGCTTTTCCATCTGCTATTTCCAGCTTCGGCACTTCCACAAAAGCAGGAGCTTCCACAAAATCGGGAGCAACTGTCAGTTCTACTGCACATTCCAATCCATCTTCCGTATAGGCTACAACAGTGAAATGTTTGGTTTCGTCCTCATGATTCATTGCCTTGACCACACACGTTCCGTCTTCTCCGGCAGACAGGCTGACATACTTTTCATATCCCGGCTGAATCTTCCAGTGAACAGAGCTTCCCTGCTGCACATAATTGCAGTGTCTTTTTACGTTGGCAACCAACTTCACCGGATTGCCTCCGGTCTGTACAGAGGCAACCAGCGGAGTGACCGACAAACAGACCGGCAGATTCGCATAATCCCTGCCATCATGTTCTCCGATTGCCCGTACACAATCCTTCACTTGAAGCGGATCCCAGTCATCATCTCCCCGAAGTAAATTATAAGTGTTGTAAATTACCTTACCATTTTCATCTGTCAGGCGGTATGCATGAAGTACATTTTCCTGCTCCATACATACTGTATTATAAGGCTTATCTGCACCTATTACGTAAGGCTGTCCATTCATCGTTACACCATACTGGTAACACCGTAACCAGTCGGACGGCTCGTGTGTCCAGCCTGCATATACAGGCTTTCGGACATGAAACCGGCAATCGACAACAGTCAAAGGTCCCACTCCTTTACAAAAATACTGACGGTCTTCGTCATGACATACATAAAAATCACTGTTCAAGAAAACAGCCCCTCCCATATCCGTCCGCCAGAATGGTTTCTGACCATAAAACTTCAACGTACAGTTCAGGTAAACTCCTGTACCAGTCAACGCATCGTCGGTACTTTCCATATAACATTTATAGAACAAAATACGTTTTGCCCCATTCAAAGGATTCATGTTCAAGCGGCTGATGAAACGGACATTTTCTGCCACAATTTTATCTCCATGACAATAGGCTACATGCGCCTGGGTAATGGCAGACATTCTTTTTTTACGTCCTAATTCTATCTTTAAAGGAAATTCCAGATCGACATTACAATAGTTTCCCATCGTAAGATTCTTCACCGACAAACCATCTCCCCAGAAATCGAACATCGTGAAGTTTCCTACAGCTCCCTGTGTCTGACCGCGACTGGAGGCAAGCACAACATTTTCAGGATTTTTGGTTAACCCGACAAGATGCAGATAAGGACATTTTACTACCAGTCCGAAAGGTTCTTTACCGTCTTTTCCTACCCTTACCTGAGGATCATCAGGATTATCAATCCAATATACATAAGGAGCTATATATACTTTCATAGGCTCTGCTTCTGTTCCGGCAACAAAAGCCTTGGCTGCTTCATTAAAGCTATTGAAAACAAAAGGATATCTGGCCGTCACTTCATCGGACAGCTGCCCATCGATAAAAAAGGTTTTATCTCCCAACTCTATTTCCTTTCCTTCATAGAGAATCTTATTTCCTAAAAACTCTATAGGATTTGTAACATCCAACGAACGATATCCGCATACAGACTGAGCCGGCAAAAACTCACAAAAGATTATCCAGCAAAGTAAAAAAGAACAAAATTGTGTTTTCATTATCATGTCGTGTTTTTCAATATGATGACAAAAATACAAAGAATACGGAAAAAGGCATGACATATCACTAAAAATTTGATATGCCATGCCTTATAACAGAATATAAATCAGTTTGTCTACAAAGACTATTTCCAGAGATTCAATTTGTTTTTCTGTGCTTCCTCGAGTGAAACCATCTTTACCTGTTTGGTCTTATTCTTTTCACGAAGCTCACGGTATTCACTTTCCAGTTCTTCTGCAAATGTACTTCGAAGATCAAGATTCATCAGGCGTGCTGCTACCGGAGCATTCAGTGAAGCATCTTTCATATATACTACCGGAGCATGATAAACCGGAGCAATCTTCAAAGCTGTATGAAGTTTGGAAGTTGTAGCACCGCCAATCATTACAGGAATATCAAGTCCGGCACGTTCCAGTTCTGAAACGACATGCACCATTTCTTCCAGCGACGGTGTAATAAGTCCGCTCAAGCCGATAATATCTACCTTCTCACGAATAGCCGTTTCAACAATCTTTTCTGCAGGAACCATTACGCCCAAGTCGATAATTTCGTAATTATTGCATGCCATAACCACAGAAACAATATTCTTACCGATATCGTGTACATCTCCCTTTACTGTAGCCAACAGCACTTTTCCTGCACTGCGTGCCCCTTCCTTTTTTTCCGCCTCAATATAGGGCTGAAGGATAGCTACAGCTTTTTTCATAGTACGTGCTGTCTTTACAACCTGAGGCAAGAACATCTTACCGGAACCGAATAAATCACCGACATGATTCATTCCCGACATAAGCGGACCCTCGATAATGCTGACAGCATCCGGATATTTGGCAAGTGCTTCATGCAAGTCTTCATCCAGATAATCGCCAAGACCCTTTACCAGTGCGTATTGTAAACGTTCTTCTACAATCGTCCCTTCACGCCAGGCAAGATGTGAACTGGCTGTTTGCTGCTCACCCGAGTTCTCCTTTTCCGCTTTCAGTTTTTCAGCTGTTTCAATCAAGCGTTCAGCTGCATCCGGACGACGGTTCAGCACCACATCCTCAATCCGTTCCAGGATATCCGAAGGTATATCTGTATAAAGTACAGAAGTTCCCGGATTGACAATACCCATATCCATACCCTGCTGAATAGCATGATAAAGGAATACTGCATGCATAGCCTCACGTATATAATTGTTGCCACGGAAAGAGAAAGAAAGATTACTTACTCCTCCGCTGACGTGTGCGCCCGGAAGGTGACGGCGAATCCAACCTGTAGCTTTAATAAAATCGACAGCATAGTTATTATGTTCCTCGATACCAGTAGCCACTGCCAGCACGTTCGGATCGAAGATTATATCCTGAGGACGGAAACCGACCTTCTCTGTAAGAATACGATAAGCCCGTTCGCAAGCTTCTATCTTCCGTTCATATGTATCGGCCTGTCCTTTCTCGTCGAAAGCCATCACGATGACTGCCGCCCCGTACTGCTTGACGGTACGGGCGTGCTCAACAAAAGCTTCTTCGCCTTCTTTCAGTGAAATAGAGTTGACGATACATTTTCCCTGCACACATTTCAGTCCTGCCAGAATAACTTCCCACTTGGAAGAGTCTATCATAACAGGCACACGGGCAATATCCGGTTCTGATGCAACCAGATTGAGAAAGGTTGTCATCTCCTCAGCAGCATCAAGCAATCCGTCGTCCATGTTAACATCGATAACCAACGCGCCGTCTTCTACCTGCTTGCGGGCTATCGACAAAGCTTCATCGTATTTCTTTTCGTTTATCAAACGAAGAAACTTACGCGAACCGGCCACATTACAGCGCTCACCCACGTTGACAAAATTAATTTCAGGAGTCACTTCCAACAGTTCCAGCCCGGAAAGCCAGAGATAATCCGGTTTCGGAGCAGGCACATGAGGTTTGGCATCTTTAATAAGTTCCTGATACTTGGCAATATATGCTTCGGTAGTACCACAGCATCCACCGATTATATTCACCAGTCCTTCATCGATATACTCCTTGACTTCGGCAGCCATTTCTTCGGGTGTCTGGTCGTATTGCCCCAGACTATTAGGAAGTCCGGCATTAGGGTAAGCACTTATATAATAAGGAGCATGACGGGCCAACTGCTCCAGGAAAGGTTTCAACTGTCTGGCACCAAAAGAGCAGTTCAGTCCGATGGAAAAGATATCAGCATGCTGTACCGAAGCCAAAAACGCATCAAGCGTCTGTCCCGACAACGTGCGTCCAGCAACATCCGAAACCGTAACAGAAAGCATCAAAGGAACTTTTCTTCCCAAATTCTGCATAGCTGTTTCTGCGGCCAGAACAGCAGCTTTCGCATTCAGTGTATCGAAAATTGTTTCTATCAGAATAGCATCTACTCCCCCTTCAAGCAAAGCCTCCATTTGTTCACGGTAAGCTTCAGAAAGTTCATCGAATGTCAATGCACGAAAAGCGGGATTATTTACATCCGGACTCATCGAGCAAGTTTTGTTGGTCGGTCCTACCGAACCGGCAACAAAGCGTGGTTTTTCGGGAGTTCTCGCTGTATATTCATCAGCAATTTTACGGGCCAGACGAGCTGCCGCAAGATTTATCTCACGGCAATAAGCCTGCATATGATAATCTGCCATCGAAACAGCAGTTGCATTAAATGTATTTGTTTCGATGATATCAGCTCCTGCCTCTAAATACTTACGGTGTATTTCCTCTATAACATCCGGCCGAGTCAGGCACAACATATCATTGTTTCCTTTCAGCAATCCTGGAAGATCCTTGAAACGCTCTCCCCGAAAATCAGCTTCCGAAAGGTTGTATTGCTGTATCATCGTTCCCATGGCTCCGTCGAGCACGAGAATACGTTCGTTTATTAGTTGTTGCATTTTGAAAAAGCTCTATTTAAATTTAAAACACAGGGAATCGTTTTCCTCATATGCCAAAAGCACGATGCAGACAACTTATATAAACTGTAATTGTCTGCACCATCTTTCCCGATCATCGCTTGAACATGCGATCCATCATACGCTTATCTTCTTTTTCTTTCAACGTCTGGCGTTTATCGTATTGTTTCTTACCTTTTGCCAAAGCAATCACAACCTTCGCCAACCCTTTTTCATTAATATACAGACGAGTCGGAACAATGGTAAATCCAGGCTCGGCAGAAGTACGTTCAAGTTTACGAAGTTCTTTTTTCGTCAGCAACAACTTACGGTCCCGACGAGCTGAATGATTGTTGTACGAACCGTAAAAATATTCAGCTATATGCATATTCTTTACCCACAACTCTCCACGGGAAAAGAAACAAAACGTATCAACCAAACTTGCTTTTCCCTGACGAATAGACTTTATCTCAGTTCCGGTCAACACAATTCCGGCTGTGTACGTATCGATAAACTCATAGTCGAACGAAGCACGTTTATTCTTAATATTTATATTACCGGCGTTTGTTTTCATTAATTCAATATTACTGATAACTTATTAAATATAAATTCGATAATAGCAGGACACACCAAAATGATGATAGTAGCCACAAGAGTAAAGACAGTCTGTTTGTTCTCCTCAACCTTAAGCCATCTGCGTACCCCCTCGAATACAATTACAATGGTATATATTTGCAATATCCAGTGCAGTACAACTATAGAAAACAGTCCACTGACGATATTCAATACAAAAGTAACTACCATAGAATAGCCCACAAACACAAGTATCCGGTCGTAAGAATCTTTCCCTCCCAGCCAGTTATGATTCAACTTATCCAATAAATAAGCTGAAAGAAAAAAACCACCGAACAAAGCTACAGCTACAGCACAACAACGAGTCAAGGCTACCTGGAACATAACGGATGAAAAATCTTTTCCGATAAATGTTCCGATAAACTCTGACAAACCACACAACCCAATAAGAGGATAAACAAAAGCAGGCATTACTGACCTTCCTACCCCCCGCTCTGCAATTTCACTCCACGCTTTGCCTGGAGTAGACAACAAAGCTATTATCTGCTGAAATAATGATTTATAATCCAATGTTATTCTACTTTTTTGTAATAAATCCGAACTTCGGAACTGCAAATGTACAAAAAAGAAATAAAATAAGGCACGAATTATACAGAAACGCTGACATACATTAACATACACAGCCTTATCTGCATAATCCGCACCTTACGGACGCATACTTTATCGAGTATGCTTACTCTATATTTCTCTCTCCTAAATTATTCTGTAACCTCTGAACCTGAAGTGTTACCGACCAGCTTATTATAATTTTCGACTACTGTCTTATAATCTATTTCGTATGTTTCGCTCTTTACATTGTCTTCGTTGTATTCTGCATTATATGTATTTTGCTCGAATTCGATAACAATTTTATCCGGATTTTTGCCACCGTTTACATCTTTATATGCATAAAGAGGAGCAGCCAAAGAGAAATGTCTGAATTCATATGCACGACTAGTACGTTCCTTATTATCTTCTTCATCAAAATCTTGTATTTTATGACGGAGATGCAATGTCATAGTAGAACCATTGAAATCAGTTGCCTGATCGTAATATAACGTAAAATTATGAAGAGCTACCTCCTCTTTCAAGTCGTCGTTATTATTTGCTGGTTTATAATAATAATAAAGTGGAATAAACACATCATTCAACTGATAGAAAATAGGAGTAACCTGTCCACCTGTACTACCCGAACTTGTAACATCATATATAGGAGCATTGGCATCATCTTCTGTTGGAGCCGAAGGCAAAACATATCCATCTGCCAACTGTGAACAACCATACAGCTGGACATCTATCATCTTAGTAGTATTATTGACGGTTGTAGGATCATACGAATAAGCAATATATGCATATTTTCCTGATTCCAAATCAGCAATAACCTCTTTATTAGAAGGAACATATTCATATCCAAACTGATTTTTCAAACTAACAGTTCCCAAAAAGCCAGTAACTTTTACAAAATCTACATCGCTATAGCTATTGGTATAATCTCCCCCATTCAAGCAAGAGCTAAATCCAATCATCGATGCAAAAGCTGATGCCAACATAAAAAACTTCATTGTCTTCATATTCTTCCTTTATTTATCTTTTATTATTTATTTTTTTCACTTAAAATGAAAATGAGTAAAAAAGACTGCTTTCTTTATCTTTATTTTTAACTTTTATTTACTATAAACTAAGAAACAAGCAATAAATTCTAAAGGTTACTCTATCCCTGCAAATTGTTCCAAATGCTCATCTACATACTCAGCGATCTGTGCTGTAACTCTCTCCTCCATATCCATATAAGCCTCTTCCAAATCATCAAACGCTTCGTATTGCTCATACATTGCCATAAACTCATCATCAGAACATTCTTTTTCCAAATCTTCGCGATGAGCATCATAAATCTTTTTAGTATCATAAATAAGCTTTGAAAAATCTTTCGCCCCAAACATACGCATCGCCTTGGCAAAAGGATTATCAAAGATATATGGTCCGTAACCATTTTGAATCAACTGTATAAAACCTCCTTCAAGCACTTCTTCACGAAAGAAATGATAACCTAGCAAAGTATGCTGATAGCCATTCAGTAAAGGCATCGTTTCAGCATTAATTACTCCTCCTGTAACCTCAAGATACTTATGGATAAACACATTCAGAAATTCATCCATTCCAGCTTCGGCTCCACGACGTAGGTCTTCGTCTTTTACTTTAATTTCGACTTCATTCATATACCTAATTATTATTACTTACAGATAGGTATTACCATCCTGCTGATATTACCACCGGCAAAGATACAGGTTTCTTTCGGAAGATAAAAAACATTTTGACAAGCAGAGATTACAAAACAAGAGTTTCAGCAAAAAATATCATTAAAAACCAACAAAAAGTTAGGTTTCAGTGATTGCATAACTAAATAAAACGACTAACTTTGCGTACGAATTAAAGAAGAAATTCCGTAATAAGAAGTTTACGAAATACTTATTTTTTATTACTCATAAAACGTAAAGAATATGACTTATTCACACGAAGTTGAACACATGTGTGTTGTAAAAAAAGGACCTAATCATGGTCCAGCTCCAATTCCTGAAGAAGGAAAATGGGTTAAATCAAAAGAAATCAAAGACATTTCAGGTTTGACTCACGGTATCGGTTGGTGTGCTCCTCAGCAGGGTGCTTGTAAACTGACTTTGAACGTTAAAGAAGGTGTTATCCAGGAAGCATTGGTTGAAACAATCGGTTGCTCAGGTATGACTCACTCAGCTGCTATGGCGTCTGAAATCCTTCCGGGAAAAACAGTTTTGGAAGCATTGAATACCGACTTGGTTTGCGACGCTATCAACACAGCTATGCGTGAATTGTTCTTGCAAATCGTTTACGGACGTACTCAGTCTGCTTTCTCTGAAGGTGGTTTGATGATCGGAGCCGGCTTGGAAGACTTGGGTAAAGGTCTGCGTAGCCAGGTAGGTACTTTGTATGGAACTTTGGCTAAAGGTCCTCGTTACCTTGAAATGGCTGAAGGCTATATCAAGACTATCGCTTTGGACGAAAACGATGAAATCTGCGGATACGAGTTCGTTCATCTGGGCAAATTCATGGATGAGATCAAAAAAGGTACAGACGCTAACGAAGCTCTGAAGAAAGTAACAGGTACTTACGGACGCTTCACAGCAGAACAAGGCGCAGTTAAACATATTGACCCACGTCAGGAATAATATAAGGAGGAAAAGACATATGATTAGAGAAGTAAAATTTGAAAGCCAGGACCGTCGTATCAAACAGATTCTTGCTGCTTTGAACGCTAACGGTATCAAAGACATCGAAGAAGCTAACGCTATCTGCGAACAGTATGGTCTTGATCCTTATAAAACTTGTGAAGAAACTCAGCCTATCTGCTTCGAAAATGCAAAATGGGCTTACGTAGTAGGTTGTGCTATCGCTATCAAGAAAGGCTGCACCAATGCTGCTGAAGCTGCTGAAGCAATCGGTATCGGTTTGCAGGCATTCTGTATTCCGGGTTCAGTAGCCGACGACCGTAAGGTTGGTATCGGTCACGGTAACTTGGCTGCAATGTTGCTGCGCGAAGAAACTAAATGTTTCGCTTTCTTGGCAGGTCACGAATCATTCGCTGCTGCTGAAGGTGCTATCAAAATTGCTGCAAAAGCAGACAAAGTTCGTAAAGAACCTTTGCGTTGTATCTTAAATGGTTTGGGTAAAGACGCTGCTCAGATCATCTCTCGTATCAACGGATTTACTTACGTTCAGACTCAGTTTGACTACTATACTGGCGAATTGAACGTAGTTCGTGAAATCGCTTACTCAAACGGTCCTCGCGCTAAAGTAAAATGCTATGGTGCTGACGACGTTCGTGAAGGTGTAGCTATCATGTGGAAAGAAGGTGTAGACGTATCAATCACTGGTAACTCTACTAACCCTACTCGTTTCCAGCATCCGGTAGCAGGTACTTACAAGAAAGAACGTGTTCTTGCAGGTAAACCTTATTTCTCAGTAGCTTCAGGTGGTGGTACAGGTCGTACACTTCACCCGGATAACATGGCTGCTGGTCCTGCTTCTTACGGTATGACCGATACTATGGGTCGTATGCACTCAGATGCTCAGTTCGCTGGTTCTTCATCAGTTCCTGCTCACGTAGAAATGATGGGATTCCTGGGTATCGGTAACAACCCGATGGTAGGTTGTACAGTAGCTTGTGCAGTTGACGTTGCTACTGCTTTGAATAAGTAATTCTATACTTAATCAAATATATAAACTCCTGTAATCTAAATGGTTGCAGGAGTTTTTTTTATTTGCCGTAAATTATAGTTTAGGGATATTCTAATAGCCTTCTTTTTGGTTATCTTGTCTTATCAAGTAAGAAGAAAAATGATACTATAACAACCTAAAATATAGCTCTTCCAAAGGCTATTACAGCCAAACTCAAAGCAGAACAATCATCACTTAATTCAGCCCTGAAAAAGTGATTTTTGCAGCCCATTTGCAGCCCAATTTGCCATTTTCAGAAATGGGCTGCAAAAACTTATATAATCAGCTATAGTACAATGATATATACTTCATTTTACAATCATTTTAATATGGAAAAACATTGTACGATGGTTTACTTTTCATTGAGAGAAAGTAAGCAAAACAAGAAAGATTTCTCACCTATTGAGATTTCTATCTCCATAAAATCACAAATGTAGCAATCGGTTATGATAAAAAATCCTTAGAAATTTGCTATTTTTGTACTATAACTGCCGAGGTGACATTAAGCAGAAGCAAATTTGTATTAATCAAACTAATGTATTTACTATGTATACAGTAATCAAAAGGATGGAAATTTCAGCCTCACACTCGCTAAAACTATCTTATCCGAGCAAATGCGAGAAGCTTCACGGTCACAACTGGATTATAACCGTATATTGCCGTTCGAAAGAACTTGATGAAAACGGTATGGTTGTAGATTTTACTCATATCAAGCAGGCAGTAGAAAAACAATTAGATCATAACAATCTGAATGATATATTGCCTTTCAATCCTACAGCAGAAAATATTGCCTGCTGGATATGCAACCAAGTTCCCCATTGTTTCAAAGTAGAGGTAAAAGAATCGGAAGGTAATACAGCTATTTATGAGAAAGATTAACGAAATTTTCTACAGCTTGCAAGGAGAAGGATTTTATACAGGAACTCCTGCTGTATTTGTTCGATTCTCGGGATGTAACCTGAAATGTATCTTCTGCGATACACAACATGAAGAATTTCGAATGATGACAGACGATGAAATCATAGCGGAAGTATGTACCTACCCATGCCAGATGGTAATTCTTACAGGTGGAGAACCTGGGGTATCAATTGATAATCAACTGACCAAAGCATTACATGCAGCGGGGAAATATATCGCAATAGAAACTAATGGTACTTGTGTTTTACCGGAAGATATCGATTGGGTTACTTGTTCACCCAAGGAGGGAACAACACTAAAATTGCATCACATAGACGAAGTGAAAGTGGTATATGTAGGCCAAGATGTATCTCCCTATCTTAAACTACCCGCAAAGCATCACTTTCTGCAACCATGTTCCGGACAAAATACCAATGATGTAATAGCCTACATCAAGGAACATCCACAGTGGAGGCTTAGCCTTCAGACACACAAGTTAATTGATATTCCATAATATAGGACTTTTGTATTTTACTGCATCTGAATTTAGATATTTTCCCTGTTTAAACAAGCAAACTTCATTATCTGAAGAAATAAAAAGCCAACTAATTCATAGCACTTTACATATGAATTAGTTGGCTAATTTTATCTTATTTATAGAATATACCTATCTATTTTATCACTGGCTTTTCAATGCCCTCATTAGTAGCATGTTCTTCCATTCGTTTAATTCTTAAATCCAAATCAGGATGAGTAGAAAACAACTGATTCAATTTACTAGACAACTGATCACCGCTTTGCCCTTGCAGTTCTTTTAATTTTTGAAATGAAAGTGCCATGGACCAAGGATTTTTACCAGCCTTTTTCAAAAACTCATATCCATAATCATCGGCTTCACATTCTTGTTTCTGAGAAAATCTAGCATTTACTAAAGCTTCCGTTAAACTTCCTAACTGAGAATCAGTCAACTCAGCTAGCTTACCCCCTTGAGAAGCAACACCGTCCTTTAAAGCAGAAGTAAGCAAAGCTGTACGAAAGCCTTTTTTAGAATCACGATGTGCAACATGGCCTATTTCATGACCGATTACGCCCAGCAGCTCTTCATCACTCATTATATCCATCAAAGATGAAAAAACACGTACACTTCCATCTGCACAAGCAAAAGCATTTATATCCTTCACATAATATACTTTAAAATTCAATGGAATACCATCTGCATCACCTAACCCTTCTGTCAACTTTTTTAAACGAAGCGTATATGCATTATCATCTGCGCAAACTTGATTATGAGCGTCCATCCATGTAATATATTCCTTTACATACTCACTCATCTGTTCATCTGTCAGAGTTACTGCCTGAGCCATTTTTACAGCCCCACTAATCGCTTTTTTAAGATCAAACTGAGCCATTGCAGGAGATGAGAAGGCAATACATACCAGCAAAACAACTAATTTTAAAAACTTCTTGTTCTTCATATATAAATTATAAAAATGGTTATCCTTCGCTTTTATCAGCTGTTTAAAATGTTTTCCAGAAAACAACGCTTCCACACATACATATGAAGCCCGACGCCACTAAAAGTCCCCAAAGCATACATTCTGATTTCGGTAAACGAATTTCATGCGGACGATGAGGATGATACCAAACAGATACCTTGTCTCCTACACTCCTCAATGGCCAATAGCTGATTCTGGTAGCAAATAAATCACCATATTTATCAGTAGAATATGCTATTTGCATCTCTTTCTTATACCTTATTTTTCGATACCGATAAATCTTTTTGGTTTGCAATGTTCGAATAATTCCAGTAGTATGTTCATACCGATGAGATATAGCATACAAAGAATAGAATCCCCAAACACCACCACCCAATAAGACAACTCCTGATATAAGCAACAACAATGCAATGATCTGGCTACGTATTGTATTCATGGATAAAGTCTGATTTATACAAAGATATAAAATTATTAACATAACTTCACTCCAAATGGAAGGTTTGTTTAATTTCCTTTATCCAGAATAGACAACAGACTTTACCATATTCAGTATTTCCAGTGATATATAACCTTAATTTACTTCACATCTAACTTTTGTATATGTTTATCCACCTTAGTACAAGGTTTCCATTCAGGCAAGCCTACTCCATTGGGATTACCTGTTTTAGCAAAATTAGTCCAATAAGAAACCATACGTTCACTCAGTTCATAATCAACTTTTTCCATTGGGCGCCAACATTTATCAAGTGTCCCAAACATATACCATAGCTCACTAGAATGAAATGCACCTTTCATATCACCAAAACCACCTTTGGGAGCAGACATATCTTCGCCAGGTAAATCGCGGCTAAAGCAATATACATAGGCTGGACACCGCCCCTGACGCTCAAGCAACAAACTCCAGTTTACAGCAGCCTGCTTCATTTGATCTGGTGCAATATCTTCCGACGTATATCCAATCATATAAGGAATATCCAGTTCCTTATTCTGCAATGCCACATCATATACAGACGATTCTAAGAGCTCCCCATCCACACAAGGAGAATAAGGCATACCATTAAAAGTTTTCTGCACTTTCATGTAGTTCATCATCACTTCCTGAAAATGCTCTACCGGACAAGTACGCATTTGCTCCAATGTATCATATCCCGACGCATCCCACATGGCTTTACCCATCGTTTCAGCTTCCTGCAACGACTTCGTAGAAATAATACCTCCCAATCCTCCACCACTCTGTATAATGGCACGCTGTACATAGCCTTTCGCAAGCGGTGAAGATATCAAAGCTTGTACACTACCCGCTCCTGCACTCTGTCCGAAAACCGTAACATTATTCGGATCCCCTCCAAAAACTTCGATATTACATTTTATCCATTTCAACGCAGCAAGCTGATCGAACAATCCATAATTTCCAGAACCCCTTCCTGAGTTTTCAGCTGTCAGCAACGGATGAGACAGGAAACCACACATCCCCAAGCGATAGTTTAAAGTAACCAATATAATGCCTTTCTTTGCATATGCATCACCATCAAATTCGATTTCATGTCCGAAACCATTCTGAAAGGCACCTCCATGAATCCAGACCATAACCGGCAAATGAGCATTTTTCTTTCCCGATACCGGTGTCCATATGTTTAAATACAGACAGTCTTCACTCATTTCAGGATTACCATCCTGATAAAACTCTTTCCAATAAAAAGAACCCTCAATTTGTCCACCTTGAAAAGATGCATTTCCAAACTGTTTACACGCCTTCACTCCCTGCCACGGCCGTACCGGTTGCGGATGCTTCCAACGTAACTCTCCCACAGGAGGAGCTGCATAAGGAATACCCTTGTATACAACTATACCCTCTTGATCTATTACGCCTTCGATCTGTCCACCTTCTACGTCAACAACAAGATTTTGGGCACATGAAGCCATCGACGCTCCCCAAAGGGAAACGCAGATGGCTATATGCAACAAACCTCTTTTCATCGTTTTACCATATCATGTTGAGCTATCTTGTATGGAGGTATCATGGCATTATGAACTTTTACTTTCTGAGCCTTTGACACTTTCTGAGTTACCGTACAGCGTACATCAGCCGATGAAGCTCCTACCATCCATTGATATGTTCCTTTCGGTAATTCCCATGAACTGCTCTTTTCATTAAGCGAAGCCATATCCATCAACTTCCACGACAAGGTTACAACCTCCGATTCACCCGGCTGCAACAGTTTTGTTTTGGCAAAAGCCTTCAATTCCTTAACAGGCTTCTCAAGTCCACCCGCCGGAGCTTTAACATATACCTGTACAGACTCCTTTCCAGCACAATTACCCGTATTCTTCACTGCAACCTTCATTTCACAATTATCACCATTAATATCAGATGACACAATTTCAAAACTAAACGTTGTATATGACAAACCGTGACCAAAAGGATAAGATACTTCCTTATCAAAAGTTTCAAAATAACGATAGCCTACATAAATACCCTCCTCATAATCCGTAAAGTCAACATTACGAACAGCTTCCTTAGGCTTTTCTTCCTTTTCTTTTGATTCGAAGTTCATACCACTTCCCATTGCAAACGAAGGCATTTTAAATTCATAATCATAAGGGAAATTAGAATCAGACGGTGCATCCCCATATTTTATAGCAAAAGTCATCGGCAAATGTCCTGAAGGATTTACCTTACCTGTCAATACATCTGCAACACAGTTACCGACCTCCTGACCTGGCTGGAAAGCACAAATTACAGCATCAACCATATTCTTCCAGGAAGCTGTTTCTACCGGACTACAAATATTCAAAATAACAATAACTTTCTTTCCGGCTGCATGATAAGCTTCTGCAACCTGTTTAATAAGAGCTGATTCATTTTCTTTTAGATAGAACTCTTCCACACGTCTGTCGGAAGCTTCACCGCTAGTTCGTCCTAAAGTAATAATAGCGACATCGTTATTCTTAACTTGTGCTGATAATTCGTCACTCGTCGGAACAAACTCTTCTGCACGTTTGAGAGGAGTCAGTGAGAAAGGAGGTTTTCCATTAGGATAAAGACGTTTTTGCTCATCAAACAAATGTTTTTTGTATTTCTTTATTAGATCAGCATCTACAGTGTATCCTGCATTACGCATTCCTTCAACCAAAGAAACACAATAGTAGCCAACACCTGTACTACCGAATCCCATACCAGCAGGAACCATATCATAAGATGTTGTTCCATAAAGAGAAATAGTCTTTACATTGGCTGTCAAAGGCAGTGCACTCCGGTTATCCAACAAGACAATACCTTCAGCACCTATCGTGCGGTCAATTATTGCATGGACTTTCAAATCTGTTTCGTTAGCATATTTATAGTTCTCAAAAGTATGACACTTTACTACTAGTTCTAATATGCGCTTTACATTACGGTTTAAAATAGCTTCATCCAAGGTACCGTTTTGCACAGCTTCCAAAATAGCCTTATATTGGCGTTCTTGTCCAGGCTGTAACATATCATTTCCAGCCTTCATGGAAGTAACGGCATCCGTCCCTGCATTCCAGTCGGACATTACCACTCCTTTGAATCCCCATTCATCACGCAGAATATTCTCAGTCAGATCAATATCTTCACACGTATATTTGCCATTGACTTTATTATAAGATGTCATAATACTCCATGGCTGAGATTCTTTAACAGCAATTTCAAACCCTTTCAGGTAAAGTTCACGCAACGGACGTTGTGCAACTCGTGAATCATTATTATTACGATTTGTTTCCTGATTGTTTACGGCAAAATGTTTTAAACAAGTACCCACTCCCTGGCTTTGCACACCTTTTATATATCCGGCAGCCATTTTTCCTGTTACAACCGGATCTTCTGAATAATATTCATGGTTACGTCCGCATAAAGCATTACGTATCAAATTGGCTCCCGGAGCTAATAACACATCCATACCATAATCTTTAACTTCCTCTCCCAGAGCAGCTCCTACCTGATACGCTGCATTCGGATCGAAAGTCGCAGCTACAGTAGTACCTGAAGGAAACTCTGTTGCATAATAGAACCGACTGTCAAAATCCCGTTTCACACTCATAGCCAACCGGTGTGGTCCGTCTGCCAAGTATACCGATGGAATTCCTAAACGGGGAATATCATATGTCCGTCCGGCTGTTCCGGGAAACTTGGCGCCATCTCCCATTGACATACCACAACCAATCACCATGTGTACTTTTTCCTCTAAAGTCATCTCACCGATAACTTCATCAATGTTATTGGCATTTAGTTTTACTTGTGCCTGAACTGTAGGAGTTACCATACATAAGGCAGCAACTCCAATGCCTACCATTCGAATAATGTTTCTCATTTCTGTAACAGGTTTAATATTAATTTAACACAACCCAAAGGTAGAATAAACCATTGGTAAATATTATTCTGTTTGTATAAAAGACTGATATATACGTTCAATCAGATTGTTTATTTGTTCAAATATTGGTCTGTATATTCAAATTAAGCGATTATAATAAGCTAATCAGACTTTTTCGTACCCTTTCACATAAAAATTACCCTCTCATTCCATCTTGTTCAAAGAATAGAATGAGAGGATAATTTTTCTATTTATTGACTCCGTAAGCCGGTTATTGGCCAGTATTGAAACAACACTTATCAGTAAGATTTTTATTCTGAGATTATAACGACACGACTGGCTGGCAAGTCAGGAATATAAATTTTCCCGTCTGAAACTGTGATATCAGCCGGACCGGATAAGCTTTCCTCCAATGACAATCCAACGGGTAATAAATCACCATTTCGAAGATTTATACGACTAACCCCAGCAGGAGTCCAGTTTGTAACATAAAGTGAAGCACCATCAGAAGCAAAAGCGATTCCATCATATTGTCCTGGAACAGTAACTAACTTTTCTGGTTGGGGATTATTAGTCAAATCACTTATACGATAGACAACATGCTTCTCACTTGTATTTCTATCAGCCGGATAAGAGGCCACATACATCGTACCATCACCTATTAATAAACCGTTAGGACCTGGAATAGTTATCCATTCCTGAGGTTCTCCCGGATTAGCAGGATCCGTAATATCTATTTTAAAAATCTTATCCGTATTTGTCACTGAAGCATACAGGTCATTACCATTTGCTGCCAGGTCATTTACAAACAAATTGCCTTCCGGCAAATTAATTGTTTTAGGTGTTTTGCTAACTTGAGCCAGATCGTAAACAACTATTTTATTGACATCACAAATATATAGTTGATTATCGCGCATGAACATTCCCTTCGGAGCATTCAGGTTACCATCAGCAGGAACCAACGTATCCATTTTACCATTTTTATAATAAAGGATGTATCCCTTTCCTTCTACATTTAACGGATTCAATTGTTCTGTGCCAAAGTTAGCTATCAAAATACCTCCGTTATACGGATAAGTACTTTCACAGTAACGGATGTTTTCATTAACTATTTCAACTTGCTTTTCATTACCAGCCAGGCTAGCTACAGGAATGGACATCATCACTGCCATACCGATGATGGCTGTAAACTTTGCTTTTTTCATAAAATCTATCATTAGTGTCCCGTTAAAATCGGGACCAGTTAAATATTAATCAAATAACCCCGGAAAGAGGGGACAATCGAGTTCTTTGACATTATTGAAATCAGTCCTGTCGAAGAGATCAACGAGTGGTGTCTTATCCATAAGAGAAATGCTTAGAATCTGAAGAACCTCATAAGTTGATCGCTTAAGTAGCAAATCATGTTGTACGATAGCAACAAGGCAATAGGCTATGATTGCCGATGAGATTTGGATTCTCACAGCATCCTCTGTAGTACCCCAAAACTTCTTGATCTTGAGGTGCTGCTTTAGCCATTTAAAGAACAGCTCTATCTGCCATCTGTTCTTGTAAAGGTTGGCGATTTCAGGAGCTGTTAGATGAAAAGCATTTGTCAGGAAGGCAAACTCCCTACCTTGTTCTTCATCATAGAATTTGACGAGTCTGTGTTTCTCCGGATACTTCCTGTATGAATTGTATTCAGTGAATTCAATCTCAGCATCTGTCAATATATTCTTTGGCAATCTGCGCCTCCATTTACAGCATTTGTATTGCAGATTCTTCTTGGCTCGCACAACAAAGAACGATTCATGCTGATGTATTTTGAAAAGTTCCTTGAATGCATTGCATCCACGGTCAAACACATAGTAAGATCCTGATTCATAAGGAATTTTCTTCATAGACTTTGAGTCATAAACTGATGCTGTAGAGATGTGGAAGAAAGCTGGAACTTGGGATTCGAGGTCATATAGCACATGTGCTTTTACTCCTCCCTTCTTCTTACGGAACTTTGCCCACCAGAAGACCGACAAACACAATGGAATGGTAGTTGAGTCGAAAGCATACACATTGCCTTTCAACTTGAAGATATCCGTCACACGTTTCTTTCTGGCTTGCTCCATCATATAGAAAGCAAAGTCTTCAAAGATACGGTAGTCACGATTCTGATTGGCAGAAGCAAATGTCGTTTTCGTAATAGGCTTACGCCCTAATCCAAGATGGTATTGCTTTGCTCTATGTGCTTCAAAAGCAACAATCAAATCTCGCAAACTCTCTCGATTACTCAGTTGACCAAACATCATTGCAAGCAACTGATTCCAACATGTGAAATGCTTCACATAGCGGTTTCCATCATACTTGTCAACCAAATGGCGAAACTTGTTATTGTCGAGAAATTCTATCAATTGGGCGAAAACGTATTTGTCTTTGTTCATCGTGCAGTATTATAGATAACTGCACGATGAACAAAGACAAATCGTCGCACCCTTAAAATCTCTTGCAAAAGACTGTATTTCAATTAATTCAAAGAGCGATTAGTCCACTTTAACGGGACAGTAGTGATGACAGGTATGTTCCACGATTTCCTGCTCAGCTTCCCGTGGTCTATCACACTCATTCTGGGCATCTCACTGCTGGTAGCTTCTCTGCTTGTACCGTTTATGCAGTTCTGGTTCATACGAAAACCTCTTCAGACTGGTGGAAAAGGCTTCTCTTTCCTGGATATTCTCCAGAAATATTATAACAAGCTGCTGGATGTATGTTTCAAGCATCCATACTATACAGTTATAACAGGATTGACCTTCATCTTTGTGGGTATTATCCTGATGGGCAAATTACCTCAGAACCTGATGCCTACAGCAGACCGTAACCAGTTTGCCGTAGAAATTTACCTCCCGACAGGAACTGCTATCGAAAAAACATCAGCCATAGCAGACACACTGGAAAACATACTCCGTGCAGATGACCGTATTGTCTCGGTAACCTCATTTACCGGATGTGCTTCTCCTCGTTTTCATACAGCATACGCACCACAGATAGCGGGTCCCAACTATGCACAGTTTATTGTCAATACAAAGGGAAATAAAGAACATGTCTATTCGCTGGACGAATGTATAGAAGCTGCTCTCGACAACAATGTACGCATGAAAAATGCTCAAAACAACCTCCGCATGGCGGAACACAGCAAACAAGAGGCTTTCAGTAAATACTTTCCCACGGTAAGTGCCATGGGAAGCGGGTTCCTTGCCGACAAAAGTCTGGTACGTATGGGACTATCACCCGAAATGCAGATGACCTTTATGAAAAACGGGCTTGTGGGTGATGTTTCTGCTACCCTGCCACTGTTCACCGGCGGACAGATAATCAACGGAAACAAACTGGCTAAGGTAAATGTAGAAGTAAACCGACTCCAGCAGCGCCAATCGCAAAACGAGGTGACTCTGACGGTCGAAAATTATTTCTGGCAGGTAGTAATGCTGAAAGAAAAATTGCAGACTATCAGTACACTCGACAAGCAACTGACACAATTACTTCAGGATGTGGAAACCAGCGTTCAAGCCGGCGTAACAACCCGCAATGATTTATTACAAGTACAACTCAGACAGAACGAAATACAAAGTAAACGCATTCAGGCAGAAAACATGCTTTCACTGTCACGAAGCATGCTTGCACAATATATAGGACATCCGGCAGACAGCATAGAAGTTGCGGCAACGTTGAAAGATACGTTACCGCAGGGACCGGAAGGACTTTACACTCCACCCGAAGCAGCACTAGCTACAACAAACGAATACAATCTTCTTCAACAAAATGTAAAGGCAAGCAGTCTGCAACATAAAATGGCTATAGGAAAAAACTTGCCGACCATAGCTATCGGAGGAGGCTATGCCTACGAAAACCTGTTAGGAAAGGATCATACATTCTGGCTGGGATTCGCTACGGTATCCGTACCAATCTCAGGCTGGTGGGGAGGCTCTCACGATATCCAGCGTCAGAAACTACAATTACGCAATGCCGAGAATCAGCTTGCCGACCAGAGTCAGTTGCTGGTAATCCGTATGAAACATACATGGGATGACCTGAATGATGCCTACAAACAAGTCAAGATAGCCTTACTTTCCATCGAACAGGCTAAAGAAAACCTGCGTTTGAACACAGACTATTATGCGGCCGGCACATGTACCATGAGCGATTTGCTCGACGCACAAAGCCTCTATCAGCAAAGTCGTGACAAATACGTAGAAACCTATGCCCAGTATGAAGTAAAAAAACGTGAATACCTGCAAGTGACAGGACGATAGAAATAAGGAATAAAAATAAGAGGCTTTGACAATTCTTCTGACATTTATTTCTAACTTTGCGACTAAACATTAAAAAAATTAATTTATGGCAAAGTTCAAACGTATTCTGTTAAAGCTCAGCGGCGAAAGCTTAATGGGAGAAAAGAAATATGGTATCGACGAAAAACGTCTGGGCGAATATGCACAGCAGATTAAGGAAATCCACGACATGGGTGTACAGATCGGCATCGTTATCGGTGGAGGAAACATCTTCCGTGGACTGACGGGAGCCGGAAAGGGATTCGACCGTGTGAAAGGTGACCAGATGGGTATGCTGGCAACAGTTATCAATAGCTTGGGATTGAGTTCTGCTTTGGTTGCAGCCGGAGTTAAGGCTCGTGTACTGACTGCTATCCGTATGGAACCGATCGGTGAGTTCTATACCAAATGGAAAGCTATCGAAGCCATGGAAAACGGTGAAGTAGTCATCATGTCTGCCGGAACCGGAAACCCATTCTTCACAACCGATACAGGTTCTTCACTGCGTGGTATCGAAATTGAAGCTGATGTTATGCTGAAAGGTACACGTGTAGACGGTATCTATACTGCTGACCCGGAAAAAGATCCGACAGCTACCAAGTTCGACGAAATCACTTACGATGAAGTTCTGGCACGTGGCTTGAAAGTAATGGACCTGACCGCTACTTGTATGTGTAAGGAAAACAACCTGCCGATTATCGTATTTGATATGGACACAGTAGGTAACCTGAAGAAAGTCATGTCTGGAGAGAACATTGGAACAATGGTTCACAACTAAACCAAATTTATTATTTCCACCACAGAAGATAAAGTTTCTCCATCATTAGTATGGAAAATATAACTTTTTCTTCTGTGGTGTTTTTTTATGCCCTTTCTCCTCATTCCATCGTCAGACGAACTACCTCACAATTATCCATGTGTGGTACAGTGGTCAGCTGATCGACAGGTATGCCTGCCAGATAAGCCCGCAGCGAACGGTTTATCAAGCCGTGAGCCACTACCAATATGCATTTCCCTTCGTAATGCTGCCGGATATATTCCAGACATTTTCCAGCACGTTCGTAAAGCATTTCACGTGTTTCAGCATCAGCCGGCAAATGTGTCCGGTCTACCGAGTCGAGCGGAAGTCCGGTCCAGCTTCCCCAGTCTATTTCACGCAATAAAGGCGTTGTCTGCCACGGCAGCTTCCTGTCGCCTACAGCAAGACGAACTGTGTCAATCACCCGCTGCAAGTCACTGCTCAGTATAGCATCCAGTGGAATATCCCGCAAACGTTTGCCTAATTCTACAGCCTGCTGCTTTCCCTCTTCCGTAAGATGTCCAGGCAGGTGTCCCTGAAAAATACGACTGATATTTTCTTCTGTCTGTCCATGACGGGCCAAGTATATGGTTATCATATAACAAAATGGTATTAAGCCATCATTAAATGATACGGAGTTGCCGTAAATATGCATTGCATACCAACGTCAACTCCGTACAAATTATAATAAATAAACTCTATCAATCTTCCATCAGCTTGCGATAACGAACGCGCTTCGGCTCTACGTTACCCATACGCTTCATCTTGTTTTCTTCATATTCTGTATATGAACCTTCGAAGAAGAATACTTCACTGTTTCCTTCGAATGCAAGAATGTGTGTACAGATACGGTCGAGGAACCAACGGTCGTGGCTGATTACTACCGCACATCCGGCAAAGTCTTCCAGACCTTCTTCCAATGCCCGCAATGTATTTACGTCAATATCGTTGGTCGGCTCGTCCAGCAACAGCACATTACCTTCTTCTTTCAGTGCCATGGCCAGATGCAAGCGGTTACGTTCACCACCCGAAAGCATACCGCACAATTTTTCCTGATCAGAACCAGAGAAGTTGAAACGGCTCAGGTAAGCACGTGCATTCACATCACGGTTTCCCATACGTATCAAATCATTTCCTCCGCTGATAACCTGATATACAGTCTTGTTCGGGTCAATATCCTTATGCTGCTGATCTACGTAAGCTACTTTTACGGTTTCTCCTACTTCGAATTCACCTTTATCAACTTTTTCCAGTCCCATAATCAGGCGGAACAAAGTAGTTTTACCAGCACCGTTCGGACCAATGACTCCCACAATACCGTTAGGCGGCAACATAAAGTTCAGGTCGTCGAACAGCAGCTTGTCGCCATACGCCTTTGCTACATGCTTCGCCTCGATAACCTTGTTTCCCAAACGCGGACCGTTCGGAATGAAGATTTCCAGTTTTTCTTCCTTTTCCTTCACATCTTCATTCAACAACTTATCGTAAGAGTTCAAACGAGCTTTACCCTTTGCCTGACGTGCCTTAGGAGCCATACGTACCCATTCCAACTCACGTTCCAATGTCTTACGACGCTTGCTGGCAGTCTTTTCTTCCATTTCCATACGCTTGGTCTTCTGTTCCAGCCAGCTAGAGTAATTACCCTTCCATGGAATACCTTCACCACGATCTAGCTCCAGAATCCATCCAGCCACATGGTCAAGGAAGTAACGGTCGTGTGTTACAGCAATCACCGTACCTTCATACTGCTGCAAGTGCTGTTCCAGCCAGTCGATACTTTCTGCATCCAAGTGGTTGGTAGGCTCGTCCAGCAACAAGATGTCCGGTTTCTGCAACAACAAACGACAGAGAGCTACACGACGGCGTTCACCTCCAGACAGATTTTTCACCGGCTGGTCTTCGGGCGGACAACGCAATGCGTCCATCGCGCGTTCCAGCTTGCTGTCCAGATTCCATGCATCTGTAGCATCGATTATATCTTGCAACTCAGCCTGACGGGCAAACAAGGCATCCATTTTTTCGGGATCCTCGTAATACTCCGGCAAACCGAACTTATTGTTTATTTCTTCGTATTCGGCAAGCGTATCGACTACATTCTGTACGCCCTCCATTACTACTTCTTTTACAGTCTTGGTATCGTCAAGGTGCGGCTCCTGAGCCAGATAACCGACTGAATATCCCGGAGAGAACACAACTTCTCCCTGATAGTTTTTCTCCAGACCGGCAATAATTTTCATCAGGGTAGACTTACCCGAACCATTCAAACCGATGATACCGATCTTCGCTCCGTAGAAAAAAGATAGGTAGATGTCTTTCAAGACCTGCTTATTGTTCTGGAATGATTTACTCACTCCGACCATAGAAAAGATAATCTTTTTATCGTCTGCCATACTCTTTTATATTAATTAGTTTGATAATGTTTCGTAAAATAACGGTGTATATATACCTGATATAAAAGGAATCCGATTACACAAATCCCCAAAGCTACCTGATACGGATTGTTGTTTCCAGCCTGACGGACATATTGCGAAATCCATATACCCAGCATTACTCCTGTTTCCCAAAGTAACTGATAAGTATGATACCCCGTCCCCCGTTCACAATGTAAAGGTAAAAGTATCATCATCCGCAAAAACTGCCCGATAGAAAATCCGACTCCGATTCCAACCAGCAGACCCGCTCCGTAAAGGTACTCACCTGTGTCTGCATTACAAAGCAGCATTAAACCAGCTCCGGTAAAAAGTTGTCCGATAAAAATCTGTATCCTTCCATTCATCGGTCTGGTAAAAACTTGCCTGACAAGCAGGTATATCAAAAAACCGCTTCCTATGCAAAGATAAAAAAAAGTATTGGAAATCATAATGAAAAGCATACCTAAAACCATAGGTACCGCCATCATATTTATTCCGGGAAGCAAGGTCCGGAAAAGGATAAACCTGTCGAACGAACACAACGGCAGGTCTAAAGGCGCACGGAAGCATACTGTTACCATGGAAACAAGTACAATGGCAACCGCACATAAAAAAGCAGAAAAATACAATAACGTATCAAAACTGAGATAATTTCCTCCCTCAATTCCGATAATAATACCACTCAACATCCCGACAATGCTACTCCAGGTAAATACACGGTTTGCCGCATTACGATTGTTACTTGGAGTTACATCAATGGCCAAAGTACTTCCGGTTGCCATCAAGACAATACCAAACAGTGCTCCTTGTAAAATACGGAGCAAAACAACCATCTCTACGGAAGAGACATAAGGATACAATATCCCTACCAATGCCAGCAACATGATACTCCGGGTACAAACATTTTTCCGGCTAAATGTATCGACCAAATAATTATTAAAAGCTCCGGGAAGGAACAAAGCGATGCCGAATACAGCTGTTACCCCTGCAGCCTGTAGTTCAGAACAACTCCAGGCTTGAATCATCCACCGATGAATCAGAGGAAACAACATGTAAACCGCTATATAGAGTAATATGTTAGCTGCAATCAATAAAGAAAAGTTTCTATTCCACAGCATATTTCATACAATAACGGTGAAATAAAAATCAATATTGCTCAGTTTCGTTAGGGAAATCACACGATTTCACATCTGCTACATAATGTCCGATAGCATCAGTCATTATGGTGTGTAAGTCTGCATAGCGACGTAAGAAACGTGGACTAAAACCTTTTGTCATGCCCAACATATCGGCAACAACCAATACTTGTCCATCGACAGCTCCACCTGCTCCGATACCGATAACAGGAATTGTTAGTTCGGAAGCTACACGAGCAGCCAGATCTGCCGGAATTTTTTCCAGAACCAAGGCAAAGCAGCCAGCCTCTTCCAGCAAATGAGCATCACGAATCAGTTTTTCAGCTTCAGCATCGCCTTTGGCACGCACACCATAGGTACCATATTTATTGATAGATTGTGGCATCAGTCCCAGATGTCCCATCACAGGCATACCGGCACCGATAATTTTTGTTATTGTTTCGATTACTTCTTCGCCACCTTCAAGCTTAAGAGCATCAGCTCCGGTTTCCTTCATGATACGGATCGCGTTACGTACTCCGTCGAACGGATCTGCCTGATAAGAACCGAAAGGCATGTCAACAACCACCAGTGCACGCTTTACACCACGCATTACAGACTTGCCGTGATAAATCATCTGGTCGATTGTAATAGGCAATGTAGTCACATTACCCGCCATAACGTTCGATGCAGAATCACCTACCAAAATAACATCTACTCCAGCCCCGTCAACAATCTGGGCAATCGTATAATCATAAGAGGTCAACATGGAAATTTTTTCACCTCTTTCTTTCATTTCAATCAAACGGTGAGTTGTCACTTTTCGTGTATCACCAGAAAGATATCCTGCCATAAAGTTTTCTCCTTAATTTAATAAAATTGCGGCAAATGTAGTTCATTCTGACGAGTTAAGCAAGCAGGGCTTTCATCTTTTCGAATGAGAAGGCAGTAAAATCGGGGATAACCAGTTTACATTTGTCAGCAATTGCCTCTGCCGAGTTAGTCGTACACAAGCCTACGACTGCCATATTTGCAGCATTTCCGGCTTCCAGTCCGTGAAAAGAATCTTCGAATACCACACAGTTTTCGACTACTGTATTAAAGACTTCCGCTCCCAGCAGAAAACAATCCGGAGCCGGTTTCGAACGAGTAAACATTTCGGCTGTGAGAATACGGTCTACCAGCTCTTTCAGTTCAGGATGTGCCTTGTATACATTCGCCATCTTCAAATCGTTCGAACTGGTAACAATAGCAATCTTTACACCGTGAGCACGTAAATCTTCCATAAAGGCAACTACTCCGGGAATATAATTGAAGGACATTTCTTTTTCAAACTGATTCAAACGAGCAGTAATCTCCTGCTGTTCTTTTTCCATACCCGAAAAATGTTTTGCGTAAATCTGTGTCAAAGTCTGCCCTTTGATGATGGGTCCAAAATCTTTTATCTGAGGAAAATACTGTCTACCTATCTCATCCCAAAATATGCTGTACTGGGTTTCAGTATCCATTACTACTCCATCAAAGTCGAACAAGGCTGCTATACATTTTGTTTTATCCATTCTCTTTACCATTTAGTTGATTTAACGGTACAAAGTTCCGAAATATCACGCCATATTCCTAACTTTGAACACATAATTTTAACCAAAGTACAAAATGGAAGAAAACAATCCGCATGTTTTAGGGAATGCACCTATAGGCAAATTGCTTTTACAGTATTCCATACCTGCCATCATCGGTATGACACTGACTTCATTGTACAATATCATCGACAGTATCTTTATCGGACATGGAGTAGGTGCGCTGGCCATCTCCGGACTTGCCATTACTTTCCCGCTGATGAACCTGCTTATCGCGTTCTGCACTCTGGTTGGTGTAGGAGGAGCCACTATTTCGTCTATTCGTCTGGGACAGAAAGATATAAAAGGAGCGGAAGACATTTTAGGAAATGTTACTATTCTCTGTATCGTCAACGCTATTTTTTACGGGGGAATCACACTGATCTTTCTGGATGATATCTTATATTTCTTCGGTGCAAGTGAAAGCACCCTGCCCTATGCACGCGATTTCATGCAGGTTATTCTGCTGGGAAGCCCAATCTCGTATGTAATGGTAGGACTGAACAACATCATGCGTGCTACCGGTTATCCCAAGAAAGCCATGTTATCATCAATACTGACAGTAGGCTGTAACGTAATTCTTGCTCCTATCTGTATCTTTGTACTGGAGTGGGGAATAAGAGGGGCAGCCCTTTCTACTATCATGTCACAATTTGTTGGTATGATATGGGTGCTCTATCATTTCTACGATAAGAAAAGCTACATTCGCTTCAAACGTCTCAGCTTCAAGCTGAAAAAGCACATCATCATGAATATATTCGGAGTCGGTATGTCGCCTTTTATCATGAATGTATGTGCATGTTGTATCGTGATTTTTATCAATAACCGTCTGTTGACGTATGGTGGAGATCTTTCTATCGGGGCATTCGGCATCCTGAACAGAATACAAATGCTATTTGTCATGATTGTAATGGGAATCACAATGGGAATGCAGCCCATTTCTGGCTATAACTACGGAGCACGTCATTATGACCGTGTGAAACAGACTCTCCGACTGGGTATTATAGCCGGATGTACCATTACAACTGTCGGATTCCTGATAAGTGAATTATTCCCCAGTATATTTGTAGGAATGTTTACCACCAATCATGAACTGACCGAACAGGCAACACTGGCACTTCGCATCGGTGTCATGGCATTTCCCATCATCGGAGCACAAATTGTGATTACACAGTTTTTCCAGTCAATCGGTAAAGTCAGCATCTCTATTCTGCTTTCTCTTTCCAGACAACTCGTCTTTCTGTTGCCCGGACTGGCTTTACTTCCGCCGCATTTCGGCGTGGAAGGAGTCTGGTTCAGTATGCCGTTATCGGATACATTAGCCTTTATCATGGCAGCACTAATGCTGATTTATCACTTCCGTAAACTAAAAGCCAGACAACAATTAAACGACTGAAAATAAACTCCATACAAAGGGTACGATCAAGACATTTTCAGTTTATGTTTATCCTTTAAAAAAACTTCAGCAATTTTTCAGAAAAATATCGAGATGTTTTTCTGAAAAATTGCTGAAGTTTTTTACTTACCTTGCCGAAGTATTTATTTTAGGATCAACTGAAAAGTAACATAATATTGAGTACCGAAACGATGATGGCAATGGTATAAAGCACAAACGTGCTCCACCGTGAGTTGGCGTACTGCCCCATAACACGCTTTGACGAGGTGAGCGACAACTGTAAGAAAACAGTAAAAGGCAGCTGAATACTCAATACCATCTGCGAAATAATCAGTCCTTGGAACGGATTTTCAATAAAAAGAATAATCACCAGTGCCAATCCTAATGAAAGGAGCACTCCTACCTTAGAATGAATATCGCGAATATTATAAGATTCTCCAAAAATACCGGCAAAAATAGAACCGGCTGCCATACCACTGGTAACAGTAGATGAAATACCAGCCATGAGCAGAGCCAGTGCAAAAATAGCGCCAGCCTGACTTCCCAACAAGGGATCGAGCAACGATTTTGCCTGCTGAAGTTCTTCTACCGGAGTGCCGTGCACAAAGAAAGTAGTAGCAGCCAGCAAAATCATGGCACTGTTGATAGCCCATCCTATTCCCATCGACAGCAACGTATCGTAAAATTCATACTTCAAATGTTTCTTGATAGCCTGTTCGTCCTCCTTATTATATTCACGGCTCTGTACTACCTCCGAATGAAGGAACAGATTATGAGGCATGACAACTGCTCCCAATACACTCATAATAATGAGCATACTTCCCTGCGGAATACTTGGTGTCACCCACGAACGTGCAGCCAGTCCCCAGTCGACGTCTACCAGAAACAGTTCGTAAAGAAAAGAAAGACCGATAACCGATACGAAAGCAATGATTCCCCGTTCTATACGCCTGTACGAATTAGTGAAAAGCAATATCAGCACAAATACCGTAGTCAGTACGGCTCCTGCAATAATCGGTATATCAAACAACATCTCCAGTGCAATGGCTCCTCCCAATATTTCCGCCAGTGAAGTAGAGATGCTTGCCAGCACAGCACTTCCCAGTATGGGGCGTGCTATCCACTTCGGCGTATATTTATTGGCTGCCTCACTCAAACACAATCCGGTAACGATACCCAAATGCGCTACATTATGCTGAAGCACAATCAGCATGACCGTAGAAAGTGTTACTACCCACAACAGTGCATAACCATAATCGGATCCCGCAGCAAAATTAGAGGCCCAGTTCCCCGGGTCGATAAACCCCACAGTAACCAGCAGTCCGGGACCGATATATTTAAATATATCCAGACCACCCAGATATCTCTGGTGGTCTTTCCGTTTCAATTCCTTGAACAGATTCTTCCACATAACTCATTTTCTTTTTAGCTTAATAATGATATTACAATCCATCCCGAGCAAAGGTTCACGCTAATCGAAATCAAAATTGAGTGTAAGCTGACGGTCGTCCGTACGTTTCTTTGGCTTCAAAACAAGTAACTTTCTCACGCCCAGCGGAGTAAGTTCGTGTATTGTCTTGTCAGGCAACTCGTTGCACGTAATAAAATAACGGGCTTTTTTCATTACTGCTCCCATTTTTTTCAGTTCATAGAAACCAATGCGTGAGAAACGGCGCGACATGACAATCATTTTTGCCGAACGCACACCGATACCCGGCACACGAAGCAGAGTTTCATAATCTGCCGTATAAATATTTACAGGAAAAAACTCCGGATGCTTCAATGCCCATGCCAGCTTAGGATCGACTTCCAGATCGAGATCCGGACTAGCCTCATCTACCAGTTCATCTACCCGAAACTGATAAAACCGTAACAGCCAGTCGGCCTGATACAATCGATTTTCACGCACGAGAGGAGGTTGTTTCAGAGCAGGCAGGCGCTTGTCGTAGGTATTGACAGAAATATATCCCGAATAATATACACGTTTCATGGTAGGCTGAGCATAAAGCGCAGAAGAAACTTTCAGAATATCGCGGTCGCTTTCCGAAGTTGCCCCGACAATCATCTGCGTACTCTGTCCTGCCGGCGCAAAACGCGGGGCATGGCGGTGATGCTTCCGCTCTTCCGCACTTTCAAGTGCTCCTTCACGGATATATCTCATAGGCAGATACACACTGCGATGGTCTTTTTCAGGAGCCAACATCTTGAGATTTGCTTCGGTAGGTATTTCAAGGTTTACACTCAGACGGTCGGCATAAAGTCCGGCTTCACGAACCAGTTCTCTGCTGGCTCCGGGAATACTTTTCAGATGTATGTAGCCATTAAACCGATGAATCGTACGTAAGTCTTTTGCCACACGCACCAGACGTTCCATGGTATAGTCAGGATTTCTCACCACTCCCGAGCTAAGAAAAAGTCCCTCGATGTAGTTTCTGCGATAAAACTCCATGGTCAGTTCGACTAACTCGCTGACAGACAAGGTAGCCCGCGGTATATCGTTGCTGATACGGTTGATACAATAAGCGCAATCGTAAATACAATAATTGGTAAGCATCACTTTCAGAAGCGAAATGCATCGTCCGTCTTCTGCAAAGCTATGGCATATCCCCCACCCTCCAACAGTATTTCCGACACCTCCCGAAGAATTGCGGCGTACGGTCCCGCTGGAAGAACATGATACATCATATTTTGCTGACTCTGCCAGCACTTTCAGTTTATGCAAGACTTGCTCGTTCATTGTACTTTACTGATAATTTTGCAGTTGTAGAAATTTAGTAAAAGTAGACATACCGCATGAGCTATGCAAATCTTTGACGATTTTTTGTAACTTTGCAGCCAAATTTATAAAGCGATATAAAAAGATTATGTGGTTACTATTAGCCTTCTGCTCGGCAGCGTTGCTGGGCTTTTACGATGTTTTCAAGAAAAAGTCATTGAGTAATAATGCTGTACTTCCTGTACTGGCGCTCAATACACTTTTTTCGAGTATTATTTTTATTCCGTTCATTCTGCTGTCACACTTCGCACCGCAGATGTTACAAGACTCTATTTTTTATGTACCCGATTCGGGAGGATGGGAAGTACATAAATTTATTTTGCTGAAATCGTTTATTGTATTGTCTTCATGGGCATTCGGGTATTTCGGTATGAAGCATCTTCCGCTTACTATCGTGGGACCGATTAATGCTACCCGTCCGGTGATGACCCTTGTAGGCGCCATGCTGATATTCGGAGAACGCCTGAACCTGTATCAATGGATCGGTGTATTCATGGCTGTAATTTCTTTTTTCATGCTAAGCCGTTCAGGGAAAAAGGAAGGTATCGATTTCAAGCACGACCGATGGATATGGTTTGTAGTACTGGCTGCGGTGCTGGGAGCTGTAAGCGGACTATACGACAAATATCTTATGGGAAGATTCAATAACATGCAGGTACAGGCATGGTATAATATTTATCAGCTTTTCATGATGGGTGGAGTACTGATGTTCTTATGGTGGCCTAAACGGAAAACATCTACTCCTTTCCGATGGGACTGGTGTATCATCTTGATTTCTGTCTTCCTGTCGGCTGCCGATTTTGTATATTTCTATGCCCTGAGTATGGAAGATTCCATGATTTCTATCGTATCAATGGTCCGCAGGGGAAGCGTAGTTGTTTCATTTCTTTTCGGTGCAATGATGTTCCATGAAAAGAATTTGAAGAGCAAAGCCATCGACTTGTTGCTTGTGCTTATCGGTATGTTCTTCCTCTATCTGGGTAGCAGGTAAAGAAAATTGATTCTGATATACAAAAAAACGTCCTGATGTCTGATTAAATCAACACCAGGACGTTTTTATATATCACAGATATCTTATCCAGCCATAAATAAGATAAGCAACTGAGCTGTAAGGATTCTAAGGAACATCGCCAACGGATATACAGTAGAATATCCTACTGCCGGAGCATCATTTCCTGAAATCTGGTTGGCATAAGCCAATGCAGGAGGGTCTGTATTACTACCGGCAATCAATCCCATTAATGTAAAATAGTTTACTTTATGTCGCCAGCGGGCTACCATTCCAATGATGAGAAGTGGAATAATGGTTATAAGGAATCCGATACCTACATACAGCAAACCATCGCCTTCTACTACCGTTTGAACAAAGTTTCCACCAGCCTTGATTCCGACACTGGCAAGGAACAGCACCAGACCGACCTCACGAAGCATCAAGTTGGCACTCATTGTTGTATAAGTCACCAGTTTCACTTTATGTCCGAAACGTCCGATAAGAATAGACACAATCAGCGGACCTCCGGCAAGACCCAGTTTCACTGGAGTAGGTATTCCCGGAAATGCAATAGGCAGACTTCCGAAAAGGATACCACATAAAATACCAACGAAGATGGTTACGATATTCGGATGATCCAGACGCTTCAACTGATTACCCAGTAAATCGGCAACTCGTTCGATAGCATCCTGTCGTCCTACTACCATGACACGGTCGCCCACCTGAAGAATCAACTGACGTGCAGCAAACAAGTCCATACCCGAACGGTTGACACGAGTTACATTCACACCATACATACTGCTGAAATGAAGCTCACCCAATGTCTTACCATTAATAGCCGGTTGGGTAACCAATATACGGCGTGATACCATCGGCTTGTCTTGTTTACTCTGGTTATCCCAGTCTACATCATCAACTTTCGAACCGATGAAAGCCTGAATCGCTTCAGAGTCGTCTTCTGCACATACAATGTTCATTTCATCGCCCAAACGCAAGACCGTATCTGCATTAGGAATATGTACATGTCCATCCTGCAAAATACGAGAGCAGACAAAATCTCTAGCCAAGAAGCTCTGAACCTGAGAAAGTTTCTTTCCACTCAATGCTGCATTCTCTACTTTCAGGGCAATGTTGTAAGGCTTCAAGTGAGGATTTGCCTCTTCTTCTTTCTGGATATCATCAGCTTCTGTGTCCAAATTTACCCGACAAATATAACGGATAAGAATAAGTGAAAGAATGATACCCATAACACCCAAAGGATAAGCACAAGCATATCCCATAGCTATTTCCGGCCCTTGATAACCTAATTGCTGCAAAGCTTCGTTGGCAGCACCCAAACCCGGAGTATTCGTTACCGCACCGCAAAGAATACCTACCATCATCGGAATTTCCACCCGACCTTGCAAAGCATAGTAAATAATTACGGCAACCGCTATATTCAGTGCCACGATACCCACGGCCAGCATGTTCAGCCTGATTCCTCCTTTTTTGAAAGAAGAGAAGAAAGAAGGACCGACCTGCAAACCGATACAGAACACAAACAAGATCAATCCAAAATCCTGCAAAAACGAAAGGATGGACTGATTTCCTGTAAATCCAAAATGTCCGGCAAGAATCCCTACGAATAATACGAAGGTAACTCCAAGAGATATACCGAAAATCTTGATTTTTCCCAAAAGAACTCCAACTGCAATTACAAAAGAATATAATGCGACTATATGTGCTATGGAGTCGGGATTAGTTAATAAATCTTGTAGCCAATTCATAATATTATATTTTTAAGCGCCACAAATGTAGGCAATTAAAAAGAATCAGTCAAACATTTGAATCTAAAAAATACTCACTTTTTGTCGGGATGTGCAATTTACTTTGTATATTTGCCTCGCATGGGTTCCAACCTCCATGCCAACTAACTTAAATCATAATATCATAAACACTCATTCACTATGGCAGATAGTAAAGAAAAACTCTTTTCAGATTTTCCCTCCGTATCGACACAAGAATGGATGGATAAAATCATGGTCGACTTGAAAGGAGCCGATTACGAAAAGAAATTGGTGTGGAAAACAAACGAAGGATTTAAAGTAAAACCGTTTTACCGCCAAGAAGATTTGGAAGGACTTAAAACAACTGAAGGACTTCCGGGAGAATATCCTTACATCAGAGGTAATAAAAAAGATGACAATACCTGGTATATCCGTCAGGACATTCGTGTAGAAGAACCTGCTGAAGCAAACCAGAAAGCACTTGATTTGCTGAACAAGGGAATTGACTCACTGGGTTTCCACATTAAACCCAAAGATTTGAGTGCTGAATACATCGCAACTTTACTGAAAGACATCTGTTGCGACTGTATAGAAATTAACTTCACTACTTGTCAGCGCCATTCTACTCAACTGGCTGAATTGCTCGTTGCTTATTTCAAAGAAAAAGGATATGATCCGAATAAACTGTACGGCTCAATAAACTTCGACCCTATCGGCAAAATGCTTCAAAAAGGGAAAGATGTCAGCCCGATCATATCGAAAGCCAAAGAGCTGGTAGAAATTCTGGCTGAATATCCTCATTTCCGCTGTATAGGAGTCAACTCACTTCAACTAAACAATGCTGGAGCTTATATTTATCAGGAACTGGGATATGCACTGGCATGGGGAAATGAATATCTGAACAGACTGACAGAAGCAGGAGTTCCTGTTGATCTGGCTGCAAAGAAGATCAAATTCAACTTCGGTATCAGTTCCAACTATTTCATGGAAATTGCCAAGTTCCGTGCAGCACGTATGTTATGGGCAAACATTGTCAAAGCTTACAACCCACAATGCGAATGTGCTTGTAAAATGATTGCTCATGCCGAAACTTCAAGCTTTAATCTGACCTTATTCGATGCTCATGTAAACTTGCTCCGTACTCAGACTGAAGCTATGAGTGCTGCTATTGCAGGAGTAAATTCTATCACAGTAACTCCTTTCGATAAAGCATACGAAACTCCTAATGACTTTTCAGAACGTATTGCACGTAATCAGCAATTACTTTTGAAAGAAGAATCTCATCTTAACCGCATTGTCGATCCTGCCGGAGGTTCATATTATATTGAAAATTTGACAGTCTCTATTGCTAAACAAGCCTGGGATTTGTTCCTGCAAGTAGAAGAGACCGGCGGAATGGTTAAGTCTATCTTCGACGAAAGCGTACAAAATGCTGTTAACGCAAGCAACAAAGCACGCCATGAAGCTGTTTCGAAACGTAAAGAAATCCTGCTAGGAACCAATCAGTATCCTAATTTCAACGAATTGGCAGGAGAAAAGACCCCATCAGAACACAAATGTTGCTGTGGTGGCGGACATAATCACGAGGAAGAAGCTTCATTTGCTAAACTGGAAACCAGCCGTGCTGCCAGCGAATTCGAAGCTTTACGTTTGCAGACAGAACATTCTGGCAAACGTCCAAAAGCTTTCATGCTGACTATCGGAAATCTTGCGATGCGACAAGCACGCGCACAGTTCTCATGCAACTTCCTGGCTTGTGCCGGATATGAAGTAATAGACAATCTGGGATTCCCAACCGTTGAAGAAGGAGTAGAGGCTGCAATGAAAGCCAACGCTGACATCGTTGTTATTTGCTCAAGCGATGATGAATATGCAGAATATGCTATTCCGGCATTCAAAGCTGTAAACGGAAGAGCCATGTTTATTGTGGCAGGAGCTCCTGCTTGCATGGAAGAATTGAAAGCTGCCGGCATAGAAAACTTCATACATGTACGCTGCAACGTATTGGAGATCTTGAAAGAATATAATGAAAAGCTAGGAATTAAGTAATGCTATGAAACCGAATTTTAAAAATATCGATATATATGCCGGATTCCATCCTCAAAATGGTATGGAATGGCAAAAAGCCAATGACATCAAAGCCAATTGGAGAACACCGGAACAGATTCAGGTGAAGCCGGTTTATACGAAAGAAGACCTGGAAGGCATGGAGCATCTGAACTATGCTGCGGGTATTCCTCCTTACCTGAGAGGTCCGTACTCGATGATGTATACGTTCCGTCCGTGGACTATCCGCCAGTATGCAGGATTTTCTACAGCTGAAGAATCGAATGCATTTTATCGCCGTAACCTGGCTTCCGGACAGAAAGGTTTGTCAGTTGCTTTCGACCTTCCGACACACCGCGGCTACGACCCAGATCATCCGCGTGTAGTGGGAGATGTTGGTAAGGCTGGTGTTTCAATCTGCTCACTGGAAAATATGAAGGTATTGTTCGACGGTATTCCATTGAATAAGATGTCTGTTTCCATGACTATGAACGGCGCCGTACTTCCTGTTATGGCATTCTATATCAATGCAGGACTGGAACAGGGAGCTAAACTGGAAGAAATGGCCGGAACTATTCAAAATGATATTTTGAAAGAGTTCATGGTGCGTAACACATATATCTATCCGCCTGCATTCTCCATGAAGATCATTTCGGATATCTTTGAGTACACTTCTCAAAAAATGCCGAAATTCAACTCTATCTCTATCTCAGGATATCACATGCAGGAAGCTGGTGCTACAGCCGATATCGAATTGGCTTATACACTTGCCGACGGTCTGGAATATCTGCGCGCAGGAGTTGCTGCAGGTATTGATATCGATGCCTTTGCTCCTCGTTTGTCTTTCTTCTGGGCAATCGGCATGAATCATTTCATGGAAATTGCCAAGATGCGTGCTGCACGTATGCTTTGGGCAAAGATTGTAAAACAGTTTAATCCGAAGAATCCGAAATCACTTGCACTGCGTACACACTCACAGACTTCAGGATGGTCGCTTACAGAACAGGATCCGTTCAACAACGTAGGACGTACTTGTATCGAAGCAATGGCTGCAGCACTGGGACACACTCAGTCACTGCATACCAATGCGCTGGACGAAGCTATTGCTCTACCAACCGATTTCTCTGCACGTATTGCACGTAATACACAGATTTATATCCAGGAAGAAACCCAGATATGTAAAAATGTAGACCCGTGGGGTGGTTCATACTATGTAGAAGCGCTGACCAACGAATTGGCTCATAAAGCTTGGGAACACATTCAGGAAATCGAAAAACTGGGTGGTATGGCTAAGGCTATCGAAACAGGTATACCTAAGATGCGTATTGAAGAAGCTGCAGCTCGTACACAGGCTCGTATCGACTCAGGTGAACAGACCATCGTAGGAACAAACAAATATCGTCTGGAAAAAGAAGATCCGATTGATATTCTGGAAGTAGACAACACAGCTGTACGTCAGGAACAGATAGAAAACTTACGTCGCCTGCGCGAAGGAAGAAACCAGGGCGAAGTAGACAAAGCACTGGAAGCTATTACCGAATGCGTACGTACAGGTAAAGGCAACTTGCTGGAACTGGCTGTAGAAGCCGCTCGCGTACGTGCCACATTAGGAGAAATATCCGATGCATGTGAAAAAATTGTAGGACGTTATAAAGCAGTAATAAGAACTATTTCAGGCGTGTATTCATCAGAAAGTAAAAAGGATGCAGATTTCGCAAGAGCTTGCGAACTGACTGAAGAATTTGCAAAGAAAGAGGGTCGCCGTCCGCGTGTAATGATTGCCAAAATGGGACAGGACGGACATGACCGTGGAGCAAAAGTTGTAGCTACAGGATTTGCAGACTGTGGTTTTGATGTTGACATGGGACCGTTGTTCCAGACTCCGGAGGAAGCTGCTCGCGAAGCCGTAGAAAACGATGTTCATGTAGTAGGAGTTTCTTCATTAGCCGCCGGACACAAGACTTTAATTCCACAAATCATTGCAGAGTTGAAACGTCTGGGACGTGAAGATATTCTGGTATTTGCAGGAGGTGTCATACCGGCACAGGATTACGACTTCCTGTATAAAGCTGGAGTTATGGCTATATTTGGTCCTGGTACTTCTGTCGCTAAATCAGCTTGTCAGGTAATGGAGCTGTTACTTGCTGAAGAATAAACCTGACCGACAATAAAAAATCAATAAGTTCTGCCAAAAAAGAAAGGTCTTAGTATCAAACTTTTCATGGCAGAACTTAATAAAAATCACCTGCTTGAGAGTTTCACTTTATATCTGAATAACGTGTTTCTCAGGTTCAGGCAAAAAAGCAATAGCGGAACTTTTGCTCAATGAACAGAAGTTCGCTATTGCTTTTTCAATGTTCAGCTGTTAGCTATATACTGCCTATCCTATACAGACGAAATTAAACTATTTCTCTTCAACAACTGAATATCATACAGTTACTACTTACTTTTCTTATAATCGCTAACCATAGCCTCAGCAATCCAGTTGGCTAATGCCTGACGATTGTCGGGTATTACCAAACGCTGCTGATCGCGTGCGTTCTGAATATTTCCTAATTCCAAAAAAACAGCATAAGGCGTTGAGTTCCGAAGAACAAACAAGTTACGCGAACTAACCGTTCCATTGAATCCTCTATTAGGCTGATGACGGTCATATTTTGCAGTAAAAGTACGCTTCAACTGATCGGCAAGACGTTTTCCATATTTACTGCCAGGTGAGTGATAAAAGAAAACATCCGTCTGTTTACCTCTGCTACGGCTATCCACATGAACAAAGAGTGCACGTTTATAATTGCTATTATCTCTACGATATAACCGGTTAATAGCATCACAACGCTGTTGCAACCTTGCTACCTGATTCAATGGAATTGCTTCACTCATACATGTTTCCCGCTTACTGTTATTCAATATCGCAGCATTTCGGATTCCATCTTTCTTGTCCTGAATAATAAAATGAACCTTAGCACCACGTTTCAGCAATTCTCTGCCTAAACGCAAAACAATATCATAGGCATATTCATCTTCGTGCAGTTCCTTTCCTCTATACTTGCCGATACATCCCGGATCTGGTCCTCCATGACCGCTAACCAAATAGAAGGTAGCTCCTTTTAATGAACTAGAAGTAATCTGGTAGGCTGCCTGTGATTTTCCAAATAGAGGTTCATATCCCGAAGTCTTTTTCTTACGAGAAAACCCAGGAAGAACGACCAGACAGCATAGGATGAGTAATGTATACTTAAGCCGCATCATTTCAGCAGTTCATCTATTTTCTTACACAAAGCAGAGAACTCTTCCTCGTTATATAAACGTGTCATCATCACAATCTTGCCAGTCTTGTCGATTAACACGTTGCGGGTAATACCAGCGTTACGAACCGCATATTTAGCAAAGATATCTGCTCCCGGATCAAGTCCAAGCGGATATGTTACTTTTGTCTGCTTTGCAAAAGCTTTAACCTTTTCCAAAGGTTCATCACGGTCTACTCCATAAAGTGCAAATGAAGTATTATCTTTATGTTTCTGCCAGATATCCTTCTCGATAAAAGGCATTTCTTTACGGCAAACCCCACACCAGCTTGCTGTAAACTGAAGCATCACAACTTTTCCACGCAAAGAAGATAATTTTACTTTCTGACCGTCGGTCAAAGTCATTTCAAAATCGGGAGCTTCATCACCCACTTTAACTATATATCCTACTTCATCAGGAGTAACTTCCTGTGCTTGTACTGTAGAGACTCCGGCAAACAGACAGCCAAATAATGCTACCATCATTATCCATTTTTTCATCATATACTAATAGCTTAAATAATTATCGCTTCAAAGATACAAAAAAATCGATATAAAAAGAGGAAACCTCGAACTGACCGCTACGCTTTCAAAGGTGTTCAAATACTACTTCTTAGTATATGTCAATTTTTAAAAATTAACCGATAATACATTAATTGTCAGGTAATTATGTTTGCGAAAGACCTTAAAATTTCGTAGCTTTAAGGTAGTTAACTCCCACATTAATACCATGTTACGAAACTCTAAGATCCACTACAAAAGTAGTGATTTATTCTCAATATTGAGAGAACATTTTGTAAAAGATATGAATTTGGCAAGGATAAGGGCAATGAGTATGATGATATGCGCTCTC
>ERZ780148.239-NODE-239-length-48359-cov-10.966814_pt1 | contig 48359 bp, 34 predicted proteins | sample MGYA00510984_ERZ780148 | MGnify/ENA primary metagenome ERZ780148 (study PRJEB29588, sample SAMEA2160902) | human gut metagenome | biome: human gut; feature: human-associated habitat; material: faeces | place: Denmark | collected 2008/2010 ...
AGGGGATTGGTCTTCAGATATACCAATATGAAGAACATTTTGTCCTGAATCAGAGGCAACACACTGGTCTTCCTGTTGTAAGATATACGTTGACGCACTTTGCCTTCCAAAGTGAAATGGCTGTAATATTCATCCCAATGGTACTTGAAAGTTACTAGCAAGGCATCAAACTCAACAGGAGTTAATCCTGGCGCTGCAAGCACTTGGCTATGACGGTGGCGAATCTGGTCGTAATACATCAATTGAACTTTTTAGACCACAAAGAGAAGTCAAAGAACGCTTTAATCAATTAGTCGATATAAACTCTAATAAACTAACAATAAAAAAATAGAATATATGAAAAACCTGTCGAACGATAAAATCAGTATTCAAATTGCCGATCACGGTGCAGAACTGGTAAGTATTTATGCAAACGGAACCGAGTATTTATGGCAAGCCGATTCTCAATTTTGGGGACGTCATTCTCCTGTATTGTTCCCGATAGTAGGACGAGTATGGAATAATACCTACCGTCATAAAGGACAAACATATTCGTTAGGACAACACGGATTTGCCCGCGACATGGACTTCCAGCTTACATACGAGGAGGAAAATGCAGCAATCTATACCTTAGAAAGCAACGAAGAGACAATGAAAGTATATCCATTTCCTTTCGTGCTCGAAATAGGATACCGCCTGAAAGGCAACCGTATTGAAGTAATGTGGAGTGTACAAAATACTGGCGACAAAGATCTTCATTTTCAGATAGGTGCTCATCCGGCATTTTACTACCGTGACCTGAATCCTGAAACAAATGAAAGAGGATTCCTCGATTTTGGGAAAAAAATCAAAACATTAGAGTATATTTCTCCTGCAGAAAAAGGATGTGTACTACCTCAGCGTCATACCTTGACCTTGCATGAAGGTCTGATGGAATTAAGACGAGATACATTTGCATGCGATACGTACATGTTCGACAATAGCCAGCTGAAAAAAATAACTCTTCTGGATAAAAAGCAACAACCATACATCAGTCTGGAATTCAACAGTCCGCTGATTGCAGTATGGTCACCAAGCGCAACTTATCCCAATGTTCCTTTTGTATGTATCGAACCCTGGTACGGACGTTGTGACACAGTAGGTTATGAAGGAGAATTCAAAGACAGAGAATGGATGCAGCATCTTGCTCCCGGAAAAAGCTTTGAAGCAAGTTACTCTATTATCCTAGAAGATATCGAATAACACCTATCTATCCGGAATCTATGATAATTTTCCAGTACGATAAAACATTTGAGGGACTTCTTACAGCTGTATTTGAGGCATACAGACTTAAGAAATTCCCTGATTCTATCATAAAAGAGGGAGACACTCTCCCTCTTTTTTATGATGAGATATATACAGTAATAACTGATGATGAAAAAGCGGAACGAGTCTGGAAATCATTGGGAAAAAAGTTATCAAAAGGAGCACTCTCCATGCTAACTTACAGCTGGCTGTCGGAAGCTTCCGACATAGCTATCGTGCTATTCCGTTATATTCGGAAAATAACTGACGCTTCACGCTCAATAGAAACTAATTTTGCAGATCCTGATATTCTTACCGTTTCAAAATTAGGAAAAAAAGTAGCCGACGAACGTTACCGCATTTTACAGTTCATGCGTTTCCAGAAAACTACCGAAGGCATATATTACGGAGCCATGGAACCGCTATATGATGTGTTTCCTCTTACTATCCGGCACTTTCGTGATCGTTTTGCCGATCAAAAATGGCTTATTTATGATGTAAAAAGACATTACGGTTACTATTATGATGGAAAAGAAGTAAATGAAATCACATTTGCAGATCCTAAACAGACGCATCTGCCGACAGGAAAACCGGACGAAAGTCTGCTGGATAAAAACGAAAAGCTTTTCCAAACATTATGGAAAAGCTATTTTAAATCTATCTGTATCAAAGAAAGATTGAATCCTGTCAAGCATAAAAAAGACATGCCGGTACGATACTGGAAATATCTGACAGAAAAGAATTAGCCTCAACAAACAGCAAACAAGTCGTCGGGATAGCCAATATCAACAAGAAATAAGGCATGTCCCGGAACCGATGTACCTGCACTGCAGCGATTCTTTTCTTCTATTACCTTACGGAATCCCTCTACAGTAAGTTTACCTCGTCCTACTTCCACCAGTGTACCAACTACGGCACGAACCATATTACGTAAGAAACGGTCGGCTTGAATAGTGAATACCCATTCATCTTCCCCTATCTGTTCCCAACGTGCATGCATGATACGGCAATTGTTTGTCTTTACATCTGTATGCAATTTACTGAAGCTGGTAAAGTCTGTATACTCAAACAAAACCTTTGCCGCCTCATTCATCTTATCAAAATCCAATGACTGAAAAACTCTCCAGGCATAATTCCGGTTGAAGGGATCTTTACGGGTTGTGATATAATATTTATAAGTGCGATAAGTCGCATCAAAACGGGCATGAGCATCTTGTCTTACTCTGCGAACCTGATATACAGATATATCTGGAGGTAGTAAACGATTCAGTTTGTCTGTCACGACATCACAATCCAGCATCCGTTCGATATCAAAATGAGCTACCATCAGGCGGGCATGTACCCCAGCATCAGTTCTTCCGGCACCAGTCACTTCTATTGCATCATCACGCAAAAAAGTGATAAGTGCACGAGTCAATGTTTCCTGCACACTATTGCCATTTGGCTGAATCTGCCAGCCATGATAATTGGCACCATCGTAAGCTAAATAAATAAAATATCTGAACATTTCTGATTATCTTGTCGTTATGTGAAAACATCCCTGCTTCAATTCATACTTTACGTAGCAGCGTTCTGCTTTGCGCAAATCACGCAAGACTTCCGACAGGACCAGTTTCAGTGTATCGGCGCTCACATCTTGCATCGGACGTCCGTCTGGATCCTCCACCTTAGTGAAACGTTTCCAGCTTACATCGAAAGTAGTACCATAAAAATGACAAGAGTTCAACGACGCATTTCCATTGGTACGACGCAGTTTTTTCACATCATCCTTGGTACGTAAAACAGAAGTTACGATTATTTTATTAGGATTCAGTCCTTTACATTCCAGAGAATCCAGAAAATTTATACCAAGGGTATCCAGTAAAGCTACTGCACGAGGAACAAGAAAAGGTATGGAGTGAGTCAGAGAATCTACATCATAGCGTTCGCACGATACGATCTCTTTTAAATCACCATCCAAGTCGACTGCTGCTTCACGCGAGGATATAGGACGTATCCCTATACGGCGTGCAGAAGCCAGCTGTACATCATTTAAATCACCAAAACTTCTTTTGTAACTCACCACCCCACGAATATTGCGTGGATTATTCAGTTTGATAGACTTGTCTTCATGACCACAGCTACCCAATATACCAGCTGCAACCAAAGCTATCATACATGTTATTCCTGTTAGTCTTTTCATGTTTCCAGTCAATCTTTTTCCCAAAATTCATAGAAAATACAAGGGCACAAAGATAAAAAAGAAAGCTGTCTTTTAAAAATTCATGAAGAGAAACTTCCTTAGTTCACCTCACATTGCGGTAATCGTACAACAAACAGACAGAAAACAGCTGGCAGAAAGCAGAAATTAATTTACCGTATATCGTGTACAGATAAAAAGGAATGATTAAATTTGCAGAAAAATAAACAAACGAGCATATCAAAATAATCTGAATGATCGAAAAACATATTGTATTAGAAGATATTGATCCGGTTATTTTTTACGGTGTAAACAATGCCAATATGCAAATGATTAAGGCATTGTTCCCCAAGTTACGCATTGTGGCACGCGGAAATGTCATAAAGGTAATGGGGGATGAAGAAGAAATGTGTGCATTCGAAGAAGCAATACTCGCTTTGGAAAAACATTGCGCACGTTATAATTCGCTGAACGAAGAAGCGATATTGGACATCATAAAAGGAAACAAACCGCAAATCGAAAAGACCGGCGATGTAATTGTATATAGCGTCACCGGAAAACCCATTACCCCCCGAAGTACCAACCAGCTGAAACTGGTAAAAGAATTCGATAAGAATGACATGATCTTTGCTATCGGTCCAGCCGGATCGGGTAAAACGTATACTGCTATCGCATTGGCAGTACGTGCTCTTAAGAATAAAGAAATCAAAAAAATCATATTAAGCCGTCCGGCAGTAGAAGCAGGCGAAAAGTTAGGTTTCTTGCCTGGAGATATGAAAGACAAGATAGACCCTTATCTGCAACCATTGTACGATGCCCTTCAGGATATGATACCTGCCGCCAAACTGAAGGAATACATGGAGCTGAACATCATACAGATTGCTCCTCTTGCTTTCATGCGTGGACGAACATTAAATGATGCAATTGTCATCCTTGACGAAGCACAAAACACTACCACACAACAAATCAAGATGTTTCTTACCCGAATGGGTATGAATACCAAAATGATCGTTACAGGGGATATGACACAGATAGACCTTCCCTCATCACAAACATCGGGACTGGTACAGGCTATCAAGATTCTTAAAGGCGTAAAAGGTATCAGCTTCATAGAACTGAACAAGAAAGACATTGTACGCCATAAGCTGGTAACCCGTATTGTAGAGGCTTACGAAAAATTTGAAGAGAAAACGAAAAGCCTGAAAAATACAGACAAACCTTCTCTCCAATAACTGGAGTTGTAAGTAAAGAAAAATATATTCATTACTAAATATAGAAAGAAAATGAGTAAAGCTTTAACTAAAACAGACTATCACTTTCCGGGACAGAAAAGTGTATATCACGGCAAAGTGCGCGATGTTTACAACATCAATGATGAAAAGTTAGTAATGGTTGCTACCGACCGTATTTCTGCATTCGATGTAGTATTGCCTGAAGGTATTCCTTACAAAGGACAAATGCTGAATCAGATTGCAGCCAAATTCCTCGATGCAACGACAGATATTTGCCCCAACTGGAAATTAGCTACTCCTGACCCTATGGTAACCGTAGGTGTTATGTGTGAAGGATTCCCTGTAGAAATGATTGTACGCGGCTATTTGTGCGGAAGTGCATGGCGTGCTTACAAGAGTGGAGTTCGTGAAATTTGTGGTGTACGTCTGCCGGAAGGTATGCGTGAAAATGAAAAATTCCCTCACCCGATCATTACCCCGACAACTAAAGCTGAAATGGGTATGCACGATGAAGATATTTCCAAAGAAGAAATTCTGGCTAAGGGACTTGCTACACCTGAAGAATATGAAACTCTGGAACGTTATACACTGGCTCTGTTCGAACGTGGTACACAGATGGCAGCAGAACGTGGCTTGATCCTTGTAGATACTAAATATGAATTCGGAAAGCACAATGGAGAAATCTATCTGATGGACGAAATTCATACTCCTGACTCAAGTCGCTACTTCTATTCAGAAGGATACCAGGAACGTTTTGAAAACGGTGAACCTCAGAAGCAGTTATCAAAAGAATTTGTTCGCGAATGGTTGATGGCAAACGGATTCCAGGGTAAAGAAGGACAGAAAGTTCCTGAAATGACTCCGGCAATCGTATCTTCTATCAGCGACCGCTATATTGAATTGTATGAGCACATCACAGGTGAAACATTCGTTAAAGCTGATACAGATCAATTGGCAGAACGCATCGAAAAGAACGTTACTGAATACTTAGGATAATATTTTAAAACGGAGAATGAAGAACAATCAATGAAGATTCTTTCTATACAACAGAATCTTTATTAGAAACAAGTTCTTCATTCTTCTTTTTCCATTCTTCAATCCTTTATTTTATTAAACTTATGCCTCATTATCCACAAGAAGAAATCAAACCTTACAACGAAAGCGAAAGTAAAGCCGTACAAGTAGAAAAAATGTTCGACAACATTGCTCCTGCTTACGACAACCTGAACCATGTACTCTCATGGGGAATAGATAAAAGCTGGAGGCGCAAGGCTATCAACTGTCTGAAACCCTATCATCCTCAACGTATCATGGATGTAGCTACCGGCACAGGAGATTTCGCCATACAAGCCTTTACAATGCTTCATCCGCAGGAATTGATAGGTACAGACATTTCGGAAGGCATGATGAACATAGGACGGGAAAAAGTTAAGCAAGCCGGATTCTCCGAACACATATCCTTTGCCAAGGAAGATTGTACTAATCTTTCTTTTACCGACAATTGCTTTGATGCCATAACAGTAGCTTTTGGAGTACGTAACTTCGAGAATCTGGATAAAGGATTACAGGAAATGCATCGTGTACTAGTACCAGGAGGACATCTCGTTATTTTAGAATTATCAGAACCTGAATGGTTTCCGATGAAACAACTATATGCCCTCTATTCTAAAATTGTAATACCCACATTGGGAAAACTTTTCTCTAAAGACCGCAGTGCCTATACATATTTACCCCAGTCCATCAAAGCCTTTCCACAAGGAGAAATCATGCAAGGTATCATCCGCAAGGCTGGTTTTAGTCAAGTACACTTCAAAAGACTGACCTTAGGCATCTGCACACTTTATTTTGCGACTAAATAATTAAGAACTTAAATATCTTTTTTATGAAAAAATTCGGTTTGATAGGCTATCCGCTCGGACATTCTTTCTCCAGGAATTTCTTCAATGAAAAATTTCAGTCGGAGAATATCGAAGCGGAGTACGTAAACTTCGAAATCCCCACTATAGAAGATTTTCCACAAGTTATTGTATCCAACCCCACACTAGAAGGGTTAAACGTTACAATTCCTTATAAAGAGAAGGTCATTCCCTTCTTAAACGAATTAACCCCAGACGCAGCAGCTATAGGAGCTGTAAACGTTATCAAATTCGAACGCAATAAAGGAAAACTTAAACTGATAGGACACAATTCGGATGTTATCGGTTTTACCCGATCTATCGAACCACTTTTAGAATCTTTTCATACTAAGGCTCTTATCTTAGGAACAGGAGGAGCATCAAAAGCCATCAATTACGGCCTCAAGACACTTGGCATAGAAACACTTTTTGTTTCACGAAGTGCACACAATGAGCATACCATTACGTATTCGGAACTGACACCGGAAATAATGGACGAATACAAAATAATTGTAAACTGTACACCCGTAGGAATGTATCCGCAAGCAGACAAATGTCCGGAAATACCTTACGAATATCTTACTCCACGTCACTTGCTTTACGATTTGCTGTATAATCCTAATACAACACTATTTATGAGAAAAGGAAGTGAACATGGAGCTGTAGTAAAGAACGGACTCGAAATGTTACTCTTGCAAGCTTTCGGTGCATGGGATATCTGGAACAAATAAGGCATATAACTTGTTATTAAAGTAAATCAATCAGTAAGTTATATATGAAAAAACGAATTGCCATTGGCACAGGAATCCTTTTATTGGTTCTAGTAGGTTTACTTGCCGGAGGAAGCATATACATGATAAACTTTTCACTCCGCCCTGAAAACAGAGGAAAAGATATGGAAGGCTCTTTCACTTTTATGCGAGAAAAATATCCGCAAATTATTCCATGGGTGGACAGCCTTCAGAATCATCATGCACTACGCGATACTTTTATCATCTCTCCCGATGGTATACGGATGCATGCTTTCTATGCCAGAGCCATGAAGCCCACCTCGCATACGGCAATTATCGTACATGGATATACAGACAATGCTATCCGCATGTTTCACATCGGTTATCTGTATAACCATTCATTAAACTATAACATTTTACTCCCTGATTTACGCTATACAGGGTTATCTGAAGGTGACGCTATTCAAATGGGATGGTTAGACCGAAAAGATGTTATGCAGTGGATTGACATTGCTCCTGCATTGTTTGGTGATTCCTTACAAGCAGTAGTACACGGTATATCAATGGGAGCTGCCACTACCATGATGCTCTCAGGAGAAAAGCTTCCAACATATATACGTTGCTTCGTTGAGGATTGTGGATATACCAGTGTATGGGATCAGTTCAAAAAAGAATTAAAAGAACAATTCGGACTTCCCGCATTCCCTTTACTATATATAGCCAGCTGGCTGTGTGAATGGCAAAATGGATGGAACTTCAAAGAAGCATCTGCTGTAAAACAAGTTGCCAAATGCCAAAAACCAATGTTCTTTATCCACGGTGATAAAGATAATTTCGTACCCACTTATATGGTACATAAAGTTTACGAGACAAAGCCTCAGCCCAAGGAACTTTGGATTGTTCCGGGAGCTGACCATGCTACCTCTTATTTCTATTATCCTGAAGAATATACCTCACGTGTAGAACATTTCATCAAAAAGTATATTCCTTAAGAAGGTTTTATTCCTCCTCGAGCAAAAACAAAGAAATGCCCTTGGAGGAATTTTTATATCTATCAAAATAATCAGTTACTTTCTTTCATTCTGCCGACTAATGTTCCCCAACTATTTCGAAGGCTCTCATTGTCAACTTTATGGTTGTATGCTTGTAACGCACCTTTGGGTACGACAACCTATTCAACTTGTTCCGGTAAAGAATAAATTTCTAAAGAAGGAGGTTCCGGTGCATTCACGGTAAGCACCTTCACAGAACTGTTACCTAAAGCATTAAAAGCTAAATGCTTCAGATTTCGACCAAGAGTAAGAGCTTCAAGGTGAACATTGGCAGAGAAAAGAGTCTGCCCTACAGATTCAACATTCTCCGGAAGTTCCACAACAGATAAATTCGGACAATATTGGAAAATACCATGATGCATAATGCCTGTCACTCCCTGCTTTAAGATACCGGTACTTTTTACCTGACGCAGATTACGACACAAATAGAAAGCTCTTTCTTCTATCAGTTCAATACTATTCGGTAAAGTCACCTCGCGTAATCCTGATTCACGGAAAGCTTCAATCCCAATTTTCTTCAGAGATTCAGGAAGAGCTATCGAACGTAAGTTGTCTGTATGCAATAACGACTGACTGCTTATTTCCTCCAATGAAGCAGGTAAAACAATCGTTTCTGCAGCAACATTCGAAAGTGCCCGCATCGGTATAGTTTTTATTTGGGTATGTCCTAAATCGATCTGAATCAGATTCCGGCAACCATAAAAACAATATTCACCTATCTTTTTCAGACTTTCAGGAAAGACTATTTCCTTCACCGGACTGTTTGAAAAAGCATCAGCCTGAATTTCCTCCAATCCTTCATTTAAAATGATTTTATTGAAAGAACAAGAAGCAAAAGCAGAAGAAGCAATTACCTTTACATCGGTTGGAAGACGATACTCCTCCCCTTCTTTCATTAAAAACTTCTGTCAGTACTCCGTCTTTGATTACATAGTCAACCACTTTTATTATGAAGCTGGCTTGCTTACCATCTATAACAACTGTTACAGGAAGTTCTTCTGATACATTTTCTGTCGAAAACCCTAAAATATTATCAGCCGAAACAGACAGCCTTTCCCGCTTACCATTATCGTATATACCTTCCACAACCAGTCCTTCCAGGTTTAAACCAGTATCAGCATGAAGTAAATAAGTCGTTTGCACAGGAAGAGACACAATCTCTATACGTGTAAGAGTACCTTCCGGAGTTGAAGAGGAATCATCTTTTCCATGCTCGTCCGAGCTTCCATCCGACGGAGATATTGTCTGTTTCCGCTCTTCAACTATCGGGTCTTTCTTACAAGCAACGACAAGTAATGCCGAACTTACAAGAAGTAAGGAATAACAAAAAAAATCGCTTCATAAAATCTTCACTAAATAAAAAAAATGATAAAACAATAATATATAATAACCATTTCAACGAACTTTTGTTCAACAGCTTTTCCTTTTTTATTCAAAAAAACCTCCATCCTAGTAATCATGCTTTCCATTATAAAGCAAACTAACAGTTTTTTCAATAAGCCTTTCGGTTTTCCGCATAATTTTATGTATGTTTGTAACAGAAACCAAATACAACATTTACATTTATGAAAAAGACATGGATTATCATTATTGCCGTAATAGCTGTTATTGCTGTTTACGGAATTTCTTCGTATAACTCAATGGTATCACAGGAAGAAGCTGTAGGAACAGCATGGAGTAATGTAGAAAACCAATACCAGCGCCGTGCTGACTTGATACCTAATCTGGTCAATACCGTCAAAGGATATGCAGCACACGAAAAGGAAACGTTCGACGCTGTGGTGTCTGCTCGTGCCAAAGCAACCCAGACAACGGTAAGCATCGACGATCTGACTCCAGAAAAGATGGAAGCATATCAGCGTGCACAAGGGGAAGTAGGCAGTGCTTTGAGCCGTCTGCTTGCCGTGACAGAAAATTATCCGGACTTGAAAGCCAATGAAAACTTCCAGACACTTCAGGCACAGTTGGAAGGTACTGCGAACCGCATCAGTGTGGAACGCCGTAACTTCAACAATGTAGCACGCGAATACAATACAGCGATCCGTCGCTTTCCGAAAAATATTTTTGCCGGTATGTTCGGATTCGAAAAGCGTCCTTATTTCGAAGCTCAGGAAGGAACCGAACAAGCTCCAGAAGTTAAATTCTAACAAGAATGAGAAGAATCATATCGCTTGCACTACTGCTTTGCAGCATCTTCACCACACTGTGGGCACAGTCGCATACCTATAAGGTAGAAGAAATACCGATGGTTCACCTGCAGAACCGCACCCGCTACGTCAGTAATCCCGATGGAATATTGAGTGCCGGTGCAGTAGCTGCGATGGACACTACACTTTTTGCTTTGGAGCAACGGACTGGTGTTCAAACGCTAGTCGTAGCCGTAAAGCAAATAGACGGAGGTGACTGCTTCGAATTTGCTTATCAGCTGGGAGAAAAGAACGGTGTAGGAGAAAAAGGGAAAGACAACGGACTGGTTGTCCTGCTGGTTACAGAAGAACGTTGCATTCAGTTTGCCACAGGATATGGTCTGGAAGGTGTTCTTCCTGATGCTGTCTGCAAACAGATACAAGTAAGGTACATGAACAAATACCTAGGAGAAGGCAACTGGGATGCCGGTATGCTGGCAGGTATCCAAGCTATCAGCCGCCAACTGGACGGAACAGGTGAACCTCCCGTTCCCCGGAAGGAAGAAGAAACAGATTATTTACTTCTCATCATCCTGATATGCTGTTTCATCATTGTGCCTACACTTTTATGGTTCAGCGTACGACAACGCAAGAGATGTCCACAGTGCCATAAACATACACTTCGTCAGCTTTCCATACGAACGATATCACGTATGAACGGCATCCGTACTGAAGAAATCGTGCTACACTGCACAAACTGTGGACACATTGTCCGCCGACAAAGACAAGTACGTGACGAAGACGATTTCCATCACCGTGGAGGCAACGGAGGTCCTTTCCTTGGCGGACCGTTCTTCGGAGGAGGTTTCGGAGGTAGCGGCGGTGGGGGCTTCAGTGGTGGCTCTTTTGGCGGAGGAAGCTTCGGAGGAGGAGGAGCCGGAAGCAAATTCTAACTAAAAACGAACATTAAAGAATCTATGTACAATAACACTTTTGGAAACATATTCCGTCTGACTAGTTTCGGCGAATCACACGGAAAAGCTATTGGCGGAGTGATAGACGGATTTCCGGCAGGCATTACCATAGACATGGAATTTATACAAAAAGAACTGAACCGCCGCCGTCCGGGACAGTCTGCCATTACAACTGCACGTAAGGAAGCTGATGAAGTAGAGTTTCTTTCAGGCATATACGAAGGAGTGTCAACAGGATGTCCTATCGGATTTGCCGTATGGAATACCAACCAGCACTCAAACGATTATGACAACATGAAAGATGTCTATCGTCCTTCGCACGCAGATTATACTTATACCCAGAAATATGGCATACGCGATCATCGGGGTGGAGGACGCTCGTCTGCCCGCGAAACAATAGCCCGTGTAGTGGCCGGAGCATTGGCCAAGCTTGCCTTACGTCAGTTAGGTATCAGCATTACGGCATTTACTTCACAGGTCGGTCCGTTTAAACTGGATAAAGACTATACAGCTTACGATTTAACCAGCATAGAAAACAACCCGGTACGCTGTCCTGATCAGGATCTTGCACGCCAGATGGCCGATTACATTTTCCGTATAAAAGGAGAAGGCGATACCATCGGCGGTGTAATAAGCTGCGTCATCAAAGGATGTCCCGTCGGACTCGGGCAACCAATATTCGGTAAGCTGCATGCCGCACTGGGAAATGCGATGCTCAGCATCAATGCCGTAAAAGGATTCGAGTATGGACAAGGATTCAGCAACATGGAACTGAAGGGAAGTCAGCAGAATGATATCTTTTATAACAATAATGGAGAAATAGGCTTCCGCAGCAATCGCTCGGGAGGTATTCAGGGAGGTATCAGCAACGGACAGGATATCTATTTCCGGGTAGCATTCAAACCTGTGGCAACCGTTCTCATGGAACAGCCTACGGTAGACATTCAGGGAAATGAAACGATTCTGAAAGCTCGCGGACGACACGATCCTTGTGTACTGCCCCGTGCTGTACCCATCGTAGAAGCTATGGCTGCCATGACATTACTCGATTATTATTTACTCGATAAAGCCTCAACATTATAAATCATAACCATGGAAATCAAACAATACATCAAAGAAAACGAATCCCGCTTTTTAGAGGAACTCTTCAGCCTGATTCGCATACCCAGTATCAGTGCCCTGCCTCAACATAAAGATGATATGCTTGCCTGTGCCGAACGCTGGCGTCAGTTGCTTCTGGAAGCAGGAGCAGACGAAGCAATGATTATGCCTTCACAGGGCAATCCGCTTGTCTACGCAGAAAAGCGCGTCAGTCCTGATGCATCGACCGTACTTATTTATGCTCACTACGATGTCATGCCTGCCGAACCGCTTGAACTATGGAAGAGCCAACCTTTCGAACCGGAAGTGCGCGACGGACACATTTGGGCACGTGGAGCCGATGACGATAAGGGACAAGCTATGATTCAGGCAAAGGCATTCGAATACGTAGTAAAAGAAGGGCTGCTGAAGCACAACGTGAAATTTATTTTCGAAGGAGAAGAAGAAATCGGCTCACCCAGCCTCAATGCTTTCCTGAAAGAGCATAAGGAATTGCTGAAAGCCGACGTTATCCTCGTTTCAGATACAAGTATGCTTGGAGCCGACCTGCCATCGCTGACAACAGGACTACGCGGACTGGCTTACTGGGAAATAGAAGTTACCGGCCCGAACCGTGATTTGCATTCCGGACACTTTGGAGGAGCTGTTGCCAACCCGATAAACACGTTATGCAGCATGCTTGCACAGGTTATAGATGCAAACGGCCGTATCACCATTCCTCACTTCTACGATGATGTAGAGGAAGTACCAGCAGCCGAACGCGACATGATAGCCCATATTCCTTTCGATGAAAAGAAATACATGGAAGCCATCGGTGTAAAAGCGTTGAAAGGTGAGAAAGGTTATTCTACTCTGGAGCGCAACAGTTGCCGTCCGTCGTTCGATGTCTGCGGAATCTGGGGAGGATATACGGGAGAAGGTTCAAAAACCGTTCTTCCATCGAAGGCATACGCCAAAGTATCTTGTCGTCTGGTTCCTCATCAGAACCATGAAGTCATCTCAAAACTGTTTGTCGATTACATCAACAGCATCGCTCCTGAATATGTTCAGGTTAAGGTTACTCCTATGCATGGAGGCGAAGGCTATGTATGTCCGATATCTCTTCCTGCTTATCAAGCTGCCGAAAAAGGATTTACCAAGGCATTCGGTAAAAAACCACTAGCTGTACGACGCGGAGGAAGTATTCCTATTATCAGTGATTTCGAACAGATTCTGGGAATCAAAACTGTCCTGATGGGATTCGGACTGGAAAGTGATGCCATTCACTCACCCAATGAGAACTTCTCGCTCGACATTTTCCGTAAAGGAATAGAAGCTGTAGTAGAATTCCACAAAGAGTTCAGCAAATAACAACAAATACATTAAGTAGCAAAGAGGCTTCCTGAAAAACGAAAGCATTTGCTTCATCCTTATAAAAAACTTTCCCTGTTTCAGTCCTCATTTATTATGCAAGACTAAAACAAGGAGAGTTTTTTATCTGTACCCAAAAGTTTTGCAGCTGTTAACGCAAGCGTAAGATATCTCCAACTTTCGGTGCTGGAGAATCAGTATCCATATTGTTCATCTTATACAGACGCTCCAGTCGTACACCAAACTTCTGTGAAATGCTATACATCGAATCACCGCTACGAACAACATATGCAATATGATCTTTAGTAGCACGACGACGCTTTTCTTCCAAATATACGATTTCACCACCGCGGAATACATAGTCCTTAGGCAGTTCATTATATTTACGCAACTTACGGTGACTGATATCAAACTCTTTTCCCAATGACTTAAATGTATCTCCACGACGTGCTACGACATAAAGAAGTTCGTTTGCCAGATAAGGCTGATGAGGATTCGGGAACTCTTCCGCCCATTCCAGTCCCCCTTTATGATCGTACTTATCCAAGCCATACAATTCTATGATATTAATCAGACGATTGGCATACTGCGGATCGGTAGCATAACCAGCTTTTTTCAATCCCCTTGCCCAGCCTTTATAATCAGTAATTTTCAAACGAAACAAAAACGCATAGCGCGCACCCGAACGTAAAAATTTTGAATGGTCGCGATAAGAGTCCTTCGGATGCTTGTAAGCACGAAAACACTCATTACGCGCATCATCGTCATGACGTACGGAACGTCCGTCCCATGAACCGCCACACTTGATACCAAAGTGATTGTTCGATTTCCGCGCCAGCTCACTTTTTCCTGCTCCCGACTCCAGCAATCCCTGTGCCAGCGTAATACTTGCCGGAATACGGTAATGCTTCATTTCATCTACAGCGATACCCCGGTATTTATGTATATAGTCTTCGTATACTTTGTTACGCTTTTGTGCCGACGTAGAAACCGTAATACACATCAGGCACATAAATATCAACCAATGAGATAGTTTCATTCTTCTTTCCGTTTAAATTAAAGCAGGGCAAAGATAAACTATTTACACGAATAATACCACAGATGATAGGAAATCTCCCTTTTTTTCCTTACATTCGTATAAACTTTAAACCCCACTGCCTATGAAAGAAATAAAGATTGAAATAAATATCCGCGCTTTACGTTACGAAGAACTGGACGAAAAAGACCGTAAGCTGATAGATGCTGCCAAAGAAGCTACGGCACGAAGCTATGCCCCTTACTCACACTTTTCGGTAGGAGCAGCAGCTTTACTGGCAAACGGTGTGGTAGTAACCGGAAGTAATCAGGAAAATGCTGCTTACCCGTCAGGAACATGTGCCGAACGTACCACGCTCTTTTATGCCAACTCACAATATCCGGATCAGGCAGTAGACACACTTGCCATTGCAGCCCGCAGCGAAACGGGTTATCTCGACTCCCCTATTCCCCCATGTGGAGCCTGCCGTCAGGTTCTTCTGGAAACTGAACAACGTTTCCACCAGCCTATGCGGATACTGCTTTACAGTAAAAACGACATTTATGTACTGGAAGGAACCAAAGACTTGCTTCCGCTTTCATTCGGAGGTGAATACCTGAAAGTCTGAAGAGTTTTCCATCGGCACTCATTAAGTCCGATGAAAACAAAATAAAAAAACGGAGAAGTGAACCCGAAACAAGTTCCACTTCTTCGTTTCTTTGTTATTTCATTTTCTTTTTATTTATCACCATACATGCGTGCACGCATTTCTTTAATATGATCGGAAGTGATATATTCATCATATTCCATCATCTTATCGATGATACCATTCGGTGTCAATTCGATAATACGGTTCGCTACTGTTTCGATAAACTCATGGTCGTGTGAAGAGAAGAGCACGTTACCCTTATAAATCTTCAAGTTATTGTTGAATGCCTGAATAGATTCCAAATCCAGGTGGTTGGTCGGAGTATCCAGAATCAAACAGTTCGCATTGCGAAGCTGCATGCGGGCAATCATACAACGCATCTTTTCACCTCCTGAAAGTACGTTGACTTTCTTCATCACTTCTTCACCCGAGAACAACATACGTCCCAGGAAGCCTTTCATTTCTACCTCATTGCCCTGACCATACTGGCTCAACCAGTCTACCAGATTCAGGTCGCTGTTAAAGTAATCTGTATTATCGAGGGGCAAATAAGCTGTTGTAATAGTCACACCCCAGTTATAGTGTCCGGCTTGTGCCTTACGATTGCCGTTGATAATTTCGAGCAAAGCAGTCATGGCACGCGGATCGCGACTCAAGAATACAATCTTATCTCCTTTCTCTACAGTAAAGTTCACATCATTGAACAAGACTACGCCGTCTTCTGTTTCAGCACGCAAACCAGAAACTTCCAAAATCTGATTTCCAGGTTCACGATCCATCGTAAAGATGATACCCGGATATTTACGAGATGACGGTTTGATTTCATCCACATTCAATCTCTCCAACATCTTCTTACGGCTGGTAGTCTGCTTCGACTTAGCCACATTGGCAGAGAAACGGCGGATAAATTCTTCCAGCTCCTTACGCTTTTCTTCAGCTTTTGCTTTCTGGTTCTGCTGCTGACGGAGTGCCAGCTGACTAGATTCGTACCAAAAGCTATAGTTACCAGCAAAGAGATTTACCTTGCCAAAGTCAATATCTACCGTATGCGTACAAACTGAATCGAGGAAGTGACGGTCGTGGCTCACAACCAGCACAGTATGTTCGAAGTTAGAAAGATATTCTTCCAACCAAGTTACCGTATCCATATCCAAGTCGTTGGTAGGCTCGTCCAGCAACAGGTTGTCAGGATTTCCAAACAATGCCTGAGCCAACATCACACGCACCTTTTCCTTACCACTCAGGTCGCCCATCAGTGTGTAATGCTTGTCTTCCTTTATTCCCAGACCGCTCAGCAAGATAGCTGCATCACTTTCAGCATTCCATCCTTCCAGTTCAGCAAATTTTTCTTCCAGTTCCGCCGCCTTGATACCGTCTTCATCGGTAAAATCTTCCTTTGCATAAAGAGCTTCACGCTGCTTCATGATGTCCCACAGTACAGTGTGTCCCATCAACACGGTATCGAGCACCGTATGGGCATCGAACTTAAAGTGGTCCTGACTCAAGACAGAAAGGCGTTCGCCCGGTCCCAGTGTCACACTTCCTTTCGTAGGGTCAAGCTCTCCCGAAATCACTTTCAGAAAAGTAGACTTACCCGCACCGTTAGCACCGATAATACCATATATATTACCATTCGTGAACTTCATGTTCACATCATTATACAACACTCTTTTTCCAAATTGAACGGCTACGTTTGAAACTGTAATCATTTCTTTCTATACCTATTTAAAAATTAATCGGATGCAAAGATAATATAAAAAAGTGAGATACAGAGCAAAGCAAAGCGTAATGATTGAGGATAATAAAAAGAAGGAAGTCAGCCAAGGGGAATTTGGAGGAATCAATCGGAACTGATATTTTTGCAAAATACTTTCAAAAAGACCTGCCGATAAGGTGTCAAAAACTTCAGCAAGAAAGGATTATTTTTCGTACAAAAAATAAAAAAAGATCTCGATGTTTTGTATAAAAGATGCTGAAGAATTAATAGCAACAAAAATTGAAACAAATGAAGAAATCTACCTGGAAAAAACATCATAAATGGTTCGGGCTGATATTTGCCTTTTTTATTATCCTGTTTGGTGCTTCGGGCATTGTCTTGAACCACCGGCAGTTCTTTTCTGATTATCAGATCAGCCGGAAATGGCTACCCGATGCCTACCGGTACAAGAGCTGGAACAACGGACTGTTGCGGGGAACTCTCTCCTGTCCTCCCGGTATCTGTCAAGAAGACAGTGCTGTCTTATTGTTTGGCAATGCCGGCATTTTTCTGACCGACCATGATGCTACTACGTTTGATGATTTCAACCGTGGTTTTCCTCACGGAGTCGACTGGCGTAACATACGGGGAATAGCGATTACTCCTCAAGGAGATTTATTCGCCGCCGCTCAGTTCGGACTTTACCGCTACAGCCAAAAGGCAGGATGGCAAGCAGTCAGGCTTCCTCTGCAAAAGGGAGAAAAATTATCGGACATCACTACGCATGATGACACCTTGATAGTCGTCGGGCGCTCCTGTTTGTATTACGCGACATCACCTTACCGTCATTTCAGCTCAATCATTCTGCAAGCTCCCGAAGAATACAACGGGAAAGTTTCATTATTCCGCACCACCTGGCTGTTGCACAGTGGTGAACTGTTCGGAACTGCCGGCAAACTGATCATGGATACGCTGGCAGTAACACTGATCATCCTTTCGGTAAGCGGAATCTTCTACTGGTTTCTGCCCAAGTATATTCGCCGGATGAAACAAACCGGACGTTCAGCAACAACAAGTATTGCCTTACTGAAAACCTCTCTATCGTGGCACGACAAGACAGGCAGAACGACTATCGTGCTGACACTCTTTATAGCCTTGACCGGATGGTGTCTGCGTCCTCCGGTACTGCTGGCACTGGTTTACGGAAGAATACCTGCCATACCTTTCACACAGCTTGAGTCGCCGAATGCATGGAACGATAAATTACGGATGCTGCGCTACGATGAGAAGCAAAACGACTGGCTACTTGCTACTTCAGAAGGATTTTATTCTCTTAAATCATTTCAGAGTACTCCTGTAAAAATATCCAAGACACCTCCCGTAAGCGTCATGGGAATCAATGTCCTAAAACAAGACAAACAGGGGAACTGGCTTACAGGTTCTTTCAGTGGAATGTACGTATGGAACAGACATTTGGGAAACATTACCGATTTCTTTACCCGAAAAGCAGCTCCGGAAACAGCAGGACCACCGTTCGGCAATCATGCCATCACCGGATACAGCAGTGATTTTGACGGTAAACTCTGTATTGCCGAATACGAAAAAGGCAGCGATTTTGCATCGATGCCTGCCAACATGGAAACGCTTCCCATGTCGCTATGGAACTTTGCCCAGGAAATCCATACCGGACGCATTTATACAGTTTTAGGTAAAGGAACACTAGTCTTTATCTTTTTTGCCGGACTGGGAGTATTATGGAGCCTGATTACGGGATATATCATCAGACGGAGAAAATCATAGAAAAGAAAAGCGGTATTTTCTTTTTCCCTTTCATCGGGAAAAGAAAATACCGCCTTTGTCATACTATCTGCACTTCCGTAGAGTATTTCCCCGGAATAAATTTACATTACAGAGGTTTATACTCTACAAAAGCTTCCATAGCTTCGTAGCATGCCAGACCAAGGCTGTCGTACAACGATGCAGTACCACGATTACGGTCTTCACTACGCTGCCAGAACAAACGTTCGTCGTTGCCCAGGAAAGGCGCACTTTCCATCTGTGACTGATGCTTCAAGATAGAGTTACGTTTAGCACGCAATTCCTCCGGACTCAATGGTACAGCCATTTCGATGTTTTCAATTTCCCATTCAGCCCATGCGCCACGATACATCCATATGCGGCAGTCTTTCAGCCATTCAGCTCCAGCTTTCTTTTCTTCGTCGATAGCAGCCAGTACAGCATCAGTACAAACTCGGTGTGTTCCGTGTGGGTCTGCCAGGTCACCGGCTACATAAATCTGATGAGGTTTTACTTCACGAAGTAAATTCATCACAATGTTTACGTCAGCTTCGCTGATAGGATTCTTCTCGATACGTCCTGTTTCGTAGAACGGAAGGTCGAGGAAGTGAACACGTTCAAGCGGAATCTGGTTGTATGTAGAAGCAGTGCGAGCCTCACCACGGCGAATCAAACCTTTGATAGTAAGAATATCGCGGGTATCCATGTCGCCTTCTTTCTTGCTCAACAAGAACTTCTTGATTTCCGCATATTTATTCTTAATGGTTTCATTCTTGTTCTCATCGAACAACTGATTGAAACCGTTTATGAAATGCATGAAACGTACAACTTCTTCATCGCCTACAGCAATGTTTCCTGAAGTTTCGTAAGCCACATGAACCTCATGTCCCTGCTGTACCAGACGACGCAATGTTCCTCCCATAGAGATTACATCATCATCCGGATGCGGAGAGAATACAACTACACGCTTCGGGAATGGTTTAGCACGTTCCGGACGATAAGTATCGTCTGCGTTCGGTTTTCCACCCGGCCAGCCAGTAATTGTGTGTTGCAGGTCGTTGAATATCTTAATGTTTACATTATATGCAGAACCATACAACGCCAACAATTCGCTCAAACCGTTTTCGTTATAATCCTTGTTAGTCAACTTCAGGATAGGCTTCTTGGTAAGCAGACACAACCAAACGATAGCACTACGAATCAGCTTATCATTCCATTCGCAGCTTGTTACCAGCCAAGGACGCTGAATACGAGTAAGGTGTGCAGCAGTAGGCAGGTCAACACAAACGGTTGCATTCTGATGCATTTGCAAATAAGAAGCAGGAAGTGAATCAGAGATTTTGTCTTCTACTGCTTTCTTAATGATGTCAGCTTTTTCTTCTCCCCATGCCAACAAGAATACCTTACGGACTTCCATGATAGAACCGATACCCATTGTGATAGAACATGGAGGCAGATTGTCTACTCCCAGATTATGAGCAGCTTCAGAACGTGAAGTAGCGTCTATCAAAATCAGTCTTGTTTGAGAAGTAGCAGCCGATCCTGGTTCATTCATTCCGATATTTCCTTCACGACCTATTCCCATTACAGCAATATCGATACCACCATAAGTCTTGATACGCTGCTCGTATAAGTGACAATGATCTATTACACCTTCTTGAGGAATAGTGCCGTTCAATGTAAATACATTCTGCGGATCAATATCAACTTGTTTCAGGAACAGTTCGTTCAACTGGTTGAAGCTGCTGTTATTAGGCTCTGTCAATGGATAGTATTCATACAAGTTGAATACTACAACATTGCGGAAGCTCACACCTTCTTCCTTATGTCTGCGAACCAGTTCCGCAAACAGCGGGCGAAGTGATGCACCAGTACCTGCGGCAATAGTGCAAAACTTACCGTCACGCTGACGTTCCTGCACCTTGCGGATGATTTCATCGGCAATGCATGACACTCCTTCATCTACTGTTTCATAGATATTGGTCGGAATCTTCTCGAAACGTGTCAGTACAGAACGTTCAATCGTATTTTCTGGTTTATAATATCTGGTAGATACTCTGTTCAGAGATATCTGTGAACTAAGGTTAGTTCTCATAGGTAATTCTCCTTAATAATATAGATGTTAATTACAGATTATTGCGCTCGATGTCCTTGAAGTATTTGTAAGTACCTACTTTCAATTCATCGGTAGCAGCCTCATCACAAACGATGATTCCATGAGGATGCAACTGCAAAGCGCTGATAGTCCACATTTGTGTAATGCCACCTTCTACAGCATGCTGCAAAGCACGTGCCTTGTTATGACCGTTGCACAGAATAAGTACTTCCTTTGCTGCCATTACAGTGCCTACTCCTACAGTTAACGCTGTTTTAGGAACTTTGTTCACGTCGTTTTCAAAGAAACGAGAGTTTGCAATAATAGTATCAGTTGTCAAAGTCTTGACACGAGTGCGTGAAGTCAATGATGATCCCGGTTCATTGAAAGCAATATGTCCGTCAGGACCAATACCTCCCAAGAAGAGATCGATTCCACCAAATGATTCGATCTGTTTCTCATAATTAGCACATTCTGCTTCCAAATCCTCAGCATTTCCGTTCAGAATGTGAATATTTTCCTTACGGATATCAATGTGGTTGAAGAAATTATTATGCATGAACGAATGATAGCTTTCAGGATGTGATTCCGGCAATCCTACGTATTCATCCATATTGAATGTCACTACATGCTCGAATGATACTACACCTTTTTTATTCAGTTCAATCAGAGCTTTATACATACCCAGAGGGGAAGAACCGGTAGGCAAGCCCAAAATAAACGGTTTTTCGGCTGTAGGTTTTGCCTGATTGATTCTCTTAGCTACATAGTTTGCTGCCCATTGCGAAAGAGCTTGGTAGTCAGATTCGATAATTACTCTCATAGTTTTTCCAGATTTAATTAATATATTTGTAACAAGAATTGATATTCTTATTGTTTTCGCTACAAAGATATCTGTATTTATAGATAAAAGCAACTATAACAATAAGTAATTACACCCGATTTTTAAAGTTTTTAATTAAGTAATTGTATATTTTTAAAACCACATCCGCATGAAAGAACGATTATTAGAGGAAATACAAAAGGGGTCAAAAGGGGCGGTAATGAAGAAACATATCATTACATATTTGATATATAATGAGAATTCAACCATTACCGATTTAGCAAAAGATATGGATTTAAGTATTCCTACCGTAACAAAAATCATCGACGAAATGCATGAACAGGGGTATATAGATGAGTATGGAAAGCTGGAAACCAACGGTGGGCGTCATCCTATTTTATATGGACTGAATACAGATTCAGGATATTTTGTTGGAGTAGATGTAACGTGGAACAGTATCAATATAGGAATTATCAACTTTAAAGGTGAGGTTTTGAAACTACAAATGGGAATTCCTTTTGAACGAAGAGACACATTAGAATGCATCGATGAACTATGTAACCACATCGAACATTTCATTGCGGGATTAACAATAGACGAAAAAAAGATATTACATATCAATGTAACTCTTTGCGGAAGAGTCAATCCGGAACTGGGCTATATCCACAGTTTCTTCAATTTCGGCGAACGCCCACTTGCAGAAATCCTGACCGAACGCTTGAAGATAGAAACATCTATTGACAATGACAGCCGGACCATGCTTTATGGTGAAAACATAAAGGGTGTTGTCAAGGGAGTCAAAAACGTTCTTTTCATCAATATCGGATGGGGACTGGGAATGGGAATTATGATAGACGGGAAACTTTACAAAGGAAAATCAGGATTCTCAGGAGAAATCGGTCACACATACGGCTACGACAACCAGATTATCTGTCATTGCGGAAAAAAAGGATGCGTAGAAACGGAAGTTTCATGTTCTGCGCTCTACCGTAAGTTTATCGAACATCTACAAGCAGGAGAAACTTCAATCATTCTTTCAGAAAAGGATATAGAAGAAATAACACTCGATGATATCTTCAGTGCAATAAACCGTGAAGACTTACTCGCCATAGAACTGGTAGAACAAATAGGCCAGCAGTTAGGTTTCCATATCGGAAGTCTGATCAACACATTCAATCCGGATATGGTCATTATCGGTGGAGAGATGTCACGTGCGGGAGATTTTCTTTTACAACCGGTTATCTCTGCAATCAGAAAATATACCCTCAGCCTGATGAGCCGTGATTCTGAAATTGTACTATCGAAACTGAAAGATCAGGCATGCGTCATAGGTTCATGTCTGTTGTCAAGAAGTAAACTGTTTGAAGCATAGAAGTATTTATGAGATATAATAAAAAACAATTAAGCAGAAAACTTGGATGTTGTGACTCATCCAAGCTTTCTGCTTATAGTATATTGATTTTAATCTTCTACGACTTTAATTATCTTACCAGATTCATCTATAAAGACTTTGTATTCTTTTCCCTGACGACGAACTTCTACCTCATACCATGAAGCATCGGGAGTTTGAACTACTTCCACTTCGTCATCATCTCTTTGATATCCTTCAGCCTCTAAAGCAGAAGTTACAACCGAAGGCAGTTCATTATATCTGATCTCCCAAGAAGTGCGTATCCATTCATTCTTTCCATTGAATAATAGTTCTTTTTCCTTTCCATCGTGACGGATATCCACTTCTATATAACCATCATCATATCCACGTTCAATAATAACTGCACCCGAATAATTTTCCTGAATGAATTTTTCTATATCAGTAGTAATGCCAACACCTCCGGAGCTTTCTCCTCCAAAACCAGGACTCCCCTGTAAAACAGTTCCATCACTACCTATATATACTTTCACATCATCGTCAAAACGATTCTCCAGTTCAAAGCAATAAAAGGTTCCTGCTTTCTCTGTTTCATACTTTTCGGCATCTTCTACCCATCCAGCTTCCAGATATTCGGGAGTTGCTTTTAAGGCAGCGAGAACTTGAGAAGGAATATCGGTTACCTCATCTATATTTCTGAATCGATACTCAGTCTTGGTATACACCCAGTTTTGAGAACGATCGAAGAAAGCCTCATGCTTCATATTACCGGAAATAAACTCTACTTCTATTCCTCCATCTTCATTATCCACATCTATAATCCTGGCATCCGGATATTTTTCTTTCAACCAGCTTTCCACTGTTCCTGAAGGTGTCTGCGGCAAATAATCCTGATAATCCTTTTCATCTTCCGCATCAATGACTTCTTTTACCAGAACACCTTCTGCCGTGTAATACAAATCAACATCCGTTTCTTTTCCTCCTTCATTTTTTTCGACATCGATAACATATAAGATTTCAGAGTTACCGTTTCTTTTCAGCACATCAACTTCATCATCCGCACGCCACGGAGCCTGTCCATACTCACTTGCTCCAAAAGCATTTTTCACAGCCTCCGGTAAATCTGCAAATCTGATCTCTTTCTCTGTCATACCCCATACTCCATTTGCCAATGCAAACCAAGCAGTATGGTTACGAACGATATTATCTGCACGAGAACCATCCCAATAGAAATTGGCTACAGCATATTCTCCCTTTGTACTCCAAACAACATTGGTAGCACCAGGAAATAAGCTATTAAACTCATCCAAGACTAGAGCAGGAACCTCTCCCGAAGTACCATCGGGCAAAGGATTATTTTCATCGTTACTACATGATGCAAAAAGTAATGTACCTGCAACCATACATACTCCAAATAATAATCGGGGCTTTATCATAAAAAATCATTTTATTGTTACAGTACAAAATAAAGGAACAAAACTGAAAAGAATCTGAAAACAAGGAAAAATATAAAAAATAGGCCATCTTTTTAAAGATGACCTATTATGAATTTTGTCATAAGACGATTCGATTATCCCTGGTGGATTGCTTCAGAAGGACATACATCTGCGCATGTTCCACATTCTGTACACATATCCGGGTTGATAGAATACTTATCACCTTCAGAGATTGCGCCAACCGGGCATTCATCGATACAAGTACCGCAAGCGATACAATCGTCACTAATTACGTAAGCCATTGTAGTAAAAGTTAAATTATTATTAGTACTAATTTGATGATGCAAAGGTAATCTTTTTGGTGAGATTTGTAATATCTACATTGCAATATTTCCCTAATTTGTATTATGTCTAAATAGTATTAATACATTATAGATTGATACATTGCTTGTTGAATACGAGAACGAATATCCAGCTTCATCAAGTTATCATGACCAAATGCAACAGGATAAGTACGATTACTCAAAAAGACAAACACCAATTCATTATCCGGATCAACCCAGACACAAGTTCCGGTAAACCCAGTATGCCCAAAAACAGAGGCAGGAGCTTCAGGAGCACAAGGACTATCATCATCACTCTCAATATCAGGTTTATCAAAACCCAATCCCCGACGACTGCTTTTGGCTTTCATACCCATAAACAAATCGCAAGTAGCACGGCTCAGATAACGACGGTCACCACATATACCCCGATCAAGCAACATCTGGAAAATCACAGCAAGATCATGTGTTGTAGAAAAAAGTCCTGCATTACCCGATACACCTCCCACAAATGCAGCAGCCTCATCATGAACATAGCCCTGCAACGGACCGCCACGCAGGAAATCAATCTTCGCACTAGGGGCAATTTTCTCTTTAGGGAAACGTTTCAACGGATTGTATGCAGTATGCTTCAGTCCCATAGGTTTAAAGAAAACACTGTCCAGATATACATCCATAGGTACTTTCGAAATTCTCTCAACAACCTCTTTCAGCAGCATAAAGTTCAAGCAACTATACCGATATGAATGTCCCTTCAGCGGTGCATTAATGATTTGTTGCATAACGACACGTTGATATTCCTTATTCAGATACATGCTGTCAGCAAGTTGCAATGAATAGATTTCAGAAGGAATAGAAGACACCCATTCTTTTTTAAAAGAGAAATCGGTACATACATATAAACTCGAAGCAATCTGCAATTTATGTCCTGCATCAGGTTTCTTACGGAACAATCCTCCTTTGCACGTTTTCAGGTCAATAGCCTCCTCATAGAATGGAAGATACGAAGGAAGTCCCGACTCATGAAACAGCAAATCCTGTATGGTTATATTTTGCTTATTCGTTTTTCTCAATTCCGGCAAATAAGTGCTGACTTTATCCGTCAGACCGAATTTACCTTCATCGTATAATTTCATTATTGCCAGCAAAGTTCCCGCAGCCTTAGAGAGTGAAGCCAGATCGTATATTGTATGCTCTTTCACTTCTTCTTTTCCATCATAAGTCAATGTGCCGAAACATTTATTATAGACAGGATAACCACCTTTGGTTATCAGTACATGACATCCCGGATATGCTTGCTGGCAAATACCTTCTTCTGCAATGCTATCGATAGCCAGAAGAATCTTAGAATCCATGCCCAGCTCTTCAGGACTGTAAGAACGAGGTTTATCCGGATCGATAGTAAGACCTGTGCCGCTTTTCCATAAACCGTTCATATCAACAGAAAGACGACCATCGACAAGATCCTGCCCAGTCATAACATCTGCTACATAACGTTGAATTTCGGCTTTATCTGTATGTGCCAAGATCACAGCCGAAGCCTTCTTCAATACAGAAGACATCTCCTGCAAAACTTTTTGCGACGCAAAACAAACAACGACAAGAGGTTTATCGGCCGCCACCTTTTCTAAAAAAGGAAGAAAAGCAGATAAATCTTTTGTTTGGTGAACAGCTACAATAACCTGATGAGCTGGAGCTACACGTTCCTGAATTTGTTGCAGAGAATCAGCATTGCCATGCAACCAACTCAGCGAAACCGATTCTTTCAACTCTTTATAAAAAGGATATGCTTCCGACAATGAAGAGGATAAACTCAACAGGATATTTTCAGATAAAGACAGATCGAGAGGCAACATATCTACAGAATCTTTTAAAACTGTAACAGCAGCCTTCTCCAAAGCAATCATCAGACTGTCGCTTTTAGCAGAGCAAATACGGTTTTCAATTCCTTCGGCCGCTACCTGTTGCTTATAACTCAAGCCTAAAGCATATTTATAAGTAAGCACTTTCCGGCATTTTTCCGTAATGACATCTTCTGTAAGCTTGCCGCTTTTTACGGCACGCATTACACTTTCAAGACTCTTTTTCAAGTTCCTTGGAACCAGTAACATATCGTTTCCAGCCATCAAGGCCTGTGCACAAAGATCATTGGCATTTTTTGAAATGCCTTTCATCTCCAGTGCATCTGTAAACACCAGTCCCGAAAAGTGCAGTTCTTTACGCAATAACGAGCTAATGACCTCCGAAGATATCGAGGCTGGTTTCTCATCAAGTTCCGAAACATGCAAATGACCAATCATTACGCCTCCGACTCCTGCTTCGACAGCCTTTTTGAAAGGATATAATTCTACGCTATCCAAACGGGTACGGTCAAAATCAAGCACCGGCAATACATGATGAGAATCAGTATCCGTATCACCATGTCCCGGAAAATGTTTACATACCGCCATTACTCCCCCGTCTTCCAGCCCGCGAGAATAAGCTACAACCTTATCGGCTACAACTTTCGGATCACTCCCGAAAGAGCGGACATTGATAACCGGATTATTGGGATTATTATCAACATCGGCTACAGGAGCAAAATTTACATGCACACCTATTTCACGCAACTGCCTTGCAACCTCACGTCCGTACTGGTATATCAATGTATCATTCTGCACACATCCCAATACTCTATTTCGGGGAAACTCCGGAGTATCTTCCAGACGCATGCCCAATCCCCACTCACCATCGAATGTAATCATCAAAGGTATATCTGCCCACTGCTGAGCCTGACTGGTAAGCTGCACCTGCTTCTTCAGTTCTCCTTTGGAAAAAAGCAAGCCTCCGACTCCATACTCTCTAACAGCTCTTTCTATGTTATCTTTATTCTTCTGTATGGTTATCGGTGCAACCGTATGAATAAACAACTGACCGATTTTCTGCTTCAATGTCATTCGGGCAAGCTGCCCGTCAACCCAACGGCGACACGCCACAGAATCATCTGCCTGCTCCAATATTCTTGCAGACGAAGCATATGCACCTATCCATAACGATATACAAACCAATAATCCCGTAACACGTCTATTCATAATCTTTCCTTTATTTTTATAAACCTTTGCCGTAAATTTTACCTTTATACAAGCAAGTATTTTCTAACAATCAATTCTTCTGAAGTTTCAAAATCATCTGTCCAACAAAGGCTCCGTTCTTTCCCATCTGCTGTACAGGAACCTCTATTCCGTCTAAATTCTTATAATACTTCGGCGCATCAAAATACGAATGAGAATGTCCACCCAATACGACATCAATATCACGCGTATTTTCTATCAGTTCAATATCGGAATAAGGTTCTCCCTCCCATCCCAGATGAGAAAGACAAATCACCAAATCGCAATGTTCCTGATTTTTCAGCAAATCCGTAATACGCTGAGCCTCCGAAACCGGATCTTCAAACTTTACATTCCCATAACATTCAGAAGCAACCAATCCTTCCAATTGCGCTCCCAAACCAAAAACTCCGATCTTTATGCCGTTACGCTGAATGACAGTGTACTCTTTAACCAGTCCTTCGAGCACAGTGCCCGTCACATCATAATTTGCACATACTATCGGATAATTCGCCATTTTAAACAACCTTGCCATATTATCCAGCCCGAAATCGAACTCATGATTGCCAATGGTTCCTGCATCATAGCCCATTTCGTTCATCAGCTTTATTTCCACTTCCCCTTTAAACATATTATAATAAGGAGTACCCTGCGAAAAATCTCCTGAATCGAACAACAGCAAATCCTCATGTATTTTGCGTTGCTGCTTGATAAAAGTCGCACGACGTAAAAGTCCAGCCTTATCAGCCAGCATCGTATCCTGAAAATCCTCCGGGAAAGGTTCTACACGGCTGTGCATATCATTTGTATGGAACAAATACAATTCTTTGGTAGACTGGGCAAACAATACTCCTGCAAAGAGGCAGGCCCATAAAACGAAATATATTCTTTTCATATCAGTTTCTTTATCATTGTTCTACAATACGTCCCTCTATCTCAGCGTTTACAAAAACACCTTTGGCCTCACACTGCTTTACATAATCGATAAACAAATCACGCAACACAGCATCCTGTGGTTCAGTTCTCGATGTTGCTTTCTTAAAAGCCTCCATACGATCATTTCCTTCAGCCAGATAGTCAATCGTAGCTACCCGATATTCTTTTGCCGGATCAACAGGCTTTCCACCTACCTCTGCACGTAGCAGACGTCCGTCTTTCGAGATAACCAGTCGGGCCCCGCTCAAGCCTTCACCATGTACGGCCGCAATCTGTTGAAAGAGTTCCAACAAATCTTCTCCTTTTAATACAACAACAGAAAGAGCATTCTGGAAAGGACTGATTTCATAAATAGAACCAAATGTAATATCTCCTTCATTAAGAATATTACGGATACCACCTACATTCATAACCCCAACGTCAACACTTATTCCCAATTTACTCTTTGCTCCCTCGCAAAGAATATCTGCCATCAGGTTCGACAAAGGCGACTCCGGACGATACGCTTCGAGCTTACGGGCAGAATGTCCGATTACTGGAGTCATCAAACTATCTATTTTAGCCCGATAAGGTTGCAAAATTCTCCATGCAGCCTGATCCTGCTGTTCGTCATAAACACTGGTAATGGGTACTCTTCCTCCTTCTACCGATACTAAAGAATAACTAGAGTTGCAGGCCGTAAATATAAAAGAACCTGCCAAGAGAGTATAAAATACATGCTTTTTCATACAAAATTATTCATATTTAGTGTTCAAATATAGAAAAAAAAGCCAAGCAACACAAGATTTTGTATTAAAATACACGAAAAAGACTTGCCTATATCACAGAAAATTACTTACTTTGCACCGCTTTCGCGTAATCGCTGTCAAGAAGAGTTACTTGATATGTTACGTTGTAACGATAAACAATTTAATTTAAAAAGAAAAAATGGATTTAATTAAAATTGCAGAAGAAGCATTTGCTACTGGCAAACAGCATCCTTCATTCAAAGCTGGTGATACAATTACAGTAGCATACCGTATCGTTGAAGGTAGCAAGGAACGCGTTCAGTTGTATCGCGGTGTTGTTATCAAAATCTCAGGTCACGGTGAAAAGAAACGTTTCACTGTACGTAAGATGTCAGGAACTGTAGGTGTAGAACGTATCTTCCCTCTGGAATCTCCGGCTATCGACAGCATTACTGTCAACAAAGTTGGTAAAGTACGTCGTGCTAAATTGTACTACTTACGTGCTCTTACTGGTAAGAAAGCTAGAATTCAGGAAAAACGCGTTAACTTGTAATACTGAATCTATTATTCCTTACATACAGAAAACCGATTCTCATTATGAGAGTCGGTTTTTTGTTTTTCTCCCTTTTATCTTCGAAGACTGCAAATTTCTCACTCAATCTGATTGAAATTCAACATCACAACTGGTCATATTTCCCCAAAAACATCTTGAAAAGTCAGGAAAAACATCATCTTCTTTTCGAAAAATCTGTACGAATGTCTGTTCCTTTTGTACAAAAAATACATAAAACAACAGCATATTTTTTGAATGAATCAAGTTTTTAAGAATGATTCGTCCTTATATTTCCAAAGAAACCCTTTGCCATAACCATGAACACACTGATAATTCGTACAAATTTCACAAGACACACAGCCATATATATATCAGCAAAAAGCTTTATCGGGAAACAAAAAAATCGGACAGACTGCCTGAAATCCGCCCGAAGAAAATAAAAAAATTAAACCTTAAAATACTAATACCTATTTAAAATCTAAAACCTGTTTCCTGATTATATCGTCATTAACTTTAACATTTTCCAATACAAAATTATCAACACAGTCTACTTCTATTTTCGCATTCTTTTTCACCTTCAGATCTAAGTTTTTAAAAGTAAAATCAGACAATTTGTATTGGTCGTCCGCCTTGGTTACATCAAACAAGACATCACATTCCATTGTGATATTCTGCATTGTCACATGACTGGAATAGGAGTATGGTGTATCCTTACGCCCTTTCAGGTCGAAAAACTGCTTCCATGGCTTTGCAAACAAGAAACTGGAAACAGTTCCCGTAATTTCTTCTACGGTAATATATTCATAATTCTGCGGTGTATCGGGACGCATTTTCAGCCACAACAACCGTTTCGCATTATCCAGCCGACAACGGCGAAGGATTATATTATGATTATGTATTGACTCACTACCACAAGTCAGCGCACTATGGCAAAGACCATATATACAATCTTCAATAATAATATTGCGGTTAGCCCCGTTATTCTCTTTATCTTGATCTGCCCAAGGACCTTTTCCACCCTTCAGTGCAACCGCATCATCATTGACAGACATATAGCAGTTTTTCACCAAGACATTGGTACATACATCAATGTCGATAGCATCAGAACTAGGAGCTTTTACAGGGAAGTGAGGTGCAAAAATATGGAGATTCAACAATTTTACATTTTCACAACGATACAAATGAGTAGTCCAAAATGGAGAATTCTCCAGACGAACACCAGACAACTGAACATCTTTCGAATCGGCAATATGAACTAAACGAGGACGCAGTTCTTCCAGATTCGTACACTTAGGATTCACCTGACGACGCAACCAGAAAGACTTCCAGTAACGCAGACCATTACCGTTTATACGTCCCTCTCCTGAAATCGTAAATCCGTCCACACCAATAGCATTGACCAACGCTGCAAAATACTTCAGATTCTGCCCTTCCATACGTGTATCAATGACTGCAAAATCGCTGATATCATCACTACCTTTCAGTGTTCCTTCTTTCTCTATATAAAGATGGGTATTAGGTTTAAAAAATAATGATCCACTCAAAAAAGTTCCCTGAGGAATATAAATCACCCCTCCCCCTTCCTGAGAAGCTTTATCAATCACGGTCTGTATCTGCTGAGTCTGTATGATTGTGCTGTCATTCAATACTCCATAATCTGTAATACGATAGCTTTTTCCTAAATCTTCCAACTTAACGATTTCTGTCTGACGAAACCAGTCGGGTATAGGAGTTCCGTCCGGGAAAACTTCTTTTGCTGAAGCCTGCAAAACGAACAAAGCTAAAGCAATAGAAACAACACATCTTGTCCACACTTTATTCATAGTATATTTTTTATAAAACAAATTATCTTTACTTTTCACATTGGCAAAAATAGAGAAAAGCCTATAACCTCAAAATAGAAAATCATACATTATCCTGATAAATTCGTACATTTTTACCCTAAAACGAGCTAAATGAATAAAATCAAAGACTATTGTATGATTTTCCATTCTATATATAAAGACAGACAACTATTTTTGTCAATAAACTTATATTACAATAACTAACAAGCAAAGACCATGAAAAAATTATTTATTGCAGCTTTAGCTTTCGCTTTGGGAGGGACAAATATTCTGCATGCACAAAATTTGCCCGACCAGAAAGAAACTCTGAACACTTTAATCAAAGTGAACAAACATTATATGAAGAATAATCCGGACTGCACACTACCCAGTTTTGTCAAAGGAAAGATGCGGGCAAGCAATATCTGGACACGCACTGTGTACTACGAGGGATTACTGGCTCTTTATTCCATTTATCCGGATACTGAATATTACGAATATGCTTATCAATGGGGGGATTTTCATAAATGGGGGATGTGGAGAGGGACAACAACCCGACATGCCGACAATTATGCCTGCGGACAAGTGTATATCGATATGTACAACCTCTGCCCTAAACCGGAAATCCTGCTAAATGTAAAATCTAACCTCAACATGTTAGTCAACACTCCACAAATCAATGAGTGGTGGTGGATAGATGCCATACAAATGGGTATGCCTGGTTTCGCCAAAATGGGTAAACTGACCGGAGAGCAGAAGTATTTCGACAAGATGTGGCAGATGTATGAGTATACACGCAACCAGCATGGAGAACATGGCATGTTCAATCAAAAGGACGGATTATGGTGGAGAGATCAGGACTTCGACCCTCCTTACAAAGAACCTAACGGAGAAGACTGTTATTGGAGCCGTGGAAACGGTTGGGTATACGCTGCCCTAGTCCGCGTACTCGATGAAATTCCTGCCAATGAAGTTCACCGACAAGATTATATAAACGACTTTCTGACTATGAGCAAGGCTATCAAAGCTTGCCAGCGTGAAGACGGATTCTGGAATGTAAGCTTGCACGATCCTAATCACTTCGGCGGAAAAGAGCTAACAGGAACTTCTTTATTTGTATATGGAATGGCATGGGGAATACACAACGGATTGCTTGATCGCGACGAATATCTGCCAATAGTACTCAAAGCCTGGAATGCAATGGTGAAAGACGCTGTTCATCCTGATGGGTTCTTAGGCTATGTACAGGGAACAGGAAAGGAGCCCAAAGACGGACAGCCCGTAACTTACGACAGCAAGCCTGATTTTGATGATTTTGGAACAGGTTGTTTCCTTCTGGCTGGAAGCGAAATTTATAAATTGAAATAAGTTGATAATCGTCATTCTATAAAAGAGGCTCAAAATGAAGTACAAAAGTAAAAATCTTATAGATTAAAACTTCGCAATAAAAAACTCCTGCTTTACCTTATTTATTACAATTATAGGACTAAAAGCAGGAGATTTTTTTATGTTTTGGCTTATAGATTGTAAATAAACTTATCTCTGTTTTTGATTTTGAGCCCCATCTCCAAAGAGTCTTTTCCAGTTTTAATAATTCAGCTTAATACTAGATAAAAGTGGTACCCTACAACTACTCCTCTTTCTCGCCTCTCAAATAAGATGACGGAGGTACTCCGAACTGAGCTTTAAAGCACTTACTGAAATAGAACGGATCATTCATTCCTATCTGATAAGTCACTTCTGCAACTGTATATTTACCTTCAGCCAAGAGTTCAACCGCTTTTTTCATACGTATAACTCGTATGTATTCATTCGGCGAATATCCTGTCACACCTTTTACCTTACGATAAAAAACAGTTCGGCCAAGTCCCATAATTGAAGCAAATTCATCGATTGTAAAATCCGGATCCGACAAATGCTCTCCTAAAGTTTCAGCCAATTTATCGGCAAACTCCTTATCACGGTCTGTTGTACAAATAGCCGGACGTACAGCATGAGGATCTTTTGAGAACTTTTCCCGCAAGCGGTCGCGCTGTTCTATCAGTTTAAATACTCGGGCACGCAACAGACTGCTACTGAAAGGTTTTGTTATATATGCATCGGCTCCAGCATCAACACCTTCCAGATGTTTTTCCTGAGAATTAAGAGCTGTCAGTAAAATAATAGGTATATGACTGGTATTAAAATCATTTTTCAATTTACGCGTCAGTTCAAACCCTGAACATCCGGGCATTAAAACGTCACTTATTATCAAATCCGCATCATAAACTTTCGCACGTTCCAGTCCGGAAGTTCCGTCAGATTCTGCTACCACTTCGAAATAAGGACTTAGCTCCTCTTTCAAAAACTCACGTACATCATTATCATCTTCTACAATCAAAATCTTACGCTTATTAAGTGGCTCCGTTGAGGTATTCTTTTCGTTTTTCTCATCTTCCGATATCTCCCAACTATCCTCTACCTGGTGTGCTTTTTCAGCTTCTATCTCTTCTTTCAGCAGAGCATTGTCAGGTATAAGGAAATCCTTACCCTCATATACGGAAGCATCTGTTGGAAGCACAACTGTAAACACAGAACCGCCACCTGGATTTTCTGCATATGATATCGCACCTTTGTGTACTTGTACCAGTTCATGAGTAAGGTGTAAACCTACCCCCATACTGCTGCTTGAAAAACTGCTCTGCATAAAACGTTTGAACAGCTCTCCACGCTTTTCTACGGGGATACCTACTCCTGTATCGATTACTTTCATTATCAGTTTATGATTCGCTTCGTCAACAGATACACTAAATTCAATTCTCTTATTAGAAGGAGTGTATTTAAATGCATTCGACAATAAATTATAGGCTACTTTATCAATATTACTTTTATCGATAAACATTTTATACGTTGACACAGAAGGAGAAAACACATACTCCATATTTTTCGACTCAGCAGCATCCTTGAAAATCAGATAAATTTCACGCAGAAATGCTATCACATCTGTTTCTTCAAGCGATAAACTTAACTTGTTATTCTGCATTTTGCGGAACTCAAGCAACTGATTAATAAGCCGCAGCATGCGTTGTGTACTTTTATCCATTACACGGACAGCCCCAACCATATCTGCAGGGATTTTCCTGGCACGATGAATGCGCTCCAAAGCCCCCTGTATCAGAGTCAGAGGTGTACGGAACTCATGCGATATATTTGTAAAAAACATCAGTTTATACTCTGTCAGCTGTTCTTCTACCTTAATTTTATTACGTAGAGTATTCATCTTCGATATTATTCGATAAGCCGCATATAAAACAGCTATACTCAATAGCACATAAATCAGCATTGCCCATGTCGTTTTCCAGAATGGAGGAACAACTATGATTTTCAAGACAGACTCATCCGACCATGTACCAGCTGTATTCCTTGCCTTTACATGAAGATGATAGGATCCTGGAGGCAGATTCCTGTAAGCTGCAAAATTCAATGAAGAAGGAGTACTCCAAGTATCGTCATATCCTTCCAGTTTATAAGCAAACTTCGACAACCCAGCATCTGAATAGCTGAATGTAGAAAATTCAATCACAAACGAATTTTGGTCATAATTCAGCCGGACAGACTCTGCATAAGCCAATGAAGCTTCCAATGGAGAATCCTTATCTCCCGGAATGACTGATATACCATTCAGTTTCAAATCCGTAAAAGTAACTTGCATAGGAGTATCTTTCACCGAAACATGCTTTGGATCTACAATAACAATACCTTGTCCTGTACCCAATGCCAGACGTCCATCTTGCAGCTTCAGAACACTGTTTTCACTATATACATTACCCAATATATAATCAGAAAAAAGATAATTTTCGAACGTAACAGTTTCCGGATTAAAACAAGACAAGCCATATTCAGTAGAAACCCATATCATCCCCTTATCATCTTCAATTAGGGCTTGTACCATACTGCTTACCAATCCATCTTGTGAAGTATAATGAGTAAACTCCAGCTTATCGTAATTATGACCGACAACAGACATACCAAATCCAGCTCCCGACTCAGCCAGCCACATATGTCCTTTCCGGTCACGTATTATCGCACGGATATCATTACTTTGCAAATCACCACTTTCTAACGAATAATGTTTATAGGCTTCCGAATCTGCAATCAGTTTATCCGGATCAAAGACAAATATACCTTCACTCGATCCGACCCATATCCATCCGTTGCTGTCCTCACACAACGTACGGGTTTCCCTCTGTCCGTAAGTACGAGTAAAGAAATGGCGGAACTCATACTTTCCATCCTGCGTAGGAACAGCCAGATTCAAACCTCCACCAAACGTACCTATCCACATACGACCTTTACGGTCTTTCAACATACAAAAAACATTATCCGATGAAAGCGACTTATCATTCAATTTATCATACCGACATTTTACATCTCCAATCCATACGCCTTCACCACGGGTAGCAATCCACAGATTCCCTTCATTGTCTTCACAAACAGCATAAGTATTTATATCATGATGAAATTTCTTTTTCTGAACCTCCAGCTTTGCATCATAAATATATAAACCGCCACTACGTGTACCTACCCAGATATCTCCACCAGAAGTAGAAGCAATCATACGCACCATATTCGAGCGGTCGGCCATAGAATCTTTTTCGGGATACACACGTGATGCGCCTTCATTCAATACACTCAACTTAGAAATACCCGCAAATTCAGAACTTACCCAGACACTTCCCGACCGGTCTTCCATCAGACATTGCAGATAATTGGAAGCCAATAGAGAAGAGATACCCGAATCGGATGTAAAATGCTGTATGCTTTCAGTAGCCGGATCATAAGCAAACAGTCCGTTGCCATATGTAGAAATCCAGATAATCCCCCGGCTGTCGTGCACAATGTAATATCGTTCCTTATCAATGAATCCAAGCTTGTCATAAGGCATTACCGAGAACACTTTCTTTTCTCCTGTATCCGATTTTATATAATACAAATTACCAGTACGGTTATATACCCAATAATCTCCTTTATCATCTTTTTTAACCTGTCCTTCAGGAATATTATAGTATGCCGGAGCAGACTCAACCTTAAAGGTCTTCATATCCAGACACAGCGTACCTTCTGAGGTCAAGATATACTGTTTCTGACCAATCCGGAAAAGTCCGGTCATCGCCCATTTTTTTGTTTTACGAGGAAGACTTCCCAAAGATTTCAGTTTTCCGTCTGTCTGAAAGTAAAACAAATCACCTTCTGATGTCACGAAAACAAGATTATCCTCGTAAAACATAGCCTTCCAATACGAATGAGATTCATCTACGGCCACCAGCTTGTTATCTTTCCAATAATAAACACCTTGCTGTGTTCCTATCCATACTCTATTTCCGTGCTGACGGATAAAATGAACATTATTGCTCTTCAAAGAGCCATTTTGTACGGTAAATGATGAAGAAGTGAAACGACCATCCTGACAGGTCACACGGCGACATCCGTGAGAAGCTCCCCATAACCACACAGCCTCTTCTGTTATAAAAAAGCCACGATAATGATCCTGATATTCTCCGCAACCGGTAAAATCGACAAAACAGTCATGCCTTAAATCATAACAGCTGATTAAATCGGCTGTCGTTGTAATCCACAAAAAACCATTCTGGTCTTCTTCCAGCACCTTCACTCGATGGTCTGCCAGAGAAATCTTTTTCGATTTCTGAGGACGAAAGGTGATAAGAGAATTACCATCATAACGATTCAAGCCATTCAGTGTGGCCATCCAGATAAACCCTTTACTATCTTGATAAATATAACGCACAGAATTGTTTGCAAGTCCATCAGCAGTAGTCAGTCGTTCGCTGCGAAGTTCGATTGCAGCCTTCGCCGAAAATGACGACAACAACAAACAGCCCAACCAGCATAGTATCCAAATCTTTTGGTTTTTCATACAGTATAAAAACAAATGTTTCTTGATGCAATTAACTAAGCACAAAATTACAAGAAAGATAAAACATAGCAAACAGAATCACACATCTTAGGTACGGTTTATACAATATTCTAGGAATATGTACTTTTGTACATTGAATTATATCAACAAAGCCCTTAATTTTGTTTCATCAAGACAAACCAATCATAAAATACCAATGAAAAAGAAAGACATACTGACAGCTCTATTGCTATTAGGAAGTACTGTACAAGCACAAAACTGGCCCGAAATAAAGCCTGAAGCACGACCGGGAAGCCGATGGTGGTGGATGGGAAGTGCAGTCGACCAAAAGGGACTTGCATACAATCTTCACAAATACGGTACAGCCGGAATAGGCAGTCTGGAAATAACGCCTATCTATGGTGTAAAGGGAAACGAACAGCGAGATATCCCGTTTTTATCATCCCGATGGATGGAAATGTACCAATACACCCAAGACGAAGCACAGAAGAACGGTATCGACATCGATATGAATACCGGAACGGGATGGCCATTCGGAGGACCGGAAATCACATTGGAACATGCGGCTACCCGAGCTATATTCGAGCAATATACTGTAACGGGGGGTAAGAAGATAGAACAACAAATAAAGATTACATCTCCTAAGGAACAAAAGCAACGCGAATTTGCCCAATTAAGCCGACTGATGGCTTATGCTGAAGACGGAACATGTCTGAACCTGACATCGAAAGTCAAAAACGGCAAACTCGAATGGAATGCTCCGAAAGGTGAATGGAAACTGATTGCTTTGTTCGTAGGCAAAACGCTTCAAAAAGTAAAACGTGCTGCTCCTGGCGGAGAAGGTTATGTAATGGACCACATGAATCCGGAAGCTGTAAAAGGATATTTCACCAAGTTCGACCGCGCTTTCGAGCAGAACAAAGCAACTTATCCGCGTACATTCTTTAATGATTCGTACGAAGTGTATAAGGCAGACTGGACTCCTCACCTGCTGGAAGAATTCGAACGCCGCAGGGGCTACAAACTCGAAGAGCACTTTCCTGAGTTTCTGGATGCTTCACGTCCGGAAGCAACTCGCCGTATCGTGTCCGATTATCGTGAAACTGTCAGCGAAATGCTGATAGACAACTTTACGAGCCAATGGACAAAATGGGCTCACAAACACGGTAGCACAACTCGCAATCAGGCACATGGTTCGCCTGCCAATCTGATAGATACGTATGCTTCGGTCGACATTCCTGAATGTGAAGGATTCGGTCTGACAGACTTTCATATCAAGGGGCTGCGCAAAGACTCTCTCACCCGACCGAATTTTTCGGATATTTCGATGCTGAAATATGCGTCCTCGGCTGCACACATAGCCGGCAAGCCTTATACTTCTTCGGAAACATTTACCTGGCTGACGGAACATTTCCGTACTTCTCTCTCACAGTGTAAGCCGGATATGGACCTGATGTTCGTATCGGGAGTCAACCACATGTTCTTTCACGGGACACCATATTCGCCACAAGATGCGGCATGGCCTGGATGGTTATTCTACGCAAGCATCAATATGTCGCCTACCAATAGTATCTGGCGTGACGCACCTACATTTTTTGAATACATAACCCGCTGCCAGTCTTTTCTGCAAATGGGACAACCCGATAATGATTTTCTGGTTTATCTGCCCATATACGATTTATGGGACGAACTTCCGGGACGACTTGTTTCGTTCGACATCCATAAAATGGACCGGTACGCCCCGAAGTTTATCAAGACGATCCAGACAATTATTGCCGGAGGATATGATGTAGACTATATCTCTGATGCTTTCATCAAGACGACACGTTGTGCAGACAATCAGCTCGTCACCAGTGGGGGTACACACTACAAAGCACTCATTGTTCCTGCCGCCCGACTAATGCCTGCCGCCACACTCAAGAAGCTGGTAGAACTGGCTCGTCAGGGTGCAACCGTGATTTTTGTAGAACAATATCCCGAAGATACTCCGGGATACAATCGTCTGAAACAAAACCGCGCCGCTTTCATAAACATCGCCGGACAACTTCCTGACGTCGATTCCTTTACACATACACAGACATTCACTCTCGGAAAAGGACGCATCATCGTCGGCTCCGACTATCAGCAGGTACTGGCACAGACGGGAACAGCCTCAGAAGAGTTGAAAACACGATGTGGACTTCAGTTTATCCGCCGCTCGAATCCCGAAGGGCATCATTATTTTGTTTCGTGTCTGCAAAACAAAGATATAGACGAATGGGTTACACTGAATGTTCCCGAAACGACTGCCATGTTCTTCAATCCGATGAACGGAGAAAGAGGCAAGGCACAAAGCCGGATAGAAAACGGGAAACTGCAGGTCCGTCTGCAACTGAAATCGGGGGAAAGCCTCATCATTCAGACATTCGACAAGTCACTGGACGAAGAACCAGCGTGGAATTATCCCGAAGAACAGACATACAGCCTGAGTCTGGACCACGGATGGAAACTGGAATTCGTAGAAAGCATACCAACTATAAACGGTCAGTTTGACATAGACTCTCCCACATCATGGACAGAACTGGAACAACCGGAAGCTAAAATCAATATGGGAACCGGCCGCTACTCCATCGAAATAAATATGCCTTCCATGGAAGCAGACGACTGGATACTGGATTTAGGTGACGTACGCGAAAGTGCGCATGTACGTATTAATGGAAACGATGCTGGCATAGTCTGGGCAGTTCCATTCCGGTTAAAGGTCGGAAAATGGCTAAAACCAGGAAAGAACCGGATAGAAGTCGAAGTAACCAATCTGCCAGCCAACCGTATCGCTGATATGGATCGCAAGCATATAGAATGGCGTATCTTTAAGGATATCAATATGGCAAAGCTGAACTACGTAAAAGGCGACTACAAAAACTGGGATGCGATGCCTTCCGGTCTTAACGGGAATATACGCTTAATACCAGTAAGTTACAAGGAGTAAAAGCCGTTTTACCGGATAGTAAAACTCAACGTTCAGCAAGGAATAAAAAGACTTCAGCAAGTCTCTTTTAAAATATGCTCAAATTTCAGCCGGAATTTGTACAACACATAAAAAACATTTGTACAAACTTCCGGCATTTTTGTACAGAAATAAAAAAAACATCAGCATGTTTTCACATAAACATGCTGATGTTTTTACCCACTTATGGTCAGATTTTCTTTCTATCGTTGTAAAGTAACTCCCATCAACCCGATAACTACGTCATTAGCAACAGCTTCAAGGGTAAGCGATTCAAGCGTTTTTTCCGGATCGAGCGACATATCCAGCAGGACTCCTGCTCCGCCTTCTATCTCACGACCGTACACGCCCGTTATACCTAACTCTTTTCCCAGGTCACGACTTACTTTTCCGGTTCTCAGATGTAAGCGATACGGACGAGGTTCAGGCACTGTAAATGCTTTTCCATCTACATAAAAATCCTGTTCTATCGGACACCAGTTATCCGGATTAGTCAGAGACAGTTTGGTATACGTACCGTCGGTATAACGCACTTTCAGTACCCCATTTGCAATGTGACACTGCATATGATTGGTACTTCCGGCAAGCAACAAATACGCATGCGACGCTTTTCCTGCAAGCGGAATACAAATACTGTCTGGATAATTGTCCCACAAAGAAGTAAATGCAATATTATTTCCTTCTTTCATCAGGCGGAACGGAACACCCAGCGAAGTATTAAACCGGTTGTCACGAACCAGATTCCGCAATCCACTGTCGTCAATCGAAGCACTCAGCAACGGATGACACCACTCCCCTATGCCCTGCACAGGAAGCTGCAAGGTAGTATACGGAGAACGCGGAGAGAAATATTGTTCACGGAAAATAGAAGTAACCGAATCGTTCAAGTATTTATCCATATCAATCATACGGCAGGCAGATGTATTCACCTCCGAGAAATCCTCTCTCGCTGCAACATTGGGAGACTGGATAAAGACATTTACCGGTTGCCACCAGTCCATATCTCCTTGTCGGGTACGGACAAAGAAAGTATGATGTCCTTCTACCCCCTTATTTATGTTTGTGCTGTAACTGTTTCCTTCAATCGTTGTAGATGCTGAAATACCCTGCGGATCGTAAATTTCACACAGTTGGATTCCCTGAGGCGCGCGAAGTGAAATCTGTCCGCCAGCATCAACGTTCAGTTCTCCGACAACAAGTGTCTGCAAAGACTTTCCTTTCCAACGAATAGTTATTTCGGCATTTTCCGTTTCGGGAGCTACCACGAGTAATTCCGGACTGCCACTTGCAGCTTCAACCAAACTCCAGTCCGCTTTCTTTCCGTTCACTTCAACCGAAGCCACTTTCTCGCGAACAGCCTTTATTCGAAGTCCGATTTCTAATGGTTTGCCGAAACGCTGGGTAATTTGATAAGTATCTGTATCTTTTTCTCTTGAGAAATGATAGGTCACATCCGGCGTTGCAAGCGATGCTTTCTTCCAGTCGGACGGAAATCCCGGACGGATAACCAGCTTGTCGTTCATCAAATCGGGCAAAATGCCATACACACCCTGAATCATAACGCGTGAAGCAACTCCTACAGGATCGCCAAAATCACGGTAACACTCCCCACGGGCAGCATCGTAAAAACTGATCTGCCCAAAGTTTCCGGGACTGTCGCCTAGATACATGCCATCGAGAACAGAGCTTTTCAATAGTTTATATCCCTCACCAGAGCGGCCTGCCTGGAAATAAGCAAGGGCTGTATGCATCACTTCGGCAAAGGCTACATTGTTGATGCTCCACGAATAAGGCAGCCAGTTGGTGGTAGAGATTGTAGCATAACCTTCATCCTTCAGTCCCTTTCCTTCAACCGGAATATGAGGAATCTGCGTATCAACATACCGTGTTGCCTGATAAGCCTGAAACGGGTTAGCCGTTTCGCTGTCCAACGCATGATAAATCGTCCAGACTCCTGCACTCTCATGCAAACGCTTGTGCCCCATGAAATCCTGATATTCCGCCCAATGACCTTTATCAGACAACCATAAACGCTTATTCATTGCAGCCAGAATACGGTCAGCCTCTTTCTGATACGGTTCCGGATTCTCCCCTATCTTACGGGCTATTTCCGCAGCCATCTTATTGGCACGATAGTTATAGGCAGACGAATGCGTCACTGCCCCACTGTTATAATACAAGGCATCGCTCGCCCAAATACAAGCATACGCATCATACAAGCCGTCATTGTCGGGGTCATAATTCAGTTTCTCCCAGGCAAGATGACGAGTTATGACTGGCCACATTTGGCGGGCATATTCCAAATCACCTGTCCAGTTGAAATGCCACAACAATTCATCGATATAACATAAGTTCATGTCATAGTGATGCATCTGATTGTTTCGACGTGGATTACGACAAATATATCCGTTACTATACTGAGGAGTTCCCCATTTTTTAACAGAACGTGCCAAATGCAAAGCAGAATCCTGTGCCGGATGCCGAATCGTATTGGGTACATCGGTTACCTGACTGACAGCATAAGCATCGAAATGCTTACGGGCACGGTCGTGCCATCCCAAAGCATCTCCCGTATAAGCAGCACGCCATCCGCTTAGCGGCATGCGCCATCCTACCGCTCCATGAAGCCAGACCTGCCCGTCCCAAATACCATCGGCAGCAACAGCCAGTGCTCCGCCCAGCGTATTGAAATAAGGATCGGGAGTAGTAAAACGGATACGCGAAGCCAGTGCCTTTCGAGCATCCTCAGCTTTCTGATACAAACGTCTTCCCTCATCAAGCGGAACAAGCTTTAAATCCAGATTCTCCAACACCAGATAAACCTCATCTGTCAACGGCAAATCGTACTCTTTCTGCATTTGAGGCTTTTCGGGGGCTTCGAAACATCCAGGAGGATCGGCTCCCATATCACCGTTACGACTCAGTTTCTTCGCCCGGATTTCAGAGATAAAACAACGCAAAACCATATCCTCCGCCAAATCTTTCGCTGAGAATCTCCAGACAGCTCCGTCAGCATCCGGAAAAGCCAATACGGACACAGAAAGCGTTCCTTTTCCAAAAGCCGCATCTTTCAGCAGATACGTACGTCGGCCGGCAGTATATCTAGCTTCACAAAATTCAATTGAATCGAGAGCGACTGTCAGTCCCCTGCCTTGCAGAAGGAAACGGATATGCTTGCTGTTACGCTTATCGTATGCAGCAAAAACCGGACGGTCGCTTGTTTCAAGACGAAAAGGTGACCAGCTTCCGTACAACGCTCTGGAAAACCGGTTCTTCCCGTTTATACACACAAAATCGTCCCCCTCGGGATAATACTGAAGCGTACGCTCAGCCCCTCGTTTATGCTCATTGTAAGAAGTCGACTCGATAAAGTCGCCGATCTTTTTAGCCTGTTTGGTTTGTGCCGGTAAGGAAACAGTTCCCAGTGCCAACAGCCACACAAACGAAAACAAGTTTCTTTTATTCATTTTTCAAACAGCTTTATTCATTCTAAAAAAATACAGATTAACCAGAAGTCATTTACTCTTGAATACTTCCAGTTAATCCGTATTCTCTAAACATATTCAATTTATCATGGAAGTGGCTTCAGACCTTCCCAACGCACATTCCATTTACCATCTTTCGGGAATCCCGGATTTACACCTTCAGAACCATCCCAACCGGCACACATCATCGCTACCGCAGTAAGCAATCCACCATTGCCTGGCAAATATACACGCAGACGTCCATCCTGATAGTTATGTCCGTTTACCAAATAAGTATTGGTACGCTTATCCATGAGCAAAGCCCCTACAGCCTTCTCAGGTTCACCCAGACGAGCAGCATCCATGGCAGTCATCGGATAGTCCCATCCCCATGTCTTGTTCCAGTTCCAGTTATCCCATACCCAGTTCAGCGTATTCTTCATATATTCAGGATTGACCAGCTTATTCATCGGCAAAACACCTACTGCTCCAAGCACAGCCATATGATCGGATGTAAAACGGATATCCTTATATGTATCGACAGCTGTTTCGGCAGCCAGATACAACTTGTCATCATTATAAGCAAGAGGAGAAAGCTTTTCTATCAGTGTATCCCATTCAGGCACACGTTCCATTCCAGCACGTTCGCGCCAGGTCTGTGCGGTCTGCATACCGAACAACCAGTATGACAATTCAAACGGAGGATTTACCGTATCGGCAGCACGCAATGTTTCTTGTGCGGGAATAGCTCCTTTCAGAATATAGCGGTCGTGTTCCTTATCGTAAACAGCAAACGAATACATGAACTCGGCTGTCTTCTGAATCAGATCATTGTATTTCTTAATCAGTTCATCCGATGGATTGGCACGATACAGAAGCTCTGCCAGATAAATCAAATGTGGCTGCTGCCAGATAAGGAAGCTTCCGACATTGGAAGGTGCTTCCATTCCGCTAGGATCTGTCATCTTCATCCAACGTATTCCTTCGAATCCTTGACGTTTTGCTATTTCACGGGCAACTGGCTCAGCCTGATGATACCATGCCAATGTACGGTCGAGCAGTTCAGGATGTCCCCATAAAGCGAATTGTGCCTGATGCCACCAAATCATTTCCATATGGAACTTGCCAAACCAAGAATTATAAGTAAGCCCTGTTTCTTGTGGAGGAGTAGAACCTGCACACTGAATTGCAAGCAGGTATTGACTCAAAACAACACGACGCTCCAGTTCTTTTGCTCTAGGATCGGTACAGAGAGAGAAATCAGCTACCCCACCTTTATTCCAGAAGTTATTCCAATATTCGGACGAAGCCTTCTCCGCTTCAGCAAATGTAACAGCAGGAGTCTTGGATCCCTCCGGAGTAAACTGACAAGTAAAAGCCAGAACAGTATCAGCAGGTGTCAATACAAAATAGTTTTTACTCTTCTCTGCCAATATAGCTTTTCCTTCCCAACGGATAGTTACATAGTAAGTTGTAGCATCAAGTTCACGCTTCAGTACAGCCGACTGCTCGTCTTGACAGACAAGAGTAGTAGTATGTTTATCGTTTGCATTCCAGTTACACGCATCATCACAATGTCCACCTGTAGGATAAGGGAAATGGAATTTTATTCCAGGGTGTGACTGAGATGAAACACGGGCAGCAATCATATCATATTCCGGATGACAAACAGTCTGCACATAGTACGGAACGTCTGAAATACTGAAACTACTGCTCACCTCTCCATTCCACATATCCAGTTTATGTTGGATATTCTGCAATTGAGAAACCGTAACACCATCTTCCAGTTCCAATCCCACAATACCCAAATGCAAACGGTGAGGATTAACACGAAGCCAATTGGATGCCTCACGCTGACGTCCTTCTTCTTTAAATTGACAAGAATATATCTCCTTATGTCCACGGTCAAAATCGTATTCTCTCCAGGCATCCTCCGGCTTGTATCCATCAGGGTTAGCAAAACTATGCCAGCCCCACTGACTCTGTGTTCCTAAAGGTACACCATTTTTATATACGTCGGGAAATGTTTGTAGTCCGGTAATATCCGTTGTAAAAGCAAACTCTCCATTACCAACAGACAAAGATGCCAATGAATCTACAGCCGTCACAGAGGGATTGTTGCGGGTAACCAACGCATGACGGTCGATAGGTTCTTGCTTTTCAGTGCTGCACGCTGCTAAAGTCAGGGCAGCAAGTGAATAAATCAGTTTTTTCATGTATTCTTAATTTTATTTCTTTAAGTTAATGTAGAACCTTGAATAATAGCATATTTATGTACATTGCGAATATAAAGCATATTAGTAATATCAAGCATAGAATAATGTACATTCTACTAGAAAAAGATACAAATGCACGAAAAATATACCCTTTTAAAGAAAAATTCTATCTGTTCAGATTATTTATTTACCAAACTGTTCAGATACATTTCTATGTTAGTATAATTTTTGTCAAGTACAAAAGATGAAGCATCACTAGCATCCTGCGGATTCAACTTATGTTCTTTTTCCCACTCGTCAGGCATACCGTCACCATCACTATCTTGTAAAGGAATACCTTTTCTCAACTCAGGCCAACCTCCTGCTTGAGCGGGTGTATCAATAAAACCATTGTTTCCATACAGCGAAACACCTTGTTTTATCTGACTGACTATTTCGCTGTCATAACTGTCACGTATCAGGCTGCAACCGGCTTGTTCCAACACTTTACGATATGCCTCCTGAGGTGTATCCTCCTGAATAGGCTCGTATGCAAAAGGAAGACTAACCAGACAAGCAAACGAATCTTTGCCAAAAACACCTTTTCTGTTGTCTTCAGAAACTGCTACATTCCCTTCTAATATATTACCACTTATATAATATTTTCCTGTACCGTCTTCAGCTACATCCAGCAGTTTATAAGGACATTGAGTACCAGGCCCCGGTTTATAATAGTTGGCTACCATATTAATTTCACCATAACGTCCGCCTCCATAAGCCGCTTTAAATCCCCAGTTAAAGACAACATTATTACGGAGATCTACCATTTTCGTGCTATCAACCGATGAAAATCTCGGATTACGGCTAGAATGATTTGCCAATAAATTGTGATGAAATGTCGCTTTATAGCCACCCCATATACCTCCAAAGCCATGACATCCTTTGGTATGAACAGAACATGTAAGACTCTGGTTAATCATGCACCACTGTACCGTCAGGTTCTTAGTCTTATAAATCGACAAACATTCATCAATCGACCAACTGGAGGTCAGATGATCCAGAATAACATGATGCTGTCCGTAACGTCCTCCACCTATACCGTCAGCGTCAGTTTTATATTTATCACCTACCCTGACACGAATATAGCGTATGATTACTTCGCTTGCATTCACAATTAAAGGATTATCTTTTAGACAAATCCCATCTCCCGGTGCGGTCTGACCGGCAATCGTAATACTATCATGATTGATACGTAGAGGAGTTTTCAATTCAATCGTACCATCTACATCGAAAACAACAATTCTAGCCCCGCTCTGCTCTACAGCTTCCCGAAAACTGCCTTTACCGGAATCATTCAGATTAGTGACTTTTATCACTTTTCCACCTCTTCCTCCTACCGTATATTTTCCATAACCTTCTGCTTCGGGGAAAGCCAGGTGCTGTGCTTGAACATAGCTAAACATCCCCAACAGAATGTATAGAAACCCAATTCTTTTAAAAAACATATCTACAATACTTCGGTAAATTTTTACCGAAAAATTAAAAGTTAAACAATAGAACCGGCA